>Ga0075425_100003858_pt1 | contig 15327 bp, 12 predicted proteins | sample SoiMethybrSBSTD4_FD_75300 | JGI IMG/M metagenome (GOLD analysis project Ga0075425, IMG submission 75300) | Bulk soil microbial communities from a Populus tree surrounding site in Tennessee, USA - Soil MetaG P. TD hybrid SBSTD4 | ecosystem: Environmental > Terrestrial > Soil > Tree plantation...
ACGACACCGGCGATGTGACGGGCACCATTACGCCAGGCGGGTCACCGGTAGCAGTAACCATTGCTTACCCTGGCCAGAACGCTCGCCTTACTTTCAGTGCGAGCGCTGGCCAGAAGGTCAGTCTCAACCTCACGAACGTAACTATTAGCACCGGTGGCACCCTCACGATCTTCAAGCCCGATGGTTCGAGCCTCGGTTCCTGGTCGTTCGGAAGCGTTTTCATTGATTCACAATCGTTGCCGGTTGCTGGAACTTATACCCTGTTCATTAATCCCTCGGTGACCGGCACAGGCAATGTGACCATTACACTCAATGATTGCTCTGACATCACCGGCACAATCACTCCGGGTGGCTCGTCGGTCACCGAGACGATTTCTGTTCAGGGACAGCGTGCCGTGTTGACGTTCTCAGGAACGACGGGACAACGCGTGAGCCTGAACATGACTGGAGTAACTATTTTCAGCACCAATGTTTCACTCAAGAATCCTGACGGCTCCGCACTAGGTTCTACAATCTTGATTTCGAATGCTAGTTCGGCGTTCATGGATCCAAGAACCTTACCCAGTACTGGCACCTATTCAATCGTGGTTGATCCGAATAACCAAAACACTGGCAATATGACTTTAGCTTTGTACGATGTTGGCACTGATCCTACCGGCAGTGTCACGGTTGGCGGCTCTGTCCTCAATGTGGCCACAACGGTTCCTGGTCAGAATGCCACTGTGACCTTCAGCGGGACATCAAGCCAGCAAATCACTGTTCACATCACCAGCAATTCGATGGGCTCTGTGACAGTCAAGCTGTTGAAGCCGGACGGTACAACGCTTACGTCTACGACTTCCAGCAGCGCCAGTTTCAACCTTGCAACCCAAACGTTGTCGGTCACCGGAACCTATACGATAAGCATCGATCCGGGGGGAGCCAACATCGGCTCGATGAACGTTAGTGTGACTAGCCCGTAATAAATTCCACCAAGCGCAATCCGTTTATTGACTTCGAGAGTTGTTCGGAAAAACAGGAGACGAAGATGAAGAAGCGATTAAGAATCGGATTAGTCCTAACTATCGTGATCGTTCTGTGCATCGGCCCGCAAATCACGCTGGCGACGACAGAGCGAGGACTCCTGGGTAAGAAGACTGAGATTGCAAAACGAGTCTCCAGTCCGGTCATCAAATCCGTCAATCCAGTAAGACCGCGCTTCACTTCAAAGCTTCTGCCAAAAAGACCGACTCAGGATGTCGGAACCGCAGTGAGCCGGCCCGGTCAAACGACTACTGTCCTTCCGGATGGTAGAACTATAAAAATCGGCGGGCTTCAAGCAGAAGGTCCAGTATCGACGGTGTCAATCGATGACTTTCAATTCCAGCTTCAGCACGCACGTGCCTGGCACACCGCGACGATATTGCCGAATGGGAATGTGTTGATTGTTGGAGGAATCGGGTCGAACGGCGCAGTCGAAAGCACAATCGAAGTCTTCAATCTCGAGACGAAAACGTCCGAGATCCTCGCCAATAGCAGAGTGACTCCGCGCGTTTATCACACTGCGACGCTCTTGACTGAAGGGCTGGTGTTAATCGCAGGCGGCCTGTCCAACGATGGTGTCGCCTTGAAATCAGTGGAGCTCTGGGATTTTCGAAGTACCACAGTGACAGCGGAAACAAAACTTCGTACCGCTCGTTACAACCACACCGCGTCGCTGCTTCCAAACGGTAACGTGCTGGTCAGCGGTGGGTCAGCCGATGAAGGCACGGTGCTCGAAAACTGGGAGGTCTACGACCCATCGAGTCGCCGCTTTACTCGGACTGACACACGAACCTCTAGCGGTTCTCAATCCTCAACAGCGAATCCCCAGCTTGCTGGTTCCCTGCCAGAGGATGGCGACACGTCGGTTCCATTAACCACTTTTGTCGCGCTGAGGTTTTCCAAACCGCTTCGCGCTGAAACTGTTAATGCGACCACCATCGTGCTAACCAGCATGCTTGGCCGCGTTGACACCAAGGTCGTATCGGCAGAAATGGGCATGCTGGCGTTCGTCACTCCTAATGCTCCTCTGTTACCGGGAGTGCTATACACGGCAACAATTTCAGGCGCATCCGATGCAGATGGATCATTTGTCGAGCAAAGCAACATCATGTTTACCACCATGGCAGGCTTCCCGCGCGATCACGTGTGGGTTCCCGGCGAGAATAACTTCAATGGCGACTGGACGAGTGGACTTCCTCGCTCGCCTTGGCAGGACCTTCCAGCCTACACCGGCCCCCAAGGCGTTACGTCGCTTGCCGGACAGGTGCTGCGAATTGACGGCTGGCCGCTCGAACGAGTGACGATGCGGATCGGGGACCACTCGATCGCCACCGACGACACCGGTCGGTTTCTGATCACCGACATCGAACCGGGACGAAGGATGCTGATAGTCGACTGCCGGCCTGCGAGCACGCGAAAAGAAACCTATGGCCTCTTTATGATCGCGATTGATGTCCCGAAACCGAACGAGACAAATGTCCTGCCTTTTACGATCTTCATGCCGGTGCTTGACACTAAGCATGCAATCAAAATCGCTTCGCCTAATAAGAAAGAAGTTGTTGCAACGAACCCGTTGTTGCCGGGTCTCGAGGTTCATATACCACCCAAGAGCATCCTCCGAGATTTTGATGGAAATTCGCTTACGTCAATAAGCATCACGCCGGTGCCGCTTGATCGCGGGCCGTTCCCAGGACCTCCGGGCGCAAAATTTCCGATGTTCTTCACCCTGCAGCTTGGTGGAACGAAAATCGAATCGGCTGACGGCTCGTTGAGTCCGGGAATCAAGTTAGTTTTCCCGAACTACGAAAAGACTCCTCCAGGAACCAGAATAGTCTTTTGGAGCTACGCAGCGGATGGAGTGGGTTGGTTTACCTATGGCAGCGGCACGGCCACACCAGACGGGAAACAGATCGTTCCCGATCCCGGCGTGACGATTAAGCTTTTTACCTGCGCGTCGATTGGTAGTCCGGATGAACCTGTTGCCCCACCGCCTTGTAACGGGTGCAGCAAAGACGGCGATCCGGTCGACCTCAGCACGGGACTGTTTGTATATCAACAAACCGATCTGATGTTGCCTGACGTGATTCCAATCTCCCTCACTCGTATCTATCGGCCAAACGACACAAAATGGCGACCCTTCGGTAGTGGTACAAGACATCCGTATGAGATGTTTCTTGTAGGTGATCAAACCGCGTACACCTATGCACAGCTAATCCTACCCGACGGCGGCAAGATCCGTTTCGATCGTATCTCACCAGGCACAAGCAATGTTGGTGCGAATATGGAATGCACGACGAGCCCTACTGCTTTTTACAAGGGCACGCTCACTGGTTATGCGGACCATTGGGATCTTAGGCGGAAAGATGGCTTGATCTACCGCTTCTCGGTCGATAACCGGGAAGTAGCGCCGCTGTCGGCGATCATTGACCGCAACGGCAATCAGCTATCCATTATTCGAAATCCCGGGACGCAGGGTAATCTTCAAAGCCATCGAGTCAACAGAATCATCTCGCCTAATGGCCGCTGGGTTGAGTTTACTTACGACGCAAACTTTCACGTTACACAAGCGAAAGATAATATCGGGCGAACGGTTTCATATACATACGATGCGACTGGGCGGCTAACCCAAGTGACGGATGCCGGGGCTGGTGTAACCGAGTACACGTACGACGCGGCGAATAGGATGTTAACAATCAAAGATGCACGAGGAATAGTGTATCTAACTAATCAGTATGACACGAACGGAAGAGTCGTATTGCAAACTCAGGCAGATTCAACAACGTATCAATTCGCATACACGCTGGATGGTACGGGCAAAGTAACTCAGGCAAATGTGACCGATCCGCGCGGGAACGGCAGGCAAGTAACGTTCAATGGCGATGGCTACACGCTAACCGACACGAAGACTTGCTGCGGGGGCCAGTCATACAGCTTCGAAAGACAAGTCGGAACGGACTTTGTAACAAGCGTATCTGATCCCTTGAATCGCAGAACTGACTATGTCTATGACTCAATGGGTAACATCACCAGCGTTACGCGCATGGCAGGGACAAGCGAGGCGGTGGCGACGAGCTTTGCTTATCAGACCGCCTTCAATCAGTTGGCGAGTATGACTGATCCATCGAATCATACCACCTCGTTCGCTTACGACGGCAAAGGAAACTTGACCAGCGCTACGGATTCTTTGAATCATCAGACTATGTTCACGTACAACTCTGCCGGCCAGCGGATTTCGGTGACGGACCCACTCGGCAACACGGCGCTGTTCGGTTATGACGCTGGCGATTTAGTGAGCGTCACCAATCCACTCGGTCAAACGGCGAGCCGCTTCGTCGATGCCGCCGGTCGCATTCTAAGCGTCACAAACCCAGCGGGCCAGACATCTAGATTCGAGTACGACTCGCTCAATCGAATGACCCGCGTCACTGACCCGCTCCAAGGCGTCACTCAGTTCTCTTATGATCCGAACGGAAATCTCTTGAGTTTGACCGATGCTCGAAATAATGTGACGGGCTACGTCTACGACAACATGGATCGAGTTTCAACAAGGACCGATCCGTTGCTTCACAGTGAGGCTTATCAATACGATCAAAAGGGCAACGTAACTCAACACACCGATCGGAAGAATCTGGCAACGAATTACACCTATGATTCGCTGGACCGCTTGTCTCAAGTAACGTACGCAGACAACTCAACGATCACGTACACTTACGATGTCGCCAGTAGAATGACGCAAGTGACGGACTCGATTTCGGGAACAATCAGCTATGCATACGATAATCTCGACCGTGTTCTGAGCGAGACTACGCCGCAAGGTGTTGTGAGTTACACGTATGATGCTTTGAGCCGGCGTTCAACGATGAGCGTGCCTGGGCAGGCGCAGACGAATTATTCTTATGACAACGGGAATCGCCTGACGCAGATCACCCAAGGAACACAGACGGTGCAGTTTGCTTACGATGCAGCAAGCAGGAGAACTTCGCTGACACTCCCCAACGGCGTTGTCACTGAGTATACATATGACGCCGCGTCGCGGCTCGTAGGATTGACTTATCGGACCGCAACCTCAACACTGGGTAACTTGGGCTACGAGTACGACCAGGCCGGGCTTCGACCAACAGCCGTCGGAAGCTTCGCACGCACGAATCTGCCGACAGCGGTTGCGTCGGCGAGCTACAACTCGGCAAACCAGCAAAATAGTTTTGGCGGGCAGAGTTTGACTTACGACTTGAACGGGAACCTGACCGGTGATGGGGTGAACAGCTACACTTGGAATGCTCGCAATCAACTTGCGTCGATGAACGGACCAGGCTTGACTGCGAGTTTTGAGTACGACCCCGTGGGAAGGCGGACGAACAAGACAATCAATGGAGCTTCAGTAAGCTTCTTGTATGACCACTGGAATGTTGTACAAGAACAAACCGTGCCTTCAGGGGGGGCGAACTTGCTGACGGGAGGCCTGGATCAGTTCTTTGCGAGAGCAGACTCATCTGGCACGGTGAGTCCGTTGGCCGATGGAATTGGAAGTGTTGTTGGCTCGACTGACTCAACCGGCTCCGTTCAAACACAATACACCTATGATCCTTTCGGTAAGAACAGCGCGAGCGGCGCCACGAACGGCAATACGCAGAAATATGCTGGCAGAGAAGACGATGGCACGGGGTTGTATTACTACCGCAATAGGTATTATTCGCCGAGCCTTCAACGGTTCATCAGTCAAGATCCGATAGGATTCGTCGGTGGCATAAATCATTATGCATATGTGGCAAACAATCCGGTCTCTTTTGTTGACCCATTCGGCCTACAACACCCGTATGAGCAAATAACTCACAACGCCAGCAGGATGGGGCCGCCAGACAAGCTTGGGGGTCGAAGTTGCGGAACGCCGCTTCTTCGCTACGGACGCCCGCCAGATTACATTACAATCTCGGTGTCAGTTGGAGCGGTCTTTGGAGGAACGGGCCAGTTTACAGTGGATTCTTTTGGCAGGAAATACGGGGCACTGGGAGGATATGTTGGCTCGCCAGGCTTTTGCTACGTCGCAGGCTGGCTGCAACAAACGACTCCTCCAACGCCGGACCAATTGGAAAACTTCATTACAGGACATTCCTTATCGGGTGGCGGTGCCATTCCCACCTTTGAAGCCGGCAACATCGTTTGGTCTCCCGGAAGTGGCTGGTCCACTGAGATTGGTGTCGGCACGCCTGGCGGATCTGGAAGCTACACATACGGGTGGACAGGTTCTCAAATCGTAGAGGGCTTAGAATTCGCCGCGATGCAAAATATGTGTATTCCACCAATGTGACGTCGCAGCTTCTTGACCGGAAAAGAATGTTAATTTTGCGATAGCGAACCATCTAGTCTCGGTATTCGGTTGATGGTCTCAGTGCGTTTTCGATTTCGGAGATGTTTGTGTGACTTTTTTTTGGAAGAGAAAGCGTCGACTTGTCTTGCCATTTGTAATCCTTGTAAGTGTCGTATCTATCATTGTCGGCGTAGACTTCAAGATCAACGGAAGGAAGGCTCAGCTAATAATGGCGGATCTTGAGAAAGAAATTGGATTGATCCAGCCACCGCCTGGCGCGGTGGTCATGGGTCACGATGCTCGCTCTAAGCCGCGGCAAGCGCTGGTCTCACGCGACTACTCGGCAGATTCCAGCTACCAGAGCCTTCGCGCACATTACGATGCAGAACTTTCCAGGTTGGGCTGGAAGTTTCAACGAGAAGACCATCTGAAGGAATGGGAGGTCGACCGGGGAGGTATGGCAGCACTATATTGTAAAGAATCCTATACGGCGAGTCTCTATTATGCGGGAGAACATCCACAAGGGAGGAGGGATTACACGATCAGCCTGAGCTGGGGCTTACATTCCTGTCAACAAGCGGCATTTATAGAAGGATCTGAGCGCGGGAATACGGTTTGGGCTGGATCAATCGTTCCAACCCTATGATAAAAGGTTCAGGTTTGCTTGCCAAGAGGAGGGAGTAGGCGACAGTGACGCCCCCTTTGCTAACATACGGTTCAGTGGGCGTCAGAATGAAGGAGGCAGAGAAGGAGGCAGAGAATGAGGGAGAGAATGAGGAACTTGGCAAGGCGAGCACTCCTAGTGCCCTTTTTCTTAGCGGTTTCATCTTGTACGTCATCAGTGCAACCAGGCTATGTGGGCGATGATAAGAAGGCGGTCGAACGGGCGATAGAGCAATTCCATGACAGATTTAACTCTGCCCAATACCAGGAGATTTATGACGATGCACAGGAGGTTTTCAAGCAATCGAAGACAAAGACTGACTTGCTTGCCTCGATGCAGGAAACGGCTGAACAATTCGGGAGGGCAGAAGAGGTATCGGAGAAGTGGATCAACGTAATCGTCGGCGCACCTGTGCAAATCCGAGCTATATATAATACACGCTTCACGAAGAATCAGGCGACAGAGACGTTTGTCTTCATCAAGGATGGAGATCACATCAGATTAGCAGCTTACCAAATCTATCTGGGGACGGTTAAGCCGAGCGAATCACCTAGTCGCAAGTAGAGTCTTTCCGCTCGATGAGTCATCTATTCTAATGGAGGGCGCTCGACAGAAATTGGTAGTTTGGAATGGATCGAGAGTCCGATTCGGTTGGTTCGGGTTAGTTACCGAGCAGGCCTCTGACCACATCAGGTGGGGCAGTTTTCATGTTCCGCAGGTGGGTCACTCTTCAACGCTCGCAGACAATGGTTCAAGAGTTTTCTCTGTAAGCAATTGTATCTTGGACTCGCTCAAGTGGTTCGTAGTAACTTGAGATGTGCAACATTCGGGTCTGATATCCTCGGCTCTCCTGATGCTCACGCGAACCCGGATTCGTTAGCGAGATTGATTGTCCGTGCTGCGTCTCTCCGGCAAACGAAAGCTACTGGACAACCGCGCAATCTTTCGAAGAATTTTAGTTAGGTTACCTGAGCGGTGACGATCACCGGGCGGGCTTGAACGACTTTAGAAGGCCGAAGTTTGTTGACGAAGCGCTTGACGCTTTGATAGCCGCGCTCAAAGCCGTATTGCGTAACCAGGTCCTGCCAAATAGCCATCGCGTTCCGACCTCGATCAACTCCTTGCTCGATGGCTTCACGGTATGGCTCACAGGCGCTGATTGACCGACTGCGTGGAGGCTCAGAGTCGGTAATCACCTCTATGGCCGGTTTTGGAGGATTTCCCCTGCAAAAGTCGGTGGTCACCTCTATGGCCGGTTTTGATTCTGGAGTTGCAACGCCGGAGTCGGTGATCACCTCTATGGCCGGTTTTGCCGGACCTCGATGACCCCAGCCACCTGGCGGACGCACACCTATCCCTGCAGCCTTTAAGTAGTTCGCTGCTGTTTCTCGTCGCACACCGGTAGCTTGCTCGATCCTTCGCAACGTCCATCCGAGCCGTCCCAGTGCAATGATTTGTCGTCTTTTTTCGTCGCTCAAAACGTTGCTCATACCGACGGAGGCTACTAAGCCTTTCGTCGTCGTCAACGTCCCTGACGACTATTCTATATGGCCGGTTTTGAGGTGATCATGTATGGCCGGTTTTGGGTGACCACCGAGGCAACACCCTATTACGCCTAATTTCAGTTTGAGATTCTGCCTTCCTTTTTTGGATTTTAATAACGTGAGTATGAAGAAGACCAGACGAGACCTTCGTAAGCTTCGTTCTTGAGTTTTGATCGATTGTCGCATTATCCTATTACTGCGTTTCAAAACTGCTCCCACAGTTACCCAACTACGTTGTTGCCAGCTCCTACGGTTAATCTGTTTCGAAGCTACATGGATTCTGTTTACGTTTGACCTAGCGGGTCGAGTCATCGAAGTCGCCACATTTGCTGCCTCCCCGATAACGTACGAATGCAAACGATCATCCCTCATCGCCCTTTCTGAGCCAAAAACTGTATGAATACCAATAATGTCGATGCTGAAAAAGAGATATTTCTTAGATGCCGCGAATTGGCCGATAGCGGATTGCCAATTGGAGACGTCATCAAATATCTTCACGAGCGAGGTGTGACGATTACCGAATCCATGAAGGCCTTGATTGTTGTCTATAATATCTCGCTACGCGAAGCTAAGTCTCTGGTCGCCGAACATCCGGTCTGGAGTGAGGTTGTTCGTGCCTCTGAGCCTTTGCAAGAGAATGCTGAGCGGGCGATTCGCGAGTTAGAGAAACAACAGAAAGGCTGAATAGATTTGACATATTGGCTAGAAGTTAGTTGTAAAATGAGGAGCACGGTGATATCAGTTCCATTTTTTGGCCCGAAAGAAATTGCGGTGGGATTGTTCTTAATTCCTTTTGTGTTTGTAGCTACTAGCCAAGAACCGACGTACTCCAGAAAATATATGAATCCAGCTTTTTATGGTGGCCTCTTCTACGTTGAGGACGTTGGAAACAAGAGTGAGGTTCGAGCTTTGGTTATCTCTTACGATGATAAGCCGATCGAGCCCAAACCTAATGAGCCTGCTGCGCCTACCATTCCCGGATTCTACTTATTTAACGGAGAACGCTATGTTCGATATGATTTTGAGGCGATTGAGGTAATTGAAAAGGAGGTGCACTTCAAGACTCGCAGCACTGCAGGTGAGAGTTTTGAATTTGCGGGAACTTCAGGTCTACGGAGTATCAAAGACTTTAACCCCTCAATTAAGGTTCCTTTTATTGATGGTTTATTGACCAGATTCAAAGATGGTAAGATCGTAAAAAGGGAGCAAGTTAGGTTCTGTCACGCTGTCATCGCCTGAGATTTTTGTACGGGCGCGATGCGCAATGCGATCAACCTTAGGCGAGGTGCCTCAAGTTAACCGTGCTTGTTTCTCGGGATATAGCGGGCTGAACTTTCAACGGTCGCGCAAAAGCAGACATTAGCTTCTGGCCCTGTAGGTAATTTGTATATGGACAGATCCGTAAGGCGGTTAACGTCATAATTCCGCCGTAACTCACGCGACTACTAAAGTGGAATTCAAAAAAGTTTCCGACCGGTGACCTGAACGCTTGGTTAATGAACGATTGTCACCAGTAAGCCCAGTTCATTTGCTTTGGCCTCAACTTGGTAGCGCGTGGCGTTGGTGGATGAACCACGGCCCGAGGTCGAATTTTGTTTCAATGAGTAGGTAGCGAAATAGTTATGTCCGTTAGGTCAACTGAGACGTACGCTGTTCTTATAGTTTTTTTCCAATTGGGCTTGTACGCGAATGCCCTCCAACGGAAGAATCTTGACAATCAAGGAGAAGATTGGCCAACCTGCACGATTTGCGGGATCCCTGCTCAAATTGCTTTGAATTCGTCTCCCGGTCCGAGCTTTGTACCGCGACGGCACATCTATCTATTGATTGAGCCATCCGATTTTACCCAGGAAAAACTCGCCAATGCTTTCGAGAAGCTTTCCAAGAACTATCCCGATCCGATATTCCTTAGCATCTACGCCTTCAGCAACAAGGATTTTCTAAAGCAGTTGATCACGGCTGTAGAGAGCGAGAGTGTTATTGATTTTGCCGATACGCCCGAGGGACGGACTGTCGAGCGCAACTATTATCAACGGTATCCTCCAAAAACTGGTCATTTCCGTGCATACTATTTACGTTAGGCGATAGGTCGAGAGAGTTTTCAGTACACACCAAATCCAGCCGAAGACCGGACCATTGAGGTGATATTGAAGTCGAGAGAAAGGTAAGCAAGAATTTGTCCAGGTCTAATTCGGTCTCTTTGTTACGTATTCGAGTCCGAATCTTTTCGTACTGTTCGGGATATAGAAAGGCGACTGGAATCCGATAGATGACCTCATGCTCGAGAATCTTCCTTGTGGCCCGCTGTAGTATCATGCTCCGAAGTAGTTCAAGCCCGACTCGCTGCTTCCAGGCCTGGCCAAAAGCGTTGGGAGTGACTATGCAGGAATTCAACCATGGAGAGAGTTATCTTTAGAATCGTTGTGCTTCTCATACTTCCCCCTCACCTTATTTTTGCGCACGAAACCCAGACTGACGAACAGCCGGTTCAAATTGATCGAAGCACAGAATTGCAGAACGACTTTGTCTTGCCTAAGCTAAAAAAGCGTGTGGAGGATGAGCTTCCAGACGGCGCTCGATTTTCCCGCAGAACTATGTTCGTGATCCTCGAGATCACGGTAGATGAATTTGGCTCGATATCTCATGTGCGAACGCTGGCCGGTAATCTGTCTTTTGGAGACACTGGAACAAGGGCTGTGCGACAGTGGGAATTTGAACCAGCAAGGTCAAAAGGACTTCCCGTCAAAGCTTTCGGCTTAATCACGTTCTGCTTTTCGCATTCCAAAAAGATGTCGACCAGTAAGTACACATTCAGTTTCCAACGATGCTGTCCAGAGTCAACCAAAATGCCTAAACCGCCCTGCTCAAATGAAGTTCCTTCAAAGAAAGCTAGCTGATCTGTTAGCGCCGCTGTGACGAACCTTCGTCGCAACTAGAGCACTGTTGCAACAATTCTTAGGTCAAGCATCAAAGGTGCAGTTTCTAGAGCGATTCCGGAAGGTCTCACCAGAGAAACGCTTCTGATTTATCGTGAAATTGCGGTCCGCGCGCTCCAAAATTGCATTAGGTCGGGAAGCCGCCCAGAAGGTATCGCGGTCCAAACAGCTCGGATCACATAGAGGAAGCCTTGGAAGAACTGAAATAGTATCTATTATTTGAACGAGGAACAGAAATAAATGAGTTCCGTGGGGAAGAGCTTAAAGAATTACTGGATCTCGATCGGTGCGAAAGTTCGATCCGGGGCATCGCAGGATGCGATACAATCGTTTGAGACCGCTCACGGCGTTCGTTCGTCTCGGGATCTATGCGATTACTACCAGGCCGTTGATGGAATGGAAGAAGGTCAAACCGACAACAACCATATGCTAGAGTTCCTACCCTTGAATTCCCTCAAGAGAGTCACCGAAGCGATCGCGCTAATGGATGGTTGGCCGGACAATTCATCAGTCTGCCATCAAAAAAAGATGAAGAAACATTTCGACCTTGTATATATCGCACTTTGGATGGGGGTGAACATTGGCAGCGTCAGTATCTAGGTCCCGATGAGCGGTATCCGTTGTGGGACATATTTCCGATTTCGGCTGACGATATTTGGGCTGTGGGTTTTTCGGTTCTCCACAGCATCGACGGGGGTACAACGTGGAACAAGCAAGCGATAAGTCGGCAAAGTTTAAGCGTAACCGGAATGGCATTTAATATCAACTTCATAAATCAAAGGGTTGGATGGATGAGCACAAACGCGTGGGGTAATTATATCTTCACGAACGATGGCGGGGCGAGTTGGGAAGCACGACCGGTCTCACAGATTCAGGTCGGTGGCCTCGGCGAGATCGCTTATGTCAGCTCGAATCAAGCATGGGCACTCGCGAACGGCGTATTGTATTCAACTGACAGCGGTAGAACTTGGACAAAAGTGTTAGACGGAGACTTTTATTTTATCAAATACGTGCCCGTAGCAAGGTGTCTGTTTGTAGTCGGATCGCAAGTGTCAAAGTACAAGCTGCCGTGATTCCAGCGTCACCTTAACTATCCGGTCCAGCTACAGTTTGCTGTGGATAATTTTGTAGACATAAATTCCTCAAAGCTCCATTTATTTCAACTGTTTTCCACAGCTCGCCGTATCTGTCTGAATGTAAAATTTATTTTTCCGAAGCTGTAGAATCAGGTTTATCAAAGGCTATGTTCAGCAGAGGTTCTTTGACAGCTTCCCGGGCCCAACATTGATATTTATCAAGGTGGTGGGAAGATTGAGTTTCTTATTATCAGTCCTGTCGGTGTTGGTGGCGTTGCGGTGGGCGAAGCAGGTGCTTTAAGTAGGTTTGAGAGGACTGGTAGGTGGCGAGTTAACTGTCATATGCCCCATGCAGCGTTGAATTTTTCACGAGTCGGGCCGAGGGAGGTGCTCTTGTTGTCAAGAATGCGAAGCACCTTCTTATGGTAAGCGCAGTGGCATTAACTGCTGAGGCGAGCGTGGCTTATCATTTCGAGAGGTATTCGCACGTGATATCCGCGAAATGCGGGGCATCGCAGGCAGCAAGTATAACCAAGGCTTACCAAAATTACGAATTACTACGCTCGGCTTTCGGTAATAAATCGCACTGCGAACTCCCCAAACGTTTTCTTCGATTGGGTCTTAACCGTTGCGACACCGAAATCCCTTGCTGCTGAATCAATAGGTGTTGCCCAACTAGGTGAACAGCATGAAAAAGAGATTGTTAGTCATTTTGATGCTTAGTCTGAGTAATTGGGGATGTGAATTATGCGTCGATGAGCTAAAGGTTGAATTCAAGTCGCCTGAAGGACGTTATGTCGCCGCAGTGTTCGAACGGAACTGTGGGGCGACAACTGAATATATCACCCATCTCAATCTCCGCGAGGCACGCGGAAAATTTAAGGCAGATTCAAATGGTGTGATTAGTGAAGGCGAAGTATGCACCATCGAAGGATTAGCCGAAATCAAGGTTACATGGTTAAGCGAAACATTAATATTGATCGAAATGAGCGGGGTCGAGCAGGTTAGTGCTAAGGAAAAGTCTTGGAAGGACGTAACAATTAGCTATAAGTAAGGCTGAATCATAGGGTCTAAAAGACTAGGTAATCTAATAGCTGGTTCCGTATTAGAGAGGTGCTGCTCGGGCAAGCCATACGCCGAGTGCTCTTCTATCCGGTAGGCTGGCTCTGACTGAGATAGATACTTGGAAACCGTGTTGCGAGAAATTCCGAGTTGGTGGGCCTGGGGTAACCTCGCCAATCCTTTTTTATACTGGCAATGAGAATCCTTCATTGGCAGAAGCAACGAAAGCGGACGCGGCTGGCTTATGCTCAAGCCGGCGCAAACCGATTTTTCTGCAGACTGTATTACGCCTCGCTTGTGCTTGAGCGAGCTGCACGAATCAACTAACGATGGGGAATGCTGATCGTCCCAAAGTTTCGCTCTAGGAGTCAGCTAAATAGGAGCTATCAGTAGTTTCATGAGCTGAGGCTGAGGGCAAGCCGGCCTAATTCAAAAACAGAAATCTTTCGTTGACAACTTTATTAAGCCCTCTTTAATTTGAGCTTTTCGAGTGTTCAAAAATCTCTCAGCGAGAAAGCTTTATTTTCTGAGTGCGATGGCAAATTCCCCGAACTGATTGATGTAGCCTACCTTACCATTGAACTGTACTTCAGCTAGTCCGTCGATAAACGGGAACGTAAACCATTGCCGCGGTTGGATTATTATCGTGCCGAGCTTGTCTACGTAACCGCGCTTTCGGTCATTCTCAACCTGCGCCATATTTTCAGAAAAATCTAATGCAACATCGAATCGTGCGGGGATTTTCAACATGCCGGTCTTGTCAATGAAGCCCCACTTCCCATTGACTTTGACCGCAGCCAGTCCCTCTGCAAAGTCTCGTACCGCATCAAACATGAAGGGTACGACGGCGGTACCCTGATTATCCACGAAACCATATTTTCCATCCTTCTGAACCCCTGCAAGCCCCTCCGAAAAATCAAACGCATTTTGAAATTGTGGCTTAATCGAAAAACCGCCGCGCTGGTTCAAAAAGCCCCAATTGGTACCAACTTCTACGCGTGCTAACCCGTTACCGAAGTCAAAAGCCTTCTCGAATTGCGGCGTAACCACTTGCTCTCCCGCAGAGTTCACGTACCCCCACTTCCCCCCGCTCTTGACACGAGCCAGTCCCTCGGAGAAATCGCCACCATCCTCGTACTTCAGATTTATGATTAAGCTGCCGCGTGAGTCACAATAGCCCACACCATTCCCAGTCTGCACAACTGAAAAACCCTCTGAAAAGTGTCCGACTCGATCGAAATGTGCACTAACCGTCTCTTGTCCTGTCTTGTCGATGAAGCCCCACTTCCCATTGACTTTGACCGCCGCAAATCCTTCTACGTAGGGAGATGCATACTCGAATTGAAGTGATGTTACAATTTGACCGGTTTCATCTATGAATCCATAACTTCCGTCGATGCTAACCGGTGCTTGACCATCAGAAAAATAGCCCAACCTGTCAAAGCGTGGGTAAATGACAACTTTACCCGATCTATCACCGCAACCCCACTTGCCCCGAAGACAGATGCGAAACAACCCATTGAGATCTTCGAAATACCCAGTCGCGGTTCTGCGCTGTTTTGGTGTTCTTCTCTTCTCAGAACTCTGTGATTCGTTCGTATGCTTGGCTAATGAGTCGCCGAAGTGACTCCTTTGTTGCAAAGCGAGTATTGATATCAGAGATACGATCAATCCTGGCAGCATCATGCGTCCTCTTAACTTGCTTAGCAGGTTAGCA
>Ga0075425_100003859_pt1 | contig 15326 bp, 12 predicted proteins | sample SoiMethybrSBSTD4_FD_75300 | JGI IMG/M metagenome (GOLD analysis project Ga0075425, IMG submission 75300) | Bulk soil microbial communities from a Populus tree surrounding site in Tennessee, USA - Soil MetaG P. TD hybrid SBSTD4 | ecosystem: Environmental > Terrestrial > Soil > Tree plantation...
CCTTGGGGTCGGTCGACGTCGCGTACGCCGTGTCGTCGAACGTGATTGACAGCGGAGACGCGGCGAATCGCGAGGCCGAAACCGTTGCGACGGAGTGCCGGAACCCGGCGGCAACGGACGCGACATCGGACACGTCGGAAATGAAACTGCCCCCAAGGCCGATTTGCCCGGCGTCGTTCGCGCCGAACGCCCAGATGGTGCGGCCATCCGCGTTCAGCGCAAGACTGTGGACGTCTCCGGCCGCGATTTCGATCACTCCGCTAATGCCGGCGACCTGGTGGGCGGCGCCGTCTATTCCGGTACCTGGAACGACGTCTCCAGCCTGGCCGAAGCGGTTGTCTCCCCACGACCAGACGCTGCCGTCGCTCCCTAGCGCAAGTGAATGCGCGCCACCCGCAGCTATGGCGACGAACTGGCCGACCGCCGGCATGAATTGCGGTGCGGCTGTCGTCGCGCCGGAGTTAGAGGGACCGAGCTGGCCGACCGTGTTGTCTCCCCAACCTCGCACGGTACCGTCGGCCAGAAGCGCGAGGCTGTGCGTTCCGCCGGCGGAAACAGCGACCGCACGCGTGATGCCGGGTACCTGCTGCGGCTGCGAAACGCTGGTTCCAAAACCGGCGGGGCCAAGCTGACCGCTGTTGTTCCCTCCCCACGCCCAGACCGTGCCGTCGTTCTTCAACGCCAGTACGTGGTGAGGCCCGGCAGAGACCGCCATAACACCATCGATACCGTCGATCTGTTTCGGCGCCGATCCTCCTGACGAGGAACCGAGCTGGCTCGTCGAATTGTCACCCCAACCCCAGATCGCACCGTTGCTGAGGAGCGCGAGCGAGTAGCCGTTCCCCGCGGCCACGGCGGTCGCGGGCACCGGAAGGAGAACCGGGATGGGCGACCCCGACGACTCCGATAGAGCCGAGGGGCCAAGCTGGCCGAACGCGTTGTCGCCCCAGGCCCACACCGAGCCGTCGGACTTCAGTGCCACGGTGTGGTGATCGCCCGCCGCAACCTGAATGACTCCACTCAGGCCGGCGACGGAACGCGCGCCGCCCGGGAAGCGGCTGTCGACCGCAGTGCTCGAGAGCTGGCCCGAGCTGTTGTCCCCCCAGCCGACGACGGCGTCGTTGCCGACTTCGACTTGCACGTTGTCGAGACCCCAGCTCTCGTCTCCGATGTTCTGCAGGTTGATCCCCGTGAAATTGAGGGACAGGAGATCGTCCCTGTGGGGAAAGGTGAACTGCATGTGGTAGACCGCATCGCCCCACGGCTGATACCCGAGGGTGTCCTGCTCGAGCGCACCGGTTCGCGCGGGATGTCGGGTGCCGTCGCTCCAATGGGGATAACTCTGCCTGTTGCCGATCGCGCCGGTGTTACTGAATCGCGCCCGCAGCACCGCCGCGCCAATTCCGGCGACGTCAAACTGCCATTCTTCACCGGCGCATCCGCAGGCCTCGTCGTACCCGTCCCACGATCGAATCACATACAGATCGAAGCTGACGGTGATCGATCCGTGCGGAGGCAACGCTTCGATGGTGAGCGTCGCCTGCTCGTTGGTGAACTCTCCGAGGAAGTTGCGCCCGCTTGGCGTGGTCGCAGTCCGCGAATGGTTCCAGCCGGTGGTCGAGCCGTCTTCGAACGCATTCGAGTAGACGACCTGGCCGCCGTCCGCGGCCCGTGGCCGTTCCGATTGAATCGACGCGAAAAGTACCGCGAGCGCGCAGATCTGCGCACGACGACCCATGGTCATGAGGTTCACCTGTGGAATGGGAGCGGAATGCGCCTCAACTAGCGCAGCGTGACAATGGCCTCCCGGCTCGTGCCGTCGTCGAGACCGACGGCGATGATCAGGACACCCGGGCGAAATCCGCTCGTGGCCAGATTGAATCGGTACTGCCGTTCGTCGGCATCGTAGGTCGCGGTTCCTACGACGATACCGTTCGCGGAAATGATCGCGACAGCCGTGGCCACATTTTCGCCGGCCCCGTCTGCGATGCTGAATTTCACCGGGATCGTCGAACCGCCCTGAAAGCTCGAAACCGGCAGCGCGATGGGTTGCAGGAAGCCACCAAACGAGTAGACGACACGGAAGGTCGCCGAACTCGTGCTGGCGTTGCCCGCCCGATCCGTGCAGGTTGCCGAATACGTGAAGGTCCCCACTCCGTTGCCGTTGCCGCCGGCTAAACTTCCAGACGAGGACGCCACTCCAGACGTCGCGTCGTCGCACTGGACAGCCGGATGCAGCGAGGAGCCCAGGCCATAGACACCGCCGTCGACCACGCCGGTAATCGTCAATGTCGGCCTCGTCTTGTCCAGATTCACGGTCACGAAACCGTGTCCAACCAGTCCGGCGCCGTTGGTGGCGTCAGCGGCAAACACTTGGCCCGCGCCATCGGCCGTCGCCACGGCAGATCCGGGGAGAGGACCGCTGGCGATGCCGCTCTCGGGATCGGACGCGGACCACGCGATCGTGACATCGCTGTTGCGCCATCCCGCGCTGTTGGCCGCAGGCGTCAGGGCTGCGGTCACGACGGGTGCTGTCGCGTCCGAGGGCGCTTCTATTTCGACGGATCCGATGTCGCACGCGCTGCCTTGCGGGCGCGAGATGCCGCGCTGATCGGTCGTCACCGGGACGGAGGCGGCATCGGTGCACGCGCTTGCGGGAATAGCATCGAGCGCCGCACTGCCGGGCATGAGCGCGATCGTCATGGTTGCACCGCCGTTGTCGTGCGGTCCGGCAGGATCGAGGCCCGCGTCCTGAGCGTTCGAGTCCCCCGCGCCAACGAAAAATGCGGAACAGGAAGTGTCGTCGGAAAGGTTGTGTCCGGCAGAATCGCCAGCGGAACCACCGCAGTTCCCACCCGACGGGCTACCCGCAAGAATGCTGTTCTTCACCGTCAATTGCGGCGCCTGATTCCAGATGGCGGCGCCGCTGCTCTCGGCGGCGGAATTGCGCGAGAACGTGCTGCTGCTGATCGCCATCGGTCCGGCATAATGAAAAATTCCTCCGCCATTGCCAGCCGAATTCCCGAAGAACGTGCTGTTGGCGATATTCACCGTGCCCCAGCTCGAGATCCCGCCTCCCCAACTGCTCGTCCTATTGCCAGAGAGAGTGCTGCCCGTCATCGTGAGCGTGCTGCCCTCCCAGTTGAAGATTCCTCCGGCGGAGCTACCCGAGTTTCCCGAGATCGTGCTGTCGGTGATGACGGCGGTCCCTGTCGTGGAGAGGCCGCCGCCGTTTTCACCCGTATTGCCGGAAATCGTGCTGCCGCTGATGGTCACGAAGCCATGGACGTTGTTGATGCCGCCGCCATTGGCAGTGGAGACATTGTCCGAAATCGTGCTGTCGATGATGGTGAGCGCGGCATTCGGGTTGTTCCAGATGCCGCCGCCAAGCACGGCGCGGTTTCCGGAGACGGTGCTGCGAATGATCGTGAGACCGCGGTTGTTGGAGTAATTGAAAATGCCTCCGCCTGCGCCCACGCCCGAATTACCGGACACGACGCAGTCGGCGAGAACCATCGTGCTGCCGTTGAAGACACCTCCAGCGCCAACACCCCCGAAGCCTTTGGTGATCGTGATTCCGGAGACTTGAACGGTTGCCCCGCTGGCGATCGGTACGTCGAGGACGAGCACCGAGCCGTTTCCGCTTATCGCAAGACTGGACGCTCCGGGCCCATGAATCGTGAGATCCCTGGTAATCGTAAGCGTGCTGCTCAGAGTGATGGTGCCGGATACCGACAACTCGATCGTATCGCCAGGCGCGGCAGCGGCGATCGCGTCGCGGAGCGATCCTGGTCCGCTGTCATTGGTGTTGGTCACCGTCAACGTGCTGCCGAAGCAAGGCACAGAGATGAGGGCGAGGAGGTAAACGAGCGCACCGATCTGTACACGACGGCCCAGGGTCATGGATTCACCTATGGATTTGGGGAGCGGGAATCCTATGCGAAGTCCGAGGCGGTGCACAAGGTACATCCGTACCCTGTGGGCGTCAGCCGCGCCGCTTTTTCCTCGCCGCGGCCACCAACGCCAGCTCCAGCCGAGTGCGTACGCCGCACTTCTCGTAAATCACGGTCAGCGCGTTGCGTACCGACTGGTACGAGACACCCAGATCGTCCGCGATCTCGCGGTTGGTGCGCCCGGCGAGAATGCGCCGGACGATGCGCCGCTCTCGCGGCGTCAGCTTCGCCTGCCGTGGCCTTGTCATCCGCGCCTCGAGCATCACCCGCTCACGCTGCACGGTAAACGACGCCGCCGCGCCTGTCATCATCCAGACGGGTGATAGACGTCGTCGCTATCGGATGTCCGGCGCGACGGGCCCGGTCATCGACGCAATCAGACGGACGAGATCCGCCTGACGATGCGTGTCGGTCTTGCTGAAGATCTGCTGCAGCTGCGTTTTCACCGTGTTGCGCGAAACCCGGTGGGCTTCGGCGGCCGCGGCGAGGCTGCAGCCGTGGGCGAGCGTCTCGGCGAGATCCGCCTCGGCCGCGGTCAGCCCATAAACGCTGATCAGCAGGTCCCGCACCGATGGAAGCTGCGCCTCCGGATCGACGATGAACAGGGCCGCCGCCGGCCGCTCGAACCCGTGGAACAGCTGCGGCCGCGATGGGCACACGAGCACCGAATACGACGGTTTTCCGGACGGCCGGGCGATCGCCAGGCGTTTTGGCGGCTGCAGTCCCGTGCCGGCGGCGAGCGCGCAGGCCGCGGCAATCGCCTCGACGAGGCGCGGGTGTTCACTCGACGCGGTCAGCACGCCGGCGCGAACCGAAAGGCCGTCGCCCGCAGCAGCCATCCCCTCGCCCGCGCGGTTCGCCATCTGGATCCGTCCCCGGGCGTCGACGACGACGACGCCCATCGACAGATGATCGAGCACTCGCGCCAAGGTCTCGCTGCGGCGCTCGAGCTGCGCGATGTGGCGATGCAGATCCGTGGCGCGGATCATGTGCGGCGTCAACAGGCGCAGCATCTCCAGCTCGCGCTCCCCGCACGGCTCGGCGCCGCGCGGACGAAACAGCGTCAATGCGCCCGTCGTCGTCGGCGATTCGGCGAGCACGCCGGCGGCGAAATCGAACAGGCCGAGGTGTCGCGCCCAGTCCTGCCAGAACTCCGTGTCCGCCATTTCGCGATCGGTCATCACCATGGCGCGCGTGTTGAGACGCCCCTTGGCGAGAAACTCGCGCCGGCGCAGCCACGGGTTCACCGAGCCGTAGTACTGCTGATACGTCGCTTCGTACTCAGGAGACAGGTTCAGCGACGACACCCATCCCACGGCATGCGACTGCAGATCCTGAAAATGAATGGTGGCGGCGTGGAAGTCGCCCAGCGGGAGGATCGCCTGGAGGATGGCGGGCCAGAGCGACGGATCTGCCGCCGCATCGTAGATTCGCCCGACGATCACGAGAAGGTCCCCCTCGAGTGACACGGCCCGTGGGTGTTGTAGCCGGATCAACGAAACGAGTCAAATGAAAAGGGTCGAGCGCGCTTGACGATGTGATCGGACACTTCCATCGGCTTGCCGCGGCCACCGTCGTGCCGTTTTCCAGGGTGCGGCGAAGACCGACGGATCGTCGGCGCCGCGAAGCCGTCGGAGGTGATGCTGAAATCGTCTACCGTACCGAGAGTTAACGATCGATGCGCTGAACCGTTAAACCGAACGTCTCGTGAATGGGATTTCTTGCGACCGAACGGTTTCGTGTCGCGCGGGATCTGAAGTTGAAATGCCGACGCGACAGACAGGGCGCGCGCGACGCTGCACAGCGCCCTCTCTCGTTAAATGACCGCCCCAAAGACGTCCACCGGCAAGCCGTTTCCGCCACTGCCGCCGCTCGGAGCGAGCGCATGGATGGTACCCGTGGACCCCACCCAACGGCGTATCACAACCGCATCGTTCGATTTGTCAACGCCGAGCCAAAATCTGACAATTCCGCCGGTTGAAAATCTGACAGTTCGGCGAGGGGACGAGCCTCAGTTCGTCTCAGCCTCCTGGCGAGGACGACGTCGCCGGTTCGAGGGCGGTTCGGGATCTGGCGTGTGCAGGGCATGCCGGAGGTCCGTGTGCTGCCGCATGCGGTAGCTGTACCTGAATTCCGCTTTTTCGGCAAAAACCGCCAAGGCCGCTCCTCAGATCTCTTTCAGCCGCCCGGTCGCGTACTTGTGTAGCAGGCTCGCGATCAACGTCTGATACGGCAACCCTTCGGCGAGCGCCCGCTTCTGAATCGCCTCCAGGTCCTTGCTCGACAGCCGGATGTTCAGCCGCCGGTCCTTGCGGAAAGTCGCCTTGGCGTAGCGGGAGTACCGAGTTCGCTCGCGCTTGCCGCCGGCGGCGGACTTCCATTCGCCACGCTCAACCGACTCGACCAGTTCCTTCTCGTCGGCATCAAGTTTCATCATCGGGTTCCTCACCGAGGTACTCTTTTGTCGCCTTCCGACTGGGAATGATCGTCTTCAGGAAGACCGTGTGCTCGTCCTCAACAAACGGCACCAGGTATACGTCGTCGTCGCGCTGGACGACGAAGATGCGTTGGCCGGCGTAGCGATCGGGGTTCGGATGTTCCAGGATCTCGAGCAGGTCGGCTTCGGACTCCTTCGCGTGGCCATCGCTGCCGGTCTGCGCGAGCGATGCCGCGGATCCCGTCGACCCTTGCACGCTATGGCACGCCAGCAGAGCTTGTCGGCACGATCGCCCAGCTTGGCGGCCAGTGGCATATACTTGTGTATATGCCATCGGTTTAGGAGGGTGTCGGTTATGCCACGACGAGCAAAGGTGTTCATGAACAATCGCAGCCAGGCCGTCCGGTTGCCAAAGGAGTTCCAGTTCAACACCGACGAAGTGTTCATCCGCAAAGAGGGCGAAGACGTGATCCTGTCGCCACGCCCCGCGGATTGGCGGGCGTATCTCGATGGCGGTCCAACAGCGTCCGACGCCTTCATGGAAAACGTCGAGGACCTGCCCGTGCAGGAGCGCGAGCGCTGATGGCCCGCTACATGCTCGACACCGACACGTGCTCGTACATCATGAAGCGTTCGAACGAGGCCGTGATCAAACGGCTACGTGCCGTCCCTGTCGCCGACGTGTGCATTTCGGTCATCACCAAATCGGAGCTCCTCTACGGCGTTGAAGTGTCGCCGCGCCGAGAGCAGGATGCCACTGCGCTGCGGGCGTTCCTTCCGCACGTCGAGGTTCTCGAGTTTCCCGATGCCGCCGCGACCCACTACGCCGAGATACGTGCCGACCTGAAGAAGCGCGGCCAGATGATCGGGGCCAATGACCTCTTCATCGCCGCTCACGCGCGCTCGCGCGACCTCCGCCTCGTCACGAACAACACTGGCGAGTTCGGGCGCGTGAAGGGACTCACGCTCGAGAATTGGACGCAGCCCGCTCGACGTCCTCGTCCGAGAGGCGGGGAATAGCGCGGCCGTGCACGACGACGGCATTGCCGCCGGCGGGTCCCTCGTACAGCGCGCGCACCTCCTCGCGCCGCGTCTCCGTCAACCGCCGGGCGCCTGGCCGCACCTGGTGTCCCGCCGGTATCGCCGCCCGCAGATAGCGTCGCACCGTATTGACCGCGACCCCGACCTCTCGGGCGATCGCTTTCTTGCCTACACCGCGATCCGCCAACGCCCGGATCGCCGTGACCACCTCGCCGTCGACCACCGGTACCTCCCCACTCGGAGATACCAGCACACCCCTTTCGAACGCCATTCGACCTCCTCCGGGGGGTCAGAATTAGTGTCGTTTGGGGGTCAATATCACTGTCGCTCTACACCCGCCTCGCTCTTCGCCGGCCAGCTTCAGATCACGGTTCACTGACGCGCTGCAGCTGCGGCCTTTGGTGCTCAGATGGGGGGCGTTCGCCCGCGCGACGCCGGTGCCAGAGAGGTCGACGGGGCGAACGGGTAGGGCTCTCCCTCGCCCGCGTGTGACAGCTCCGAGGGCCCCAAAACGCGCTTCCAAGGCCTTCGCAGGAACACGGTCACCGTGGCTGCGTCGCCGTCGCGACCAACCTCCAACGCCTGGCTGCGAAGTTCGCGCGCATCGTCGACGATGACCAGCCGCTCTTCGAGCTGGATCGCAGTACGCGGTTGCGCGTGGACGAACGCCGTGCAGTCGGCGCTGACATCGTACGTGCCGCCGCTCACTCGATCGGGAACCCAGCCGCTGATCGAGCCCTTCACATTGCTCACCTGCGTGAACTGTCCCAATCCGTCGTAAGTGCGAAGCACCACGCCGACGATGGATTCGATCGGACCGCCGGACCAGGACGGCTGGGTTCCCTGAATCTGAATGCCGTATGTCCCTTGCAACGTTTTGTTCGTGCAGGGATGCAGCCGCCTTGTGTCGTCGCGACCGTGGGATCTGCGCAAGGGACTCAGGCCCGCGCCCACGAGAATCGCGATGAGAACCAACGCCTTCTGTCCATGTCGCACCCGTTCCTCCCTCTGAGCGAATGCGCGGAGCAGCCGCTTGGAGCGCGAGCGCCGCCCGCAAAGCCAGAATCTGGGGTTGGTTTGTTACAGCGTGGGAGTAAGTCCGACCCCAGACGACGAGGCGACGGCCATCACGCGAAATGCGTAGTCTTACTCGAGCGCGTTGCAGACCGGCAACACTCCGCTGGGATCGCCAAGGTAGAAGTCGTCAATCGGGTGCGGACCCGCCATGTAGAGAAGCGTCGCCAGGTTGGGAGTGTAATCGACACGCCCCGCACTGTTCGCCAGGAGCTGGCCGTGCGGACCGGTCACCGGGCCGTAGTCGCTTCCCAGGAACTTCGAGAATTCGTGGTCCGCTGTTCCGTCGACCGGTTGCATCGTATCGATCTCGATGAACCGGGCCCGCAGGTTCAGCGACTTCCCTGTCGTGAAGTTATAGTTGACGCCATCGTATCTCGCCGCGCGAATCGTCCCGATATGATTCAGATTCCGGTCGAAGTAACGGACAGCCGTCCACCGATTCCTCGTGAAATCCATCACCGAAAAACCCTGCGGGCAGTCGTAGCCGAAGAAGTTATCGGGCTTGCCCGCTGCATTGCCGGCCAGGCTCCCGTCGCCGTTCACAAACTGATCCGCAAGTGTCACTTCCACGAAGCATCCGACGGCGGTTCCGGGCGCGTAGTCGCGCTCCTCTCCCGGCGCGACGACCCAGCAGGTATACGGCTTGGGCGCGTGCCATACGAAGCCGTTGTTCGAATCTGGAGACAGGGCGGGTGGATGGAGGGTGTTGGGATTGACGGGCACGTGGCCGTCACTCCGGTCGACGATCCGATTCATGACTTCCGAGTCGGGGACGTTATCCAATCCCAGTCCGAGGGGCGGTGCGTCGGCCGGTACTGTGAACGACGGGCCTCGTCCCTGTCCGGAACCGACACGCCCGGACAACACGACGGACACCGCCAGGCCGAGGACCAGCAGAACGCGCCGGCTTGCCCACAACTGCATATGCACCTCGATCGCGGGCTCGAAGACATATCCGCGAGTCCGACCGAGACTCTTGTACGCGCTTTGACGAGTCGGCGTAACTGTGTAGATACACAGGTTGACAGAACGCGTCAGAGATCGGGCGCAACGGACAACCCGATATCAGATCAGGCGCTCGCGCAACGCCTTGGCGACGGCTTCCGTCTTGGAGTGGACTTGCAGCTTCTCGTAAATGTTCTTGAGATGAAAGGAGACCGTGCTCGTGGAGATCCCCAACGCGCGCGCGGCTGTCTTGTAGTGATGCCCGTCGACCATCAGCTTCAGCAGCGCCGTTTCGTGCGGGGTGAGGTGGTACGAGGCATGCGCCCGGGGACGGTACTCACGGAAGACCCTGACGACGCGTCGCGCGACGTCCGGCGACATCGGCGCGCCGCCATCCACCACCTCTCGCAGCGACTCGATCAGCCGCGCCGGTGCCGTGTTCTTCAACAGGTAGCCTGACGCGCCGGCACAGATCGCGTCGAACACCTTGTCGTCGTCGTCGTAGACGCTGAGCGCGAGAATGGGCACCGCAGGAAAGCGTTCGCGGAGCAGCCGTGTGCCCTCGATGCCGTCGATGCCCGGCAGTCCGATGTCGGTCAGGATGACATCGGGTCTGCTGAGGAACATCCCGGTCAGCGCGGCCTCCATCGTGCGATAGCTGCCGGTGCACTGGAACCCGCTCGTGGTGTCAACGAGTCTCGTGAGACCGTCCCGCACCTCGCGCAGGTCCTCGATAATCACGACCCTGACGACGGGGGGCTGGCCGCGGACATCTGGCGCGCGGGGCGTGTTCACAGGGTTCTTCATGCAAGATCCGACGCGGAACCGCGGAGCGCATCATAAAGGTATACGGCCTGCCGCGGCACCTGCGTACCTACACAGGTGAGAGAACACGCGGGGCGGCGCGAAATCACAAGGGAATACTGAGCCTGACGGTCGTGCCGAGGCCGGGCGCCGATTCGGTCTCGAGCACCCCGTGAAGCCGGCGAGCCCGTCGCGCCATGCTCCGAAGGCCCTGGCCCTCGTTCTCGAGCGAGACATCGAATCCGGATCCATTGTCAGCGACGATCAGTTCGAGATTCGCGCTGTTGACGCGAAAGTCAATCTCCACGCGCGAACATCGTGAATGGCGCGCGGCATTGTTCACCGCTTCCTTGAAAACGAGCAGCACATCCCTCCGGACGGCCACGCCGAGTTTCAGTTGCTCCCGGCCGTCTGGCGCGCTGAAGCGCAGCTCAATGTTCTGCTGCGTGAACACCTCGTCGGCATGCTGACGCATCCTGCGGGTCATGTCGAGCAATGTCTCGCGCGCGGGATTGATGGCCCAGACGATGTCGTTCATCGAGCTCACCGACTCGCGCGCGATGCGTCCGATGGACGCCAGGGGCGAGCTCTCCGTTTCGGGCTCGACGAGCACATCCCCCATCCTGGTCGTGGAATACCGCACGTCGCCGCCGGTCACCCGTGCGAATTGACTCAGCAACGCGATCCGCGTCAGGTTGGCGCCGATATCGTCGTGCAGATCTGTGGCGATGCGCGTGCGCATCTCGGCCATCTCCAGCAGGCGAGCGAGACGGTACCGATAGAGGCCATACGCCGTCAGGCCGGTCGCCACTCCGAGCAGCGCCAGGAACCACGCACGTTGCCAGAGCGGGCGCAGGATGGTGAAGGACATCGTGGCCGGATGGGCGCTGACGATGCCGTCGGAGTTCACCGCGCGGACGGTGAAGACGTAGCGCCCGGGGGACAGGCTCGCGTAGGTGACGGACCGCTGCTCGCTTGGCACGCTCCAATCGGTATCCGTGCCGGTCAGCCGGTATTGGTAGCGCAGCACGTCACCGGGCCCGAAGCTGAGGCCGACGAAATCAATCTGCAGCTGGTTTTGCAGCGGTGTGAGAGCGGGAAGAGACAAGTCCTGCTCGCCGAGCGCCGAGACTAGCTGCGGGAGGCCTCTGATACGCAGTCCGTCGATTGAGACGGGCGGCGCTGCCGACGGCGCGTCGGGTGCGGGCGCAAGACGTGCCAGACCACTGCTCATGCCGAACCAGAGCAACCCCGCGTGGTCCCGGAACGCCGCGTGAAACACACCGGGAGCGAGCCCGTCGGCCGTCGTGAAGTGCTTGACGCGTCCGGTTGCGGGATCGAGCCTGTCGAGCCCACGCCCGCCGCCGACGTAGATATTGCCGTGGCGGTCTTCGGTCACGACGCTGGTGCTGTTGCTCGAGAGGCCTTCCGCGGTGGTGTAGATCCGGAACGTCGGGCGCTCCGCGCCGGGGTCGTCAATGCGCCCGAGTCCACTCTGCACGGATGCGAGCCAGAGCCGGCCGGCGTGGTCAAGATAGAAGTCCTCGATAGCGCCCGCAGGCACGCCATCCTTCGCCGTGAAGAAGGTGAAGCGTCCGTCCTTGTAGCGGGCCACGGCGCGGCTGAAGCCAATCCAGACATCGCCGGCGCCGTCCTCGCCAAACGCCCGCGGGAGGTCGTCCTTCAGGGAGGAGAGCCCTGGCGAGCGGCTCATGTCACGCACCGTCTTGCTCTCGTGGTCCCAGCGGGCCAAGCCGATCGACGTCGGGGAGGTTGTCGAGATCCAGATGTTGCCGCGCGCGTCCTCGAGCAATCTGAACACCTGCAGAACCGCAAGACCGTCCTTAATGGTGTAGAGAGCGAGCGGCCGACCCGTCTTGATCTGGACGAAATGGTCTACCGCAGGGAAGCGGTAGAGGCCGACGCCCGAGCCGAGCCACACCTCGCCAGTTCGAGCCTGCAGCGTGGTGTGCTCCTGAGCCCATCCGATGGACCCGGTGATGGCCGCAGGGGTGAACCAGTCGAACAGCCGGTCATCGAAGCATCCGAACCGAGTGTGGGCGGCCAGTCGGTGACCGCTCAACGCGTCCTGCCTGACTTCGAACGCCGTCCGGGCGGCTCCGAGCACCGTGCCTCGAAAACACACGTCGCCTGCCCGATCCTCGAAGACCCCATTGACGATCTGAATGCCGTCCTGTTCGCCGTAGGTGACGAAACCGTCCCGCGTCAGCTTCATCGCCCCGGCGGCGTTGGTACCCAGCCACAGATTGCCGGCCAGATCTTCGCTCAGCGACGAGATCTCCTGATAACTGAGGCCGTTGCTCCTCGAGTAGGGATGGAGGCGTCGCCCCCGGTGATCCTCAGTTGGAAAAAACTCGACGAGACCCTGCGCGGTCGCCGCCCAGAATCGATGGGCCGAGGTCTCGAAGAGCTGAAACACCCAATTCGTCGGCAAGCCGTCGCGGTTGGTCACCGAGAAATCGACCACAGGCGCGGCGCGCGTGGCATCGGCACTGAATCGGAAGAAGCCGTTGTATCGCGTCCCTGCCCACAGGCGACCCTGGTGATCTCGGAGCAGAGTGTGAACATAGTCGCCCGGCAGCCCATCGTGTTTCGTGTAGCGTGCCGAGCGGCCGTCTGGCCAGCGGCGATAGAGGCCGGCGGCCGTCGCGATCCACAGCGAGCCCGACGCATCTTCCAGGAGATCCTCGATGAAGCGTCCCTCCGGGTAGCTATTCACGAGTTGAATCTCCACGGGTCGCAGCGAGGCCCGGGCCTGCGACCGATCCAGCCGATACAGGCCTTTCTGTGTTCCGACCCAGATGGTGCCATCCCGGCCTTCGCGCAGCACGGTGATGGCTTTCGCCCGGCGGTCCGTGTCATCCGGGACGACGACCGTAAACATCGGGCGCGCGTCGGCGTCGCTCGAGGCCACCACGCGGCTGCCGGGCGTGCCTTTCGGATCGAAATGCGCCAGTCCGCCTTGCGTCGCGACCCAATATTCACCGCCGCGCGTCGCCAGCATGTCATTGACGGATGAATCAGGGAGTCCCTGCTCGATGCCGAAGTTGGTGAAAGTGTAGCCGTCGAAGCGCGACAACCCGTCCCCGGTGCAGAACCAGAGGAGGCCGCGCGCGTCCTTCACGATGCGGTGAATGTCGTTATGCGGAAGCCCGTCGGCGGTGGTGAAGGCCCGGATGGGCAACCGCTCGGTCGCGACGTCGATCCCGGCAGCCAGCAGCAGCACCGCGCAGTACAGCGGACGCCCGGCGACAAATGTCCGACGCCGACTGCCGCCCTTCAGCAAGGCCGGTATTCCCGGGTGGGGCGGCGTGTGAAAGAGCTCACACTCGAACTGGCCGTGGTCGTCGCATCCGATCGCAGACGTATAGGCTACTGCATCCGGCACTCCCTGGGAAGGCGCATCGCGCGCGCCATCATAAGGCCGTCAAGCGTGTCAGCACCCACCGGCGACGTACAGGCGTGCGCGGTCGAGTGCGAGGCGCGGATCGTCGGCACCGCGTCGGACCATTGCGCACCTCACGCATCAGCGGACTGGTTTTGCAATTCGCTCGACCTTCTGCCGGGCGACGTCTCCACGAAACGCGACCTGTTGTGCACCACGTTGTTGCGGAATTTCGGCCACCGATTTCGGTTCGATCCAGACGGCCGGTGCCTCTGCTTTCGCCGCATCCGGCGCCGGTGACTTCTCAATGAGTTGTCGAATTGTGGTCAGCCGGCGCCGGGCAAGTAACCTCGCTCGGGGCGAACGAGCCGGAGTGAAGGCGTGCCGACGAACATGCGCATCGCAACGAAATGCCGTCACGCCGCAAGGTCCAAGTCTCTTCGCGCGTATATCGGATTCCACGAAACTCGCTCTGCGCTCGGAGTTACGTCGGACACCCGGCACGAGCCGTGGGAGGTGGTCCACAGCATCGTGTTGATGCCGGCCCTGGACCGGACACGCCACGTCGTGTATGAAGATCCGCTATTCAGGTTCTCACCGGTGATCGTCAACGTGAACTCGGCCGATCCCGCGGTCGCGGTCGTGGGCGAGATCCCGGTGATCGAATGTCGCTCTGGGTGGGCGTCGGAGCCACGCGCGCCACCTCGCTTATCGCCACGTGCCCCCACGGTGAAGAACGCGACGGCGCGCCGCTCGCAGCGAGCACGCCGCCCAGGATGAAGACCATCTGCTTCACAACCCACCTCAGTCCACGTCGACTGGATGGAAGTAGTGTTTCGCTACCCAGCGGGCGACCTTCCTGCCGACCACGGTGCCGCGGACAGCCGACGTGCGGTAGTGAATGCCTGCCCAGACGCGCGCATCGATGATTTCGTGGATCAGGTCGTCGGTTGAGTGGAACGTCCGCGAGGAATTCGTCAACGTGCTGGTCAGCGTAATCGTCACCTTCTTCGTGTCGAAGAAGCTGGCGAGCGCCTCGGCGATCGACCCGGTGAAGCAGCCGTGCGCCGACGGATACTCGGGATGATTCGGCGTGGCGAGCAGCGGCGTCCACGCGGGATCGGGGATCGTCTGGGCGTTGCCGTCGGTGTCGCCGGCCCGGATCGCGGTGATCGGCCGCCAGAACGCGTAGTGGTACTTCGAATCGAAACAGGCGATCCCCGAATCGGCGGCGGTGACGTAGAGCTGGGCGAACAGCCTGGCGTCGTCTTCGACCGACAGCCCCATCTTCTCCGCGAAATCTCGGAAGATGCGGCCGTACTGAACGCCCGGATTCTCGCCGTAGAACAGGGCCGTCTCGGTCTGCGCCGCCGACCGGACAGCGCTCGTGGCGCTGCCGAGCAGCTGGACCTCCTGGTAGTTCTCCGCCCACTCGTCGGAATCGAGGGCAGGCGGAGGCTCCGCTCTGAACTGTGACGGACTCGTCATGGTGAACGGGCGCATCACAGCCAGCCACGGCGCGATCGGCGGCACCGGCGCCGTCAGCTGCCACGCGCCCGGTCCGGTTCCGGGAACGAAGACGACGGCGGCGTTCCAGCCGTCGCCGACGCGCGCGCCCATGAATCGTGCGGCAACCTGCTCGCCCACCGCGATGCCGTCGCGC
>Ga0075425_100003860_pt1 | contig 15326 bp, 18 predicted proteins | sample SoiMethybrSBSTD4_FD_75300 | JGI IMG/M metagenome (GOLD analysis project Ga0075425, IMG submission 75300) | Bulk soil microbial communities from a Populus tree surrounding site in Tennessee, USA - Soil MetaG P. TD hybrid SBSTD4 | ecosystem: Environmental > Terrestrial > Soil > Tree plantation...
AGCACGCTGCCTGACGAGTAGATGCAGATTGTCTTCCCTCGTTCGCGCCATCGCTTGAACGCGCGGGGAACGTCTTCGAAGACCTGGCTGCGCAACTCGCCTCTGCGATAACCCTCATCCCAGATTTTTCCTTGAAGCGATTTGAGTGGAGTGGTCTTTCTATCCCGCTCCATCAGCCAGTGAACGTAATCAACGATCTCATCGGTCGAGACTCCTTCAGCTGGTTTATTAATCAGAGGCGGATCAAGCCCGCGACTAACGTCGTCCGAGTTCTCTTGAAGCAATTCGCGGATGTTGGCCTGCACTCCGGTCGACGCCGGACGGTCTTCGAGGTACGGCTTCACATGCTCTCGCGCGTAGGGGAAGAGTATGTTGTAAACGAAATCAATCGGAGTGGTTGTGCCCTCAATATCGAGAAGAAGGACGCTGACCGGTTTTGTGAAAGGCGTCATCACAGTAAGAGTTTGCGGAGTGTGAAAAGCTAAAGGGTTGTAGCTTAAGCCGCGACGGCCGACACTGCAATCAACTTAGCTCAACGCCCGCACGACGCTCGCGGGATGCAGCGACTTGTCAGGTGGCCGACCCCGGCTTTTCTGAGCCACGCGCCTTTGCGGCGCGCAGCGCTTCGCGACGGCGCGCGAGCTTGGCCTCCGCGGTCGGGTCGGCAAAGATGACGTCCTCCATGTGCTTACAGATATCGGGTTCTCCGCTCGCAGCACGCAGCTCGGCCAGAAACGGTTGAATCTTGCTGAAAGTGCCGAAGATCTCACCGTTCGCCGCTCGGAACGCCTCCCCATCGATGGCGCCGGTTGTGACGAGCGACGCAGCCATGTCCCAGTAGCCGATCACCATGCGGAACGATGCGTTTCGCTCGCCGCTAACCACTGTCACAAGTTCGGTGAAGCTCTCCGGGTTGAATTCGCGCAGAAACCAATCGCGCGCCTCGCGGAGCACCGCCTCGCGACGAAGGTCGAAGAGTTGAAGGTTCAACAGCGCGCTTTCGAAAGGGGTCGGCATACTCGTCGGCATGATCAACAGAGATGACACTGATTCGGCCCGGGTTTACGCCTTCACCAATGAGGCGCGTGTTACCAGCGCCCAGGCGACTAGGTGCTTGCGCTTTGCGACGGAAAATATGAAGCTCCGAAACACATCGGCTCAAAGCCGGCATCCACTCCGCTCTCAGTGTAGTTCGGAGCCCAGCCCGCGGCGTCCTGAAACAAACGGATCGCGCGAATCTCGCGAGTCTCGCACAGATCAAACCAGTGCCAGGTGCCCCGCGGGACGCGGATAAGGTCGCCCGCTTCCACCTCGATCGCCACGACTGCACCCTCGCGGGGATGGATGTGAAACACGCCGCGGCCTTGAATGATGAAACGCACTTCATCTTCGTCGTGCCAGTGCTCGCGATTGAACTTCGCCAGCATGGCTTCGAGACCGGGCGTCTGCGAATTCACGTCGATCACGTCCGCAGTGACGTAGCCGCCCCGCGCTTTGAGCCGTTCAATCTCGTCCGCGTAAGCAGCGAGGACTTCTTCCGCTGTCGCGTTGGAAGCGACGAGTCGCGACGAATCCCATCGCTCGTAATCGATCCCGATGCCGGCCAGGTAGTTGGTGATAGCTTCACGATCCTGAAGCGTTCGATTCTGGTCGGGTATTGTAACAATGGCCATTGCTTCTCCTTCGAAACGTGTCCGACAAACTTCAGTTTGTCGCGAGTCTCTGATTGAGCGATCAGCCGGCGACAAACTGAAGTTTGTCGGACATCGCCCACCGAGATTATCTCATCTCGACGCGCCGTAAGTGCGCCCTCGGACTTCCAACAAGAATTCAAGAATCTCGACGTGTCGCTTCGCTTCCGCGATATCCCTGCCCCAGGTGTACAGCCCGTGCCGTCGAAGCAGAAAGCCGTGGGCACGTGGATGTTGCTCCAACGTCGCCTCAACCAATCCCGCGAGCCTGGTCATATCCTGCGAATTCTCGATGATTGGCACCCACTCACTATGCTCGTGGGTTGAGACGCCTTCGAGCCCCTTGAGCATCTCGTATCCCTCGATACTCAAGCCACCATCCGCGGAATAAGCGTCGGAGAGAATATTGCTCCAAACAGAATGGGTGTGCAACACAGCACCAGCGTCGCGAAGACGAACCACCGCAAGGTGGAGTAACGTTTCAGCAGAAGGCCGCCCGTCGCCTTCAAGCACATTGCCTTCGTCATCGATTTGCAGAATGTGATCAGCCGTAAGCTGTCCTTTGTCGACGCTGCTAGAGGTGATGGCGAGGCGCAATGGCTCGCGGCTAACGACCGCGCTGAAGTTGCCGCTCGTGCCGAGAACCCAGCCGCGCTCGTAGAAAGATCGCCCGACCCTCGCGAGTTCCGCCGCTGCTGCCGGGAAAAGTTGCAGGCCGAGCGATTGGTTCATGTCTACTCTCGTCGCCACGTCAATGTGCACCGCCACTGAGGTTCAAACCGACCACTCCGATGATGATCAAGCCGAGCGAGATCAGCTTCATCGCGGTCGCCGGCTCCTTGAACCAGAGCACTCCGATCGAGGCGATCAGCGCCGTTCCTACACCCGACCAGATCGCATACGCGACGCTCACGTCGATCTTCTTGAGCGCCAGAGTAAGCATACCGAAGCTCAATGTGTAAAATACAACCAGCAGAATCGACGGTGCCATCCTGGTGAAGCCTTCAGACAATTTCATGCAGGTAGTGCCCGAGACTTCAAGCAGTATTGCCAGAACCAGGTATAGCCACGTCATGGTGTTGTCCTCATCGCGACCGGTTTGCGCTTCCGCGACGGTTAAGCCGCAAATCCGTCCGAGTCAGCCGTCGCTCGTATTCGAGTGCGAAGCTTCTCGTCTATGAACTCATTTCGATGAACATACTCAGGATACACACTCAACCGCTCGGTCAGCTCAAAGCCCTCAGCGGCGGTCCGTTCAGCAAGCCGATCGATGTGAGGCCAGGGCTTCTCGGGATTGATGAAGTCCGGCGTAAGGGGCGAGATCCCTCCCCAATCGTTCAAGCCGGCTCGCAGCAAGAATTGATAATCATCGTCCGACAGGTTCGGCGGGGCTTGCACGTTCATCTCTCGAAGCACGAGCCGCGCGACTGCAATCGTGCGAGCGTGATCCATCCGGCTCGGCTCCGGGTGATCGCGCATCGGGATGTCCGGCTTTGCGCGAAAATTTTGAATGATCACCTCTTGAATGTGACCGTAGCGCTCGTGAAGTTCGCGAATCGCGAACAGAGAATCGACTCGCTCGTCGAGCGTCTCGCCGATGCCGATCAGAATTCCAGTCGTAAATGGGATCTTCAACCGGCCTGCCTCTTCAATCGTCTTCAAACGAAGCGAAGGCGGCTTATCGGGCGCGTTGTCGTGGGCCATTCCTGGACGAGTCAATCGCTCGCTAGTGCTTTCGAGCATCAGTCCCATGCTCGGATTGAACTGTCGCAGCGTCTCCAGGTCCCTTCTTCCCATTAGGCCGGGATTCGCGTGCGGCAGCAAGCCGGTTTCACTCAACACTCGCTCGCACATCTCGGCCAGGTAAGAAAGAGTTGTTCGATGGCCGAGATGAGCAAGCGTCTCACGCATCTCGGGGAAGATTGCCTCCGGGCGATCGCCGAGGCTGAACAGCGCTTCTTTGCAACCGAGCTGCGCGCCGGCTTCAGCGACGGCGAGCACTTCATCGGGCATCATCGTTAGCGCACCGGGCTGGCCCGGGTCTTTGCGAAACGTGCAGTAGCCGCAGTAGTCACGGCAGAGATTCGTAAGCGGGATGAAGACTTTCTTTGAGTAGGTGATTCGCCGGCCCTTGACGCGATTGCGTAGCTCAGCCGCGGCGCCCATCAACAAGTCAAGCTCGTTGCCTTCGCGCGAACGAATGAGAGCGCGTGCGGCACTTCGAGTAACTTCGCCTTCACGCGCGGCGGCGAGCGCGTCGCCAAATTGAATTTCGTCATATGCGATCAGTGCTTGCATCAGTCAAACGTTCCTACTGCCGAGAGAACACCTGTTCGAATTCCCCCTCATTCATGAGGTGCTCTATTACCTCTTCGATCCGGGTGCGGCTGACTTCGTCGACGAGGAGCATATCAGTTGCCCAAAAATACTTTCCGTCTAGACACTCGCCAGTAGCCCGATTCTTCTCCGCAAGAGATTGAATATTTCTGTATGAGAAGAAGGTAGCAACCCAGGAGCCTCCGTCCTCAAACGAAACTATCACGTCCGAGTTGTCATCAGCTGGGTTCCATTCTCCAGGAGCCCATTGTTCGGCTTCGATCCAGATTGAATAATTCAACGGCTTTGAAGCTGTCGCCATAGTTCCCGATTTCTTTAACTCCTAAAGGCTGGGATCACTTCTTCAGCGAACCTTCGTATCGACTCGTGATTGAACGGCGTGTTTGCGATCGGAATGAAATGAGTCACACCCACATCGATGAATTGCGCGATTCGGTCGCGCACTTCGGAAGCCGACCCGACAAGCGCCCCAAGCTCATACTGTTCGAGAGTGATGCCAAATGCCGCCGCAAATCGTCGCAGCAGCTCATCCTTCTCATCGCGCGAATCAGTCACCAGCGCCGCGCCCGCCCAAGAGACTTCAATACCATCAAAGTTGCGGTCAACAGCTGCACAATGCTCGCGAAGCACTTCGATTTTGTGCCGGAACAACTCGGGGGAACCGAACGTGTTCCAGATGTCGGCTCGCCTTGCAATGACCCTGAGCATTAGTTTTTCGCCCGACCCGCCGATCATGATCCGAGGACGCGGCTGCTGCACGGGCTTCGGCTCACAGTACGCGTCTTTCAGTTGGTAGTAGCGGCCCTCGAATGTGACCTGCTTCTCGGTCCACAACCGTTTGATTATCTCCGCCGCTTCATCGAGGCGACGAATGCGTTCGGCGGTCGTTTGAAACGGAATGCCATAGGCAATGTGTTCCATCTCAAACCATGCCGCGCCTATGCCCATTATCAATCGACCGCCAGTAATGTGATCGAGCGTTGCAGCCATCTTCGCAAGCACCGCCGGATGCCGATAGGTGTTCCCTCTCACCAGCACTCCGGCCTGCACTCGCGATGTCTCTGCGGCGAGCGCCGTAAGCGCTATCCATCCTTCAAAGCACGGACCCGACGGATCGCTCAGTATCGGAAAGAAGTGATCGAACGTCCAGGCGGTGTCGTAGCCAAGCGAATCAATCAGCTTCCACGTGGCCCGAAGCTCCTGCCACGTTGTGTTTTGCGGCGCCGTCTGCACGCCAAATCGGATCTTCCTGGTCATTCCTGGTCTCCCTTCTCGGCGGGCGCCCACCGCTTGATTCGTGTAGGTGTGATCTTGATGATCGGTCTTTCGTCAAGCGCCATCACGCGATACTGCGAATACTTCTCGCGAAGCAGCTCGACTGCGCGCGCGTGTTCGGAAGCGTCATCGCTCGGCGAGATGATCTCCGCCGTGCCGCTTATGAGAACATAAACCAGCTTACCCCAATCCTCCGAGTAATCGTCAACGACGAGCGCGACCGCCGGGTTTGCCTTGATGTTTCGCACGCGCTTGAGCAAGCCGGCCTCGACACTCTTCGGTTTTTCATCGATTGGTGTGTAGATATGCCCGCCATCGAACTCATAGCAGATCGGAATCACCGCCGGATGGCAGTCCGCGCCGGACGTTGCCAGCCGCGCGACGCGGTGCTCGCGAATGAACTGTTTTATCGCTTCGTCAATGTCGAGCGGCATAGCAAAAACGTGATGCGTGAACCGTGATGCGTGAACTACACGCCTCACTTGATGCATCACTTGGAAATCTCCAGCAACTGCTCCGTCAGCGCGAGCATGTCGTCGATGCTCGCCGTCGGATCGAAACCCATCGCCGGGGGCGATTGAATCAGATGGGTGACGCCAATCTCTTGCAGCCGGGCGGTGTCTTCGCGTACCTGATCCGGCGAACCTGTCATCGGAGTGCGGTTGCTGCCGGCCGGCTCTTTGAGCAGCATTGTGAACGCTCGCAACACGACTTCCATGGTACCCCGGCCGGCTCGCTCAGTCGTCTGACGAAACTGCCTTATCATTCCTTCCAAAGCTTCAAAGCTCGAGATGCCCGCCGGGTTCCATCCATTTCCAAATTTCGCGGCGCGATCAAACGTGTACTGCCCGAACCCGGCGACGTATATCGGCGGGTGCGGTTTTTGAACCGGCTTTGGTCCAACCCTGGATTCCGGAATGTGGTAAAACTCTCCGTCGAATTTCACCGGGTCTTTTGTCCATAGTTCGATCATCGCCCGCAGGAACTCATCGCAACGCGCGCCCCTCCGCTCAAACGGAGTGCCGGCGGCCTCGAACTCATCGCGCGACCATCCGGCGCCCACTCCCAAAAGTACGCGTCCGCTTGATAGCACGTCGAGCGTAGCGATCCGGCGCGCAAGCTGAATCGGCGAATGGTAGGGCAGCACCAACACACTGGTGCCCAGTTGCACCTTGGCGGTGTGGGCCGCTACCCAGATGAGGGTCTCAATTGGATCGAAGACCGTTTGATATGTTTCAGGCAGGTGTCCGTCGGGCGCTGCGGGATACGGCTCCCGCGGGGCGAGCGGCCATAACAGGCGCTCGAGCACCCACACCGAATCGTAACCTAGTTCTTCTGCGCGGCGCGCGACTTTGATCAGACTCTCCGACGAAGCCGTTGGGCCCAATTGCGGAAGCGATATCCCAACTCTCATCTTTCCGTACAACTCCTTATCCAAAATTCAACGGTACTTTCACGGTATAAAGTTTCAGTATGGAAGTCAACGCCGTCTGCCTGAACTATCCAGGCAGGCCGGCGCCGGAACTTGAGACGCTGAATAATGGGTGCGCGTCCAGTTTTTGGCTGCCATACCCACCTCGTCAGAAACTATAAAAACTCCGGGAATACCATCTGAACCATGCACCACTGCCTTGGGTGGTATTCCCGGAGTTTTCACACAGTCTCGACCGAGACGGGTATGCGCGAAACCTGACGCCGCAGGACATATTGCGATTGAGTTGGCATATGGAATGTGTTAAAAACTGAATACACGAAAACTGGCGCGGGAGAAGGAAGAATGTTAAGAAGTTTTTGGGTGCTCGCAATCTTCATCCTTCTCTTAGCTTCTGCCGCGACAGCACAAGCCGTCCGCCCTGATCCCAAGCCGACGCAGAACAAGACGCCTGACAAATACCCCGACGACGGACAAGAGGTAAGTCATCTTCCTGAGGACATGCGCATAAAAATGGCCATTGCCCGGGCAGAAGAGGACCATAAGAAGGTGCTCGAAGACGTAGAGAAGTTGAACAGCCTGTCCGCCGAAATCGTCAAGGGTTATGGTGAAAGCAAACGGCTTTCCGCCGACGACATAAAGAAACTGGGTACGATCGAGAAACTCGCCAAACACGTCTTGACACAGTCCGGAGGCGAAGAGGTTGACCAGAAATCCGACGCGACCGAACACATGCCGCTGGCAGAGGCCATCGATCTGTTGAACACTACGGTTGCCAACATCAAAAAAGAGATGACTGCCGAAACTCGCTTCGTCGTTTCGGCAAACGTCATTGCCAACTCGAACGAAGTGATCAATCTCTCTCGCATCATACGACACGCCAAGTGAGCGGACTGATGTTTACGAACAAAACCAAGCCCGCAAGGAGCGCGCCTTCCACCATGCGGAACTGGGCGAAAGGCTGCGTCACAGTCTCGCTCGCGCTTCTTCTGAGCACGCCGGTTCTTTCAGGCAGTGCAGGTCAGAACAGGAAGCCCAACCAGGAACCTCGCCGGCGCGATGATGAAGCGGTGCAGCTTCACTCTGACCTTGTCGTCGTAAACTTGATTGTCACTGATGCGAAGGGCCAATACGCGCACGGGCTGACCGCGAAAGACTTCAAAGTCCTCGAGAACGACGCCGCGCAGACGATCGATTCTTTCGTTGCCGAGGAAGCTTCGTTCGCCGCCGCCATATTGATCGACACCAGCGGAAGCATGGATTACAAGTTCGGGCTCGTGAGAGCCGCGGCGGCTTCGTTCGTCGATCACATTCGAGACAACGACCAGGTGGCAGTCTACGGGTTCAACGACAAAATAAAGCTCTTTCAGGACTTTTCGGATTTGCGGGACATCTCTGAATACGTCTGGGATGCCAAAGCCGAAAACACGACCCGGCTCTACGACTGCGCAGATGAGGCGATCATCGCGTTGGAGAAACGGCCCGAAAAGCGAAGGGCGATTTTGCTGATCTCAGACGGCTGGGACACCACTAGTTATAAAGCGTCGTTTGATTCGGTGATGAAGAAGTGTCTCGCGCGCGGGATAACGATGTATTCGATCGACCTTATAGAGGACAGCGCGAGGATGGGAAGCGGCAGCGACGTTTTGGGACTGAGGCGCGGGCAAAACGAGATGAAGGAGTTCGCTGCGCAGACGGGAGGGCGGTATCTTCACACGCCGCAGGGCGACAAGCTCGAGGAAGCGTTCATCGGCATCGTGGATGAACTTCGAAATCAATACACGCTCACCTATTACCCAACCAATAACAAGCGAGATGGCCGCTGGCGCAAGCTCGGCGTCGACGTATCGCATCCCGGCCTGACGACCCGAACCCGCAAGGGCTACTGGGCGCCGAAGTCCTGAGAACCGTCAGCTTGTTCCACACTTCTCATCCGCGGTGCTGTTATGTCGATGACGCGGTTGATTGCCTCACTAGCTTGTGTGGGGCTATAGTTTTGAGGTGGGCGCGGAAGCATCGGCTACCTGGCATTAGGAGGTGAGCGATGAAACGCGCACTGATATTGGGTCTGACGATAGTCACGCTGACTCTTGTCGCATCGGGTCAATCAAAGAATACGCCACGGAGCAAAGACAAGTCTGAAGAGCCGACGCCACCACCGATCGCCACTGTTAATCCCTCGAGCATTGATTTCAAGGATCAGGTCGCCAAAAAGACCAGCAAGCCTCAGAGAGTCACTATCACCAACACCGGTGGGAAGGGACTCTACATCAACGGCGCAGTTATGGATGGAGACAACAAAGAGGATTTCTCAGTTACCAGGGATACGTGCACCGGGGCGAAGATCGGAGTGAACAAGAGCTGCGTTATTGACATTGCGCTTACACCTGCAGCAACTGAACGACGCATTGCAATGCTGATCATCACAGACAACGCTGTAGATAGTCCGCAGAAAGTAAAGTTGATTGGCAATGGGATCAACTCGTCCGCTGTGCCCCCCGGGGAGCGATAAACCCTGGCGTGGAATGATCCTAAAATGCGCGGCTTCTGATGTTTCCGCCAGAGCTGCGAGCCTTTTCTTCGAAACCACTCGCCAGTCGTAGCCTTCTACGCGACGCTCGTTGTGACAGCAACGCGGCCAGTCGCTGTAATGGTTTCAATTGGAAAAGCATATATCCATGAGACCACAAGGAATTAGCGATACAGATTTGAGTGACTCGAAATCATCTAAGCACCTTGCCCGGAATGAAGGCGAGTGGTTCGGGAAACAAGAATATCTACAAACACCAGGAGGTTTGTGCAAATGGAAGACAATCCACGCCGAAAAACAAACTTAGATATAGCAATGGCGCTTGGACAAATTGCCACGCCCATAATCCTCGCAGCGTTCACGCTTTGGGGAACTGTCTTTGGCGGTTTGAACCAAACTCGTAGTAGTCTTGATGTCGCAAAGGTGCAAGCATGGGCGACATATCAGGCCAAGCAAGAAGATACACGGCTAAAAATACTTGATGCCGCAATCGGTGTACTTAAGACCCCACCCGATAAGGACAAGCCTGACGCCGATAAGAACGCCCGCGAGTGGGCTATAAAGGTTATAGACCGTTATAAAGTAGCAGATCCTCCTATTCCAGTTCCTGATTGGTGGCCGGGGCCAAAGCCTCAAGATAAAACTGTTCCCAATCCGCCATCGAAGTAAGGCGTTGTGTAACTGCAGCCCCATCATTCTTTTATCCCGGCAGGCCGACCTTATCCAGTCCGTATGGTGAGTTAGTAAGGCGCCTGTTGGTGAAAGGCGGTAGTTCGGCGAGCTGTATCTCAAGACCAGAACCGCGCGTGTCCATGATGCGCCTACTCTATTCCTTTAGTTTCCATTGTCGCTCGGTGATGAGTCGGGCGCCACGTTTTGAGAATAGATAGCTCCATGCCCATTGGGCCATGACAGCCACTCGATTCTTGAATCCGATCAGATAAAAGACGTGCACAAAAAGCCATGCCAGCCAGGCGAGGCGGCCGCTCATTTTTAAGCTACCTGACTGCATGACCGCCCGATATTTTCCAATCGTAGCCATCTGGCCTTTATCAATGTATCGAAAGGCAGGTCTTGGTTTGCCGCGAATTGATGACAGAATTACCCTCGCCGCATGACGTCCCTCCTGCATCGCGGCTGGAGCAAGGCCGGGCACGAGCTTCCCCGGAGCCGATTCAAGCGAAGCCATGTCACCAACGACGAACACGTTGTCGTACCCGGGAACTGACAAATCATCCTTCACCTTGATTCTCCCGGATCGATCCATCTCCACTGGAGGTTCGATCTGCAGTTGTGCGGCCTGAACACCTGCTGCCCAAAAAACGCTCTTTGATGGAATGAAATCGCTCCCAACCTGCACGCCCTCTGCGTCAATTTTTTCCACGCGGGCGGAAGTACGCACCTCAACACCGAGATCGGTCAAATCCTGCCTTGCCTTTTCTGAGAGTTCTTCCGCGAAGGACCCCAGCAAGCGTGGAGTCATCTCGACCAGGATGATCTTAGCCTGGGAAGGATCTATGCGGCGGAAATCATCAACGAGAACCGTGCGACTGATGTCAGCGATAGCACCTGCGAGTTCAACACCTGTAGGCCCTCCTCCAACAACGACGAAATTAAGAAGGGCCTTCTGCTTTTCAGGATCTAGCTCGTTTTCGGCATTCTCAAACGCTGAAAGAATGCGACGCCTGATCTCTATCGCCTGCTCGAGAGTCTTCAGCCCTGGCGCAAACTCCTCCCACTCGGGATGGCCGAAGTAGCTGTGTTGAGCACCGCAAGCGAGCACGAGATAATCGTATTCAATTCCCTCCCCCGATCCGGATGATTTGATAACCTGCTCTTTGAGATCCACGGCGTTGACTTCGCCCGAATGGACTTCGACGTTAGGGGTGTGAGCAAATTGGCTTCTAATTGGAACAGCGATATCACCCGGACTCAGACCGGCAGTTGCGACCTGATAAAGGAGTGGCTGGAAGAGATGGTGATTCCGCTTGTCGATGAGAATGACGAACGCATCGGGCTCATTGGCTAGTTGCTTTGCCGTGTTTAGCCCGCCAAAGCCGCCTCCAAGAACCACGACGATCTTTTTACCCACTTCCTTTGCCGGATGTCTCACCTTCATAAGTTCTCCCATATCCTCGATTAGTTTCCCAGAAAAGGAAAGAGACCACGGTCAGCACATGTAGCTTGACTTAATTCGGGCCGAGTACAACAATGTCTGCGAAAGGACAGGTCCCAACTAACCCCCTACGTTCGAGTTACCCGCAGGACCAGCAGTCTCTTCTCTCAGGAGTTTGCCATGCCTTCAAAAAAGAAGATGATCGTGCAGATCGTCGTGCTTCTCGCCGTGTTGCTGACAGTCGTCTTTGTCGTGCGCGCCGAGACCCAGTCGCTTGAGACACTGCTTGCTTATCTGAAGAGTCCCAATCCGAGCACGCGCCGTGACGCAGCCCATAAGCTGGGCGAACGCCGAGTCCGCAATCAGCTCGCGGTCGAAGCGTTAGCAGTGACGGCTCGGAAGGATGAAGACCACGACGTGCGCGCCGAGGCTCTTCAGTCGCTGGGGATGATCAAGGACTTCTCGGCGCTGTCCGAGATGATCGACGCGCTCAAGGATCCAACCTCGGATGTGCGTCGCGTCGCGATAAGGTCGCTGGTCGCGCTGTACACCGAGCACGACATAGAGTTCATCACTAACCGGCGCGCCGGCTGGAACCTTTTCAACCCCTTCCTCGACACCAGCGATCACGAGATTGTTGAGCCCTACATTAAGGTCGATCCGGCCATCGTGACCGCAATAGGGGAATCAGCGCGCGGCGACCGCGACCGCGATGTTCGCATATCGGCGATTCGCGCGGTCGGCGTGTTGCGAGGAGCGGCCGCTATTCCTCATCTGGCCGACGCACTAAACGCGGATCAGGATCTGCGGATCGAGGTCCTTCGCGCGTTCATCAAGATCGGTGACCCGTCGGCAGGCCCGCACCTCATACCTTTCTTCCGAGACTCGGATCACAAAATCAGAACCCAGGCGATGGTTGCTGCCGGCATGCTCAAATACAAGCCCGCAGTCGAGCCGCTGCTCTCGGCCTACGGGCTTGGTCCTGAGAAGAAGGGCACCCTCAAAAAGGTTGGTGACAAGGTGAAGGGTCGCCTGACGTATCTGCCGCCACGTGACGAAGCGGCCTTGTGGGCATTGTCGCTGATCGGTGATGAGAAGGCTGAGCAGACCTTCGTGGAGAACATGACCGACAACGATGCGGACCGGCGTCAATACGCAATCGAAGGGCTTGCTCGGATAGCCGAGCCACGTTACCTCGACCAGATTTCACGGCTGGTGCTGACCGAGAAGAACGGCGACGTGAAGCTCGCCGAATATTGGGCGCTTTACAAGATGGGAAGCACGGCGAACATCCAATACATCGTGCGAAAGCTCGATAGCGATCAAGCGGATCAGGCGCGCGCTTACTTGTTGGAATCCAATCCGGTGGATCTGTATCCGCACGTTCGCTCGAGTAGCAAAGAGGTCCGACACAAGGTCATCGAGATACTCGGGCGCACAGGAGATCAAGACACCATCAAGGAATTGGAGGAGATCATGCGCACGTCAGGCGCTTCTACCGCCGACACCGCGACGGTCGCGATCAAGCGAATCGAGTGGCGGATATCGGGCCGCCCACGCGCGAGCGACAGCGTGCTGCAGCGCGAGCGCCCGCGTCGCGCCTCCAACCCGTGAAAGAAGTCGAAGGTAAGAAGGCAAAAGGAAAAAGGTAAGAGTGAAGCGGTCCTTCACTTTTGCCTTTTTCCTTTTTACTTTTGCCTTCTTTCCGATCAGCACCTTAGAATGAGCGTTCATCGCTGTCAGCCACACGGAGAACGTTAATGAAGAAAAGATTAGCGGCACTGGCATGGTCGCTTGCGTGCGTGGTGCTGCTACTGGATTCGACGGTAACCGCGCAAGACCTGACCGCTGCGGCCAGGCAAATAATGGAACGCGCAGACGTGAAGCGCGCGTTCGACCATGTTGAAGGTCATAAAGATCAGATACTCGCGGAGTGGATTGCGCTTACCGAGATTAACGCGCCGTCCGGCAAAGAACGCGACCGCGCCGAAGCGGTTCGAAAGCTCCTCGAGTCGCGCAAGCTCGATAGAGTCTATTACGACTCGAAAGGCAACCTCATCGCCATTCGCAAAGGCACCGGCGGCGCCAAGCCAGTGGTTTTCGATGCCCACCTCGACACCGTCTTTCAAGACGGCCTGAAGATTAAAGCTCAGATTCGGGACGGCAAAGTCTTCGCGCCTGGAGTCGGCGACGATACGCGAAACGTCGAAGCGCTGCTTGCCTCGATGCGGGCGCTCGATGAAGCAGGAATCCAAACGAAGGCCGATCTGATCTTTGTCTTCACCGTTGAAGAGGAGTCGTCGTTTGGCGGAGTGAAGCACTTCATCGCCGAGAACAAGGACCGCATCGGCCAGTACGTCGCGCTCGACGGCGGATACGAAGGGCTCAACTACGGCGGCATCGGCATCAACTGGTATAAGCATCACTTCATCGGGCCGGGGGGACACACAACCTCGAAGTCACCGCCCTTCTCAGCGACGATTCCCGTCGCGCGAGCGATCACTCGGATCTACGCGCTCGAGTTCCCGAAGGACCCGGTCATCCACTTGAACATCGGGATGCTTGGCGGCTCGGAGGTTGTGAACGCCAAGGCGGCTGACGCCTGGTTCACCGTGGATCTGCGATCGACGGACCAAAAACAGATCGATGACTTCGAGCAGAAAATCGCGCAGATACTTCGCGAAGAAGCTGAGCGCGTGGGAATGCAGGTAAAGACCGAACTACCCGAGGAAAAAGTTCCGGCTGCGCAAATTCCCGGGAGCCGCGACTCGTTCACCGTGCGAATGGCCGAAGCGGTCCATCGGGCGATTGGCTTCGAGAACGTGCCGGTCGGCAATAGCGCTTCAAACAACGCCAACGTAGCCTTGTTGGCGGGCTTGCCGGCGATCTCGACCGGCTGCGGACCGTGTGGAGGCGATCACTCGTTGGGCGAGTGGTGCCAGATCGAGCCGCTCTATCGCGGTATAAAGAAGCTGATACTGCTCGAGGTAGCACTGACGGACAAATGATGTAGCATAGACTCCAGTCTGTGTCTGATAGTTCCATTACAAACGAATCCTGGGCCTCAGATTAAAGTCTATTGCTACCACTGGAGGCGTAATGAGAGGTTCAAACCTGTTGTTCATTGCAAGCTGGGTAATCCTACTGATCGTTTCAGGAGCGATTGTTCTCCTCTCCGTCGATTCGCTGTGGATCACGTACACTGGCCGGCAAGACGGCCTGACCAGGGAGTACACTCTCACTCAAATCGGAGAACAGGGCGGGGACCAGGCAGTCAAAGCGTTCCGCGGGCGTCGCGCCACGGCCGCCACCTGGGCGCTCGGCTACGCGCTTCTGGCCATCGCGGTTACCTGGATACCTTATCGACGAGGCGAGAAGTGGGCCTGGTGGGCGCTGTTTATTTCATTGGGGCTATCTCAGTTCTTGTCGCTTGGCCGGGCGGTGATGTTGGCGACAACCGCCGGCACAGGTGCGCCAGCCGTTTTGCTCGCTTTCGTCTTGCTTGGGCTGATGGCAGGAGCTCCGCGAGTGTTCGGGGATCGAATCGGTGCACCCGAGAGATGAAAAGTTATACACGTGATGGATCTAAATGCAAGTTAGTCAGATCGTGGTAGGGGGCTTCCACTAGCGGTCTGAACCTGCGCCATTGACACTGATTAACGCCGGTCTATATGATTCAGCGTCACCACATATACTCGTGAGCTGAGAACTGGTAGGCCCTTTAACCGCAGGTCGACGCTCATCAATTTACTGGAGTTCTCATGCTAATCCGAAAAGCAGCGTCGCTCATTCTAACAATCGCACTCTTAATCGGACCGTCAGCGCTCGGACTCAATCATGGAAGTTCTGCGTTCGACACGGGTCAAAGCGCAGCGGCTACCCAACTTTCCTCTGAACGCGTCGCAAAGCACATTCAGTTTCTTGCCTCCGACAAGCTACAGGGCC
>Ga0075425_100003861_pt1 | contig 15326 bp, 15 predicted proteins | sample SoiMethybrSBSTD4_FD_75300 | JGI IMG/M metagenome (GOLD analysis project Ga0075425, IMG submission 75300) | Bulk soil microbial communities from a Populus tree surrounding site in Tennessee, USA - Soil MetaG P. TD hybrid SBSTD4 | ecosystem: Environmental > Terrestrial > Soil > Tree plantation...
CACACGGTCGACTCCTCCGATCAGGCGTTTAGGACTGCCGGACGGATCGGCATTGTGGAAGCTCTTCCGCAGTGCCAACCGGTATTGCTTGAGCCCATTCATGAGGTCGAGATTGTCTGCCCCAGCGAAGCCACGGCGAAAATGAACGCGATCCTGTCAGGACGCCGTGGCCAGATCCTCGGTTTCGACACCCGCGAAGGCTGGACCGGATGGGACACCGTGCGGGCGCAGATGCCCGAGGCCGAGATCGGTGATCTGATTATCGAAGTGCGTTCCGGAACGGCGGGCGTCGGCTCGTTTACGTTCAAGTTCGATCACATGGCGGAGCTGACCGGGCGCACAGCCGACCAGATCATTGCGGCGCGCCGCGCCGCTGAGTAATAAAGAACAACTGCAAATGATTGCGGCCGTGCCCCCAAGGCACGGCCGCAACGTGCTTAGGCATCGCAACCCGTAGTTCTTTGCGGCGATTCTGGGAACAACGTCATGAACGTCATTCACCGCCGCGGCTGGGAGATTCCCGACCGCCTCGCTACGCCCGAGCACTTTGTCTTCAACCGGCGTAGTTTTGTCGCAGCTGGAGTCAGCGCGCTGACGTTGTCGCCACTTGGCGCGACCGCACAGCGCCTTTCCGACGTTGCCAAGCTGCCGGATCCGAGTGCCGATCTTTATCCCGCCAAGCGCAACGAGAAATACGTTCTCGATCGTGCGATCACCAACGAGAAAGTCAATGGCAACTACAATAACTTCTATGAATTCGGCACTTCGAAATCGATCGCTGCGGCGGCCCAGGCGCTACCGATCCGGCCATGGACGGTGAAAATTGACGGCATGGTGGAAAAGCCGATGGAAGTCGGCATCGATGATTTGATCCGCAAGTTGACGCTCGAGGAGCGCACATACCGCCATCGTTGCGTCGAAGCGTGGGGCATGACAATCGCCTGGACGGGTTTCCCGTTTGCCAAGCTGGTCGAGTTCGCGCGCCCACTTGGCTCTGCGCAATACGTTCGCATGGAAAGGTTCACGGACCCGAAGGTGGCACCGGTCAGCGGCAGCCGTGGTATCCGTGGTATCCGTGGCCTTATGTCGAAGGTGTCACGATGGCGGAAGCGACCAACGAACTCGCCCTTCTTGCGACCGGTGCCTACGGGCATCCGCTTGCGCGGCAACATGGTGCGCCATTGCGACTGGCCCTGCCGTGGAAATATGGCTTCAAGTCCATCAAGTCGATCGTGCGCTTCAGCTTCACTGACAAGCGGCCGAAAGGACTCTGGGAAGCATTGCAGCCCGCCGAATATGGCTTCTAGGCGAACGTCAACCCGCAAGTGCCGCACCCGCGCTGGAGCCAGGCGACCGAAGAGATAATCGGCACCGGCGAGCGTCGGCCGACGCTGCTGTTCAATGGCTATGGCGAGTTTGTCGCCGATCTCTATAAAGGGATGGAAAACGAGCGCCCCTGGGCGTGATCCAGCGGCAATTCCAGTCGTATCCCGACAAGCAAGCAAAGCCTATTCTGCTTATCGCTCCGGTTCGCCGGCTTCCGCCCTGGCCAGTCTCGTCCGCCAGTCGGCGCGGTGCAGCACAAACGCATAGGCGGCCAGTGCGAGCAAGCCGATACTGACCATCATCAGGCCAAGCGAAATTGGCCGGCTGAAGAAGATCAGGTAGTTGCCATTCGACATGATCAGCGACTGGCGCAGGCTCTGCTCCAGGATCGGCGCGATCACGAGGCCGAGCACCAGCGGAGCTGGGTCGCAGTCGAACTTGCGCAACGCGTACCCGACGACGCCCATGATCAGCATGATCCACACATCGACGATCGAGTTATTTACCTCGTACACGCCAATGATACAGAACATGATGATGAGTGGATAAAGATAGGCGTACGGGATTCGCAGCACGGTGACGAACAGGCTGACCAAAGGCAGGTTGAGCACCAGCAGCATGAGATTGCCGACGTACATCGAAGCCACGAATCCCCAGAATACGTCCGGGTGTTCGTTGACCAGCATCGGTCCCACGGACACGCCGTGAATCATCAGTGCACCGATCAACACCGCGGTGATCGGACTCGTGGGAATGCCGAGAGCCAGCAAAGGCACAAACGCGCCGGTCGAGGCGGCATTGTTGGCCGTCTCCGGCCCCGCGACGCCCGCGACAGCCCCCTTGCCGAACTGTTCAGGATGCTTCGACACCCGTTTCTCGATCGCATAGGAGAGAAAACTCGAGATGACGTGCGCTGAGCCCGGAATGATGCCGATAATAAATCCGAGCACCGTCCCGCGCGTGATCGGCATGGCGGCCTCATTCCACTCGCGGCGGGTCGGCAACAGTTCGCGCAATCGGGGACTGACAATGTCTCTTACCGCGCTGGCACTTGGCGTCGACAGAATTTCACCGAGCCCGAACAATCCGACGGCTACCGGGACGATGCCGATGCCGTCGCCCAATTCGGCCAGGTCGAAGCTGTAGCGGAAATGCCCTGTCATGTTGTCGATGCCGATCATGCCGAGCAGCAGCCCGAGGCAGGCCATCAGCAGCGTCCTTATCAGCGACGACGAGGACATATAGGCAAGGAAGATCAGACCGAGAACGAGGAGAGCCGTGTACTCCGGAGGGCCGAAGCTGACCGCGATGGTTGCCAGTGGCGGCGCCACAGCCGTGAGGACGAGCACGCCGAACGTGCCGCCGACCCAGGAGCCCACTGCTGCGATACAAAGCGCCGCGCCTGCGCGGCCCTTCTTGGCCATCGCGTAGCCGTCGATGCACGTCATCACCGACGAAGCTTCGCCGGGAATTCGCATCAGGATCGAGGTGGTCGAGCCACCGTATTGCGACCCGTAATAAATGCCGGCGAGCATGATGATCGCCTGCGTGGCGTTCAGCCCGAAAGTCACCGGCAGCAAAATGGAAATGCCGGCGAGGGGGCCGATGCCTGGCAAGACGCCGACGAGTGTGCCGACGAGGCAGCCGAGAAAGGCGTACCAGGCATTGGCCGGGGCCAGTGCGACGGAAAAGCCATGAGCGAGACTGAGAAAAGTACTTTCCACGGCGATCCTAGAATCCGAGCGGTCCGGCCTGCAGCGGCGTTTTGAGGATGTAGACGAACAGGACGTAGGTGATCACAACGACGCCAACGCTATAAGCGACGGCGGGCGGCAGCCGGCGCCGCTCGATGACGACAAGCAAAGTGAGAATCAGTAGAACGTTGGTCGTGAGAAAGCCGAGCCGTTCGAACAGCGCAACCGCTGCCGCCGTTATGCCCACAACCAGCCCGGCATGCTTGACGTCGGTCCATGACAGTGTTTCAAACGGCTTGCTTTCCCCCGCGCGCAGGACCAGCACGCCCCCGAAGAAGATCGTCAGAACGGCCGCGATCTTCGGCAAGAAACCGGAACCCGGCATCGACAAATTTCCGGTCGGAAGATCGCCGCTGAGCGCAAGCACCAGCAAGCCGAAGCCAATGAAGAAAGCGCCTGCGATATGGTCGGCGCGCAGCGTCATGAGGAATCCTCGACAGCTGGTGAAAATCTCGAGCGCCGCTGTAGCGGAAGCCTGGTGATAGGCGATCTCATCCCTGCACGCGGCCGATAGAGTTGATGGCGTCTTCTTGACGCCTGGCATCGATGGCCCAGAATTTCGCGAACTCGGGTTGATCCATATATGCCAATTCTTGGCCAAGCTTCTCCAATGTATCGAGAAACTCCTTGCTGTGCGCCGCCTTTTTAAGACCCTCGCGCAAGATATTGATGATCGGGGTGGATGTGCCCTTCGGCGCGAAAATGCCCACCCAGAAATAATATTCGAGATCGTACCCCTGTTCCTTGAAAGTCGGAATGTCCGGAAGTGCTCTGACGCGCTGGGCACTCGATACCGCAAGCGCTTGCACCTTGCCGGCGCGAATATGCGGCAGCGCGATGGAAGTGGGAGACATGAAAAAGTTGACATTTCCGCCCAGTACGGCCGTCACCGCCGGGCCACCTCCGTTGGTCGGCAAATGCCGCATCTGCAGATTGCCGGCCGCTTTGGCAAAGAGCGCTGTTGGGATGTGAGACGCACCGTAAAGGCCGGATGAGCTATAAATCAGCTTGTTCGGGTTGGCCTTGGCGTCGGCAACCAGATCTTTCACAGTTTTGTACGGCAGCTCCTTGTTGACGATCAGCACGATCGGATCTGCAACGATGCGGGCAATCGGGACGAAATCGGCGTTGGTGAATTTCGGCTGCCGGCCAAACAAATTGTCGACCGCAGCGAAGCCCGAAATCGAAACGATATGAGAAAGCAGAGTGTACCCGTCGGGCTTCGCGGCGGCGACAAATTGTGCGCCGACTGCACCGGCTGCACCAACTTTGTTTTCGAGCACAACCGGCTGCTTGAATAGCGCTTCCAGCGCGGCGTCCAGCGGGCGTGTGATGGTGTCGCTGACGCCCCCTGGGGGAAAGGGACTGATCATGGTGATGGCGCGTGAAGGGTAGCTCTCTTGCGCATCGACCGATCGCGAGACCAGCGTGATCGCAGAGGCAGCACTTCCGGCCACAAAACTGCGGCGATCCATCTCCGTCGCCTCTCTGATTATGCCGGGTGCACCCGACTTATCGATTGAAGGTCCGGCTCACCCTTGCACGCGGCCGATCAATTTCACCGCCTCATCGGAGCGCTGCGCGTCTTCGGCCCAGAACTTGGCGAAACCTACAGCGTTGAGATAGTCGGGCTCCAGTCCGGCATTTGTGATAGCGGTCTTGAACAAATCAGAGTTTGCGGCCTTGTCGATCGCCGCATTGAGGGTTGAGACAATGTCGGCAGGCGTGGCTTTGGGTGCGAAGATGCCAACCCATAGATAATATTCCACGTCGTAGCCGAGCTCCTTCAATGTCGGCACATCGGGCAACGTCTTCGATCTCTTTGCGCCAAAAGACGCCAGGGGACGCAGTTTGCCGGCTTTGACATGTGGCAAAGACGCGGAAATCGTCTGCGTGCTCATCTGTGCATTGTTGCCGAGTAGAGCGGTGATGGCCGGGCCGCCGCCGTTCGTCGGCAGGTGGCGGAGCCTTGGGATTCCAGTCACCTTTTCGAGCAATGCGACCGGCAGGTGCGTCGCCCCATAGAGCCCGCCCGAACTGTAGATGATTGCCTCGGGACGCTTTTTGGCATCGTCCACGAAGTCCTTCAGGGTCTTGTACGGCTGCTGGTCATTGACGAGCACGAGGACTGGGTCGGCAACCAGCCGCGCGAGCGGAATGAAATCGGCGCGGGTGGTCTTCGGTTGCCGCCCAAAGAGTTTGTCGACCTCCTCGTAGCCCGAAATTCCGTTGTTGTGCGACAGCAAGGTATACCCGTCCGCCTTGGCGTTGGCCCCAACCTGCGCGCCGACCTGACCGCCGGCGCCAGCTTTGGTCTCGACCACGACCGGCTGTTTAACGATCGGTTCGAGCGCCGAAGCGAAAGGCCGCGTCACGATATCGTTGACGCCGCCGGGCGGAAACGCGTTGATGATCGTGATTGCTCGAGAGGGAAAGGCATCTTGCGCAAACACGGGGCAGGCGGCAATGAGCGAGCTCGTGCCGACAAGGAAACTGCGGCGATCCATGGTGCTCCTCCTCAAATTCCGCGATTGTGTGCAATCGTACTGAGCGACAACACGTCTTCGGCCCAGACACGCGCCGTGTGGCACTCTGAAACGTTAGCCTGCAATCCCTACACTTTGCCGATCAAGGCGACTGCATTTTCGACGCGCTTAGCATCGTCATCCCAGAACTTGGCAAATTCCGGCTGGTCAAGATAGGCGACGACATCGCCGATATTCGCGATAGCTGCTTTGAACTGCTCGCTTTGAACAGCATTCCTGGTTTCCGTGCGCAATCTGGCGATCACGGGCTCCGGAGTACCTTTCGGCGCGAACAGGCCGACCCAGATCGAAAATTCAACGTTATAGCCGAGTTCTTTCAGTGTCGGGACATCGGGAAGCGAGGCCGCGCGTTTCGGGCTGAAGCAAGCGAGCGCACGCAACTTGCCAGCCTTTATCTGCCCAATAGCCGCAGCTATCGACGTCACCAGCACCTGCGCGTTGTTTCCGAGCACGGCCGTCAGCGCCGGTCCGCCGCCATTGGTCGGCAGATGACGCATTTTAATGCCGGTGGCATTCATGAACAGCGCCGTCGGCAGATGCAGAGCGCCATAAAGACCGGACGAGCTGAAGATGATCTCGTCGGGGCGCTTCTTGGCGTCGTCAACCAGGTCTTTCAGCGTCTTGTAGGGCTGCTGGTCATTGACCACCAGCACCAACGGGCCTTCGGTGAGACGTGCGATTGGAATGAAATCAGCGCGCGTGAATTTTGGTGCACGCCCGAACGTCTTATCGACCGCTTCAAAGCCGGAGATCGATGGAAGGTGAGCGAGCAACGTGTAGCCATCAGGTTTCGCGCTGGCAGCGACCTGCGCGCCGACCTGGCCGGCCGCGCCGGCCTTGGTCTCTACGACAATTGGCTGTTTAACCAGCGTCTCCAGCGTGGCGGCGAACGGTCGCCCGACGACATCAACTGCTCCGCCCGGTGGGAACGGGTTGATGATGGTTATTGCGTGAGACGGATAGTTGTCTTGCGCAAAGGCCGGTCGAATCGAGAGTACGGCTGTAGCTGCGCTACCGGCGACAAAACGGCGTCTGTCCACGTGAATCCTCCCTGGAAGTGCTTCTTGTGCCGGCATCGGGCCGGCTTTTCATTGCGTTAATGGTATCGCCCGCCGCGGTGAGCAATCAAGCATCAATGATCGCAACCGCTCTTGTCCATCCGGCTGATCCGCCACGCACTTTCACGGGAAAGCAGCTCACCATGAAACCTTTGGGTGGAAGCGTCTCCAGATTGTGCAGCTTTTCGATATGGCAATAGCCTATTTCGCGGCCGGCGCGATGTCCTTCCCAGATCAGCGAGGCGTCACGTGTCTCGGCATATTTTTTCATCGTGTAAATGAACGGCGCGTCCCAGCTCCAGCCGTCAATGCCGGTCACCCGCACGCCGCGCTCAAGCAAATAAAGCGTCGCTTCACACCCCATGCCGCAGCCCTTGGCCACGTAATCGGGCTGGCCGTATGCCATTCCCGCGCTGGTGTTCACAAGTACGATCTCGAGTGGCTTCAGCGTATGGCCGATGCGCTTCAGTTCTGTCTCGACGTCTTTCGCGGTCACGACATAGCCGTCGGCAAGGTGCCGAAAGTCGAGTTTCACCCCGGGCTGCAAGCACCATTCGAGCGGTACCTCATCGATCGTGATCGCACGTTTCCCACGATCCATGGTCGAAGCGAAGTGCCAGGGCGCATCGAGATGAGTCGTACAATGCGTCGACAACCGGACCCATTCGATCCCCCAGCCTTCGCCGTCTGGCAGGTCTTCCTTTTTCAGCCCAGGAAAGAATTTCAAAACGTCGGCAGCCGTCGCTTGGTGGTCGAGATATTCAATCTTCGGACCATAACCGGGAGGATCGGCCGCGACCTCGTTTTCAAGGGGGACTGAAATGTCGATTAGCTTCCGCGCCATGCCACACTCCTTGTCATGGCCGGGCTTGTCCCGGCCATCCACGTCTTTACTGTTGAACCTATAATGAAGACGTGGGTGCCCGGCACAAGGCTAGTGCCCGGTCCGGCGAAGCCGGATCCTCGCGCCGAGCATCACAAGAAAAAGGAATGAAGGATGGCCGCTTATTGGGTAGCGCGTTCAAAAATCAACGACCCCGTCGAGTACAAGAAGTACACCGACCTTGTGCCCACGATCATCGAAAAGTTTGGCGGCAAGGTCCTGGCTCGGGGCGGACGTTTTCAGATCATGGAAGGTCCGGACAAATTCCATCGCTTCATTGTGATCGAATTTCCCACTTTCGAGCAGGGCGTCGCCTGTTTCAGATCGCCGGAATACGACAAGGCTGCTGCATTCCGACGCAGCGGCGCCGGCGAGGTCGAAACGATCATGGTGGACGGGATGTGAAGGCCCGGAACAAGGCGGAGCTCTGCGACATCACGCCATACGCATCCCACCGCTGCCCACGGCGAGTCATTCAGGCAGACCTGGTTGGGAAGCGGCTGGGCCGCTTATGGTTTTCAACCCCGTCGGGTCCGTTACATTAATCCAAGGGCTATTCAACCGGGCGCGGGTGGACCATTGCGTCGCACGCTGTCATTATTAGCATCGAAATAAATCAGGTTCATGGGAGGAAAATATATGCTGCAAAAGCTCAAAAGACGGACATGGGCGTGGATCGGGGGGACGGCTTTAGCCGTTGCCGTCGGCGCAATGTTCGTGGGCGATGCCACCGCCCAGAACAAGGAGCCGATCAAGATCGGCTTCAGCATGGCGTTGACCGGGCCGCTGTCGCCGAATGGCAAGCAGGCATTGCTCGGCATGAAGATCTGGGAAGAAGAGGTGAATGGGAAGGGAGGCCTCCTCGGGCGCCCGGTCAAGCTCATCTATTACGATGATCAGTCCAATCCCTCGACCGTCCCCGGCATTTACACGAAATTGCTGGACGTCGATAAAGTCGACCTCGTTCTCGGCGGCTATGCGACCAACATGGTGGCGCCAGCCATGCCGGTCATCATCCAGAAGAAGAAGACGTTCATCAGCCTGTTCGCGCTCGACGTCAATCACGAGTTCAAATATCCAAAATACTTCTCGGTTCTGCCAACTGGGCCGAAGACCAAGCCTTCGTTTACCGAAGGCGTGTTCCAGATTGCACAACAGCAGAATCCCAAGCCGACGACGCTCGCGCTGGCGGCCGAAGACGCCGAATTTTCGCGCAACTCCTGCGAGGGCGCTCGCGAAAACGCCAAGACCTTCGGCACGAAGATCGTCTACGACAAGACATTCCCGCCCGGGACGACGGATTTCTCGCCGATCGTGCGCGCGGTACAGGCTTCAAACGCGGACATCGTCATCTTCTGTTCGTATCCTCTGAGTTCGGTCGGCCTCGTGCTGGCAATCAATGAACTCAACTACAAGCCGAAGATCGTCGGCGGCGCCATGGTTGGTCTGCAGGCGACGGTGTTCAAGCAGAAGCTTGGTCCCAAGCTCAACGGCATCATCAACTACGAGACTTGGGTGCCGTCGGAGAAGATGATGGCGCCGGCTGTCGAGTTCTTCAAAAAGTACCAGGCAAAAGCGGGCGCGGAGGGCGTCGACCCGCTCGGCTATTATCTTGGCGGCTGGGGCTATGCTTACATCAGCGTGCTGGGGGATGCGGTCACCGGTGCGAAAAGCATCGAGGACGACAAGATCGCCGATTATCTGCGCAAGAATAACTTCAACACCATCATGGGCAACTGGAGCTACGGCCCAGGTGGCGAGTGGACCAAGTCCGGTATGATGCAAGTGCAGTACCATGACATCAAGGATGGTGCCGGGTTGGAAACCTGGAAAGGCATGAGCTACCAGACCGTGCTTACGCCATCCGAGTTGGCTACCGGCAAGGTGATCTATCCTTACGAGAAGGCAAAGTGACTTAAGTTTTCATCGACGGCAAAAACAAACGGCGCAGGAAAACCTGCGCCGTATTTTTATCCGCTGCTTGGTCCGTTCATCCGCGCGCAAGCGGGGATCCAGCGAGCGCGTGTAATTTTGGGCCTTCGCGGGGACGAGCGGTTGATGAAGCTCTCACATCCCTAGATAAAACTGACGGATCAGGTCGTTGTTGTTGAGTTCGTCGGCCGAGCGGCCCTCGAATGCGATCTTGCCGTGCACGATCACGTACCCGCGGTCGGCGATGCGAATAGCCTGCGTAAAGTTCTGTTCGGCCATCAGAACCGTGAGCTGGTAGTGATCCTTGAGCTGTTTGATCGCATCGATCGTGCGGGCAACCAGTAGTGGGGCAAGGCCGACCGACGGCTCGTCCACCAGAAGAATTCGAGGCGCAAGCATCAGCGCCCTCGCGAGCGCCAGCATCTGTTGCTCTCCGCCGCTCATCGACCCCGCAAGCTGGCGCCGGCGCTCGGCCAGGCGTGGGAATGCCTCAAAGGCAAAGTCAAGATTGGTCTTGATCTGGGCCCGTGCCTTGGGGCGGAAGGCCCCCAGCAACAGGTTCTCTTCGACCGTCAGTTTCGGAAACAGGCGCCGGCCCTCGGGGACCAGCGCGATGCCCAGATCGACGATCTGTTCGGTCGTGCGGCCCACAAGGTCATGCTTTTCACCATCGATCTCGGCCACGATGCGGCCGGCCGTGGGGCGCACGATGCCCATCACGCATTTCATCAGCGTGCTTTTTCCATTTCCATTAGTGCCGAGCAAAGCCACCGTCTCGCCGGGCTTCACATTGACCGAAACGTCTTCGATCACCCGCACGGCGCCATAGGCGGCATTCACATTCTCGATGCTGATACTACTGCCCAAGATAAGCCCTCACCACTTCGGGATCGTGCACAATCTCTTCCGGTTTCCCGTCGGCAATCTTTTTTCCCGATACCAGCACCGCAAGGCGCTGCGAGAAACTCATTACCGCCCTCATGATGTGCTCGATCAAAATGATGGTAATGCCGCGCTCGTTGAGACGAGCCAGCAGCGTAAGGATGTCATCAATCTCGGAATGCGATAGCCCGGCCATCGACTCGTCGGCGATCAGCAGTTTTGGTTCGGCCGCCATTGCACGCGCTAGTTCGAGCTTGCGCATCTCGACCTGCGTAAGATCGCGAGGCATTTGTTTTGCCTTCTTCGCCAGGCCAAACAAATCGAGCAATTCGTGACAACGCGCATCGAGATCGCCAGCCGAGCGTAATGGTCCCATGCGCGCATGCACGGTATAGAGCAGAGGAATTCGCAGATTGTCGGCGAGCGTCATGCTGTAAAATGGGCGCGGCAGTTGGAAGCTGCGTGCCAGGCCGCGATGGGTGCGTTCATGGGCGGCGAGGCCGTCCATGGCATGACCGTCGAATACCACACTGCCGCTCTCGTTCTGCAAGGTGCCGCAGATGCAGTTGACCAGTGTGCTCTTGCCCGAGCCGTTGGGGCCGATCAGCCCAAGCCGCTCGCCCGGCTCGACTTCGAGATCAATGTCGTCGAGCGCGACGAATCCGCCGAACCGCTTGCTGATATTGTTCACATGCAAAAGCGTGGTCATGACTGCCTCCGGCGCGAGCGTTCCTGCACTAGCCCGATCAGCCCGTTAGGCGCGATTATGACGAAGCCGACCAGCATCAATCCGACAATCAGAAGATTGACTGCCGACGAGATGGTCACTGTTGCATATTGCTGGGCCGAGCCGAGCAGGATGGCGCCGACCAGCGGACCAACCCAGCTGGTCGTGCCGCCGATCATCGGCATGGCGATTGAGTTGACCGCGTATTCAAGGCCGAAGGCCGACGCGGGCTGCAGATAGCCGATGTAGTAAGGAAATGGGGCACCGGCCATGCCCATGAAAGCGCCCGACAGCGTGGTGGCGATCAATTTGAGGCGCAGCGTCGGAACGCCGCAGGCTTCCGCCGCCAGTTCGTCATCGCGGATTGTGGCGAAGCCGAAGCCGAGTTGCGAACGCTCGATGGTGCGCGCTGTCACGAGGGCGATCATCGTCAGGATCAGCATGAGGACAAACAGATATTCAATGTAGCTGATCTGCCAACTTCCCACTTCCAGGGTATCGGGGCGAATGATGTAGGCGCCGCGCGAGCCACCAACGAAATCCCAGTTGACGACCAGGGTTTGCAACACCACCGCCATCGCCAGGGTGGCGATGGCAAAAAAGGCGCCGCGCAGACGCAGGGTCAGATAACCCATGCCAAACCCGACAACTCCCGACACAACAGAACCAATCACGATGAGCACCGGAATTGGCAGTGGAAAGATGTGATGGAGAAAGCTGGCCACGCCTTCCGGAAACCAGCTGTCGATCGCGCCATCGAATTTGATCAGTGCGACCGAGCTGTAGGCACCCAACGCAAAGAAGGCAGCCGAGCCGAAATTCACATAACCGCAATAGCCGCCGAGGATGTTCCAGGCGGTGGCCAGTACGATGAATTGCAGGATGGTGTATGCGGCGAAGAAAAAATAATCGACGTTCAACCAGTGCGCGATCGCCAGCACGGCGGCGGCTGCGGCAATCATGGCGAGGATAAACTTCGTCGTGTTCACAATGACCGTCCCGCTTAGCGTCCCAGGAGCCCCGCCGGCCGGAAGGCGAGGGTGAGCAGGAGAAATCCGAATGCCACCGCCGGCGCCCAGGATGGGCCATAAAAGGTTGCTGTCAGGCTTTCGACGACGCCCAGCATCACGGCTGCAATCAAGGTGCCAGGCATGCTGCCAAGACCACCAAGAACGCAGATCGCAAATACTCGGCCGATATATTCGCGCCCGACTGAGGGCTCGACCGGCTGAATGATAATCAGAAGCGCTCCCGCAACTGCCGCAGTCGCAATGGAAATGCCAAAGGCGATCCGCTTGATGCGGATCGGGTCAGCTGCCATCAGCTGTAGCGCAAGTTGGTCCTGGGACACTGCCATGATGGCGCGCCCGGTAAAAGTACGGGTGATGAACAGTTCAATCGCCGCAAACAATGCAAGCGCCACAAGACACGGCACCAGCATGCGCAGCGGGAGATCGATCATTCCGAAATGCAGACTCGGGCCGATATACCTGGCCTCGACGTAGCGGTAGTCGACGCCGAACACCAAAATCAGGACGACTTCGGTCACGAACAGCAGGCCGAAAAAAAAAGCTAGCCCGCGCAGCGATTCCTGGCCCCGCCGTTCGAATGACAAATAGTAGACGTGATACACGAGCGTGCCCAGCGTAAAGAATACCGGCAGCATAATGAGGCTCACAATGATCGGGTCGATTCCAAAATTAATATTGATGAAGTAGGCAATGTAGGACCCAAGAATGATGAAGGCCGGATGTGCAATGTTTACGATGTCGAGCATGCCGAATGAGATCGATACGCCGGCGGTGACAGCGGCGTAAAAGCCGCCCAGAAGCAGCCCCGCAACAATGGCGTTGATCAGGAGATCGAAAGGAATATCCATACGTATTTAAACCGGCATCGTCGTCGCAGGCCGACGCATTGTCTCCCGACGGGAAAAATTGGCGGCGCTATGCGGTAGCCACGATCTGCATGTCAAATTTGCCGGCGTCGCTCCCCTCTGAATCTTTACGTACTTTTGTGATCCCACAGCGGCCGCTGCGCCGCCATGCAGGTTTTGCGGTAGTGTGCAGGAAGGCCCCCGTCTTGGCTAGCCCATTGACTGATCAGCGGAAGCTTTGCAAGCGCGGCAAAATGAAACGCCCGCCGTGGGCAAGCTCCCAGTCGGCGGGCGGTTCAAAGATGGGATAATTTAAGCGGCGGCGGATTGCGGCGTCACGCCGGCGGGCAACGCCATCGGCTTGTTGGCACTATCCTTGAATTCGACGGTCATGAAGACCATTTCGCGATCCCCAAGATTTTCGAGATCGTGAACCTTGAATTCGCGTTTGCCGTAGCTTTCGTGGCGGGTCTCGCCCGGCTGATACGTATATTCGACCGTCGTGCCATCATGCACATGTTGTCGCCCACGGCCGCCGGAAACCGAGGTCCAGAAATAATCCAGCACGTGGCGGTGGAAGCCGATGCGCTCGCCCGGCGCCAGGCGGATGATCCATACGCGCGTGCGCTCATTCTCAGACAGCAGCGTGGTGCCGACGCAAGGGTTCGGATTCTTGCTCTCGCGCTCGAATTCGGCGGCGATATCTGCCGGCCACTGCGACTTGTCCTTTTTCTCGGCCTGCTTGTCGAGCATGGTCAAAGCCATGGGAATTCCTCCAAAGCTGCTGGCTGTCATATATAGGATAAAGGGGTAAACGGAAAGATCGAGGCGGATAAATTGGCCGGGGCTCGCGGGAAACGCGCACTGATCATAGGCGGTTCGATGAGCGGGTTGCTCAGCGGGCTTCTGCTGCGGCGTGCTGGCTGGACCGTTGATATCTATGAGCGGGTGGACAGCGAGCTGTCAGGCCGCGGCGCCGGGATCGTCGCCCAGCAGGAATTGATCGAACGGCTGCGTGGGCTTGGCCTCGCTACACAAGACCTTGGCGTTCAGATCACGACCCGCAAAATTCTCGATGCGAAAGGCCGGTTGACGCATGAATTCGAATGCCCGCAGGTGCTGACCGCGTGGGAGCGGGTGTACCGGCTGCTGCGCGATGCGTTTCCGGCTGCGCATTATCATCGCGGACGCGGGCTCGCAAAATTCACGCAGAGTTCGGAGTCAGTTGAGGCGCATTTTTCCGATGGCGAAATCATTAGTTCGGATTTGCTCGTCGGAGCCGACGGCATCCGATCGACCGTGCGGCAACAGGCGCTGCCCGATGTAGCACCACGTTATGCCGGCTATTCCGCCTGGCGCGCGCTGATCGCCGAAAAAGCCTTTCCGCCGGATGTGCACCGCGAGCTTTTCGAGTACATGACTTTCGGTCTGCCCAGGGGCGAGCAGTTTCTGGGATATCCGGTCGCAGGACCTGACAACGATCTGCGCCCCGGCCATCGCCGCTACAACGTGGTCTGGTATCGACCAGCCGATGAGTCGACGAAGTTGCAATGGCTGCTCACCGATGACCGCGGTGTGACCCACGCGATATCGATTCCTCCGCCGTTGATCCGCCGGAATGCAATCGCCGAAATGCGCGCCGATGCCGAGAAATTGGTCGCGCCGCAATTCCGGCAAATCGTGCGGCTGATCGAGGAACCGATCCTGCAGCCGATCTACGACCTGGAATCGCCTCGTATGGCTTCTGGCCGGGTTGCGATCGTGGGCGACGCCGCTTTCGTGGCACGGCCCCACGTGGCGGCCGGCGTTTCGAAGGCCGCAGACGATGCGGCTGCGCTTGCTGACGCACTACAGAAAGAAGCCAGCGTGGAGCCCGCGCTCAAGCGTTTCGAGGCGGCGCGGCTGGCGCAAAACCATCGCATTATTGAACGTGCACGGCATCTCGGCGCCTATTTGCAGGCCAGCCGTACGCAGGAAGAACAGGCACGCGCAGGCAGGCACAGTACTGACGCAGCAGTGATCGCCGAAACCGCAGTGCTGGATTTTCTGTACGCCTAGCGGCGGGGTGCACGCTTGCTTGACTTGCGGTCGTTTAACTCCTCAACTTGTGCGGCCTAACTGGATCACCAGAACGGTCGGTGGTGAGATACTCCATACTCGGCAGACAAAACGTTGCGAGGAGGACCCTATATGCCTGACTCCGTTTACAAGATCATTGAATTGGTCGGCACCAGTACGGAATCGTGGGAGAAAGCCGCGAAATCTGCGGTCGACATGGCCGCCAAGAGCCTGAGGGATCTTCGGATTGCGGAGATCGAAAAGCTGGATGTGCAGCTCAAGGA
>Ga0075425_100003862_pt1 | contig 15324 bp, 13 predicted proteins | sample SoiMethybrSBSTD4_FD_75300 | JGI IMG/M metagenome (GOLD analysis project Ga0075425, IMG submission 75300) | Bulk soil microbial communities from a Populus tree surrounding site in Tennessee, USA - Soil MetaG P. TD hybrid SBSTD4 | ecosystem: Environmental > Terrestrial > Soil > Tree plantation...
GGGCAGCGATATCGACGTGCAGGTTGCGGTGTCCGCGCAACATCGTTGCGAGGGTTGCAAGGTCATCCCCAAGCGACGCCAAATGGGCGCCGATGAACGTCGTCTCGGGGTGTCGCTCCAGGAGCCGGTCGAACTGGGCGAGCAGCTCGGCATGGCTCGGGTAGCCACCGCCATCGGGCTCAGTCCGGATCGGATGGACGTGCCATTCGGGATGCCTGCGCAGCTCGGCCCAACGCTCGTTGTGGCGATCCAGGGGCTCGAAGAAGGCCGGGGGGTCGGCGACGTGGATCGTGACCGGGACCTGCGCCTCCGCGGCGGCGGCCCAGAGCGGCGCCAGCCGGGCGTCGTCGATGGGGACCAGGCGGCCGGCTGGATCGGTGGCGTGCAGGCCGAGCGTCTTCCACACCTTCAGGCCCCGCGCGCCACGATGGACCGAGTCGCGCAGGCGCGCCGCCTCAACCTCTCCAAACGCCTCATCGCGCGCGAAGGCATCGGTGTCGATGCCGGCGAAGACCGCGATCCGATCTGGATACGCCGCTTGCAGGCGCTCGACCTCCCCAGAGAGGGCATCGCCGGACCCCCCATCGAGATCCACGAGCGCGGCGATCCCCGCCCGATCGAGCGCCGCGATCATCTGGGCTGGGCTGCGACGCCGCCATCGGCCGGCGAAGGCTGAGTTGAGGTGCGCGTGCGCATCGATGACCGCGAAGCGCGGCTTCGGCAGCGCACGTGAGCCGGCGAGCAGGGACTCGACGAACGGCTGGAGCCGCGTCCGGATCGGCATCGCGGTACTCCCTACCGCGTGGCCAGATGCAATCTGGCTAGGGGGTGAGGTAGATCACGTCAGACGACCGGACGTAGTACCCCGCCCACACGCCGCTGCTCACCAGGAACCACTTGCCTGACTGATTCGTGATCGTCGTGCGAGCCGTGGTCTTGGCGCTCGAGTTGCTGGCCAGCGTGAATGTCTTTTGGGCTGTCATCACGCCACCGGCGCTGAACTTGTAGCCGGTATGGGTCCCCTTCTTGAAGCTCAGCGATTTGGCCGGGCTGAAGGTGGCGTTCGATCCCGGCGGCGCGCTGATCGGCGACGCGGTGAGGTAGAAGACGCTCGACTCACGGACCCAGTAGCCGGCCCACACGCCGGCGTTGATGGCGAGCCACCCGCCGGACTGGTTCGTGATCCCACGGCGCTGGGTGGCGGTCGTGCCGGAGTTGCTCGCGAGCGTGAACGTCTTCGTCGCCGTCACCGCCCCCGTCGAGCTGAACTTGTAGCCGGTATGCGTCCCGAGCTTCACGGTGACCGCGGCCGGCGGGCTGTAGTTCGTGGTCGTCACCAGCGTGGTGAACGTCCACGTCGTCCAGGGCAGCGAGTTGCCGGAGAGGTCCTTGATGCTGCCGGATAGGGCGACACGGTAGCTCGCGCCCTGCTGCAGCGGCGAGCTGGGATGCAGGCTGGCGATGTGCGTCCCCGCGTCATAGCTCACGGTCGCCGGGATCTTCACCAGGTCCACGACGTTGCTCAGCACGAACGTACCGGTCCCCACTCCCGTCACGGGCTCACTGAACTTCGCGGTGACCGTTGGCGAAAGGCCGACGCCCGTCGCATTCGGCAACGGCGACTTGGCGATGATCGTCGGCGGGGTCGCCTCCGCAACGGCGGTGACATTGACATCGTCGACATCGATGACCATCGCCGGGGTCACGTCATCGGTGAAGGTCCCGACCGCGAACTGGCTCGCCGTCTGGCCGCTGCCGGGCACCTTGGTGTTGGTGATATCGATCTGCCATGCCGCGGGCTCGCTCTGCAAGGCGGGCCACGCCTTGGCCCGGACGTGGGTGCCGACGGTCTGGAACCGCATCATCCATTCGGCGGTCGGATCGTTGTTGAGCGGGGAGAGACCGTGGGTCGCGATCCCGCCCGTGAAGGTGACCGCCTGCTGATCGACGCGCAGGACCGGCGATGGCCGTCCCACCACGAACGAGAGCACGAGCTTGAGGTAGTAGCGGAAGTTCGGCTCCGGATCGTAGCGGGCGTAGAGTGCGAACTCGGTGGTCGAGTTGGAGCTGTTGTTCGAGGCGGTCTCGGCGCGGAACTTGGCCGAGATGTCGACGTCGTTCGCGTTGAACGAGGTCGCGCGCGCCTTCATCTCGCCGGCGGTGATGTGGTTCATGCGCCCGATGCTGCCGTTCACGTCGGTCAGCGGATCGTTGCCGTCCGTGATCAGCCAGGGGCCGCCGACGTCCAGGTTCCCCCAGCCGTTCGCCACGACGCGGCCGAAGGCATCCGAGGCAAGGGTCGTTACTGCGCGCGCGGCTGGCGCGGTGCCGAGCAGGGCGGTGAGCATGATGGCTGCCGCGGCGATGAGCGCCAGGGCGCGGCGCGGCTGACTGATGGGCAGGGCGAGCCCACTGTTCATGATGAGACACCCCGTGATGGAAAGACTCGAGAGATAAGAGCGACGGCTAGGGTAGGAGGTTCGGCGGGGAGCGTCCAGTAGCGTCGGGAGCTGACGTTGCGCAGGGTCAACCGGAACGTGACTCGGCTTCGGGCCCTTGGAAATGACGGCCTCGACCGGTCAGCGGCTCGAATGAGGGTCCCCCGAACGTGCCGTGGTGGGCGCCCCCCGCCCCGTGAATCTCAGCTCGGACAGAAGGGTCCGCAGCACCCGCCACCCGTCGGGGAAGGTCCGCAGGCTCGAGTTTCCGTGAAGACGGCGAGCCTCGTAGCTCGGCACCTCGCCGACGCGGGCTCCCGCTCGGCTGGCGCGTGCGATGAGCTGCATCTCCACCTCGAAGCCGCTGGCGTTGAGGGGGACGCGGTCGAGCAGCTCGCGGCGGAATCCGACGAATCCATAGCAGAGGTCGGAGTAGCCGGTCCGGTACAGCAGGTTCGCCAGTCGCAGGAGTCCCCAGTTCCCGGCCTTGCGCAGCAGCGTCATGTCGTCGGTGCCACCGCCCGCCAGAAACCGCGATCCCTTGACCATGTCGTAGCCCTGCTCCAGCAGCTCCACGAACCTGGGGATCTCGGCCGGATCCATGCTGCAGTCGGCGTCGAGCATCACGATCAGGTCGCCCTTCGCGACGTCGAAGCCCGAGCGCACTGCGACCCCCTTGCCGGGGCGCGCCTCGTGGACGACGACCAGGTCGGATCGCACCATGAGGCCAACGGCGACCGTCTGGTCCGCGGAGAGGCCGTCGACCAGGATCACCTCGTCGACGGAATCCGGTATTCGCTGAAGCAGCCACGGAAGGTTGGCGGCTTCGTTCTTGGCCGGTATGACGACGCTCACCGTGAGGCGGGAAGACGCCCCGAACGGAGTTGGTGGTGGAAGGGTTCTGGAAGCGGCGAGCGCGTTATCGGCCGTGGGCAAAACGGCCATTGCTGGGTCTCCATGGGCTTTGCGGGGTTATGAAACGATGATCCCGAGAGTATCCGAAAGGACTATTGCTGAATAGGACCAATAGCCTACTGGAATGCTCTCAACGGCGTGAATCCGTTGCACCTGCGCAACGAAATACCAAGCGGTTTGCGCCTTCAGGGGCGGCCAGGCCGCCAGGAGGGGCGCCGCGTCACGGCGTCTGGACGCGTCTCCGGAGGCTGGGGAGGGGGCCGCTGGTGGGGCCCAGAGCCGTCATGTTGCGGCCCCGCACCGGGACCCTTGACATATCACGGGGGGTACCGCTGTTATAACCAACCCAACTGACAGGAGACCAGGAGACCCGCCATCACCACAGCTGACCGCGCAATAGCCCTCGAGCTCCGAGCGCTCGGGGTGGAATACTTCTTTCTGGTTACCGGCCGAGACAACACGCTGTGGATCGAGCTGAAGCGGGCAGGAATCCGTCAGGTCCTGGCGCGCAGCGAAGCAGCCGCCACCTACATGGCCGATGCCTATGCCCGCGTGACCGGAAAGCCGACCTTCGTATACGGTGGCTACGGCCCCGGTGCCGCCAACGTGGCCGGCGCCATCGCTGAGGCCTACTGGTCCTCGAGCCCCCTTATCGCACTGCCGTCGACGATGGTGCGTGCCAATCGACACAAGCGGGAATATCAGGACCTCGACCAGAAGCAGCTCTTCGCGGCCGTCACCAAGTGGGGAGCCGAGGTCGACGTGGTCGGGCAGGTGCCAAGGCTGCTCCGCGAAGCGACGCGACAGGCCATGAGTGGAACACCGGGTCCGGTGTACCTGGGGATTCCGAGCGACGTCTTCGAGGAGGAGGTGCCGAACTACCAGGAGCCGGCCCCTTACGCGACGCCGATGGTGCTTCCGCTCTCACGCCCTGCCCCCGCCGATGCCGATGTCGACGCGGCGCTCGATGCGCTGGTCAAGGCGGACCGCCCGATGATCCTGGCCGGCAACGGCATCCATCAATCCTGTGCCTACGAGGCGCTGCGGCAGGTTGCGGAGCGGCTTGCGATCCCGATCGTCACCAGCCTGGCGGGCAAGGGCAGCATCGCCGAGACCCATGAGCTGGCCGTCGGGGCGGTGGGCCGCTACTCGCGCGACTATGCCAACGCCGCACTGCGAGGTGCCGACGTGGTGCTCGCGATCGGGACCGGGCTGGGCGGCATGGCGACCGATGGCTACAAGCTCATCGCACCGACCGCGGACCTGATCCACGTCACCGTGGATTCGAGCTCGATCGGCCAGAACTTCCCAACCCGGCTGGGGCTGGCCGTCGACGCCCAGACGTTCCTCTGCGCGCTGCTCGACGCCTGCGACCGAATGGAGGTCTCCCAGCCGGAACGATCGGAGTACCTCGGCAACCTGGCGAGCGCACACGAAGGCTGGCGCGATCGGCGAACCGCGCTGGCCGGCATCGACGGCACGAACGGGAGCCCGATGCACCCCGCGGCGGTCATGTCCGTCGTCGACGAGAAGATCGCCGACGATGCAATCGTGGTCGGGGACACCGGCTACGCCGCCGCCTGGGCCGGTGCCCTGATTGACCTCCGGACGGCGGGCCGCCACTTCCTGCGTGCCGACGGATCCCTTGGCTGGGCGTTCTCCGGAGCGCTCGGCGCCCAGCTCGCCGCACCCGAGAAGCAGGTCATCTGCGTCATCGGCGATGGAGGCTGGGGCTATCACGTCGGTGAGCTGGAGACGGCCCTCCGGCTCGAGCTGCCCGTGGTCGCCGTGGTGCTCAACAACGGGACGCTGGCCTTCGAGGCTCACGTGCAGTCGCTCTACTACAACGAGCTCGTCAACGAGGTCAATGACTTCTGCGACGTCGACTACGGGCAGATCGCCCGTGCCTTCGGCGCCAAGGGCGTTCGCGTGCATACGGTCGCGGAGCTCCGCGACGCCCTGGACGAAGGCCTCCAGCGCACAGGCCCGATGGTCATCGACGCGATGATCGACCGCGAGGCGATCCCACCCGTGACCCGCTACGACACGGTGCGGACACGGGACCTGTGACCAGCAGCCCACGGGCAGAGGTCAACATCCCGGCGAATCCCGACATCGAGACGGTCCGCGAGCTCGCGGCGCGCTGCTCGAACTGGGGTCGCTGGGGGCCCGACGATCAGCTCGGAACCCTGAATCACATCCAGGCGGACGATGTCATCGCCGCCAGCGGCCTCGTTCGATCGGGGCGCGTCTTCTCCCTCTCGATCCCGCTCGACGAGAACGGGCCGCAGACCGGCGGGTTCGGACGCTTCAACCCCATCCACCTGATGCTCCGCGACGGCAACGCAGCCGCAACCGGCACCGTGGTGCGCGACTTCTACGGTGGGAAGGACCGATGGATCCGCGGCACTGACGACCTGCTGATCCTGCCGCTCCAGTCCGGGACGCAGTGGGACTCGCTCGCGCACATCATCTTCGAGAACCGCATCTACAACGGCTACGACGCCACGATGGTCGGGGGCAAGGGAGCCCTGCGCAACGACATTGCCAATGCCAGGGACCGGGTCGTCGGGCGTGGGGTGCTGCTCGATATCGCAAGGCATCGGGGAAAGCGCTGGCTCGACCCGGGCGAAGCGATTCACGGCCAGGACCTGGAGGACTGCGCGAAGGCCCAGGGCGTCGCCGTGGGGCGCGGCGACATCGTGCTGATCCGCACCGGGCAGGTCGGGCAGTGCAGGGAGGCGGGGAGCTGGGGTGAGTACGCGGCGGGATCGGCTCCCGGCCTGGCGCTGAGCGCCGCCCCGTGGCTCTTCGATCACGACGTCGCCGCCATCGCCACCGACACCTGGGGGATGGAGGTCCTGCCAAATGAGACGGCGGATGTCTTCCAGCCGCTCCACATCATCCTGCTCGTCCACACCGGCCTGCTCATCGGCGAGATCTTCGACCTAGAGGCCCTCGCCGCCGACTGCGCCGAGGACGGCCGCTACGAGTTCCTGATGGCAGCCCCGCCGCTGCCGATCACCGGGGGCGTCGGGTCACCGGTGAACCCGCTGGCGATCAAGTAGCGGAGCGTGGTCTCCGCGGCCGTACCCGGCTGAAGGCGCCGCGCACGCGGCGCTGAATGGCGTGCCAGACGTCGGCGAGGCCCGGCAGCGGATCGCGAAGCCAGAAGAGGGTGTGATCTCCGGTCAGCCAGGGCCTGAGGACGGGTCCCTCGGGGCGGCGGAACGAGCTCCAGGCTCGGAGGATGGCGTTCGCATCGGGGACTTCGTACACGCCGTACCGCCCAACCTGGTAGCGCGGCGCTGAGGGGACCTCCAGGTCCTGCGCGTCGAGGTAGCTCATCCACGGCAGGTCAAGCCCCGCCCTGACGATGTGCCCGATGAACCAGAATGGCCGCGGGTTGACCTCGATGATCTTGAATAGCCCGTCCCGCTCGTCGAACTTGAACTCGACGTTGAAGATCCCGCGATAGCCAACGTCGGCGAGGAGCCCTTGCATCGCTGCGGCCGGCTCCGCGACCTCCTCGATCGGGATCGTCACGTCGGAGCAGGTCGCCGCGATCCGGGGCGGATCCATTCGAATCCGGCGTCGCGCGAGCATGGCCTTGATCGCCCCGCTGCGGTCGACGAACCCGTCGAGCAGGATCGTGTTTGCCATCTTGCCCGGGATCCACTCCTGGACCATGAGGGAGATCCCTGCCGCGCTCGTACGCTCCACGATGCGAGCCGCCGACTGGCGCGAATCGGCGAACGATCCCTTCGTCCCGAAGATGCGGTGGTACGACTGCGAATCGGTGGGCTTGAGGAAGGCGTTGGCGAGCTGCGCGTCCGTCAGGGCGTCGAGGTCCTTCACGTCGCGCACGAGCAGCGTCTGCGGGTGCGGGATCCCGAGGCGCTCCACGAGTGCGCTGAACCGACTCTTGTCCACGAGCTGCGTGATTGTTTCGAGTGGCGCGACGCTCGCCGGGAAGCTCTCCCGCACGGCTGGCGGGAGGCCGGCAACGGCCCTCGTCCACGTGTCGCTGCAGCCGATGAGGACCGCCTTCGGCAGCTCGAGCGACTGCAGGTAGTCGGCCAGCGTGTCGCTCTCCGATGTCTCCGCAAGGGTCCGTTCTGGAGGCCGATACCAGCGTGAGCGAGTGATGATGTCCGTGGTCTCGTCGACGACGAACGCCTCGACTCCGCGCGCGGTGAGCATGCGGAGGACGCCGAGCGCGGTGATATGCGTTCCGAGGATCAGGACCGGCATCCTCGGAGCCAGGGAGGCGGGCGGCACGCCGCATTATCTGCGCAGTTCTCCGACGGCGGAATTCGCGACGCTAGCCGAGGAGCGTCGGCAGGTCCGCCACGAGCTTGGAGCGGGCGATCATCGGGCCGAAGCCGCTCGCACGGGCGGCGGCATGGGCCGCAAGGTCAACATGCGGGCCGAAGAGGACGACCCGTGGCCGCGAAGGCTCCGTTGCGTGGGCGCGCCACCCGCCGATCCGCGCCCCCCAGTCCGCCCCGCGATCGCCCCAGTCAACCAGGAGAAGGCTGACCTCTTCGGCCGGTGGCAGGTCGGAAGGATCGTCGACGCGGACCAGTGGCGTCCCGGCTTGCTGCGCGGCCAGCTCGACGCGCGAGGCGATCATCAGGTCGCGGGCCAGGAGAGCGACGGTCAATCGCTGCTTGGCGGTGCCGGTTGGGCGTTTGCCGGAGGGGACATGGTTGCCGGCGGAGCCGATGTGACCGCCGTGGGGCTGGCCGGTTGGTGATAGCCGTTCCCAGCGCCATTGCTCCCGTTGCCGTCGACCACGTAGCGAGCGATGCGCATCGGGTAGACGCCGACCACGACCGGGGCGCGAACCTCGACCGAGAGCTCGACGCCGAGCTCGTCGCGCTGCCAGAGCTCCTCCAGCTTGCCCGCCTCCCGCTGCGGCAGGCCAATCCAGACGCTTGTCCCGTTGCGGCCGATGTGCGTCATCGCATCGGGGTCGTCGAGGGCAAAGCGCCGGCGCAGCTCGGCGATGGCCACGTACGGACGCGAGCTGATGAAGCGGCGGAGGCTGGAGGTGCTCGGCCGCTTGCTGGCACTCATCGGCGGCAGACCATGATCCGACCGAGTCTAGACCGCATCGCCGACGGGCGCAGATCGAGGCCGGGGCCGCGCTCAGGGCTTGCGGCCGTGCCCCCAGCCGCGCGCCCGCTCGACGGCACGCCGGATCAGCCGCTTCCCGGGGAGCGGCTCGGTGGCTGCCCCGTCCAGGTCATCGTCAGGCGGGTAGCTCCGGAGCCGAAGGCCAAAGGCGCCATCGGCGGCCTGGATGTCGACCCCGTCGATGCGAATGGTCGGTGAGCCGATGAACTCGAGCAGCTCCGCGTCCGCCTCCGAGCTGACCGCGACCATCTGGATCGGCGTCTCGAAGGCGTCCTCGGTGAGGACCTCGACGAGGCGTTGCCGGGCGGTCATGTAGGCAGGGTCGCCATCCCAATAGAGGAGCTCGACGCGCATCGGTCAGGCGTACGTGAAGAAGCCGACGACGCAGAAGACGGCCACCAGGGCCAGGACGCCCGCCACGACGAGCCGCTGGCGCTCGCGGCTGGTCAAACCGGTGTCGTCCGGGCGGCGGCTGGCTCTCCCTCGCCACGCGAGGTAGCGCTCCGCATTGAGGTCGCGCGCCTCGCGGGAGCGATAGGCGCTCCATGCAGGCCACCCCGCGAGGTACGCGGCGCCGCCGGCAACGAAGGCACCGATGAGCCACGCCCATGGGTTCATCGGGCGCGGTCCTGCCCCATCGCCGCCGCGTCGACGAGCCACAGGGTCGAGCGCGCGCGGACCAGTCCGGCGGGGAGTCGACGCGAGCCGGACCTGACGACCGAGAGTGCTGGGAATTTGTCGGCCCCGGTCACGACGAACATGACCGACCGCGCGGCATTCAGCACCGGGAGCGTCAGTGAGAGCCGTCCGGCAATTGGCGCACTTGGCGGCGCGTCGACCGGCACGACCCACCGTTTGCGTTCGGCCAGCAGCGGCGACCCGGGGAAGAGCGAGGCGGTGTGCCCATCACCGCCCATGCCAAGCCAGATGAGGTCGAAGCTTGGGCGCTCGGTGCCCGCTGCGTCGAGTCGAAATGTCCGCGCCAGCGCCTCCTGGTAGCGCCGCGCGGCCAGGTCGCGATTCCTCGCATCGGCCGGCATGCGATGCACCTGCCCGGCGCGCGGTCCGGAGACGTGACCGAGAAGGAGGTCTCGCGCAAGTCCGAAGTTCGACGCGGGGTCGTCAGGGGGGACTGCCCGCTCATCGCCCCAGAAGAGCTCCACCCGCGACCAGTCGACTGCCGATGCCCGCGGCGGTGCCGCGAGGAGGCCATAGACGGCTTTCGGAGTCGACCCGCCCGAGAGAGCCACCATGAACCGGCCGCGTCGGCGGATCGCATTGCGCGCCGCCGCCACGAAGCGATCGGCGGCCGCCTCAGCGACCGCCGCAGGGTCGGGCAGGACGACGAACCGGCGGCTCACTCCGCGAGCCTGGTCAACCTGTGAGCTCGAGCTCGCGCGCGGAGGCGAGGAAGACGGCGGCGGCGCGCAGAGCGGCCTCGTAGACGGGGTCGTGGCGATCGCTGACCAGGTCATCGGCGAGGAGCTCGGACTCGGTCGGCAGCTCCATCGGCACGGTGCGGAGCATCGCGGTCATTCCGTCGGCGTTGGAGCAGACGATCGCCTCATCGGTCGCTCGCCCGATGATGAACTCGGCGGCGCCCGTCTCCCCATACGAGCGCAGGCGCACCTCGGTGAGCTCGCCTGGCGGGACGGTCTCGGTCTCGACGGGCTCGATCCGCAGGTCGACCATCTCGTGGCGTCCCTCCAGGGTGAGCTGCAGGCGCCCGTCGTCGAGCGGCTGGCGGGTCGCATGGCGACGCCACTCGAGGCGGGAGGCGATCCAGCCGGCGTAGAGCATCGGGCCGACCAGGGTCGAGCGGACGTGCGGCTGTCCCGGCGGAGGCTTGCGCGGGCGCCCCGGCCTGCGATGCGCGGGAGCGACCGCGTAGCGAACCGTGAGGCGGTTCAGGTTGGGGAGGTAGCGCCGGAAGCGCGGCCCGTCGAAGAACTCCGCGGTCAGCTCCTGCCACCAGCCGAGCCGGGCCCACGCCAGGTCCCCGACCCCGCTTCGGCGTCGGAGGGTGGTCAGGCGCCTGAGGCCGCGGAGGAGGTCCTCGAACTCGCTGCTGTCGACGACGAGCCGGTCCCCCATCTCCACGAGCTGGTCGAAGATCGGGTCGGTGAACGGCGGGTCGCCGGGCCACCACACGTGAGTCGGCAGGTCGTGGATGAGGAGCGGGGCGACGACGCCGGCGAGGTGCTCGGCCGCCTCGCCGCGGACGGTCAGCACGACGACCTCGTAGCAGACCTGCTCGCTCCCCTCCTGGCCCACGTTGCAGTGCGCGGTGATGCTGGCGCTGAGCGGCGGGCCATCGGCCGCGGGATCGGCGGCGAGCACGATGGCGCGCGACGGGTGCCGCACCCCCAGGCCGCCCATCGTCTCGACCACCCGCGCAGCCGCCTCCTCGTCGGGGACCATGACGATCAGGTTGAGGACCGATGCCCGCGCGTGGTGCAGCCCCTTCTCGGTGAAGGTCGGGTCGCCGCTCGGCGCCTGCTCGGTCCACAGCTGGGCGAGGTGAGCCTCGACGGCCCGCACCGTCGTCGACTCCTCGACCCATGGCTGGGCGACCGTGGACTCGGCCTCGCCGAAGGTCATCAGGCGCCGATGCATCGCCAATGCCCGCTTGGCGGCCGCCGAAGTGGTCATGGCTTTCGCCACTCCCGGCCGTCCCGCTCCAGCAGCTCATCGGCGGCCGCCGGCCCCCAGCTGCCGGCCGGGTAGAAGTGGAGGCGGCCGCCCTCGCCGGAGGCCCAGGCGGCGAGGATCGGGTCGAGGATCTCCCAGGCGCGCTCGACCTCGTCGTTGCGGGTGAAGAGCGAGGCGTCGCCGATCATGCAGTCGAGGAGGAGCGTCTCGTAGGCATCGGGCGAGTCGACCGCGAAGCTCGACCCGTAGCGGAAGTCCATGTTGACGCCACGGATCTGCAGGCCCGGACCCGGCACCTTCGCCCCGAAGCGCAGCAGGATCCCCTCGTCGGGCTGGACGCGGATGGCAAGGATGTTCGGCTCGGTGGCTCCCGCCCCGGCCCGCGAGAAGAGGGCAAGCGGCGCCTGCTTGAACTGGACGGCGATCTCGGTGACGCGCGTCGCCAGTGCCTTGCCGGTGCGCACGTAGAAGGGGACGCCGGCCCAGCGCCACGACTCGATCGCAAGGCGGAGCGCGACGTAGGTCTCGCGCTCCGAGTTCGGCGGCACCTCGGGCTCGTCACGATAGGAGGGGACCTGGGTCCCCTCGACCCAGCCGGAGACGTACTGGCCGCGGATCGTGGCCTCGGCGACTTCGGCGGGAGACATCGGCTTCACCGCGCGGAGCACCTTGACCTTCTCGTCCCGCAGGTCGGAGGCCTTGAACTCGATCGGCGGCTCCATGGCGAAGACGGCCATGAGCTGCAGGACGTGGTTCTGGACGATGTCGCGCAACGCGCCCGTCTCGTCGTACGACTCGCCGCGTCCCTCGACCCCGACCGTCTCGGCCACGGTGATCTGCACAGAGTCGATGTAACGCCGGTTCCAGATCGGCTCGAAGAGGCCGTTGCCGAAGCGGAAGACGGACAGGTTCTGGACCGTCTCCTTGCCGAGGTAGTGGTCGATCCGGAAGATCTGGTCCTCGTCGAAGACGTCGCGCAGCTCGCGGTTCAGCCTGCGCGCGCTGGCGAGGTCGAAGCCGAATGGCTTCTCGACGATGACCCTCGCCCAGCCCCGGTTGCGGCGGTGCTCGTCGCCGTGATGACCAGAGAGCCCGGCAGCGGCGATCTGCCGCACGATCTCGGCGTGGAGGTTCGGCGGAACGGCGAGGTAGAAGAGCCGATTGCCGGCGGTGCCGCGGTCTCGGTCGATCCGGTCGAGCCGCTTGGCGAGCGCTGCCCAGGCCTCCTCGTGGTGGAACTCGCCGCGCTGGTACTCGATCCCCGCGCTGAACGACTCCCAGATGGACGCCTTGGCCGGGCGGTTGCGGCTGTACAGGTCGATCCCCTCGCGCAGGTGGTCGCGGAACTCCTTGTCGCTCAGGTCGCGGCGGGCGAAGCCGACGACGGTGAACTCCGGCGGCAGCGCCCCGCCGAGCATCAGGTTGTAGAGAGCGGGGCCGAGCTTGCGTTCGGTCAGGTCGCCGGTGGCGCCGACGATGACCATCGTGCACGGCTCGGGCATGCGGCCGTGCCGGAGGCCGGCGCGCAACGGGTTGCGATGCGTCGGGATCGCATCGCCGTCGCGCGCAGCGGGCGCCACGGGCTCCTCGACGGCCGTGCTGCGCCTGGTCATCGGTCCGTCAGGAACCCTCGCCCGACGACTTGACCGCGTGCCCGCCGAACTCGTTGCGCAGCGCCGCCAGGACGCGGTCGCTGAAGCTGTCGGGGTCACGCCGGCTGCGGAAGCGCTGCAGCAGCGAGAGGGTGATGATCGGCGCCGGCACGTCGTGCTCGATCGCCTCGGCGACCGTCCAGCGCCCCTCGCCGGAGTCGGCGACCCAGCCGCGAATGTCGGACAGGTCGTTGCCCTCGCGAGTGAAGGCGTCCCCGGCCAGCTCGAGCAGCCAGGAGCGGATCACCGAGCCGTTGTTCCAGAGCTTCGCGATCGCCGCGAGGTCGAGCCCGTACGCCGAGGCGTGCATGACGTCGAACCCCTCGCCGTACGCCTGCATCAGCCCGTACTCGATCCCGTTGTGAACCATCTTCACGTAGTGCCCCGCCCCGGCCGGCCCGCAGTAGAGGTAGCCCCCGTCGGGCGCCAGGGAGCGGATCGCCGGCTCGAGGCGGTCGAAGACCTCGCGCTTGCCGCCGACCATCGCGCAGAACCCGACCTGCAGGCCCCAGATGCCGCCGCTGACGCCCATGTCGAGGAACTCCAGGCCACGTGCCTCCAGCTCCGTCGCGCGCGCCTGGGAGTCGTGGAAGTTGCTGTTTCCCGCATCGACGATGACGTCGCCCTTCTCCAGGACGCCCGCCAGCTGCTCGATCAGGTCTCGGGTGACGTCACCCGACGGCACGCTGACGAGGACGTTCCGTGGCGCGGTCATCAGCCCCGTGATCGCCTCGAGCGTGTCGGCGACCGTGACGTTGCCCAGGTTCTCCGGCTCGGCGGCGAGCTCGGTCGCGACCTCGGTGTGGCGATTCCAGGCGATCACCTGGTGGCCGTTGCGGGCCAGGCGTCGCGCCATTCCGGCGCCGATGCGTCCCAGCCCCGCGATCGCGACCTGCATCGTTCCTGGACTCCTTCCTCTGCCGGCGCGGTCAGGCGCGGGCCGGCTCCACGAGCGTGTCGTGCATCATCGCCTCCAGGCGGGTGAGGCCGGCGGCCGCATCGGCAAGGTGCAGGCGCAGGACGCGGCGACCCCGCTGCTGGAGCGCGGCCAGGTCACCCGCTGCCTGCGCGGCGATGAGGGTGCCGAACGACTCCTGCCAGCCGGGGATCGGCAGGTCGCGCTGCGGATCAGCCGTGATCTGCAGGAAGACGCCGCTCGGCGGCCCGCCCTTGTGCAACTGTCCGGTGGAGTGCAGGAAGCGCGGCCCGATGCCGAGCGTGGTCGCCAGCCCGGTCCGCTGCCCGATCATGCCGCGCATCCCTTGCAGCCGCCCCATCGTCTCGCCCGGCAGATAGGCGAGGAGGGCGACGTAGTCCCCCTCTCCGGCCGATTCGAAGAGGGTGCGCAGCGCACCGTCGACCGTCACCGGGTTGTCGCCGAGGGTTGCCGGGTCGCCGTAGGCGGCAAGCCCCGGCTCCGCAACGAGGGGCGCCGGCTGCGGCAGGGCACCATCCCGGCGGTACGCGTCCAGCAGGTTGCGCGTCGCGTCCTTGGCCTCCTGCACGTTCGGCTGGTCGAAGGGGTCGATCTCCAGGATCGCCCCGGCCGCGGCGGTCGCCACCTCCCAGCGCACGAACTCGGCGCCGATCTCCAGCGGATCAGAAAGCGTGATGCGCGTCACCGGATGGCCGAGCCCCTCCAGCTCGGATGCGAGCCGCGCGATGTCGTCGTGCTGCCCATCGGCCTCGGTGATGACGACGAAGATGCGGTCCTCGCCATACGCCGCGGCATCGCGGAGCGGCTCGTGCACGATCGGGACGATGCCGCGCCCCGCCTTGCCGGTGCTCTCCGCGACGAGCTGCTCGACCCAGTCGCCCAGGCTGGCGAGCCGGAGCGAGGTGAAGATGGTCAGCTTGTCGCGGCCGGCCCGAGCCGCCTCCCCCATCGCCGCCCCCAGCTGGAGCCCGGGATTGTCGCGTGCGGGGAGGCGGCAGGCATCGGCCATCCGCCGGGCCTGGGCCAGCAGCCCCTCGACGTCGACGCCGTGCAGCGCCGCCGGCAGCAGGCCGAATGCGGAGAGCGCGCTGTAGCGCCCGCCGACGTCGGGCTGGCCGTCGACGATGGCGCGGAAGCCCTGGGAACGGGCGAGGTCGGCAAGCGCGCTGCCCGGGTCGGTGATCGCAACGAAGTCAAGGGCCGGCGCATGGGCGCTCATCGCTGCGTGGAACGCGTTCGGCTCGGTGGTGGAGCCGGACTTGCTGCTGACACAGAAGATCGTGCGGGACGTCTCCGCCCACTCGCGGAAGCCGCGGACCGCATCGGGATGGGTCGAGTCGAGGATCCGCAGCTCCAGGCCTGACGCGCCCGGCGCCGCCCCCATCGGATCACCAAAGACACGGCTGAAGAGCTCCGGCGCCAGGCTCGAGCCTCCCATGCCGAGCACCGCCGCGCGCAGGTAGCCATCGGCGCGGACCTCCCGGGCGAGGCGCTCGAGCTCGCCGACGCGATCGGGCGTGGTGGCCGGCAGGTCGAGCCAGCCGAGCCAGGCGGCGAGGTCAGCCGGGGCCTTGCCGGACGCGGCCCA
>Ga0075425_100003866_pt1 | contig 15319 bp, 14 predicted proteins | sample SoiMethybrSBSTD4_FD_75300 | JGI IMG/M metagenome (GOLD analysis project Ga0075425, IMG submission 75300) | Bulk soil microbial communities from a Populus tree surrounding site in Tennessee, USA - Soil MetaG P. TD hybrid SBSTD4 | ecosystem: Environmental > Terrestrial > Soil > Tree plantation...
CCGGCCGGGTCGGCGCGCTGGATGCGGCTGGTGCCCTCGCGCTGCTCGGTGACGAGGCCGGCGTCGCGCAGGACACGCAGGTGCTGCGAGACGGCCGGTCGGCTCACCGGCAGCCCGTCGGCCAGCGCGCGCACGTTGCACGGCCGCTCGACGAGCGTCTCGAAGATCTGCCGCCGGGTCGGGTCGGCGAGCGCCTGCAGCATGACTGGGTAAGCCATAACTTACCGTCAGTGTAGACTTACCTACGTGCCGGCGTCAAGCTCGCGAGAGGTCGCGCTGCGCCCGCCACTCCCGCTCGAGGATGGCGTAGTCCATCTCGCTCTGCCACTCGCCCTTCACCCACTCGTTCTCGATCAGGAGCGCCTCGCGGCGCATGCCGAGCTTCTCGAGCACGCGCGCCGAGGCGGCGTTGCGCGCCTCCAGCCGGCCGATGATCCGGTGGAACCCGCACGTCTCGAAGCCGAAGTCCAGCAGCGGCCGGGTCGCCTCGGTGGCATAGCCGCGGCCGTGGTGGTCGGGGTGGAACAGGAACCCGATCTCGCCCACCCGGTGCTCCTGGCTCACCCAGTGCAGCAGCGTCTCGCCGACCAGCTCGCCGGTCTCGCGCAGGCAGACGGCGATCGAGAGCCAGTCGTCCTCGTCCAGCAGCTCGGTCTTCCCCATCTTGCGGGCGAGCAGCTCCGCCGTCTCCTCGGCGTCGCGCGGCTCCGTGTACAGGAACCGGTTCACGTCGGCCCGCGAGACGATCGCGTGCAGCGCGTCGAAGTCGCCGGGGCCGTACCAGCGCAGGACGAGCCGCTCGGTGTGGATGGGCAGGTCCGGGGCGAACACCCCGGCATTCTGCCCGGGATCGATGGTTGATCGGTCACTCCCGCGCGCCTGGACGTCAGCCTGCTTTGCGGGGTACGGGTCCTTGGTGGGGCTGCGGCTGCGAACCGTCGCATCGCGGCGTCCTCGGTCGCGCCCATATTTCGGCCCAATATGAACGCTCCCTGCGTCCTTGCGCTGCTCGGTTCGCACCCGCCCAGGACGTCACGGGAGCGACCGATCAACCATCTAGACTCCCATCTCCCGCAGCACCTCGCGGTTGTGGCGGGCGTCCTCGCGCAGCGACGCGATCGTCTGGCCCGGCCTCAGATGCCGGTCCTGCTCGACCACGACCCAGTCGTCGTAGCCCCGCGATCGCAGGCGGGCGACGATCGCCGCCAGGTCGACGCTGCCCTCGCCGAAGAGGCAGAACACGCCTCGCCGCCAGGCCTCCTCCATGCCGAGCCCCTTCGTGCGGATCTCGTGCATGACGGCGCCGTCGACGTCCTTCAGGTGTACGTGCGAGACGAGCTCGCCGTAGGTGTCGAGGAACGCCACCGGGTCGCCGCCACCGAAGGCGGAGTGGCCGCTGTCGAAGCAGAACCCGAGCACGCCCGGGTCGACCTGCGCCGCGAACCGGTCGATCTCGCGCGGCGTCTCGACGTACGTGCCGCCGTGGTAGTGGAAGGCGGGCCGGTAGCCGCGCTCGAGGCACTTCTCGGCCGCCCGCTGGGCGTTGGCCACGAGCAGCGCGAAGCGGGCGTCCGAGAGCCAGGTGTCGGGGTGCTCCTCGATCTGCCCCGCCCAGGCCAGCCGCTCCGGCTCGCAGAACGCGTCCGAGATCAGCGCGTGGGGGCGCGTCCCCCCCGGCGGCGTCGTCTCGTCGAGGATGCCGAGGGCGCGGTCGAGAAAGGCGAAGTCCTCGTCGATGTGCTCGCGCCGCGACAGCCGCAGCGGCAGGAACGACCCGACCAGCTCGAGCTTGCGCTCCTGGAGCGCTGCCGACGTCCCGGCCGCGTCGCCGAAGTAGCCGGGAGGCCCGAGCTCGGTGCCCTCGTGTCCGGTCTCGGCGATCGCGTCGAGCACGTCGACCGGATCGGGCAGTCCCGCGTCGTCGGCCGTGAGCTCGAAGATGCCGAACGAGACGGGCGCGGATGCGACCCTCATGCTGTCTCCTTCCCCGTGATCGGGACACGTGGGTCTCGGGTCATGCCGGGCCAGGCGTCCCGCGTCCAGGCCAGGTCGGGATCGTCCTCGGCGGCCATCGACCGCTTCTCCGCCGCGAGCGCATTCAGGTAGTAGCCGTGGTAGCCGTGGGCCGCGCAGAACGGGTGGTATCCGCGCGGGACGAGCAGGACGTCGAGGTCGCGCACCGTCCAGGTCTCGTCGAGGTCGCCGGCCCGGCTGTACAGCCGCTGCACGCCGAACGCCTCGGGCGCCTCGAAGCGGTACGCGTAGACCTCCTCGAGGTCGTTCTCGATGGGCAGGCGGTCCTGCTCGTGCTTGTGCGGCGGGTACGACGACCAGTTGCCGGCGGGCGTCAGCACCTCGACCACGAGCAGCCGGTGGGCCGGGAACTCGGGCGCGATGATGTGGTTGATCTGGCGGGTGGCGTTGCCCGAGCCGCGCACCTCGACGCGCACGTCCTCGGGCGCGATCGGCCGCACCGGATGGCCGGCGTCGGCGCGGGCGGCGCACACGCCGACGAGGCCCTCTCCCTCGATCGTCGCCGCCGTCCCCGGCGGCAGGTAGAGCGCTCGCGGGAGATCCGCGAACGGCGAGGGCCGGTCGCCCAGGCTGTGGCGGTCGTCGCCGACCCTCGCGGAGAGCGTGCCGCCGAGGTTCACCAGGCAGACCTCATCGCCGCCGGTCTCGAGGGGCGCCGACCCCGCGACACGCAGCGACCGGTAGGAGAGCCAGCGCCAGCCCGCCTCGGCCGGGGTGACGGGCGGTGCGGGAGCGCGCAGCATGAGCTCGGTCATGCGAGATCTCCTTCGTAGGGCATGGCCAGGGAGCATCCGAGCCGGGCGGCGACGTGGGCACCGGCCCGGTTGGCGACGCCGGCCGCCTGGGCCGGCGCGTCGCCGCGGAGCAGCCGCCATCCGAGTGCGGCGGCGAAGGCATCGCCCGCGCCGAGGCCGTTTACGACCTCGACCGGGTACGGCGGGATGCGGTCGCGGCCGCCGTCGCGGCCGTGCACCGTCGCCCCGTCGGGGCCGTGCTTCTGCACGACGGCCTCGGCCCCGTAGGCCAGCAGCCGCTCGGGCGCGTTCGCACCGACGGCGGCCGCGATCTCCTCGTCCGACCCCAGCACGAGGTCGGCCATCCGGGCGCAGACGCCGATTGCGGCGGCGTAGTCGGTGCGCTCGGCCCACAGCATCGCCCGCCAGTCGAGGTCGAGCACCGTCCTCCCCGCGCCGCCGGCCCGCGCCTCGACGACGGCCATCGTCGCAAGGCGCGACGGCTCGCGGGCGAGGCCGGTGCCGCTGACGTAGGCGAGCGGGACGGCCGCGATCGCCCCCAGGTCGAGCCCGGCCGGCGTGAGCTCCCAGTCGGGGCAGGTCGGCGTGCGGTAGAAGGTGATCGGGAAGCGGTCGGGCGGCCACGCCTCACAGAAGGCCAGGGCAGTGCGCAGCGTGGGGTGGACCGAGAGCCAGCGGCAGTCGACGCCCTCCGACTCGAGGAACCTGCGCACGAACCGGCCGTGGCCGTCGTCGCCCACGGCGGAGACGATCGCGACGCGCACGCCGAGCCGGGCGAGGCCGGTCGCCACGTTGGCGGCGAACCCGCCCACGTACTTGTGGAAGCCCTCGACCTCCTCGAGCGGCGTCTCCAACTGCATCGGGTAGAGGTCGACCCCGGCCCGGCCCATCACGACCGCCTCGATCCCGGCGGGCGCGGCGTTCGGAGAGGGGTCGGCGGAGAGGGACATGTTGTGAATTGGAGAAAACGCCACTTGACAAGGCGAAATTCGAGGCAGAAGATACGCGATCGGTTGAAACGTTTCAACCTGGACGCGGGAGTCCCGATTGCAGATCGGCGTGTTCAATGACGGGCTGGCGCACATGCCACGCGAGCAGGCGTTTGCGTGGTGCGCCGAGCGTGGCATCGGCCGGATCGAGATGGGCGTCGGCGGCTGGGCGCAGGCCACCGGCCACCTCGACCTGAGCGGCCTCCTGCGCGAGGCGTCCGCCCGCGACCGCCTGCTCGGCGAGCTGCGCGAGCACGGCCTGGGGCTCTCGTGCGTGAACGCCGCCGGCAATCCGCTCCACCCGGACCCCGAGATCGGCGCCCGCCATGCCGCGGCCGTCCGCGGCGCGATCGAGCTGGCCCACCTGCTCGGTGTCGAGACAGTCGTGACGATGAGCGGCTGCCCGGGCAGCCGGGACGGCGGCCACACGCCGGTGTTCGCGCCGTGGGCGCTCACGCCCGACGACGAATCCCTGTGGGAGTGGCAGCTGGAGCACCGCCTCGGCCCGTTCTGGCGCGAGCTCTCGAGCTGGGCGGCCGGCGCGGCGCCCGGCGTCACGATCTGCCTGGAGCTGCACCCCGGGGCGTCCGCCTACTCGCCGGGCTCCTACCGCCGCCTGTCCGAGCACGCCGGCCCGAACCTCGGGGTGAACTTCGACCCGAGCCACTTCTGGTGGCAGGGCATCGAACCCTTGAGCGTGATCGAGGACCTCGGCGACCGGATCGGGTTCGCCCATGGCAAGGACACGCTCATCCACGCCGACCGCGTCCGCCGCGACGGCGTGATCGACTTCCGCCACCCCGTCGACGCCGCAACGGCCAGCTGGCACTTCGCCGCGGTCGGCGACGGGCATGACATCGCCGCCTGGGCCGAGCTCCTCGCCGCCCTGCGCGCCGCCGGCTATGACGGCGACCTCTCGATCGAGCACGAGGATCCGCGCATGGGGCCGGACGAGGGCATCGAGACCTCGCTCGCCGGGCTCCGGGCGGCGCTGGCGCATCCGGAAGTGGCGGTCGGGTGACCGTCACGATGACCGACGTCGCCCGCAGATCCGGAGTGTCGGTCGGAACGGTGTCGAACGTCCTGCACCGCACCGCGCCGGTCTCGGAGCAGACCCGGCGGCGGGTGCTCCAGGCGATCGACGAGCTCGGCTACCGCCAGAACGAGGTCGCCCGCTCGCTCAAGCGACGGGCCACCAGGACGCTCGGCGTGGTCATCCCGGACGCGCTCAACCCCTTCCACGCCACGGTCGCGCTCCAGGTCGAGCGGCGCGCACACCGCGACGGGTTCGCCGTGCTCCTGGCCGAGACCGAGAACGACCCCGCCACCGAGTCCGACCAGGTGCGCGCGCTCGTCGGCCGCCGCGTCGACGGCGTGATCTTCCCGGCCGTCACCGCGGGCTCGACCATCCCGACCGAGCTGCTCGACCGCGGCATCCCGGTGGTGGTCGTGTCGTTCGAGGCAACCGACCCGCGCCTCGGCATCGTCCACGTCGACGAGTACGCGGCCATGGAGCAGGTCGTCGCGCACCTCGTCGGGATGGGCCACAAGCGGATCGCGTTCGCCCACTCGGGCGCCCACGAGGAGTCCGTCGACAACCGGCCCGAGGCGCTCGCCGCGGCGCTGCGCGCGCGCGGCCTCGCGCCGGTGCCGGTCGACGACAGCCCGACGGCGTTCTGCTGCACCAACGACGTGATCGCGATGGCGCTCATGGACCGGCTCGAGCGCTCGGGCACGGCCGTGCCCGACAACGTCTCGGTGGTCGGCTTCGACGACATCCCGCTGGCCGCGCACCGCCGCATCGACCTCACCACCGTCCGCCAGCCGGCCGAGGAGATGGGGCGGACGGCGGCCGAGATGCTGCTCTCGGCCATCGCGGCGGGCGAGCACGCCGGCCGCCGCGTTCTCATGCCCGCCGAGCTCGTCGTCCGCGGCTCGACCGGTCCCGCCCGGAGGGAGGCCTGATGGACGTCCGCTACCAGCAGGTGTCGAAGAGCTTCGGCGGCGTCGACGCCCTGATCGACCTCGACCTCGACATCCCCGACGGCACGTTCCTCGCCCTGCTGGGCCCGTCGGGCTGCGGCAAGACGACCGCGCTTCGCATCCTGGCAGGCCTGGAGGAGCCGACGTCGGGCAGCGTGCACCTCGGCGACCGCGACGTGACCCGCCTCCAGCCGAAGGACCGCGACGTCGCCATGGTGTTCCAGAGCTACGCGCTCTACCCGCACAAGAGCGTCGCCGACAACATCGCCTACCCGCTGCGCGTGCGCAAGGTGCCGAAGGCCGAGCGCGCCGGCCGCGTCGCCGAGGTGGCGCGCATGCTCTCCATCGACGGGCTGCTCGAGCGGATGCCGCGGGCGCTCTCCGGCGGCCAGCGCCAGCGCGTCGCGCTCGCCCGGGCGATCGTGCGCGAGCCGCGCGTCTTCCTGATGGACGAGCCGCTCTCGAACCTCGACGCCCAGCTGCGCCTGCAGATGCGCATCGAGATCAAGCGCCTGCAGAAGCAGCTCGGGGTGACGACCCTCTACGTCACCCACGACCAGGTCGAGGCGATGACGATGGCCGACATGGTCGCCGTCATGCACGAGGGCCGGCTGCAGCAGCTCGCCAGGCCCGCCGACCTGTACGCCCGCCCGGCCAACCTGTTCGTCGCCCGGTTCTGCGGCTCGCCGCCGATGAACGTCCTCGACGGCGAGGTCTCCGGCGCCGCGTTCGCCCACGGCCAGGGCACCGTGGCGCTCCGCGACGCCCCGGTGCGCGGGCCGGCCAAGCTCGGCTTCCGGCCGGAGCACGGCCACATCGTCGCAGCGGACGCGCCCGGCGCGCTGCGCGGCGAGGTCTACGTGGTCGAGCCGCTCGGCAACGAGACGCTGATCACGGTGGCGCTCGAGGGCGAGCTCGTCAACCTGCGCGCCGCCGCCGGCGTCGAGCCGGCCATCGGCACGCCGGTCGGCATCCAGCCCGACCGAAACCACCTGCACCTCTTCGACGCCGACACCGGCGCCGCGATCACCACGGCGCCCGCCCCCAAGGAGGAGCCCGTCCCGACCCAAGCGACGCAGTCCACGCCCCCGTCCGACCCTGCCCTTGAAGGAGGAGCGTTGCATGAGCGACCCAATGAGCAGTGAGCGCACCTCGCGCTCGTACACCCGCGGCCAGATCGTCAAGAGCGCCCTCGGCACCGGGGCCGTGCTCGGCGGCCTCGGTCCGCTGGCCGCCGCCTGCGGAAGCAGCGGAGGATCGTCGTCCGGCGCCGCCGCCGGCTCCGGCGGCTCCGGCGGCGGATCGATCACGATCGGCACGTTCTCCGATCCGGCCATGGTGCCCTTCCAGAAGGTCTTCCTGCCGAAGTTCACCAAGGAGACCGGCATCAAGGTCAACTACCAGCAGACCAACTACAACGCCTGGTACCAGAACTCGAAGACCGACGGCCTCCAGAAGACCGGCGCCTACGACATCTACGTGATGGACGACAACTGGGTGCCGGAGTTCGCGGCCGGCGGGATCATCCAGAGCATGGACAAGCTCGGGCTGAAGGTGAACCCGGACATCCTCGCCAAGGGTCTCGACCAGGGCTACTGGCCGCCGAAGTCCGGGCCGCGCCTGAAGGCCTTCGCGAACGACACGCCGCAGCTCTACTCGCTCGTGATCATCGACGACGTCGAGATCCTGTACTACCGCGGCGACCTGTTCCCGTCGGCCCCGAAGACGTGGGACGACATCGCCGCCACCGCCAAGGCGAAGACGAACCCGCCGTCGATGTACGGCTGGACCGCCCGCGGCGTTGCCGGCAACCCGATCGTGCAGACCTACCTGCCGCTGCTGAACTCCTATGGCGGCAACTTCGTGAACGACGACTGGTCGCCCGGGTTCGCCGGGCCGGAGGGCGTCGGCGCCCTCGAGCGGCTGTTCTCGTTCATCCCGTACATGCCGTCGGGCGTGGCCGCGTTCGACACGAGCCAGGAGACGGCGGTCATGCTCGAGGGGCACTGCACGGCGATGACCGAGTACACCGGCACGGCCCACATCGTCGACGACCCGACCCAGTCGAAGGTGCCGCACAAGATCGACTTCGCGGCCACCCCGACCCAGGAGCGCAGCGGGCCGGCGATCGGCACGTTCATCTGCGGCATCGCCTCGGGTGCGCCGAACACGGCCGGCGCGGTCAAGTTCCTCGAGTGGTTCACGTCGAGCCCGGTGCAGAAGGAGTTCGCGGGCACGGGCAGCGCGGCCGTGACCGGCTCCGCCCTGCGCGACGCGACGCTCTCGAAGAAGTACCGCTGGCTGCCGGCGATCGCCGATGCGGTCGACAACTCCATCCCCAAGCCGCGCACGCCGGACGAGCCGAAGATGGAAGACCTGCTCGGCACGGCCCTGAACCAGGCGCTGGTGCAGGCGATCTCGCAGAAGTCGAACTACCAGCAGATCGCGCAGTCGCACCTGACCACGGCGGCGAACCAGATCACCGCCTACCTGAAGCAGCAGGGCACCTATTGATCCTGATGCGCGGCAGGCGTCCGGTCAGCTCCGGCGAGACGCGGTCTCGCCGGAGCGGCGGCCCTCTGCCCTGCCGGAGTCGGCATGACTGACCTGGTGGTTTCGCCGGAGAGCCCCGAGCCCGGGGAGCCGCCGCGGCAGCGGAAGGTGCTGCCGGGGTCGGGCTGGGGCGGCAGGTTCGTCGCCAGCCCCTACCTGCTGCTGGTGCCCGCGGCGGTGGCGCTCGCGGGCGTCTCGCTCTACCCGCTCTTCTACGGCGTCCGCGCCAGCTTCACCCACTACCTCTACGGCCGTGACTTCGGCACGAACGGCCTGACCAACTACCGCAACGTCTGGCACGACGAGTTCTTCCGCCAGGCGATGGTGACGACGGCCAAGTACGTCGTCTGCACGGTGACGATCGAGACGCTGCTCGGGCTCGGACTGGCCCTGCTGGTGTCCCGCGAGATCCGCTTCTCCAGCCCGATCCGGGTCGGGCTGATCCTGCCGATGACGATCGCGCCCGTCGTCGTCGGCGTGATGTGGCGCCTGATCTACGACTCGGGCGTCGGCGTCACCGATCCGCTGTGGCAGCTCTTCGGCGCCAGCCCGCCCGACGTGCTCGCCCACAACACGAGCGCGTTCATCGCCGTGGTGGTCGTCGACGTCTGGGAGTGGACGCCGCTGATCTTCCTGATCGTCCTGGCCGGGCTCCAGTCGATGCCGCAGGAGCCGCTCGAGGCGGCCCGGGTCGACGGCGCCGGGCGGGTGCGGCTCTTCATGGACCACACGTTGCCGATGCTCATGCCGGTGCTGCTGGTCGCGATCACGCTGCGGACGATCGATGCCATCGGCACGTTCGACCAGATCTACGTGCTCACCCAGGGAGGTCCCGGCACGGCCACCCGGCTGATCTCGATCTACGCCTACAACACCGCGTTCCTGTTCACCCAGTACGGCCAGGCCGCAGCGATGCTGGTGATGCTGCTCATCATGGTGATGCTGCTGATGATCGTCGCCGTGCGGCTGATGCGGAGGGCGGCCCGGTGAGCGCGCGCCTGCCCCGGATCGGGCTCTACCTGACGATCGCGCTGATCCTGGCTGTGGCGTTCTTCCCGTTCTGGTGGATGCTGGACACCTCGCTGAAGCAGCCGGTCGACATCTTCGGCGGCGTCACGCTCTACCCGCACCACCCGACGACGAGCAACTACTCGCGCCTGTTCGACGTGTACCACTTCGGCGCGTACCTCGAGAACAGCCTCATCATCGTGGCGGTATCGGTGGCGTTCAGCCTCACGATCGGCACGCTCGCGGCGTACGCGCTGGCCCGATTCCAGCTGCGCTTCGGCCTGAACCAGTCGGCGCTCGTGGTCGCCCTCCTCGTGCGCATGATCCCGGGCATCCTGCTCGTCATCCCGCTGTACATCACCCTGGCCAAGTGGGGCCTCCTGAACACCCGCCTCGGCCTGATCCTGATCTACACCGGCCTGAACACGAGCTTCGTCATCTGGATGATGCAGAGCTTCCTGGCCGAGATCCCGCGCGACATCGAGGAGGCGGCGATGGTCGACGGCGACTCGCGCCTGACCGCGCTCTGGCGGGTGGTGATCCCGCTGGCGGCGCCCGGCCTGGCCGCGACCGCCATCTTCTGCGTCATCACGACGTACAACGACTTCCTGATCGCCCTCTCGCTCACCTCGACGACGCAGGCCCAGACCGTTCCGGTGGGCGTCTCGACCCTGATCGGCAAGATCCAGATCGAGTACGGCCCGATGGCCGCCGCCGGGGTGGTCGGCGCGCTGCCGATCGTCATCTTCGCCCTCGTCGTCCAGCGCCACTTCGTGCGCGGCCTGACGCTCGGGGCGGTCAAGTGAGCACGGTGCGGATGACGACCGCGCAGGCGCTCGTCGCCTTCCTGGCCGAGCAGCAGGTCGAGCGCGACGGCCGGCGGGCGCCGCTCCTGGCCGGTGTCCTCGGCATCTTCGGCCACGGCAACGTCGCCGGCGTCGGCCAGGCGCTCCAGCAGCACGGCGGCCTGCGCTTCGTCCTGCCCCGCAACGAGCAGGCGATGGTGCACACGGCGGTCGCGTACGCCCGCCACCGGAACCGGCTGCAGACCTGGGCGTGCACGTCGTCGATCGGCCCCGGCGCGACGAACATGGTCACCGGCGCGGCGCTCGCGACGATCAACCGCCTGCCGGTGCTGCTCCTGCCCGGCGACGTGTTCGCCTCGCGGCGGGTGAACCCGGCGCTGCAGCAGCTCGAGCTGCCCGGCGCCCCCGACGCGTCCGTGAACGACGCGTTCCGGCCGGTCAGCCGCTTCTTCGACCGCATCAACCGGCCCGACCAGCTCGGCCCGTCCCTGCTCGAGGCGGTGCGGGTGCTGACCGACCAGGCCGAGACCGGCGCCGTCACCCTGGCGCTGCCGCAGGACGTCCAGGCCGAGGCGCACGACTACCCGCAGGAGCTGTTCGAGCCGCGCGTCTGGCGGATCGCCCGGCCCGTGCCGGATCCGGCCGCGGTGGCGGAGCTGGCGGCGCTCGTCCGGGCTGCCCGGCGGCCGCTGATCGTGGCCGGCGGCGGCGTCATCTACGCCGAGGCGACCGCCGCCCTGCGTGCGCTCGCCGACGCCACCGGCATCCCGGTCGCCGAGACGCAGGCCGGCAAGGGCGCGATGCCCTACGACCATCCCGGGGCGCTCGGCGCGCTCGGCGCGACCGGCACCCGCGCGGCCAACGTGGTCGCCCGCGACGCCGACCTCGTCATCGCCGTCGGCACCCGCCTGGGCGACTTCACGACGGCGTCGCGCACCGCCTTCCAGGCTCCCGACCTGCGCCTCGCGTCGGTGAACGTGGCCGCCTACGACGCCCACAAGCTGGGCGCGCTCGCCCTCGTCGGCGATGCCCGGGCCGGGCTCGAGGCGCTGGGCGCGGCGCTCGCGGGCCACCGCGTCGACGCCGCGCACGCCGAGCTGGCCGCGCGCCTGAACCGCGAGTGGGACGCCGAGGTGGGCCGGCTCTACGCCGGCGAGGACGGGTCCCCCACCCAGGCCCAGGTGATCGGCGCGGTGAACGACTCGGCCGAGCCGCGCGACGTGGTCGTCTGCGCCGCCGGCAGCATGCCCGGCGACCTGCACAAGCTCTGGCGCACGCGCGACCCGAAGGGCTACCACGTCGAGTACGGCTACTCCTGCATGGGCTACGAGGTGGCGGGCGGCCTGGGCGTGAAGCTGGCCGACCCCGGCCGCGAGGTGCTGGTGATGGTCGGCGACGGCTCGTGGCTGATGATGTCGTCCGAGATCGCGACGTCGATCCAGGAGGGCGTGCGGCTGACGGTCATCCTCGTCGACAACCACGGCTTCGGCTCGATCGGCGGCCTGTCGCGCTCGCTCGGCTCGGAGGGCTTCGGCACGGCCTACAACCGGCCCGTCGACCTGGCCGCGAACGCCGCCAGCCTGGGCGCCCGCGGCGTCCGGGTCGAGAGCATCGCCGCGCTGCGCGTCGCGCTGGCCGAGGCGCGCGCGGCCGACCGCACCACCGTCATCGTCATCGAGTGCGACCCGGGCCGCGGCGTCGGCTCCTACGAGTCGTGGTGGGACGTCCCGGTGGCCGAGGTCTCGACGATGCCGGCCGTCGCCGCCGCCCGGGCCGACTACGAGCGCGAGCGGGCCCGCGAGCGCGCCCTCCCGGGCGGTGGACGTGGCTGACACCCGGCTCCGCGTCGGCGTCGTCGGCGCGGGCATGATCGCTCAGGTCGAGCACATCCCCAACCTGCTGCACCTGAGCCACAGGTTCGAGCTCGTCGGCGTCGCCGACCCGTCCGCCCACGTGCGCGCCGAGATCACGGGCCGCTACGGCGTGCCCGGCTTCGCCACCGCCGGCGACCTGCTGCTCCAGTCGCTCGACGCGCTGGTCGTCGCCGTGCCCGACCCGCTGCACGCGGCGACGGTGCTCGCCGGCCTCGAGGCCGGGCTGCACGTCTTCTGCGAGAAGCCGCTCTGCTACACCGACGCCGACGCGGCCGAGATCGCCGCCGCCCGCGACCGCGCCGGGACGATCGTCCAGGTCGGCTACATGAAGCGTTTCGACCCCAACTACCAGGCTGCGCTCGAGTACCTGCCCGACGGCGGGCAGGGGCTGCGCTACCTGTCGGTCGAGGTGTCCGACCCCGACTCGTGGCCGTTCGTCGCCCATCGGCCGCTGGTGCGGCCCGACGACGTGCCCGCCGAGCTCATCGCCGACACGCGCGCCCGCCAGCACGCGCAGGCGGCGGAGGCGCTCGGCATCGCGGTCGACGGCGACAACCTGCGCGGCTACACGGAGCCGCTGATGTCCGGGGCGGTGCACGTCGTGAACGCCGGGCATGGGATGCTCGACCGGATGGGCATCGTCACCGGCCCGGTGCTCGACGGCAAGATCTTCGCCGGCGGCGAGGGTGCGTCCGGATCGGTGTCGCTGCTCGAGGGACGGGCGCTCTGGCACCTCGTGCAGGTGCTCGTGCCCGGCGTGGCCTGGTACCGCGAGCGCTACACGCTCCACTTCGACGACCGCGTCGTCGAGCTCGAGTTCCCCTCGCCGTACCTGAACAACCAGCAGACGTCCCTGCGGGTGCGCCGGTCGGACGGGCTGCGGCTCGATACGGTGCACGTGCAGGCCGGCTACGAGGAGGCGTTCGTGCGGGAGCTGGAGGGATTCTGGGGCAGCGTCGTCCGCGGCGAGCAGCCGCGCAACACGGTCGAGGACGCCGTCCGCGACGCGCGCCTCTTGACCGAGATCGCCCGGCACGCCGTGGGGGTCGGATGAGCGACCACATGCGCTCCGCCCAGCGTGCCCGCGCGCTCGACCGGCTGGCGTCGCCGCGCGGCGTGATCGCCGGCGCGGCGGTCGACCACCGCGACGCGCTCCAGGCGGTGCTCGCCAAGCGGGGCATGCAACTCGACGACGCCGGCATCACCGAGCTCAAGGTGCGGGTCGCGTCCGCCCTCGCGCCGGCCGCCACCATGATCCTGCTCGACGCCGAGTACTCCGTCGCCCAGACGATCGCGGCCGGCGCCGTGCCGGGGTCGACCGGGATCGTCGTCCCGCTCGAGGCGATGGGCTACGGCGATGTCGCCAGGGTGGCGCAGACCCAGTTCCTGGAGGGCTGGTCGGCCGCCAAGGCACGCCGGCTGGGCGCCTCGGGGGCGAAGCTGCTCCTGCCCTACCGGGCCGACGTCGCCGACCAGGCCGAGCGCCAGGAGGGCGTCGTCCGCACCGCCGTCGCAGCCTGCCGCGAGGCCGGCCTCGCGCTCATCGTCGAGCCGATCGTCTACAAGCGCGAGGGGGAGGAGCGCGCCGGCGGCGAGCGCTTCGCCGAGCTCGTGGTGCAGGGCGCCCGCCGGCTGGCGGCGCTCGAGCCGGACGTCCTGAAGCTGCAGTACCCCGGCTCGGCGACCGCCTGCGAGGAGCTCGACGCCGCCGTCGGCCGGTCGATCCCGTGGGTGCTCCTCGGCGGCGGCGCCAGCGAGGACGTGATCGGCGGCCAGATCGAGGATGCCTGCCGGGCCGGCGCGAGCGGCTTCATCGTCGGCCGCACCCTCTTCGACGCCGGGCTCGTGACCGACCCGGACGAGTCCCGCAGGGCGCTCGTCTCGCACTCGCGGCCGCTGCTCGAGCGCCTCGCCGCGATCGCGGAGGCGCTGGCCACGCCATGGCGCGAGCGCGTCGGGGTGCTGCCGCAGCCGCCGCGCGAGTGGTACCGCACGGCCTGAATAGCCGGGACGCACCAAGCGGGGTCAGACCCCTTTTGGTGCACCGTTCGGCGCCACGAGCACCTTCATCGCCGCGCCCGTCTGAGCCAGCTCGAGCGCGTCGCCGACCTCGTCCAGGCCGACCCGGTGGGTGATCGCGCGGGCGAACGGAAGCCGGTGGCCGTGTCGCGCCAGCATGTCGAGGGAGGGCCGGTACTGGTCGAGCGTCTCGCCGCCGACCCCGAGGATGGTCACGCCGGGGATGCACACCTGGCGGTTCGGGTTGATCGGCACCGGCCCCATGTCGACGAACGCCCCCGCCTCGATCACGGTGCCGCCGGGACGGACGAGGTCGAGCGCCTCGATCATGCTCTCGGCGAGGCCGGAGCAGCTGCAGACCACATCGGCGCCGAGGCCGGCGGTGGCGGCGCGCACGGCCGCGATGCGCTCCGCGCGGGTCGTCCGTGAGGCATCGAGGGCGATCTCTGCGCCGAACGCGCGGGCGTGGTCGAGCCGCTCCGGCAGGACGTCGATCGCGATCAGCCGCCCGGCGCCCATGAGCTCCGACTTGGCCACGTGCATCAGCCCCAGCGGGCCGACGCCCAGCACCGCCACGGTGTCGCCGAACCCGAAGCCGCCCGGGACGGCCCGGGCCCGGTCGAGCCCGTTCGTGACGGCCAGCAGCTCGGTCAGGGCGGCCAGCTCGGAGGGCAGCTCGTCCGGCACCCGGAAGTACCGCGTCCCCGGGAGCAGGTACATCAGCTCCGACCAGCCGCCGAGCAGGTGCGGCGGGTGCGCGCAGGTGAGCGAGTTGCCGTAGTCCTCGAGCGCCGTGCACAGGTAGTAGGGCGCCGTCTCGCTGAGGCAGAAGCGGCAGCGACCGCAGGTGAGGTTGGGCGCGGGCACGACCCGGTCGCCGACCCGAAGCGGCGTGCCGTCGGCGTCGACCGGCGGGTCGCCCGGGCCGAGCGCCTCGATGATGCCGACGTTCTCGTGGCCGCAGATCAGCGGGTAGGCCGCCTCCCGCTCGTGGTCGGTGCCGGCGTACTGCAGGCTCTCGCCCCGCCACGTGTGCTTGTCGGTGCCACAGATGCCCGAGAAATGCATGCGTAGGAGCGCCGCTCCCGGCTCCGGATCCGGCTGCGGGAACGACTCGACGGCGAACCGCCCCGGGGCGTGGACGACGGCGGCGCGGACCTGGCTCATCTAGATGGTTGACTCCGATTCTCCGCGCGCCTGGACGTCCGGCGGCGGTGGCGGTTCGGGGTCGCGGTGGGCTGCGGCTGCGAACCGTCGCATCGCCGCGTCCTCGGTCGCGCCCATAGGCCAACTATGAC
>Ga0075425_100003867_pt1 | contig 15318 bp, 9 predicted proteins | sample SoiMethybrSBSTD4_FD_75300 | JGI IMG/M metagenome (GOLD analysis project Ga0075425, IMG submission 75300) | Bulk soil microbial communities from a Populus tree surrounding site in Tennessee, USA - Soil MetaG P. TD hybrid SBSTD4 | ecosystem: Environmental > Terrestrial > Soil > Tree plantation...
GACACCGTGGTGATGCATCCTTTGCCGCGGGTCGACGAGTTATCCCCTGAAGTGGACAAGGATCGCCGCGGCATCTATTTCAAACAAGCGGCGTACGGCGTTCCCGTGCGCATGGCCTTGCTCAAATTCTTATTCGAACGCCACGAAAAGGGCACAAGCACACGTAGGCACCAATCGGTTATTTACGAAAGTCCGGAAGCGGTCGGCCCGCAGTGCCGCAATGCTAATTGTGTGACCCTGAATGAACCGGTATCGACACGGCGGAGATTCCAGATTCTTTCACCCGAGGAAGGCGGCGCCTGGGTTGTCGCTTGTCTTTACTGCGATCATCGGAACAAGGTTCAGTACATCGGCAATGCCAAGTCGAAACGCTATTCGTCCTTCGATCCGAGTCTCATAACATCGCTCCGTGAATGGTTGAAGGCGGGCGAATTGGCGATTTTCGACACGATCAAAGAGGCCGAAGAGCTCGGTTACGAGCCGATCAAAAGCGGCCCGCAACGGATTTTGCTGAACGAATCAGAAATAGAGCAGGCGCTCGTCGATATCGCCGGACAGATTCTTCGCGATTGCCAAAATCCGGATCGTTTGTTGATTTTGGGGGTGCGCAGCGTGGGCGCGCAATTGGCACAGCGCCTCGCGCAAGAGGTCGAAAAGCGGTGCCAGCGGCGCCTGGAGCTCGGTGAAATCGAGATTTTCGGCGCCGGCGAAGAGCTACGCAGGGTCTCGCCCGCGGACCCCGACGCCGGTCCGCTCAATCTTAAAGACCGCGAGGTGATTCTTGTCGACGATGTGCTCTATACCGGCAGAACAGTCAAAAGCGCGCTCAGCATCATCTTTCGCTCCGGCCGGCCTCAGTCCGTACGTTTGGCGGTCTTGATCGATCGTGGGCATCGCGAAGTTCCGGTGCGACCCAATTACGTCGGCAAGAATATTCCCACTGCGGAAAACGAGCGGGTGCGGGTCAAGCTTCGTGGTCTCGATCAGGAAAATCGCGATCACGCTGTGCTCTATTCGATCGATCATGCTGTGGGACAAACGGCGCCGCGGCCGGCCCGCGAGGGGACAGCCGCGTCGCGGTAGAATATGAAAGCGATTTTGGCATTGGCCGACGGACGGATCTTCGAGGGCATCGGTTTCGGGGCGGAAGGCGAAGCCGTCGGCGAAGTGGTTTTCAATACCAGCATGACCGGATATCAGGAGATTCTCACTGATCCGTCGTATGAGGGTCAGATCGTCGCGATGACGTATCCGGAAATCGGTAATGTCGGCGTCAATCCGGAAGATGTGGAGTCGCGCCGGCCCTTCGTGCGCGGCTTCATCGTGAAGAATTACACACCCGAGCCGAGTAACTGGCGATCAGCCCAGGCGCTGCACGAATATATGAAAGCGAACGGGATAGTCGGTATCGAGGGGGTCGATACACGCGCGCTGGTGCGCCATTTGCGCGATTATGGCGCGCAGCAAGCGATTATTTCGACGGTAAGCGACAATGCCGATCAACTCGTCGCCAAAGCCAAAGCCTCACCCGGACTCGTAGGAGTAGATCTCGTGCGGGAGGTTTCCTGCGCTAAACCGTATGACTGGGACGAAGGCAGATGGCAGCTTAACGCCGGATACAGACGGCGCCAGCCATCAGCCCTGGCGGGGACAGGCAAGACAGAGGATCGCTTGGATGCGCCGGTTTTTTCGGTAGTCGCGTACGATTTCGGCATCAAGTACAACATCCTGCGCAATCTGGTTGAAGCTCGGTGCCGTGTCCGGGTGGTTCCGGCTGCGACACCGGCGGAGGATGTGCTGGCGCTCGACCCGGATGGAGTGTTTCTTTCCAACGGCCCCGGTGATCCCGACGCGGTGCCCTACGCCAAAGAAAATGTACGAAAATTGATCGGCAAAAAACCGATCTTCGGCATTTGCCTCGGCCATCAAATTATGGGCCTCGCCCTCGGCGGCAAAACTTACAAGCTTAAATTCGGCCATCATGGCGGCAATCAGCCCGTCATGGATCTCACCACGCGCAAAGTGGAGATCACCGCCCAGAATCACGGCTTCGCGGTGGACGCCGATTCGCTCGAGGGCGCTGTGGAAGTCACGCACTTGAATTTGAACGACAACACGGTCGAGGGATTGGCCCACCACGAGCTGCCGATCTTTTCCGTGCAGTATCATCCGGAGTCCTCACCGGGGCCGCACGATGCCGATTACCTCTTCAAACGCTTTACCGATCTGATGGAAAAACATCGCGGCAAGTAGGCGCATGCCCAAACGAAGCGATCTGAAATCGATTCTGCTAATCGGCGCCGGCCCGATCGTCATCGGTCAAGCCTGCGAGTTCGACTATTCGGGCACGCAGGCGCTGAAGGCGCTGAAGGAAGAGGGCTATCGGGTGATACTCGTTAACTCCAATCCGGCGACGATCATGACCGATCCCGGATTCGCCGACCGGACATATATCGAGCCGATCACCACAGACATTGTCGAAAAGATCATTGCCAAAGAAAAACCCGACGCCATTCTTCCGACTCTGGGGGGCCAAACGGCGCTGAATCTCGCCATCGATCTCGCCGATAAGGGCATCCTCGAGCGCTACGGCGTCGAAATGATCGGCGCGAAGATCGGCTCGATCAAAAAGGCCGAAGACCGCGATCTCTTCAAGCGCGCGATGCGCCGCATCGGTCTCGATCTGCCGCGCAGCGGCTACGCGCGCAATATGCACGACGCCCTGCGGATTCAAAAACGGCTCAATTTTCCCGTCATCATTCGCGCCTCACGAACTTTGGGGGGCAGCGGCGGAAATTTTGCCTACGGTCCGGAGGAATTCAAAGAAGTTGTTCAAGCCGGACTGAGCATCTCGCCCGTGCATGAAGTCTTGATCGAAGAGTCGGTGCTGGGCTGGAAAGAATTCGAGCTCGAAGTGATGCGCGATCACAAAGACAACGTGGTGATCATCTGCTCCATTGAAAACTTCGATCCGATGGGCGTTCATACCGGCGATTCGATCACGGTCGCGCCCGCTCAGACTTTGACCGATAAAGAATACCAGATCATGCGCGACGCCGCGCTCCGGGTGATCCGCGAGATCGGCGTCGACACCGGCGGATCGAACATTCAGTTCGCGGTAAACCCGACCGACGGACGCATGGTGGTCATCGAAATGAACCCACGGGTGTCGCGCAGCTCGGCGCTGGCGAGCAAGGCCACCGGCTTTCCCATCGCGAAGATCGCGGCAAAATTAGCGATCGGCTATACCCTGGATGAAATCCGCAACGACATTACGCGCGAAACGCCGGCCTGTTTCGAGCCCACGATTGACTATGTGGTGGTAAAAATTCCCCGCTTCACATTCGAGAAATTTCCCCAGGCCAAGGATTTGCTGACGCCTCAAATGAAGTCCGTGGGCGAAGCGATGGCCATCGGCAGAACTTTCAAGGAAGCTTTACAGAAAGCCATGCGCTCGCTCGAAACCGGTTCCTTCGGCTTCGAGCCGAAAGTCGATTTTTCGCCGGCGCAGCACTCGGAGTCCGTGGAAATCGTTCGCACGAAGCTTCGCGAACCGAACGCGCAGCGGCTTTGGTACTTGGGCGATGCCTACCGGCTCGGCATGAGCACGGAAGAAATTTACCGGCTCTCGGCGATCGATCCCTGGTTTTTGGAAAAAATACGCCAGCTCATCGCCTGCGAGAAGGAAATTGCCGAGGCGGGATCCATAAGCAGAATCGACGCAAAGGCGTTGCGCCAGTGGAAACAGATGGGCTTCGCCGATGCGCGCATCGCAAAGCTGATCGCGGCCTCCGAAGCCGAAGTTCGCGCGGCGCGGAAAGCCAGCGGCGTCGAGGCGGTATTCAATGCTGTCGATACCTGCGGCGCAGAATTCCGCGCGTTTACGCCTTACCTGTATTCCACCTACGAAGGCGAAGACGAAGCGAAACCCAGCAACCGTAAAAAGATCATGATCCTCGGCGGCGGCCCAAACCGGATCGGCCAGGGAATCGAATTCGATTATTGCTGCGTGCACGCCGCGTTCGCCCTCAAAGAGGCGGGCTTCGAGACTATCATGGTCAATTGCAATCCGGAAACCGTCAGCACCGACTACGACACCTCGGATAAATTGTTTTTTGAACCGCTCACGATGGAAGAGGTGATGAATATTGTCGATCGAGAAAAGCCGCAAGGGGTCATCGTTCAATTCGGCGGTCAAACCCCGCTGAAACTGGCCTTGCCGTTGGAGCGGGCTGGCGTGCCGATCATCGGGACGTCCCCGGACAGCATCGACCTCGCGGAGGATCGCGAGCGCTTCGCGCGATTGCTGAAACAGCTCGACATCCAGCAGCCAGACAACGGCATTGCGCGTTCCTACGCGGAAGCTTTTAAAATCGCCGAGGGACTCGGCTATCCCGTGTTGGTGCGCCCCTCGTATGTGCTCGGCGGACGGGCGATGCAGATCGTCTACGACGATGAAAACTTGAAGGATTACATGACCTATGCGGTGTCCGCATCGCCGGAGCACCCGGTCCTGATCGACAAGTTCCTGGACGATGCGATTGAAGTCGATGTGGACGCTCTGGGCGACGGCGAGCAGGTCGTGATCGGCGGCATCATGGAGCACATCGAGCGCGCCGGGGTGCATTCCGGCGATAGCGCATGCAGTTTGCCGCCGAAGTCCATCAGCCGCGAAGTCCAAGATGAGATTCGTCTACATACCGTGGCTTTGGCAACCGCGCTCAATGTGCGCGGTCTGATGAACGTGCAATTCGCAGTGCAGGGGACGAGAGTCTACGTCCTCGAGGTGAACCCCCGAGCGTCACGGACAGTGCCGTTCGTGAGCAAAGCTATTGGCGTCCCGCTGGCGAAGATTGCCGCGCGAATCATGGTGGGGGAAAAACTCGCGGACGTAGGCTTCGTACGGGAAATTCAGCCTGCGCATATCGCGGTCAAAGAAGCGGTTTTCCCCTTCAATAAATTTCCCGGTGTCGATACGCTGCTCGGTCCCGAGATGAAGTCGACAGGCGAGGTGATGGGCATCGACAGTTCTTTCGGTCTGGCATTCGCCAAAGCCCAGATCGGTGGCGGCATGCGCCTTCCCCTTAGTGGACGAGTCTTCATCAGCGTGCGCGACGAGGACAAGCCGGGAGTTACCGCAGCGGCAGAGAAACTGCACCGCGCCGGGTTCATCATCGTCGCGACTTCCGGGACCGCGCGCTATTTCGCCGCGCGCGGAATTCCTGCAGAGATCGTCAAGAAAGTGCAGGAAGGAAGTCCGCACATCGCCGAGCAAATCAAAGAAGGCAAAGTCGCGATGGTGATCAATACGCCCACCGACGCGCATTCCCATGCGGACTCCTTTCTCATTCGCCGCTGTGCGCTCGATTATCAGATACCGTACTTTACGACGATTGCAGGCGCCGAAGCTGCCGCAGAAGGAATCGAATATCTGAAAGAGCGGGACTTCGATGTCAAAGCTTTGCAAGACTATGCTGCCGCAAGCCTAGCCTAAGCCGGACATGAAGGTCGCCGGCAGTGTTCCAGGCGTTCAATCGTCTGCAGCCAAGGCGCCGCCCAGCGTCACCGTCTCACTGCGTGCGCTCGGCACATCGATCCGCAGCGTCAAGGGCATAGGGCCAAAACGGGCGACACAGCTGGAGTCCTTTGGCATCCCTACCGTTTTTGATCTGCTGCGTCATCTGCCCTTTCGCTACGAAGACCGCCGCCGAATCGAAAAGATTTCCAGTGCCGCAGCCGGCGCGGAGTCGACTTTTGTCGGTCGGCTGATCGGCTTACAGAAACGCTACATCCCGAGGCGCCGAAGCCAAATGTTGCTGGCCACACTTCAAGACGACTCGGGGAGCATCGATTTGGTCTGGTATCGCGCGCCAGGGTATCTTGCCGACAGTCTCGCTAATGGTCGGATCATTTTGGCGCACGGCAAGGTCGAACCCGGAATGCCGGGCCGATTGCGAATGGTTCATCCGGAGTTCGAGGTCATCGAATCCGGCGAGGAGACGGAGCTGCAGCGCATCGTGCCGATTTATGTTCATCCAGCGGGGTTGCCGTTATCGCTGATGCGGCGCTGGATCGGCGAGACATTGAGGGAATATGGTGTCTACCTGGTCGATTCGCTTCCCCAATCGATCACCGAGCGCCATCGTCTGATGAGATTGCCAGAGGCCATCACTGAGTTGCACGCGCCGCCGCGCGATATCGACGTCGATACTTTCAACAGCTTCAGTTCTCGGGCCCACCGCACGGTGGTGTTCGAGGAACTTTTTTATTTGCAGTTGGGATTGGGTGAGCGCAAACGGGCGCGGAGCCAGAGCGCGAGCATCCGCTTCAGCGCTGAAAACAATAGACTCAGTCAGCGCATGCGCGACCTGCTGCGGTTCGAGCTTACCGGCGCACAGCGCCGAGCGCTGAGCGAAATCGAAGCCGATATGGCGCAGCCCCAACCGATGCAACGGCTTCTGCAGGGCGATGTCGGATCGGGAAAAACCATCGTCGCCTGGTTCGCGTCCCTGCGCGCGATAGAGCACGGGTATCAGGCGATCTGGATGGCGCCGACGGAAATTCTTGCCGAACAGCATTATCGCAACATGAAAGATTTTGCCGACGAGTTGCGCATCCCGTCCGCACTGCTAACCGCCGCGACTCCGGCCAAGGAAAGAAAAGCTTTGCTCCAAGCGATCGCGCGCTCCGATGTCGCTTTCGTCGTCGGCACCCATGCCGTAATTCAGCAGGAAGTCGGGGCGCCGCGCATGGGACTCGGAGTCATCGACGAGCAGCACCGGTTTGGCGTGATGCAGCGGCTCTCGCTCCAGCGCCTGGTTGAGAAAACGGAACATCCATCAGCTTCGAATCGGCAGCCGCATATGCTGCTCATGAGCGCAACGCCGATTCCGCGCAGTCTCGCAATGGTGCTCTACGGCGACATGGAAGTCTCGTTCATGGACGAGATGCCGCCGGGACGAACCCCGGTGCACACTCGGGTTTTTACCGAGCGAGAACGCAAGCAAGTCTACTCCATGGTGCTCGATCAACTCCGTCAAGGGCGTCAGGCTTTTGTTGTGTTGCCGCTAGTCGAACCCTCCGAGCAACTCGCGCAAGTGCGCGACGCCACCCAAATGGCGCAACAGATGCAGCAAACGATGTTCAAGCAATTCGGAATCGGCCTCGTACACGGCCGTTTAAAAAGCGCAGAGCGCGATCGCATCATGCGGTCGTTTCGCGATGGCGCGCTAAGCTTGTTGGTCGCTACCACGGTGATCGAAGTCGGGATCGACATTCCCAATGCTACCGTCATGGTCGTCGAGCACGCAGAACGCTTCGGGCTTTCGCAATTGCACCAGTTGCGCGGCCGAGTCGGGCGCGGCGCAGCGCAAAGCTTTTGTCTGCTCGTCAATCGGGGAACTGCCGGCGCGGTGGCCGCCGAGCGGCTGCGGGTGATGGAAAAAGAGCATGACGGCTTTAAAATCGCCGAAGCGGACCTGCGGCTTCGCGGGCCGGGAGAACTCCTTGGCGCGCGACAATCCGGACTGGCGGATTTGCATTTCGCCAATCTTGCCCGCGATGCGCGCTTGCTCACGGAAGCGCGTCGTGAAGCACTGGATTGGCTGAAAAGAGATCCCCAACTCAAGAGTAAAGCATCGGCGGGCATGAGATATATACTACGCCATCGCTGGGGGGCGGCTTTGGAATTGGGCTCAGTGGGATAAGCTCCACCTAACTTCTTGCGGCAATATCAGGTCATGACCTTGTAGGCACGATCCTATGGGATCGCCACGGGGCCGACACGATGGTCAGCCCGCAGAATCGTATAAGCAACGGCGGCAAAAAGCGTTTAGTTGCGCGCAATGCCACGATGGCTTATAAATTAACGCTAATATTCTCTGATTTTTCGAAAGGATTCGGTTAAGCCAGTGGAATTTCAGCGGATCAAACGACTGCCGCCCTACGTTTTCAGCATCATCGATGGCATGAAAATGGCCGCCCGGCATAGGGGCGAAGACATTGTCGACTTCGGCATGGGCAACCCCGATGCGGCAACACCGCCCCACGTGGTGGCGAAGCTCGTCGAAGCCGCGAGCAAGCCGCAGAATCACCGCTATTCAGTGTCCCGCGGCATCTATAAGCTGCGTGTGGCGATTTGCGACTGGTATAAGCGGCGCTATGCTGTGGATCTCGACCCGGATACCGAAGCGATCGTCACCATCGGCGCCAAGGAAGGCATCTCGCACCTCGCTTGGGCAACCATCGATCCCGGCGACGTCGTTCTTTGCCCGAGTCCGACCTATCCGATTCATCAATACGCAGTGGTGCTTGCCGGCGGCGATTTGCGCTGTGTTCCGCTGACCACCAGCGAAGAATTTTTCGGCCATCTCGAGGAAGCGATTCGGCAAAGTTGGCCCAAGCCGAAAATGCTGATCATCAGTTTTCCCCATAATCCGACGACTCAGGTCGTGGAGCTCGATTTTTTCGAGCGCGTCGTCCAGACCGCCAAGGAACACGATTTTATCGTAGTTCACGATCTCGCCTATGCGGATTTAACTTTCGATGGGTATGAAGCGCCGAGCTTTCTGCAGGCGCCGGGCGCGAAAGATGTCGGCGTGGAATTTTTTTCGTTGTCGAAAAGTTACAACATGCCGGGTTGGCGCGTTGGTTTCTGCGTCGGCAATCGCGAAGTCATTCACGCTCTGGCGCGCATCAAGAGCTATCTCGATTACGGCATCTTTCAGCCCATTCAAATCGCCGCGATTCAGGCCCTCAACGGTCCCCAGGATTGCGTCGAGGAAATCCGCACGCTTTATCAGAAGCGGCGCGATTCGCTCATCGACGGCCTCGACCGCGCCGGTTGGTACATTCCCAAGCCCAAAGGCACGATGTTCGTCTGGGCGGAAATTCCCGCGCCGGCGAAAAAAATGGGCTCGGTCGAGTTTTCCAAATATTTGCTTCAGGAAGCGCAGGTGGCGGTTTCGCCGGGCATCGGCTTCGGCCAATATGGTGACGAGCATGTCCGTTTTGCGCTGATCGAAAACGAACATCGCACCAAACAAGCCGTGCGCAAAATCAAGCGTGCGCTCGGAAAACTGCTCGACTAACTTTCGCGCTTACTAACCCTTTCAGAATATTTGCCATGGCAGAAAACAGGCGGCGCAGAGTCGGCGTGGGACTGCTCGGCTCCGGTGTAGTTGGGGAAGCGATTCAGGACCTGCTCTTTCGCGACCTGAAAGGTCAGATCGGTAACGACATCGAGCTAGAAATTCGTAAAATCTACACGCGCAATCCCAAGAACAAAAAATGGTTCAGCAAGTATCGCGGGCTCTTTACTCAGCGCGCTGAAGACGTGCTCGACGACCCGAAAATCGGCGTGATCATCGAGGCATTGGGGTTTCAATCCGCGGGTCAACTCGGACAATATCGCGATTACATTTTGCGCGCCTTCGAAAACGAAAAGTCTGTCGTTACTTCGGATAAGGCGGTGCTGGCACGCTACGGCAAGGAAATTTGGGCCGCGGCAAAGAAAGCGGGCCGAGAGTTGCGCTTCGAGGCTTGCGTTGGCGGCGGCATCCCGGTCATCCGTTCCCTGACCGAGAGCTTCGCCGTCGAAGAACCGGAAGCAGTTTTCGGCATTGTCAACGGCACTTGTAATTACATCCTTTCCCAGATGGAAAGAGCCGGGAAGCCCTACGCCGACGCGCTCAAGGAAGCGCAACAGAAAGGTTACGCCGAGACCAATCCGGCTTCGGATGTAAACGGCAGTGATGCCGAAGCGAAATTGCTCTTATTGAGCCTGGTTGCGTTCGGCTTGGAGCTTCAGCCGGGAAAGATCTGGCGCAAAGGCATCGAAGACATTCAAGCGGTGGATTTTCGCTATGCTCGGCGCATCGGCGGGAGCACGATCAAACAGCTTGCAGTGGCAAAGCGAAAGGGGCCGGCCGTCGAAGTTTACGTCTCGCCCGCACTTATATCCAAGGATAATTTTCTCGCTGCGGTTGATGGCGCAACCAATGCAGTCTGCTTTGCAGGTAAGAGTAGCGGCGCTTCGCGGGGCGAGCGTGACAGCGATTATGTGCTCGTGGGTCCAGGCGCCGGTGGCGGTCCGACGGCGGTCGCCGTGCTCGGCGATGTTTGTGAGTTGGCGCGCGGCGAGCGCCGCTTGGGTGGCGTACCGAGTTTGGTTCGGACGGGCGCGCTAAAGCTTCAGCCGCAGGAACAAATCGCCATGCCATTTTACGTTCGGTTTGTCGTCAAAGATCGTGCCGGCATCGTCGGCGATATCGGCCGAACCTTCGGCCGGATCGGCGTGAATATTTCGGAGATTTGGCAGTTGCGACATGTCGAAGATGAGCTTCACGGGTTGATCGAGGGCTCTCTTCTGAAGAAAAAACCGCAGGAAGTGTTGCCGTTTGTGATGACCTTGGAACGAACGACGCTGCGCCAAATGCGCAAGGCTCTGGATTCCATCCGCAATCGAGATTATATCGTAATAGATCCCGTCTGGTTTCCGATCTGGGGATAGCGGCGGGCACTCGTTCAGAGTTCTGCGTTGCGGGTTCAACGTTGAATTTCGAACTGGCAATTTGAACCATTGAGCGGAGCGAAAATTCGGTGAAGTACATCATCTTACAAGGGGATGGCATGGCGGATTACCCGCTCGACGTGCTCGGCGGCAAGACGCCACTCGAAGCGGCGCACACGCCCAATATGGATTGGCTGGCGCGCCACGGAGTCTACGGCATCGCGCATGTCATTCCCGAGGGATTTCCACCCGGCAGCGACGTCGGTAACATGAGCATTATGGGTTACGACCCGGCGGTTTATCATACCGGCCGCTCGCCTCTGGAAGCCGCAAGTATGGGTGTTTCGCTCGGAGCCGACGATATCGCGTTCCGCTGCAATCTCGTGACCCTTGTAGGCACCGGCGCTGAAACTTACATGGAAGACTTCACCAGCGGTCATATCACGACAGAAGAAGCCGCTGCCGTCATCCGCGATCTCGGGCGGGGATTGGGAGGCGATGGCATCGAATTTTTTCCCGGCGTGAGTTACCGCCATTTGCTGGTCTGGCGCGGCGGCAAAGAAAAGATGATTACCACGCCGCCGCACGATATTAGCGATCAGCAAATCGCGGCGTATCTCCCTCGCGGTGACGGTGCGGATCGTTTGTTGGAATTGATGCGAGGATCGCAGCCGTTTCTGGCGGATCATCCGGTCAACAAAGAACGTAAAGCCGCCGGAAAGCGGCAGGCGACTTCGATCTGGCTCTGGGGTCAGGGCAAAGCGCCGCAGCTTCCACCGCTCACGAAGCGCTTTGGCATCAAAGGTGGGGTCATTTCGGCGGTCGATATTATTCACGGCCTCGGAGTTTATGCCGGCCTCGAGCGCATCGATGTGCCGGGGATCACCGGATTTCTCGATACCAATTACGTGGGGAAGGGTGAATACGGCGTGCGCGCGCTGGCGAAAAACGATCTGGTGTTTATACACGTCGAAGCGACTGATGAAGCCGGCCATATGGGCGATGTCGAAAAGAAGATTCAGGCGCTAGAAGATTTCGACGAGAAAGTTGTCGGCACCGTGTTAAGAGGCATGTCGCAACGCAAAGATTATCGAATCCTACTTATGCCGGATCACCCGACCGCCATTGCCCTTAAAACCCATGTGGCCGAGCCGGTGCCGTTCGTTTTGTATTCTGCAGAGGCACCCCAAGATAACGGCGATTTGGGCTACAACGAAAAAGATGCGCTGAAAACCGGCATCGTCGCCAAAAAAGCCTATCGGCTTATGGAAGCCTTGATCGAAGGGAGATCGACATGGACAGAAATTTAGCGCTCGAAGCTGTCCGCGTGACCGAAGCTGCGGCATTGAATTGCGCGCGCTGGACCGGCCGCGGCGACGAAAAGGCGGCTGATCAAGCTGCGGTGGACGCCATGCGCAAAGCATTTGATGCTCTCGCGATCGACGGCACGGTGGTCATTGGCGAAGGCGAGCGCGATGAGGCGCCGATGCTCTACATCGGTGAAAAGGTCGGTTCTGGCGGCCCGAAAGTCGATATCGCGCTGGATCCTCTCGAAGGCACCACGATCTGCGCTACCGGAGCGCCTAATGCCCTCGCGGTGATCGCCATGGCGGATGGCGGCAACTTGCTTCACTGTCCGGATACTTATATGGCAAAGATCGCCGCCGGCCCCGACGGCAGGGGCGTTGTCGACTTGGACAAAACCCCAACACAAAATCTGCAAGCACTCGCCGAGGCGAAGCGCTGTAAAGTCGAAGACCTCACGGTGATTATTTTATCCCGGCCACGCCACGAGGCGATTATTCAGGAAGTCAGAACGGCGGGGGCGCGCATTCGCTTGATCGGCGACGGCGATGTTTCTGCCGCCATCGCGACGACCAAGCCGGAAACGGGCATCGACCTCTTGCTGGGAATCGGCGGCGCTCCCGAGGGAGTACTCGCAGCCGCGGCGCTGCGTTGTGTTGGCGGCGAATTTCAAGGTCGTTTGGCGCCGCGTAATGACGAAGAGATCGAACGTGCCAAAAAGATGGGCGTCACGGATATCAAAAAAAAATTCATGATCGACGAATTGGCCGCCGGGGACGTGATGTTTGCCGCCACGGGCGTCACCGATGGAGACTATTTGCACGGCGTGCATTTTTTTCCCGGCGGCGCGACGACGCAGTCGGTGGTCATGCGATCGAAAACTAAAACCATTCGCGTGATCAACGCGAGCCATTATTTCGAGCACAAGCCCAATTACTAAACCACGCTCACCCAGACGGCAGACGACATCGGCCGGCCAAAAGCGCAGCCAGCGGAGCTGGCTCAAGCTGATTTTAGTCTATACCTGCGTGCCATTGATCACTTGGTTCGTTGCGTTTCTGATTTGGTTTTACTGGTACGATCTCACCGGTACGGCGGAAAGGCGAACCGATCGAGCTCGACCGGTCGCCAAAGCCACGCCGAGCGAGTCCGCCCCCGCGAAAGCGCCAAAAGAAAGAATCCTCGAAGAGGACAGGAAGAAATTAGAAGATATTCTGAAGCGGAGGCAGTGATAGGCAGCCGTCGTTAGTGAAGGGTTCGCCGCGTCCTCACGCATGGTGAATATGCTTATCAACGGACTCCGCTGTCACTACCAAAGATGCCGCTGCTCTCTCTTTGTGAAGCTGTCTCGCAAACTGTCATTTCGAGTCAACGGCGAGAAATCTTTCTTCTATCGAATCAAAATGCAAGATCTCTCGCTTTGCTCGAGATGACAATTTTGGGCGATTCGCGCGTTGTCATCGTCTGTGGAAAAGAATGTCCGCACGCGCATCATTGTGGTGCAAAGCCGCGAGGATTTAACGAGCCTTACCGACCGAGTATCAGGGCCGTTTGGAATCGTCGAAGCTCTTGTCCAGCGCCTTGATCGAATCCATCAAGAGCTGCACCGCATAGGTGGTGTTGTGCACGCCCTTGCTGCCGTCCTCCAGCACGAATTTGTAATTATAGAGAGCCGCCACGGTTTCGACCGGGTATTGGGTTTTGGAGTTGGCGAACTTTCCTTTCGCGTCATAGGGTGCATCCTTCATCGTCTGCAGCAGGCCGGTCCCTTTACTGTTGATGAGCCTGTCCAGCAATCCGATGACCTCCTCTTGCACGGTTTCGGTTTTGCCGTCGCCATCGTAATCCGCTGCAGCTCTTTTATCGAAATAATGAGTATTGGTCACTTGCTTCATTTCCGCGTGACAGCCGGAATTGGTGCAACCCGCGGTATTGACGCGGTGCTCTTCGTGGACTTCACCCGCGATCCTAAAGCTATGTCCGCCGATCGACGGCGCCAATGAGTAACGGCCTGCTGGCAAAGTCATATGGCAGGTGACACAGTTTGCGTTCGGCAAGGCCGTGTGGACCGAGCTCGTATATTTTTTGCCCGGGAATTCATAAGCATTCGTTCCGGCAAGCATATCGGCTTGCGGTCCATGATGCGCTCCCCAGCTATCGGTCGGTATATTTCTCGCCCGCACTTCATCCTTGGGCGTCCGCCTAGCCTGATGACACTGAGCGCATAAATTAGCTTTATCCTTTTCGAAGACCTGTCCATTGGCGAGCGCAACTTTGGCCACCGTTCTTAACGAAAAATTTCCGCTGTCGTGCGGTGCGTGGCAGGTAAAGCAACCGATCTCGGACGGATTCGATACGAACTTTTTCGTATCGACTTTGCCGGTCTTCACCCGCTGAATGAAACCTTCGTTGGTGTGGCAGCCCTGACAATCGTCAGCATTCGCATAGCTCGCGTTTCCTAACGTGCGGTGGCCCGATGTCACATACTGGCCGCGCACGCCGCGGACGGGAAATTTCGACTCGGACCCATGACAATCGACGCACGCGTTCGGCAGCACCGTTTGCGCCGTCGCATGGCCTAAATACATCACCGTGAGACAACTTAGCGATGATACGAGAGTCACCCACATTAGATGAGATCGCGCCATGATTCCCCCTTCAATGGCCGGTATTTTCTAGAAATGCAGGTCCCGCTGTCAAGTAAAAAGTCGATGAGGTTGATTTATTGCCCTTCGATACATAACACGCCTGGAAAGAGCGAGAGAGCGGATCTGACGCCTTTGCGCTCCGATTGCGAGCCAAAGTAACCCCATCGGCTCCCTCGACTTTGTTGACAATACCGAGGTGGCAGTCTACCTTCATGAAAACAGTCTTGTTTTCATCTTGCAGATTTCCGTGATCACTTACGACAGTAAAACGGCGAGCCGGATTGTCGGCGTAAGTCTGCGCCAGCTGCAATATTGGGACGAGCAAGATTTCCTCCGGCCTTCGGCAAAGCTCGCCGATGGGCGCGGCACGAAGCGCCTGTATTCTTTTCATGATCTCATTTGTCTTAAGGTCGTGAAGGATCTGACGCGTCACGGCTTCAACCTGCAAAAAATTCGCCGCTGCCTGAAACCGCTCAGAGAGGAATCCTCCCGCACGATGCGCGCAGCCGCCTCGCTTAAATATTTGACTGACGGCGAAGAATGGTTCGTGATCACCGACGATCGCCGGCAGATTCTCGAGGCGATGGAACGGCAGTTTGTGCTGTCGCTCGGGATCGGCAGCTTGGTGCGCGAATTAAATACGCAGGCGCGCCGGATGACGCCGACACTTGCACGCAAGGCGCTAAAAAAATCCCGCCGGACCGATGGCCATCTCGCCTCGGCTTGAAGCAAAATGGAACCGGCTAAAATCACACCGATGATGCGCCAGTACTTGCAGATCAAAGAAAAGTACCGCGACGCCATCCTGTTCTTTCGACTCGGCGATTTCTACGAAATGTTTTTTGAAGACGCGCA
>Ga0075425_100003869_pt1 | contig 15318 bp, 20 predicted proteins | sample SoiMethybrSBSTD4_FD_75300 | JGI IMG/M metagenome (GOLD analysis project Ga0075425, IMG submission 75300) | Bulk soil microbial communities from a Populus tree surrounding site in Tennessee, USA - Soil MetaG P. TD hybrid SBSTD4 | ecosystem: Environmental > Terrestrial > Soil > Tree plantation...
TTCGCGGCTTTGATCCGGCCCGGCGACGAAGCCGTCGAGGGAGATCGACATGTGGCAGGTGGTGTCGGCCATGACTGTCCTCCAACGTGGTTGTGAAGCGACCAGGACCGAGCATAGGCTGTTGACGTCTGCCGCGCGATCAGCAAGCTAGGCGTCGCTGCTAGGCTCGACTGATGGCAGATCGGGCCAGGCTGGTCGGCATCAACCACGTCGCGGTCGAGGTGGGCGACGTCGAGCAGGCGCTCGCGCTCTACGGCCGACTGTTCGACTTCGAGCTGCGTGGCCGCGTGCCGCACATGGCGTTCGTGGACATGGGCGACCAGTTCATCGCGATCTCCGAGCCGCGCAGCCAGCCGGCCGACGATTCGCGCCACTTCGGCCTGGTCGTGGACGACGTCGCGGCGGCCCGGATGGCCGTGACCCGGGAGGGTCTCGCGATCGTCGGCCAGAGTCGCCGCAGCTTTGACTTCCTGGATCCCTGGGGAAACCGGTTCCAGGTCGTCGGCTACGGCGACATCCAGTTCGACCGCGTGGACGGCGTGAAGCGCAAGCTCGGCATCCAGGGACTCGAGAAGACCGAGGACGCCAGGCGGCAGATATCCGAGCGTGGACTGGACTGATGCGGCCGCGGGCCGCGTCAAAGGGTCCGCCCAGCACAACGTGACCGCAGGGGTATGCACGCGGATCTCGAATTTCGCGAGATGAACCCCCAGCATGTGTTGGTCGAGGTGAAGGCACGCACCGTGGTCCAGGTGCTCGCCATCGTGCTGGCCGCATTGGCACTGATCGAGCTGCTGAGCGCGGCCCGGGACGTGCTGATCCTGCTCGGGATCTCGCTGTTTCTGGCGGTGGCCCTGAACCCTGCGGTGGTGCTGGTTCAGCGCTGGCTTCCGCGCGGCCTTGCCGTGGCTTCGGTGTTCACCGGGCTGCTGGTGCTGATCGGCCTGTTCGTCGTGGCGCTGGCCGTGCCCATCATCAACCAGACCAACCACCTCCAGGAGGCGGCACCCGGGTACGTCGACAAGCTCAAGAAGGATCCCACCCTGAACGACCTCAACGAGCGCTACCACCTCGTCTCCAAGGCCAGCGCCGCGGCCGGAAAGCTCCCTGCAAGAGTGTTCGGCGCCGCCGACAAGCTGGTCACGGGCATCGCCGAGACGATCACCGCGATCTTCCTGACCCTCTTCCTGATGCTCGAGCTCCCCACCCTCAGCGCCGGGGTGCTCTCGCTGCTTCCGGAGAAACGGGCCGAGAGAGTCAGCCGGCTGGCGATCGACGTCAACCGCCAGGTGGGCGGCTACGTGATCGGGAACCTAGCGATCTCGGTGATCGCGGGCCTCGTAACCGGAATCTCACTGTGGATTCTGGGAGTGCCCTACGCCGCGGCGCTGGGCATCCTCATGGGCGTGTTTGACCTGGTGCCGCTGGTCGGTGCGACCGTCGGGGCGATCGCCGCCATCGGCGTGGCGTTCGCCGCCCAGGGGCCCACCGCGGGCATCATCATGCTGATCATCAACATCATCTACCAGCAGGTCGAAAACCACGTGCTGCAGCCGATCGTCTACCGCAAGACCGTGCACCTCTCGGCGTTCCTGGTGCTTGTCGCCGTGCTCCTGGGAGGCGCGCTTCTGGGAGTGCTGGGCGCGCTGGTCGCGATCCCGGTGGCGGGCTCGATCCAGGTCATCGCCCGCGACCTGCTGGGCAACCGGCGCCACGCGACGCCCGCTCCGCCGACGGATCCCGTAGCGGAACCCGGATAGCCGGTAGCCTGTCCCTTTCGAGGACAGGGGGAGTGGGCATGGGAGCGACGGGCCAGCAGAACGTGATCACGGGCACCGACTTCGTCGTGGTGCCGACGAGGGATTTCGACCGGGCCGTCGAGTTTTACGGGACGGTGCTCGGCCTACCGTGCTCGGCGCGCTACGGGAACATGCCGGGTGCCGAGTTCGAGACCGGCAGCTTGACACTGGCGGTGATGGCCACCGAGAAGTTCGGCATGGGGTTCACGGCCAACCGGAACCCGATCGCGTTGCAGGTCGACGACTATCAGGCGGCCCGCGCCGAGCTGGAGTCACGAGGCGTGATCTTCACCAGTGACACCATCGACAGCGGCGTGTGCCACATGGCGGCGTTCGAGGACCCCGACGGCAACGTGCTGATGATCCACCACCGTTACGCTCCGCGGACGGCTGAGTCGGACGCCTGATCTCGAAACTAGCTGACGCCGGCCGCCAAGGCTTGGTAGGAAGGGACGAGCTCGTTCCACCGCTCCTCGCTATCGCCCCTCTCACGCCCGGCGATGTGGGCGGCGAGGCCTTCGGCGTGGATCTGCCAACCGGCGCCGTAGAAAGCGATCTTGTCCAGGGGCATGCCCTGCAATTCGATGACCAGGATCGTCTGATCGCCGTCGGCGGTCAGCGTCACCTCGACGCTCTCGTCGAACGGCGGCACGCCCTGACCCTTCCGATACGACTCGTCGGTTTCGCGGGTTGTCACCAGCAGCCGCCGCGGTGGCTCGCACACTTCCACGCGACCGGTGCTCTCGATGTCATCGGCTTCGAGGTACACGCGGAACGCTCCGCCCGGGCGGAGGTCGCCCTCGACCTGGCCGTGCCAGCGAGCCAGCCGCGCCGGATCGGTGATCGCCGCCCACAGGTCGTCGATGTCGGTGTCGTAGCGGTCTTCGATGCGCACGACCCCCTTGCCATCTGCCGAGCGCAGGCTGCCCAGGATGCGCGGTGCATTGTTGGTCACTTGGTGCCCTTTCGTTCGCGCTTTCCCCGGGCCACCTCGGTGTGCAGCGCGTCCAGCCGCTGCTCCCACAGGGCCCGATACCGGCCCAGCCATTCATCGACCTCGGCCAGCGGCTCGGCACGAAGGCTGTAGACACGCCGCTGCGCATCCTGACGAACCTCCACGAGCCCTGACTCGCGTAGCACCCGCAGGTGCCGCGAGACGCCGGGTCGCGCGATCGGCAGCAGCGCCGCCAGATCACCCGCGGTCGCCGGGCCGCCGGTGAGGGCCTCGAGCATCGTCCGCCGGCTGTCGTCCGCCAGCGCCCGCAGAACAGCTTCCATGGCTCGAATGTACCATATCAGTTACGTAACTGTCAAGGTACACACAGGAAGTCGAACGGCGGCCTCGCCAGCACCACCGAGGTCTCGATCTGGCGGTCCGGGATGTCCCAGTACATCCTGAGCAGTTCGTCCTTGCGTCGCGGTGTGACGAGTTCGAAGCCGTGCCGGCGATAGAAGTCGATCGCCCAGTCGGCTGCCGCCCACGTGCCGACGAGGACGCGTCGCCCGGTGATTCCCTGCAGGTGACGGAGTAGTGCGCCGCCGATCCCCCGGCGCTGGTTGCCGGGCCGCACGTAGGCGTGGCGGATCAGGTCGAGGTTGGCCTTCGGCTGCACCCCCATGACACCGACCGGAGTGGCGTCCAACTCGTAGGCCCAGAACCGAACGCCCGCCGCGATCTCCGCATCGAGTTCCCGCGAGCTCATGTACGGCTCATGCCAGCAGTCGTCCGGGATCACGCCCCGATAGGCCTCCGCCGCGGCATTGACGATCTCCAGGATGGCTCCGCGTTCGTCCTGTCGGCACGGTCGGATGCTCATGCCGACAATCTAGGAGATAGCTACGTTCAGGTCGTTGCCCGCGGAGGAATGTTGTGGTTGTACCGAAACAGATTGTCCGGGTCGTAGCGATGCTTGATGGCGCGTAATCGCTCGTACTTGGCATCGCCGAACGCGGCACGGACGCGGTCTGCCGGCTCGTCGGGCGCACCGTAGTTGAGGTACCCGCCGCCGTCCTGCGAGTGTGCGGCGACCAGGGTGGCTCCGGCGCGTACCCACCCGATCTCAGCGTCGTCGATCGCGGGATCCCTCCAGTGCCCGAGTACGCTCACGTTGTAGCCGGGATCCCGCCGATTCCAGGCGGTGTCTTCGAGCGGCACCCGCCGCGCTTGACCGTGCAGCGGCTCGACCAGAATCGAGCTATCGCATCCGGTCGGGCGTCCCGTGTAGTGGTCAACGATGTCCTCGATCAGCCTATCGGACAACGCCTCGACGAAGTGGCTCTTCCAGTAGTGACGTATCCCAAACGGCGTGTCGCCCTGCATCACCTGGATCTGCAGGTAGCTGTTCAAACCCAACCCGTCGTCCGCCACCGCGAGCGTCTCTCGCAGTCGGCGCACCTGCTCGTCCCACCGATCGCGATCGCCGACGGCGCACACCGTGACGTGCAGAAGGTCATGAGCGAGGTACGCCATCAGCGTCAATTCGTCCGGCGCGGCATCCATCACATCGCGAAACAGGCGGATGCCATCACCGAAGTCGGCAGGTCCGAACCTGAGCATGCCGCCAAACACCTGTGGCAGCGGTTCGAGCGCGAACTCAAACCTGGTGACGACTCCGAAGTTGCCGCCGCCGCCGCGCAGCGCCCAGTAAAGCTCCGACTCGTCCACCGCTGAGGCGACCACGACATCGCCACTCGCGAGCACCACCTGTGCCGACACCAGCCGATCGAGCGTCAGACCCTGTACGCCCATCAGATGGCCAAGCCCGCCACCCAGCGTCAATCCGGCCACCCCGGTCGTGTCAAACGTGCCTCCCGGCATCGTCAGCCCCTGCGCCACCAGCGGCGCGTCCACGTCGCGCCAGGTCGCGCCACCACCCACCATCACCCGGCGGCGATCGGCATCGACCGACACCCCGCGCAGCAGACGCAGATCGACGACCATGTCGCCGTCGCACATCGAGTGGCCCGCCACGCTGTGGCCCCCGCCACGGATCGCGGCAGCAAGCCCCCGCTCCTGCGCGAACGTCACCGCCGCGACGACATCCTCCATGCACGCGGCACGCGCAATGATCGACGGACGGCGATCAAGCAGCGCGTTGAACGACGTGCGAGCAGTGTCGTAGCCGGGATCGGCCTCGTCCAAGACCGGCCCGCGGTGCCGGAGCTGGAGATCGCGAAGTCCCGGAGCCAGGCGCATCATCGGACCCTACAAGACCCGATGTGACCACGCCCACAAACGAGCACCAGGCACCGGGACACTGGCCGGCGCGTAAGGAGCGCACGACTCGGACAAGCCGCTCCGACTCATGGTGCGCTCACCTCGACCCGATACGTGCACCATGGAGAACCGGCCAGCGAACATCGGCGGCCACGCATCCGTGGCCGCGGGCATGATCGTCGCCTACTGGCTGGCGGACGGCTACGTGATCGGCCTGCCGGTGGCGGCACTGGCAGCGACGTGGAACCCGCTGATCGTGTTCCTCGCGGCGGTGACGATCGTCATCTCGATCAACCTGGCCGCATGCCGCTGGATCAACGCTGCGTGGAGCAGTTGGGCGAACGGAGCCAGCGGTGCCCGCATCGAGCGGCAGCTCGACAAGGTGCGACCGACGCGCGTGGGCAGCGCGGCGACGCGCTGGATCGCTAGCGACTCGAACGTGCGGTTCGCCGCGGCGGCGGCGCTCACCTGCGCGATCGTCGCGGTCACGCTCGGGCGATCGGTCACAGGCCGGCCGCTCGGCTCGCATCGCATCGGCCTGGCGGCCGTCAGCTATGCCCTCTTCTCGGTCGGCGTGTTCACGCTGGCCGGCCTTTTGGCCGGCGAGGCGCTCGGCGCTCTGTAGCCGCCTCGTCCGCGCGGTGCAAGAATGCCGAGCAGATGAGCGAATCGAGCACTGGAACCGGCAAGGTGGTCGTGAACAGGTCGATGTCGCTTGACGGCTTCATCGCCGCTCCCGGCGACCGGATGGATTGGGGCGGTGGTCGCACGCTCGCGAGCTTCGTTGCACCGGAGGATTTCTCGGAGATCGCGGCGGCCACCGGCGCCATGTTGATCGGCCGGCGCACCTGGGACGTGGGCAGCAGGATGGAAGCGGAAGAACCCGGCAGCGTGGACTACCCCTTCTCCGGCCCGTTCTTCCTGCTCACGCACAGGCCGCCGGACCCGCCGGAGCCGGACGTCACGATCCTGAGCGGCGACATCGGGGAAGCGGTTGCCACCGCACTGAACGCTGCGGGCGGCAAGAACCTGGAGATCCTCGGCGCCGATGTTGCGGGCCAGTGTCTGGGGCGCGGGCTCGTCGATGAGATCCTGGTCTACGTGCTGCCGCTGCTGCTCGGCGATGGCATCCGCTTCTCGTCTCCAGGACTCGCCAAGGTGGACCTGGAACCGATCAGCAGCGCGCGGTCGGGCGACGCCACCATCCTCCGGTTCCGGGTTTGCAAGTAGCCTCGGCTCCGCCTTCCCGGGTGCCGTCCGCCGGCTGCCAGGCGGTCGATGAAACCGGCCGGGATGACGGCTCGTAGTGATCCGGCAACGACCGGCACCGCAGAAGCGGCTACCGTTGACGACCTACGACTCAAGGACAGGTAATGAACCTTCGAACCTTCGCAATGATCGGATCGGCAGCGGTCACCGTCGCAGTGCTCGCGGGCGTTGCCTCCGGCCGCGCCTCGGCCGTGAGCAGCTCGCTGCCGCCGATATCGGCAGGGCGGGTGATCCTCGACTTCCAGCCGCATCACGCCCAGGCACGTGCGGTGACGGCGGGATCGACATCGGTGACGCGGTTCACCAGGTCCGTCACTGACGGCAGCACCACCTTTCGTGTGACGATGGTAGGGAAGAACCCGTTCGTCACCCAGACGGCGCCCTCGACGACGGTCAAGACGTTCCTCGTGCCCGTCAAGATCATCCTGCCCAACGGCGACACGTTCGATCCGACGGCCACCACGCCGTGCGATACGCAGGCCTCGGCGCTGACGCGGACAGTGCAGTCGCCGGTCGTTGCCAGCCGAGCCTACAGCGTAGGCGGTACCGCGCTTGGCACCGGCCAGTACACCGACATCTTCCGGCGCGCCGAGTTCTTCACGCAGACCTCGCCCACCGGCATCAACCCGGGCTACCACGTCAAGCTGAATATCGTGACGCTGCCGGTGCGGACTGTGCGTGTGCCCCGCTCCGCGGCCGCCGAGTTCACCACCACCACGGCCTGCGGCGAGAAGACCGGCGCCATGGACATCAACTTCTGGGACAACCTCGTCACCGGCACGTTGCTGCCCTCGCTCCGTGCCCAGGGCGTGACCGAGACGACGCTTCCGATCTTCGAGCTGCGCGGCGTCGTCCTGTTCGACGGCAGCCCCAGCTCGTGCTGCATCCTCGGCTACCACGCGTTCGCCGCGACCGCCGCAGGCAAGCAGACCTACGCGACGGCCGAGTACGACTCGAGCGGCCGCTTCGCCGGCGTGAACGACGTCTCGTCGCTCAGCCACGAGGTGGCCGAGTGGCAAGACGATCCATTCGGCAACAACCCGACCAAGCCCTGGGGCCACATCGGCCAGGTGGCGGGGTGCCAGAACAACCTCGAGGTGGGCGATCCGCTCTCGGGCACCAACGTCCCGACCGCCACGAACGGCCACACCTTCCACCCCCAGGAGCTGGCCTTCTTCTCGTGGTTCTACCACTCGAAGCCAAGCCTGGGCGTGAACGGGCTGTTCTCCAACAACGGCACCTTCAAGACCGCCGCGCCGGCCTGCACATAGGCAACCGCAGCAGTTGAAGTGGGCCCGGCCGCAGGAGCCGGGCCCACCGTCGGAAACCGTGAGCGGCGAGCCACTACGAGCGGGCGGCCCCGTGCCATAGGATTTGTGCCATGCCGTTCACGCTCACGAACATCAGGGCGGATCTGGAGGACCTCGGCTCGCGGTTCGACGGCGATCCCGACCTCGAGTTCCGCGCGGCGACGAAGGCGCTCGAGCTCGAGCAGGCCAGCCTCAGCTACCAGCGCGTCCCGCCCGGATACCGCTTTCCCTACGGCCACACGCACAAGACGCAAGAAGAGGTGTACGTGGTCGTGCGCGGGAGCGGGCGGATGAAGGTCGACGACGAGGTCGTCGACCTCAGGGAATGGGACGCGGTGCGCGTCCCGCCCGGCACCTGGCGAGGGTACGAGGCCGGGCCCGAGGGCCTCGAGATCCTCGTCGTGGGCGCACCCAATCTCGGTGAGAATCCGCGCGACGACGTCGAGGGCGAGCGCGACTGGTGGGCGGACGAGTAGGGCCGCAGACTTGGCACCACGGCCTGGTCGCGGACTGGTGGGCGGAGTTCAACGCCGACGGACCCGAGATCGACTACTTCGGACAATTCGTCGCGCGCGGGCAGCCGGCACTGGACGCCGGATGCGGCGCGGGTCGATTGCTCGTACCGTGGTTGCAGGCGGGCTATGACGTGGATGGCAGCGACGCTTCGGCCGACATGCTCGCACGCTGCCGAGCGCGGGCCGAGGCGCAGGGACACAGCCCGGTGCTGCTCCACCAGCGCCTGCACGAGCTCGACCCGCCCCGCCGGTACCGCACCATCGTCGCATGCGGCGTCTTCGGCCTTGGCAGCAGCCGCGCCCAGGACGGGCAGGCGCTGCGGTGCTTCCATGAAGCGCTCGAGCCGGGCGGGGTGCTGCTGCTCGACAACGAGGCGCCGTACGCGAACGGCCGCATGTGGAGCCGCTGGACAGCGACGGGCCGGGCCGTGCTGCCGGAGCAGTACTCAGCGGAGGGCATGCGTCGAGACGCCGCCGACGGTAGCTCCCTCGACCTTCGCAGCCGCGTGCTCGCCGTCGACCCGCTCGACCAGTGCGCCACCATGGAGATCTGCGCACGCAAGTTCCAGGGCGAGGAAGAGGTCGCGATCGAGACGCATCAGTTGTCGATGCGGATGTACCTCCGAGACGAGCTGGTGCTGTTGCTCGAGCGGGCAGGCTTCTCCGACGTCCACGTGAGCGGCGGCTACGACGGTCTGCCACCCACGCCCGACCACGAGTTCCTGGTGTTCGCAGCTCGACGTTGAGTCGGACGGAGCGCGTCGAGCACCACGCTGGAACTCGATGAGCGTGGTGCTGCCCTAGCCGGCTACCCGGTAGGTTGAAGGTTTCGCCACCAGCGCATAGGTTCCGTCGCGTGGTCAACTGGCTGCACAGCCTCTCGATCGTCTCATTGCTGTTCGTGACGTGCGCGGCCACGGCGCTCGTCACGGTGGCGATCTACCTGATCGTGACCCGTCTGGCCGCGGCCGGCCAGCGTGATGCTCTGTCGGCCGTCTCGCCGGGCCTGCTGCCTCCATTGGCACTGGTGTTCGGGCTGCTGATCGGGTTTCTGGCGGCCGGGGTGTGGAGCAACAGCTCGAACGCGCAGCAGGCGGTCGACAACGAGGCCAGCGCGCTGCGCACGGTCGACCTGCTCGACCGCGACTTCCCAGCCGCCGACCAGCGGCGGATGGATGTGCTGATCCGCAGCTACATCGAACAGGCGGTGACGCACGAGTGGCCGGCGATGGCGCACCAGAATGCGACGCTGGTGGCGGCCCCGCCGCAGATGGCGCTGGCGCTGCAGCTGGCACTGGGGCTGCCCGCCGACACCCCGGGCCGGGTGGTCGCGCAGCGCGAGATCGTGACCTCGCTGGATGCGGCGCTGGATGCGCGCCGCCAGCGCATCATCATCAGCCAGTCCGCGGTCAACTCTGCGAAGTGGGCCGGCGTGATCGCGCTCGGCATCCTCACGCTGATCGCGATCGCCTGCGTCCACAGCGCCAACCGGCGCACGACGGCAATCGCGATGACGCTGTGGGCGGCCGCGGTCGTGGTGTCGCTGTTGATGATCGGCGTTCAGGACCGGCCGTTTGCCGGTCCCTACCGCGTGAAGCCCACTCCCCTGGTTCAGGTGGAGCCCCGGTTCCCCACCTGAGCGGTGGTCCGCAACCTCGTGTTGATGATAGCCTCCATGAGATATAGCATGACGGCTATCGGACCTGAGTGCGGGCGTCGGCCCAGGAGGGATGACATGGCCAGGATCAGCTATGACGACCGGACCGCTGCTGCGTTCAAGGCCGTCCGCGAGGTGCCACGCGACGGACTCGGGGAGTGGCGCGAGGCCGTGCGACGACACCTGCGCCCGTCCCTGGGGATGACGCTGGTGGACATCGGCGCGGGAACCGGCGCATTCGCCGCCGCCTTCAGCGACTGGTTCGACGTCAGCGTCCTCGCGGTCGAGCCCTCAGCCGCGATGCGCGATCAGATCCCTCGAACCCCGGCCATCCAGGTGTTCCAGGGAGACGCGAGCGCCCTACCGCTGCCGGATGAATCGGCCGACGCCGCGTGGCTCTCCCTGGTCATTCACCACATCCCAGACCTGGCGGTCGCCGCGCAGGAGATCCGCCGGGTCCTCCGTCCCGATGGCCCGGTCCTGATCCGACAGGGTTTCCCGGACAGATACGAGCCGTTGGGGGGCCTGAAGCTCGACCGGATCGAACTCGTCCGATGGTTCCCTGAGACCGCGCGCTCGATCGAAACCTTCCCTTCCGTCAAGGACACGTGCAGCGCGTTTGCGGCCGCAGGATTCCACCAGGACGCTCTGGAGCAGGTTCGCGAGACGTACCCGACCAGCCTCGCGGATTTCCTCGGCCAGGTGGACACGTTTCGCCACGCCGACACCACGATGCGGAATCTCACCGAGGGCGAGTTCCGGCGCGGCAAAGAACGCCTCCGCCGCGCCGCACGAGATGCCGAGACGACAGGCAACCGGGAACCCAGAAGCAACTGGCTTGACCTCCTGGTGCTGCGCTGACGGAGAATGAGCCGATGAAGAAGCTCAGCGATCGCGATCTGGTCGCACGGGAGTACGCGACGATCGACCGGCTGGCGATGCGCCGGCTGGATCGCACCGCCTGGCTGGGCGGAGCGGGCGATCCGTGGCTGCTCGCGCTGGCCGCGATCGCCGAGGTGCGACCGGCGCGCGTCCTCGATGCAGGGTGCGGTGCGGGCGACTTCGCGTCCCTCCTGACCGCTCCCGATGTGCGATGCGTCGATCTCTCAGCGGCCGCCGTCGACGCCGCACACGCGAAGGGATTGCGTGCGGAGGTGGCAGACGTCCAGAACCTGTCGTTCCCGGACGGCTCGTTTGATGTGGCGGTGGCGAACTGGGTGCTCTACCACGTCCGCGACCGCGCGTCGGCGATCGCAGAGCTGGCCAGGGTGCTCAGGCCAGCCGGTCGCTTCGTCGGCTGCTACAACGCCCCCGGCCACCTGCAGGAGCTGTGGTCGACGGTCGGAGTCTCCGTCGCTGTTGACGACTTCAACGCTGACAACGGACCGACCGAGCTGCAGCGGTCATTCAGCCGGGTGCAGGTGAGGGAGGCGCACGGCGAGGTTCTCTGGCAGACACGCGAGCGGCTGCAGACGTATCTCGACGCCTACCAGGAGATGTACGGCTCGCTCACCGCGCCGGGCGGCCCCTACCCCTTCCGCGCGACCAGGCGAAACGCCGTACTCGTCGCCGATCGATGAACCGCTCAGGGATCCTCGACCTGATCCGACGACGAGCGGCTAGATCGATGCCGCCATCAGCATCTCGACCAGGCGCTGCGGGCTGAAGCGGCTGGCATCGAGGACGACCGAGAACAACGAATAGTCGTCGAGGTTCGCGTGGTACATCGTCTTCACCCACGTCCGCGTCATCTGGTCGTCGTGCTTGACGGCGCGCTCAGCGGCGGGGCGATCGACGACGTTGTCGCGCTGGTAGGCGTCGATGCGCCACTCCAGTGGAGCGTGGATGCGTACATGGATCGCCGAAACGTGGTCGCGTAATCCGAGGAACGCACTCGGGGCAAGAATCACGCAGGACGAGCGCGCTGCCTCCCCCAGCACAGCGCGGCCGAGTTCCGGGAGCGTTCTCCGAAACTCGAGCTCCGATACCGCGAGCGCGGACCCGGTGCCGATCATGGCGAGGCTGAGCCCGATCGCGTTCAGGCGGCCGCCGACCCGCTCCTCCAGGTGTGCCAGGTCGGGGACGTCTCCGAGCTGATCCCCGGCATAGCTGGAAAGCGCTTTGAAATCGAGCAACGGCACCCCGGCCGCCTCGGCCAGATCAGCGGCGACGCGCTCGCCGCCCGTTCCAGCCGCTGCCGAGATCGTCCAGATCCGCATGTGGTGGTCAGCCTACTTCGCCAGGTTCTCCGCCCGCTGCTTGATGCCGTAGAGCATCCTTCGTTCCATCAGGAGCGACGCGGGTTCCATCGGAATCATCCCGATCTTGTCCTTCATCTTCGGCAGCCGGAACCGGTTGCGGCTGATCAGACGAGTCTTGCCGTCGTGCGTCTCCTCGATCACGAACGTCCAGACCCAGTTGCCGTCCTCCGACTGTGCGGCGAGCACGTGTTCAGGCTCGACCACCCTGAAGCTCATCTTGTTGGGCCCGTAGCCGAAGCCGTCGCCGACCTGCGGATGCTGGAACTCGGGCAAGACGTGATCGACGCTGTGCATGTTCAGCCCGAGCAGGTTCTCGATCCAGTCGTAGGTGTAGGCGCCGCCGCGGGGCGATGGCCCCATCTGGGCGATCCACGGCCACACCGCGACCGGCGGTGCGTCGATCGTGATCGCCCGCGTCGCGGTGCCGTCCGCCTCTTCGAGCAGCTCATCGCCCGGCAGCCGGCCACGAGCCTCATCCCGGGTCGCTCCCCAGGTGAGGATCGGCCCGCGCAGGAACGTGCGGTACACCGCTGCGCCACCGATCAGCGTTCCTGCGGTGACCAGAAGTGTCACCTTGCGCAAGGGCGTCCTCCTTCCGGGACACCATTCTAGAGCGGGTCAGGCGGGATTCGTGCCGCGAAACGCGCCGGCGATGATGGGCACGAGCAGTCCTTCGAGCCGCTTCTCGGACATGGTTCCGAGCTCGGCGCTGAGGGGTGCGAGGGCGAGCCAGCTCAGCATCCCTGCCGCGCAGCGGACGCGCAGGATCAGTTCGCGGTCTTTGACGCCTGCGACGTTTGCCTTCAGCACCCGCAGCACGTCAGCACGAATCGCCTCGAACCTGGCATCGAATCGATCCCAGCCTCGCGGAGGATCCAACGCCGCCCGTGACACGATGCGGAGCACCTCAAGATCACGTCCGCCGGCGGCCAGCGCGCGCATCATGGGCCGTGCGAAGGCTGCCGCCAGGGCTTCAAGCGTCGCGTCCGAGCCGAGCGTTTTCAGCGCCTCCTGCTGAGCATCCAGATAGCGCTCGAGCGCATGCTCGACCGCCGCGTCACACAGGGATTGCAGCGACCCGAAGTGGTAGCTCACCGCGGCGACGTTGGCCCCGGCGGCATCCGTGAGCTCGCGCAGCGTCACGCCGTCCTCTCCGCGTTCTGAGATCAGCGTCAGCGCAGCTTCCAGCAGCCGCGCCTGCGTCCGCAGACCGGCCTCGCGACGCTGGTCTGCCCTGGCCGCTTCCATTCCGCTTATTCAAGCAGACGCTTGAAAACACGTCAAGCGAGCACACCCAAAAACAATTCAATCGAACGCTTGACAAGATGGTACGCCCGAGCTACCCTCACGCCAGCGCTTGATCGACGACCACACGACCAAGCGGACTTCTCCAGCACTCGGCAAGGAGGAACCATGAGAGTGGCACTCACAGGGGCGACGGGGTTCATCGGATCCCACGTCCTGACAGAACTGCACGAGCACGGCCATGAGGTGGTGGCGCTGATCCGGGACGATGCTGCGGCTGAGCGCGTCGCCGGGCACGGGGCGACACCCACCCGAATCGATCTCACCGACCGGCCGGCGGTCGTGAGCCTCTTGAGCGGCGCAGACGCGGCCATCCACACGGCCAGCCCAGGGGACGCGACCAGCGCCGACCTGGACTCGGCGGTGGCCGACGCGGCGATCGAGGCGTTCGATGGAACCGGTAAGCCCTACCTGCAGATCAGCGGTCTCTGGATCTACGGGAACAACATGTCGATCAACGAAGAATCCCCGATCGATGCCCCCGCACTGGTGGCGTTCAGGGAGCCGATCGAGCGCCGCGTGCTCGCTGCCGAAGGCATGCGCGGAGTCGTGATCACATCCGGCGTCGCCTACGGTGACGGCGGTGGAGGGGTTCCGGGGGTATTGCTCGGTTCACCGCGAGACGACGACGGCAACCTGATCATGCTCGGCACCGGACGCCAGCGCTGGGACACCCTCCACGTCGCGGATCTGGCGGAGGTCTTCAGGCGCGTACTGGAACACGACTCGGCTCGCGGCCGCTACGTCGTCGCCGATGGACTGAACCCGAGCGTGGCCGAGATCACCGAGGCGGCCGCCGTGGCGGTCGGCGCACCGGGAGCCGTCCCCGGTTCCGATGACGAGGCTCGCGCACGCCTGGGCGACTACTTCGCGGAGGTCCTGTTGCTCGATCAGGGCGCGACGTCCGCGCGGGCTGAGAACGAGCTCGATTGGCGTCCAACTCATCCAGGGTTGGTCGAGGAGTTCCGCCATGGAAGCTACCGCCAGGTGACGGCCGGCTGACCGACCCGCGCCGGCGCCCTTCACCGGGCGCCGGCGCGATCTCACGCGAGCTCCCACCCTGACGTTGAAGCTTTGTGGAGCGAAACGATGACATCATCGCCCGAGGCTACGACCAGGTGGCCGACGAGTACGCGGCGCTCGAGTCGGCCGATGCGCCCTGGCCGCGTCTCAGGCGCGTGCGCGCGTTCGCGGCTGATCTGCCACGCGGGTCGCGCATCCTGGACATCGGTTGCGGGAACGGGCTGCCGGCGACCCGCGAACTGGCGTTGAGCCACGAGGTCACCGGCGTCGACATCTCTGAGCAGCAGATCGTTCGAGCAGCGTCGAACGTCCCGGCGGCCGCGTTCATCTGCGGCGACGTGCGTGACGTCGATCTCCCCGTGGGTGCATTCGACGCGATCGTCGCCCTGTACCTGATCGACAACATCGCGCGTGAGGACTACCCGCTCCTGTTCCGGCGCCTGGGCGAGCTGCTTCGGCCGAACGGACGGCTTCTGCTGAGCGCCGAGCCGGGTGAGGATCCGTGGCAGCGGTACACGTGGCTCGGCGTGCCGATGTTCATCAACACGGTGCCCACCGAGGAGCTCGTGCGGCTGCTCCAAGAGTCCGGCCTATACGTGGCGAGCACCGAGCTCGAATCGCAGCTCGAGGGCGGCCGGCCGATCGAGTATGCCTGGATCATCGGTGAGAGGCTTCGACCACCCGGATCCTTGCGTTGAGTGGTGCGACCTGCAAGGCTTGCTTGATTGTCCTGGCAATCTGGCGGTCTCCCGGTGTCGGGATGGCGGTCGTGGCGCGCCGGCGGTCTGCGGCGGAGGAGTTGTGATTTGACCCTGCTTTCGAGTTATCCGCCGTTCCTTTCTGTGCTCTGGACGATGGCGGTGTTCTTTGCCTGGATCATCTGGTTCTGGCTGCTGATCACGGTCTTCTCGGATCTGTTCCGGCGGCATGACGCCAGCGGGTTCGAAAAGGTGATGTGGATG
>Ga0075425_100003870_pt1 | contig 15317 bp, 18 predicted proteins | sample SoiMethybrSBSTD4_FD_75300 | JGI IMG/M metagenome (GOLD analysis project Ga0075425, IMG submission 75300) | Bulk soil microbial communities from a Populus tree surrounding site in Tennessee, USA - Soil MetaG P. TD hybrid SBSTD4 | ecosystem: Environmental > Terrestrial > Soil > Tree plantation...
GTACGGCTACGAGCGGCCCGTGTGCACCGAACACACGGAGGCGTGCTGGGCGCGCAACCGTCGCGCGGTCTTTCTCGTCAAACCCCGCTGAGCGCGGCGTCGCCGGTCCGTGGTACGATCCTCCCGCCGTAGAGGGGGAGCGCCGTGAGTGGATACGGTCACTGATGCCGACCGTCCGGATTCGTAACGCCTCCGAATATCCCGAAGCCGCGCAGAAGCTGTTCGATCTGTCGAAGGCCTGGTTCGCCCACGATTTCGCCGACCCGCCGGCGATGAGCCGTGTCATGGCCTGGGATCCCGAGTTCGGAGGCCCGCACGGCCGCGCCATGAAGCGCGCGATGGCGCCGGGCGAGTTCACCCGCGCCGAGAAGGAGATGGTCGCCGCCGTCGTGAGCGGCGCCAACGCGTGTCGGTACTGAGTCGAGGCGCACACTGCAGCCGGGAAGCTGCAGGGGTTGAAGGAGGATGCGCTCTGGTACGAGGCGGCGTACGTCGTTGGCATCACCAACGCGCTGAACGTCGTGGCCGACGGGCTACCGCCCGACGTCCTGCCGCCGCTCGCGGAGAGCGCTGCCGACGTGCAGACGCGCGCGGTCATCGACGAGATTCGCGCCTTCTACGGCGAGGTGCCGGCGCCGTTCCTGACCGTCGCTCGCGACCCGCGCTACCTGAGCGACCTGTGGGCGGCCGTTCGTCATGGGTTCGACGAGCATCGCCTCACGCGACGGCTGAAGGAGGCCCTGGCCTTCGCCGTGTCGCTGACGTCGCGGTCGGCCTTCGGCACCCGCCTGCACCTGGCGCAGCTCCGGCGCCTCGGCGTCGGTGAGGGCGGCGTGATGGAAGTGGTCGGGGTCGCGCAGATGTTCTCGAGCTATACGAAGATCGCCGACACGCTGCAGCTCGCGTCGGACATGGGCGATATCGCGCCCGTCGACCCGACGCCCGCGCCGGGCGGTCGGGTCGCACGTCCGTCGACGGGCCGGCCGCGGAGGACATGACGATGGCGATGCCCAATGCCGAGGGCCGGCGGGTCCTGGTCGTCGAGGACGACGATCGCGTGCGGGGCGCGCTGTGTGACTATCTCGTCGAGCTCGGCTTCACGGCGGAGCCGGCCGCGAACGGCAACGAGGCGATGGTGCGCTTCGAGCGCGACCAGTTCCGCCTCGTGGTGGCGGACTACAAGATGCCGGGGCTCAGCGGGCTCGACGTGGTCAAGGAGATGCGCGCCCGCGATCCGGAGGTTCCCGTCCTCATCGTCAGCGGCTACGCCAGGGAGTTCGCGTGGCAGGCGCGCGCGCTCGGCATCCCCGTGCTGCCCAAGCCGGTGGACTTCGGCGTGTTCGCGCAGATGGTGGAGGGCATCACGTCCGAGTCGGGGGCGTGAGGCGGCATCTTCCGCTCGTCCCGTAGCATCGGAAGATCGTGTGGGGCGCAGACGCCTCACGCGCAGGAGGGATCGCGTGGCGATCACGGTCTACACCAACGTCGGCTGAGGGCCCTGTCACCGAGCGGTAGAGTATCTATCGCAAAAGGGCGTGCCGTTCACCGAGAAGAACGTCGGACGTGACCCGGAGGCCCGCCAGGAGCTCATGGCGCTCGGCCTGCTCTCGCTGCCGGTGCTGATCATCGGTGACAAGAAGCTCACCGGCTTCAACCCCAAGGCCATCGACGCCGCGCTCGCCGACACATGAGGAGATAGCATCATGGCGGAGCCGTCCAAGGCCAACATCGACAAGATGTGGGCCTACGCGCGCAAGTATGCGGAGAAGTCCGGCACGTCGCTCCATCCCGACGTGACCGTCACCGAGACGGTCGTGATGGGGCTCGCCAAGCACATCGAGGAGGTGGGCCGGCCGCTCTGCCCGTGCAACTTCTATCCCGATCCCAAGGAAGAGGCCAAGCTGCGTCGCTGGATCTGCGCCTGCGACGAGATGCAGAAGTACAAGTACTGCCACTGCCTGCTCTTCGTGAACGAGGAAGGGTTTCCGATCACCGAGCACTTGCCCGAGGGCCACGAAGGCCGTGAGGCGTACGGCATCATTCGCGATCCCAATCCCGACAAGGGCCGCGCCGTCGCCAAGGTCCAGGAGCGGCACAAGGAAACCGACGCGTAGACTCAGGGAGCGGTGGCCGCGCCGCTCTTCAGCAGGTCGTCGATCCGATCGTCCGGGTAGGCCAGAACCTCTCGCAGCACCGCGCGCGTGTGCTCGCCGACACGGTAGGGCGCGGGACCTCCCGGCGCGACCGCCGCACCGTCCACGTGGAACGGCGTCGCGGTGACGCGCACCGCGCCCGCCGTGGGATGGGAAATCGCGGGAAATGCGCGCCGCGCCGCGAGATGAGGCAACTCGGCCACCTCGCCGGGCGCCAGCACCGGCGCGCAGGGCACCCGGGCCGATCGTAGCGTCTCCATCGCCGCGTCGATCGTCGCGAAACCGTCCAGCCACCCGCAGACCATCGTCCGGATCAGCGGCCAGTGCTCGCGCCGCGCGGCCGGCGTCGCGAACCGCGGGTCGGCGTCGAGCTCTGGCCGCCCCATCGCGCCGGCCAGCCGCGACCAGAGGTCCGGCCCGCCGACGTACTGGAGCGCGAGGTGCCGTCCTCCCACCGCGTGGACGATCATCCCCGCCCGCGGCCCTGCGTACTCATCGCCGCCGTTCAGCACGGACCCGAACGTGATGTCCTCGGCCGCGACCAGCGTCTCGAGCATCGAGACGTCGAGGTGCGCGCCCTCGCCGGTCCGCGCGCGGCGCAGGAGCGCCGCGCAGATGGCGCCGAAGGCGTGGGTGCCCGCGAGCACGTCCGCCGCCTGCAGGTATCCTGGCCAGGGCGCGGGATCGCCCTGCTGCTCGAGGTACATGAGCCCGGACACTGCCTGGATCAGCAGCGCGAAGGCCGGCTGGGCGCGCAGCGGCCCCGTCTGCCCGTAGCCGGAGATCGAGCAGTAGACGACGTCCGGGCGCACCGCCCGGACCGCGTCGTAATCGAGAGCGAGCTTGGCCATCACGCCGGGCAGGAAGTTCTCGACCAGCACGTCGGCGCGGCGAGCGAGCTCGAGCGCCACCGCGCGACCGTCGGGGTGGGCGAGGTCGAGGCCGACGCTCTGCTTGCCGGCATTGACGCGGATGAAGTATGTCGCCTGATCGGTGCGCGCGGCATCGAGCTGCAGGTAGCCGCGCCGCGTGTCGTCGCCGTGACCGGGGCGCTCGACCTTGATCACGCGCGCGCCGAGGTCGGCGAGCAACCGCGTGCAGTACGGTCCCGCCAGCACGCGGGAGAAGTCGAGCACGGTGACGCCGGCCAGCAGATCAGACAAGCGCGACGTAGTCGTATTCGCCGAGACCCTGGAGTACGAGGAACGTCGCCGAGCTCGACCCGGCGTTGGTGACGAGGTGAGGGCGGCCGGCGCGGACGGCGTACGTCTGACCTGGCGCGAGCATCACGTCTTCCTTGGGCTCGCGGAGGAAGATGCGAATCGCGCCGTCGAGGACGTAGAACGTGTCCTGGATTCGCGTGTGGCAGTGCCATGGCACCTGCTGCGTGGGGCTGATCTGCAGCTCGGTGATGCGGAACCCTGGCCGCTCGGCGTGCCGCGCGCGACGCTCGACCTCGTAAAGATGGCTCGCGTCTTTCACCGCCTCCATGTCGCCCTCCTCAGTGCTTCGCGTTCATGATCAGCTGGACCAGGTGACCGAACTGACTGTTCGTCACGTACAGCTTCGGCTCGTCGGTGTTCACGCGATGGACGATCACGAGGTCGAGGTACGGGACGACCAAGATGTCGTGGCCGCCGGCACCCTGGGCCGAAAAGGCCTCGCCTTTGAAGAAGGCCGAGGGAAAGTGCGGACCTCCGGAGGACACCCACCACATGTACCCGTAGCCGCCGGTCTGCCCGGTATTGGAGTACGGCCGCGTGCTCTCAGCGACCCATTCGCGGGGGACGATCTGGCGATCGCGCCACTGGCCCCCGCGCAGGAAAAGGAGCCCGAAGCGTGCCATATCACGCGCGGTCATCCGGAAGAGGTATGCGGCGTGGATCGATTCCTTGCCGCGCACGTAGGTGCCGTCCTCCAGTCGAAAATCCTCCATCTCGAGCGGATCGGCCAGGCGCCGCTTGAAGTCCTCGAAGATCGTCGTCTTCGTGAGCTGCTCGAAGATCGTGCCCAGCGCATTGAAATCCCAATTGTTGTAGTACCAGTAGGTTCCGGGCGGGTAGCTGCCGCGGGCGGGACGCGCCATCGTCATGCCGGGCGTCTCGTACAGCGCGGGGTGATAGATGCCCGACCGCGCCTTGAGCAGATCGGCGACGGTCGCCTGCTTCTCCAGCGCGGCGAGCGCCGGCTCGTTGTCGTCGATGCCGAGCTCGGTGAGGGTGGCGGCGAGCCGAATCCGTCCTTCCTTCACGTGGATGCCGTAGAGCGCGCTGAGAAAGCTTTTACGGATCGAGTGCACATTGAAGCGCTTGGTGGTCTCGCCCCAGTCGTCGAGCACCACGCCGTCGACGACGATCATCACCGCGGCGGTGGGAATGGTGGCCGTATACTCCCGCGCCAGCCTGAGCTTGTCCGACGACCAGCCGAGCGACTCCGGCGTCGCCGCGCGGTCCCACGACTTGCCGGGGACGCGGGTCTGCGCGGCCGCCGAGCCGACGGCGACGGCCAGGAGCAGGACGAGGGCGAGCATCGCCGACATCGCAGCGATCCGCCTTATGCTTGACCTCCCTCGGGCGACATCGCGGCCCCGTGGCCGCGCCGGTGTCCGCGCTATGATAGCGACCAATCCCGCCTCGGAGGATTCTATGACGCAGGACCTGCTCGAGGAAGTGACGGACGGCGTAGCGGTGCTCACCATGAATCGCCCGGACCGCCTCAACGCGCTGTCGCGCCCGATGTTAGCGGCGATGCTGGAGGCGCTGCCGCGGCTGGCCGCGAGCGCGGACGTGGGCGTCGTCGTGCTCACCGGAAGCGGACGCGCCTTCTGCGCCGGCGGTGACGTGAAGGCGATGGCGGAGGGCCGCGAGGCCGAGGGCACGACGCTCGAGGAGCGGGCGCAGGCCCTGCGGGCGAACATGGAGGTCTCGCGGTGGCTGCACGAGATGCCCAAGCCGACCATCGCAATGGTCCGCGGCGCGGCCGCCGGGGCGGGCCTGTCCCTGGCCATGGCGTGCGACATGCGGATCGCCTCGGACAACGCGCGCTTCGCCACGGCCTTCGCCCGCGTCGGGTACTCCGGTGACTTCGGCGGCAGTTGGTTCCTCACCCAGCTCATAGGGACCGCCAAGGCCCGCGAGCTCTACTACACGGCCGAGATCCTGGACGCCGAGGCGGCGCTCCGCCTCGGGCTCGTCAACCGCGTCGTCCGCGACGCCGACCTCGAGAAGGAGACGCACGCGCTCGCTGGCCGAATGGCCCGCGGTCCGCGCGTCGCCCTTCGCTACATGAAGCGGAACATGAACGCGGCGGAGAGCGGCACGCTCGGCGAGCTGCTGGATCTCGAGGCGTGGCACCACTCGCGCACGGGAGCGACCGAGGACCATCGCGAGGCCGCCCGGGCCTTCGTCGACAAGCGCGAACCCATCTTCAAGGGCCGCTGACTCAGCGTCGGATCGGCGGCAGACGGTCGATGAAGATGACGAGGAGGGCGCCTGGCGTGTCCTTGAGCCCGAAGGCGACCCGGTCGCCGGGGCTGAGTCCCTGCAGGAGCGCGGTCGACGCCACGATGAACGGCATCGACATCCGCTCGTCCATCAGGCCCGCGATGGCCTCGTGCTCGATGACGATGATCGGCCGCGTGGCGTGCAGCTGCGACGGCGGAGGCAGGACCGCCATCACCACGCCCGTCCCCCGGTAGTCCGGCTTCGTCGCGGCGTCGCGCGCCGTCTGTGCCGCCGCGTCGCCGACGAGGAGGAGGAGCGTGACCAGCAGCGCCACACCGGCGCGTGTCATGCCGCGAGTCTAGCTCGCGATGGCCGGTCGCGTCTTCATCGCCACGGTCGAGCTGAACCGCCCCTTCTATCAGCTCCCCGAGGCGACGACGCTCGCCGCGTGGCGGCGCGCGGCGCCGCCAGGTTCGTGTTCGCGGTCAAGGCGAGCCGCTACCTCACGCACATGAAGAAGCTCAGGAAGCCGGGGCCGCCGCTGCGGCGGTTGCTCGGGCGCGCCCGCGCGCTGGGCCCCGCGCTCGGGCCCGTGCTCTTCCAGCTTCCGCGCAACTTTCCGGCGGACGCCGAGCGCCTCGATCGATTTCTGGCCGCGCTCCGCCGCCAGCGCTCGGTCGCGCGATTGCGCTCCGTGCTCGAGGTCCGTCACGAGTCGTGGATGGCTCCGGAGATCGTCACACGGCTGGTGCGCGCGCGGGTCGCGCTCTGCCTTCACGACTCGGCGCAGCTCGAGCTGAGCGGGGCGATCACGGCCCCGTTCGTCTACGTCCGGCGTCATGGGGACCACGGGCCGCTGCCAGGGGTCTATCCCTCGCGGATGCTGCTCGAGGACACCCGGCGGATTCGCCAGTGGTCACGCCCAGGGACGGGAGGTATACGTGTATTTCTACAACGATCATCGGGCGTTCGCCGTCGCGAACGCCCTCCGGCTGCGACAGCTCGTAGAGCATAGGTGCCGACGATGTAATTTTCACAATCGTGGCCCCGGGGCCTGGAAAAACTCTTCCCATCGTTCCCGAGTCGTGTAACAATCCCGCCCGGCAGGTAGGAAATCATTTTCATGTCTCTCCTCGCCCGGCGAGCGCTCGGTACCACCACGATCACCAGTGGATTGCTCGCCGTCATTCTCATCGCCGTCATCGGCGGCTGCGGCAACGGCCGCCTCGTGCTGCCGATCTCGATCGATCCGCTCGCGATCACGCCGCCCCGCGACGGGCGCGAGCTGCGCACGGACGCCGCCGCCGTGCGCGGCATCGCCGCCATTCTCGCGCGCGAGCTCGGGTTGCCCGTCCCCTCGCGCTTCACCGTGTACTTCTACGACACGGCCAAGTCGTTCGAACGCGGCCTCATCCACGACGGCGAGGTGTCGCCCGCGCGCGCCGCGGAGCTCTCCGACTTCGCGATCGGCGTCGGTCGCCGGCGCCAGCTGCTGCTCAACGAGGAGGGCATCGACCCCTCGCGGCGCGAGTGGCTGCGGCTGATCGCGCACGAGATGACGCACGTGTGCCAGATCGAGCTGGCCGAGGGCGAGGGCCGCGCCGCGCAGTGGCTCGCCGAAGGGATGGCCGAATGGGTCGCCTTCACCGTCCTCGAGCGCCTGCATCTCGACCAGATGTCGAACCGGCGCGAGATCGCCCGTCGCGGCATCCGTAACCACGCCGCGCTCGTCTCCGCGCGGCTGGATCTCGCCACGCTCGGCACCCCGCGCGGGTTCACCGTGCGCCATCGACGCGAGGGTTCGGTGCCGACGTATCAGCTCGCCTTCCTGATGACGGACTATCTCATCGAGCGTCACGGCTTCGGCCGCGTGGTCGAGTACTTCCGCTCGTTCGGTACGACACAGAGCGCGCGCGAGAACTTCGAGCAAGCCTTCGGCACGAGCCTCGAGGACTTCGAGCGAGAGATCCTCACGCACCTGAAGCGATCCCTGCCGTAAGTCGCCCCTAACACTCGCCGGATTTTCGTTCCACCGCTTGCGGCTCTCCCGCGGGCTCGCTAGAGTTGAGCGGAGAAGGAGGAACGTGCGAATGCAGCGATCCGTGTTGCGAGCGGCCGGGGCCGTCATGGTGATCGCCGTCGCGGTCAGCGTGGCGTGGGCCGGCACGCCGACCGAGCAGGTCCGCCAGTACACCGATCAGGTCGTGAAGATCCTGGAGAACCCCGAACTGCGATCCGCCGACAAGCGCGCCGCCGTCCGCAAGGTGGCCATCGAGATCTTCGACGTGAACGAAACCGCGCGACGTGCCCTCGGCCCGCACTGGCAGGCGCGCAGCACGGCCGAGCGCGACGAGTTCGTGCGCCTCTTCGCCGACCTCCTGGAGCGGACGTACATCTCCAAGATCGACCTGTTCGGCGGCGAGCGGCTCCGGTACACGGCGGAGAGCATCGACGGCGACTTCGCCATCGTGCGGGCCAAGGTGGTCACCAAGAAGGGAACGGAGATTCCCGTCGAGGCGCGGATGCTCCGCCACTCCGATCAGTGGCTCATCTACGACATCTCGGTGGAGAACATAAGCCTCATCGCGAACTACCGCATGCAGTTCGACCGGATCATCCGGACCAGCTCCTTTGAGGAGCTCGTGCGCAAGCTCCGCGACAACCGCGAGCAGTTCCTCAACGACAAGGCGGCCCCGCCCGGGCGAACGTCCTGACGTATAATCCCGCGCGGCGAGACCGATACCACCGATCGCACACGCGAGGTCGACATGGCCACAGCCGAGCGACGCAACGAGCCGATCCAGGCGCTCCTGAAGGAAGGGCGGAAGTTCCCGCCGTCCAAGGCGTTCGCGCGGGCCGCCCAGGTGAAGTCCGCGGCCGTCTACAAGGAGGCGGCCCGTAATCCCGTCGCGTTCTGGGAGAAGCAGGCCCGGCAGCTGCGCTGGGTGAAGCCCTGGCGGAAGGGCCTGGAGTGGAAGCTGCCCTACGCCAAATGGTTCGTGGGCGGCAAGCTGAACGTCTCCGACAACTGCCTGGACCGGCACGTGGAAGGGCCGCGTCGCAACAAGGCGGCCTTCATCTGGGAAGGCGAGCCCGGCGACACCCGGGTGCTCACGTACTGGGAGCTCTACCGCGAGGTCAACCGCCTCGCGTCCGCGCTGCGCAAGCACGGCGTCAAGAAGGGCGACGCCGTGACCATCTACATGCCGATGATCCCGGAGCTGCCCATCGCCATGCTGGCCTGCGCCCGCATCGGCGCGCCGCACAGCGTGGTCTTCGGCGGGTTCTCGCCGGAGTCGCTGCGTGATCGCATCAACGACTGCAAGTCACGGATCGTCATCACTGCTGACGGCAGCCACCGTCGCGGCGGTCTCGTGCCGCTCAAAAAGAACACCGACGAGGCGCTCAAGGAGTGCCCTTCGGTCTCGACGGTGATCGTCTACCGGCGCACCGGACAGGAGATCGACTGGCAGCACGACCGGGATCGGTGGTGGCACGACTTCATCCAGACCGGCGACGCCTACATCAAGCCCGAGCCGATGGACGCCGAGGACATGCTGTACCTGCTCTACACGTCGGGCTCCACCGGCCGGCCCAAGGGCATCGTGCACACCACCGGCGGCTACCTCACCGGCGTGAGCACGACGCACCGGATGATCTTCGATCTCCGTGAGGAGGACGTGTACTGGTGCACGGCCGACATCGGCTGGGTCACCGGCCACTCCTACATCGTGTACGGCCCGCTCGCCAACGGCGCCACCGGCATCATGTACGAGGGAACGCCGGACCATCCGGACAAGGACCGGTTCTGGCGGATCGTCGAGAAGTACGGCGTGACGATCCTCTACACCGCGCCCACCGCGATCCGCACGTTCGTCCGCTGGGGCGAGGAGTATCCCCGACGCTGCGATCTCTCCTCGCTAAGGCTACTGGGCTCGGTCGGCGAGCCGATCAATCCCGAGGCGTGGGTCTGGTACTGGAAGGTCATCGGCGGCGGGCGCTGCCCCATCGTCGACACGTGGTGGCAGACGGAGACGGGTCAGATCCTCATCACGCCGCTGCCCGGCCTCACGGTCTGCAAGCCGGGTTCGGCGACGTTCCCGTTCCCGGGCATCGAGGCCGACGTCGTGAACGACAAGGGTGAGCCGGTGGACGCGGGCTACCTCGTGCTCAAGCGCCCGTGGCCGGGCATGCTCCGCGGCATCTACGGCGATCCCGAGCGGTACCAGAAGCAGTACTGGAGCCAGATCCCGGGCGTGTACTTCACGGGCGACGGCGCCAAGCGGGACAAGGACGGCTATCTGTGGCTCCTCGGCCGCATCGACGACGTGATGAACATCTCCGGGCATCGCGTCTCGACCATGGAGGTCGAGTCGGCGCTGGTCGATCATCCGGCCGTCGCGGAGGCCGCGGTCATCGGCCGCACCCACGAGATCAAGGGGCAGGCCATCGCCGCCTTCGTCACCATCAAGGTCGGTATCCAGGCCACCGACGCGCTGCGGGACGAGATCAAGGCGCACGTGGCCAAGAAGATCGGCGCGCTGGCCCGGCCGGACGACATCATCTACTCGGCGGAGCTGCCGAAGACTCGCAGCGGCAAGATCATGCGCCGCCTGCTGCGCGACGTCGCCGAAGGCCGCGCGCTCGGCGACACGACGACGCTGGCCGATGCGAGCGTCGTCGCCGAGCTCAAGAAGAAGTACGAGGACAAGGAAGGCTAGTGCCGTCAACCACCGACACGCGGATTCCCGTCGAGCTGACGGGCTGGGTGACGCGCTTCATCGGCGGCAACGGTACGGGCCGGCGTGTCTTCGAGGAGCCCGCGGGGACGGTGCGCAGCGTGCTTCGCGGGCTCACCGACCGCTACCCCGAGCTGGCCGAGGCGTTGTGGTACGGCAACGATCTGGGTGAGCACATCGAGGTGCTCGTCAACGACGCCGTGCTCGGCATCGACCACACGATCGACTCTCCTCTTGGCCCGGGCGACCGCATAGCGCTGATCGGCCAGTATCTCGGCGGCTGACCGCCGAGCTCGCGTCGACCCGATGGCGATCTACCGCATCGTCGCGTGGAAGGGCATTCCCGCCAGCGTCGAGGCGGAGGACGGCACCGACGCCGTGACCGCTCAACTCTCGGACCGCTTCCAGATGCTGATCGATTCCGTGGCCATGCAGCTCGGGCTCGAGGGCTCCGAGGCCTACATCGAGCTGTGGAGCCGTGGCGAGCCGCAGGAGCGGCCGGGCACGGCGCGTGAGGTCGCCGACGCCGTGGCCGCCGACCTCGAGAACCGCTTCCCCCAGATCATCGCCACCGCCTTCAACAAGCCGTGACCGCGGATCGGAGCCACGCCTCGTGGCTCGTGATGCTGTGTGTCTCGCGTACCTTCAACATGTTGATCTTCATGACCTACGCAGCCACGCTGCCGGCGCTACGGCCGGCGTGGGGCATGTCGGCGACGGCGGCCGGCTCGGTCTCGACGGGGTTCCAGCTCGGCTACGCGGTGTCGCTCCTCGTCTGCTCCTGGCTCGCCGACCGCGTCGGCGCGCGCCGCGTGTTCCTCGTCTCGGGCTGGCTGGCCGCGGTGACCGCCGTCGCCTTCGCCGTGTACGCGCGGTCCTTTCACTCGGCGCTCGTCCTCTACACGCTCGTCGCGCTCTCGCAGGGCGGCACGTACACGACGGCCATCATGCTGACGGCCGATCGCTATCCGCGCGAGCGTCGCGGCGCCGCCGTCGGCTGGCTGCTGGCGAGCTCCTCGCTCGGCTATGCGCTCTCGCTGCTCGTCTCGGGCGCGGCCGTACGCGTGGGCGGTTATCGGCTGGCGTTCGCGGCGACCGCGGCGGGACCCGTCGCGGCGCTCGTGCTCGCCTGGGTCGCGCTGCGCGGCACGCCGAACGTCGTCCACCCGCGCGCCGAGGGCCCGGGCTTCGGCGGCGAGGTGCTGCGCAATCGCGCGGCGATGCGGCTCATGCTCGGCTACACCTTCCATTCGTGGGAGCTCCTCGGCATGTGGGCGTGGACGCCCGCATTCGTCGCCGCGTGTCTGGCCCTGTCGGGCCTGGCCAGCCGGCAGGCCGTGGAGATCGGCGCCTACCTCACGGCCGCCTTTCACGTGACGGGGCTGGTCGCGTCGTCGACCATGGGACGGCTGTCGGATCGCACGGGGCGCCGCAGCGTGCTGCTGACCATGGCGCTGACGAGCACGCTCTGCTCGTTCGTCTTCGGCTGGCTCGTCGGCTGGCCGGTGGCGCTCGTTTTCGCGGTGGGGGCGATCTACGGGTTCACCGCGCTCGGCGATTCGCCGGTGCTCTCCACCGCCTTCACCGAGGCGGTCCGTCCCGCGTATCTCGGCTCGGGTCTGGCGCTGCGCTCGCTGCTCGGATTCGGCGCCGGCGCCATCGCCCCGCTCGTCTTCGGTCGCGTGCTCGATCTGACCAACCCACCGGGCGTCACGCCGACGCACTGGGGCTGGGCATTCGTCAGCCTGGGCGTGGGCGGCGCCGCCGCGACGTGGTGCGCGTGGGGCCTGCCGCGGAACCATCGACGCTGACCGGCCGACGCGTCACGGGCGAGCGAAGATCGCGACACACGTCGAGCCCCGCGGTCCCTGATGCTCGGAGCCGGACTTCGACAGGAACATGGGATCGCCCATGACGCCGGCGATGACGGCATTCGCCATGGCCTTGGCCTGGGCCCCGGCCGACGCCCACAAGAAGTCCGTCCGGATCGTGTGACGCCGCCCACGAATGGTCGGCAGCACGTCGGCGCTCGTCCCGATGAAGAGGTTCTCGACCCGCGCCAGCTGCGCGGCATCGGGCAGCACGCGAAGTCGAGGCCGACGGAGCGCAGCCCGTCCTTGAACGCGGGCAGGTCGAGCCCCGCGGCGCCGCGCGCCAGACCGGCCGCGGCGCGAAGATCGGCGGTCCGCAGACGGGCGGCGCGACCCTGAGCCTGCGCGATCCGCTTCGGCGACAGCTCCGGCGTCTTCACGTAGACGCAATGCACGTCGGCGGGATCGGTCAGGCCCGCGTCGGCCATCGCGCCGCGCACGGTGGCCGCCGCGGCATGCACCTCGGCCATGGTGCCGTACTCCTCCGGCAGGAGCTCGCGCGTGATGCCCGCCGATCGACGTCGTGACCTACGAAGGACAAAAGGACGCGCCGGGCGCGTCGGGCATCCATGGAGCGGGCGCTGCGCGGCCGATCCCGGCCGATCCGCGAGCTCCCCTTGAAGCCCGAGCACGTCCTCGCCTTGCTGGCGGACGACGTCCGCTCGGCGCCTTGACAGGGCAGGGAGGCCAGCCTATAACGCTGCCGTTCGCACGTCGTTAAGCGAATCCAGGAGGCGCGCATGGCACACATCACCCGCCGCGAGCTGCTCCAGGGCGCCGCGGCGCTCGGCGTCGCCGGCGCCGTCGCTCCGCGGACGGCCCAGGCCCAGACCACGCAGAAGCGCGAGCTCGTCGTGGCCCAGGGCGGCGACATCTCGAAGTTCGATCCGCACTTCTCGACCTCGTCCAACGACATCCGCGTCTCGTTCAACATCTTCGACAACCTCATCAGCCGTCGGCCCGACGGCAAGCTGCAGCCGGGGCTGGCGACGGAGTGGAAGCTCGCGCCGTCGACCACGTGGACGTTCAAGCTCCGCCAGGGCGTCAAGTGGCACAACGGGGATCCCTTCTCGTCGGCCGACGTGAAATACAGCCTCGAGCGCACGTGGGATCCCAACGTCAAGACCCGCGTGAGCACGGTCCTCACGACCATCGACCGCGTCGAGGCCCCGGACGCCGCCACGGTGGTCATACACACCAAGAAGCCCGATCCGCTGCTCGCCGCGCGCCTGGCCTTCTACGCCGGCCAGATCGTGCCGAAGAAGTATCTCGAGACGGTCGGCGGCGATCAGTTCAACGCCAAGCCCGTCGGCACCGGGCCGGTGCGCTTCGTCTCGTGGACGAAGGACGATCGCATCGTGCTGGAGGCGAATCCGGATTACTGGGGTGGCCGCATCGACGTCGATCGCGTGATCATCCGCGCGATCCCGGACACCGCGCCGCGCATCGCCGCCCTGCTCAAGGGCGAGGTGGATCTCATCACGCAGCTGCCGCCTGATCACGGCGAGCGCGTGGCCGGCAATCCGACGACGCGCGTGGTGGGCGCGCTGTACGCCGGGCTCTACGTGCTGGCCGTCAACAGCAAGCGGCCGCCGCTCGACAACCCGCTCGTGAAGCAAGCGCTGGCCCTCGGCATCGACCGCGACCTGATCGTGAAGGAGCTGTGGCGGGGCCGGGGGATCGTGCCGAGCGGGCCCATCGCCAAGGGCGACAACCACTTCGAGGCCTCGCTGCCGCCGCTCTCCTACAACCCGGCACAGGCCCGTGATCGCCTCAAGAAGGCCGGGTACAAGGGCGAGGAGATCGTGATCGAGACGACCGTCGGCTACACGGCCAACGACAAGCCGATGTCGGAGGCGATCGTGGCGATGTGGCGCGACGTCGGCGTCAACGCCAAGGTCGAAGTCCTGGAATACTCGGTGCGGGCACAGAAGAACCGGGACAGGTCGTTCAAGGGGCTGTGGTGGTCCGATCCGACCTCCACGCTCGGCGACCCGGACGGCATGATGTGGCGGTTGCTGGGCCCCGGTGGGCCGCAGGACTACTGGCGTCACGCGCGCTGGGACGAGCTCGGCGAGGCGGCGCGGTTCTCGGTCGACGAGAAGTTCCGCGAGGGGGCGTACCGCGAGATGACGAAGATCTTCCTCGAGAACTTCCCGTGGATCCCGATCATTCAGCCGTACGAGGACTACGGCGTGCAGAAGTACGTGGAGTGGACGCCCGATCCGCTCCAGCAGCTGGAGATCCGGCGCTTCAACTTCAAGCTCCGCCGCGCGTAGCCCGTCCATCGGGGACGGAGGCCGTGGGCCTCCGTCCCCGCCTTGTATGCGCGGTCTCCTGCCGTTCCTCACGTCCCGGTTGCTGCGCGCGGTGATCGCGCTGTGGCTCGTCTCCACCGTCGTGTTCGTGGTCATGCGGCTGTCCGGGGATCCCGTGCCGCTGCTGCTGCCGCCCGACGCGCCGCGGAGCGAGATCTTCCGGGTGCGCGCGGAGCTCGGGCTCGACCGTCCGCTGCCCGTGCAGTACGCGATCTTCCTCGGCAACGCGCTCCGCGGCGACTTCGGCCGCTCGCTGCACTTCCGCGAGCCCGCAGTCCGGGTGGTGGCGGGCTACCTCGGCGCGACGTTCGAGCTCGGCGTGACCGCGTTCGCGCTCGCCGCGCTGGTCGCGCTACCGATCGGGATCGTCTCCGCGGTGCGGCGGAACTCGCTGGTCGACCAGGTCGCGATGACCCTCGCCCTCGTCGGGCAGGCGGCGCCGACGTTCTTCATCGGCATTCTCTTCATCCTCGTGGTCTCGCTCCAGCTTGGCTGGCTGCCGACCTCGGGCCGCGGCGACTGGCGCAACCTCGTCCTGCCCGCGCTCACCCTCGGCGCCTTCGCCATGGCGTCCATCGCGCGGCTCACCCGCTCGGCGATGCTCGAGGTGCTGCGGGCCGACTTCATCCGGACCGCGCGCGCCAAGGGGGTCGCCGAGACGCTCGTGATCGTCAAGCACGCGCTCAAGAACGCCGCGGTGCCCATCGTGACCATCACGGGGCTGCAGTTCGGCACGCTGCTGGGCGGGGCGGTTATCATCGAGCAGGTCTTCTCGTGGCCGGGCGTCGGCCAG
>Ga0075425_100003871_pt1 | contig 15317 bp, 11 predicted proteins | sample SoiMethybrSBSTD4_FD_75300 | JGI IMG/M metagenome (GOLD analysis project Ga0075425, IMG submission 75300) | Bulk soil microbial communities from a Populus tree surrounding site in Tennessee, USA - Soil MetaG P. TD hybrid SBSTD4 | ecosystem: Environmental > Terrestrial > Soil > Tree plantation...
CGAGCCGTTATGAAAGGCGTAATTCTCAAGCCCCATGGCGCGGTGACCTGGCCGCCTACAAAAACATTGTGACGAATATCTCCGCCTGCGCGCCCCCACTCGGCCACAAGGTCATATGGATTGGCTGGATTCGAGTTTGAGCCGTCGGTGTTATTGTGCGTTGACGCGAGCGTATAGCCGGCAAAAAGACTAATCTTCTGGCTGAACCCGGTTCGCACGTTAATGTTCATTTGATTGCGCGTCGATAGACCGTTTGATTCATACTCGAGTATCGGCCCTTCACTCGGAAAAGGAACAACCGGAACTCCATTGTCGAATGAAGTCGGCGCGTTGATGTTTCGCGAGCGGAGCAAGTGAACGCCTCTCATCCAGGTATAGCCGACTGAGCCGAACATCTTTAGCGGCAACTGCCGTTCGTAGCTCAGGCTCGCGATCATCGTATAGGGATCGTTGAGGTCGTCAGCTTTTCTACGGGTAGTCGGCAGTCGCGAAGTGGTTCCATTCTCGAAGCTCTGAGGAATGTTCTCGAAGAAGTTCGGCTGCTGGATAACGAAATTCTGCTGATGCCCACCGCCGAGGCGGATGGTCTCTGAAGTAATGCCCGAATCGAGATAGGTATAAAAGACCCCGCCGCCGCCGCGAATCGTGCTCTTGCCTGCCTTGTCGGCACTCCAGGCAAAGGAAAAGCGAGGCGCAAAGTTCAGCCTGTCCTGAAGGTGCGTTTGAAACTCGTGACGCACGCCGAGCGACAGGAAGAACCGCTTTGATATTTTCCAGTCGTCTTGCACGAACGATCCGTACTCCCACTGAGAAAAGCCGATAAAAGGATCGCCGCGATTTATCGAAAACTGCGAAGGGTGATAGCCCGGGACGCCTCGCACCACCCTGCTGTAAAGCTCGATAGGACTGATCGGGATAGGAGCGCCGTCCGCGCCCAGAATGATTCCCCCTTGGGCGTTTCGCTCGAAGTCCTGTCCGAACGTAAATGTACCGCCGAAGTTAGAGCGGTTGAGGGTATTGGGCTGAACAGCTTCGGCGCGGAAGCCAGTTTTGAACGTATGAGTCTTGCGGGTATAGGTGAGGCTGTCCGTGAAATCGAGATTCTGGTTTGTGTTGTCTGAGAACGTCTGGCTGCCTCCGCCGCTGAATGCATCGAGCACGTTGATGGCTACATTATTGGAAAGCGCGCGAGAGGTGCTCCCGCGACGGCTCAATTGCATTCGCATTTCGTTGACTGCGTGCTCGCTGGCAATCGTGGTGAACGAGAGCCTCAAGTTGTCTTCGTGAGAGGAGGAGTTTGATCCGCGCTCAGGAAGAGTGAACCCCCCGCCGCCGCCTCTAGTCGTCTCGTTTTCCGAATGGCGAAACTGGACGCCGATGGTGTGCTGCTTGGTTGCCAGATAATCGGTGCGAATAGAAAAGCTTGTTCTCCGCAACGGCGTCAATACCGTTGCAGTAAAGGGAGTCGGGAGGAACGTGACCGGGTCCAGCACTATCGCGCTGACAAAGTCGTTGCCGTCGGTTTCAGTATGCTGCATATCGAAGAAGAAGCCCCATCGGTTGCGAATGATCGGACCGCTGAAATATCCGCCGTAGGCGCGATTTTGAAAAGGCGCCCTGAAAGTGGCGAACGCATCGCGGGCGTTGAGCGATTCATCGTTAAAGTTGAAATTGAAGCCGCCGTGAAAGGTATCCGAGCCGGGCTTGGTGATGATCTCGATGCGCGCATCTCCTCGCTCCGAGAACTCTGCAGAGTACGGATTCTGATTGATGCTGATTCTCAAAATGGCTTCTTTTGGTGGAAGCTGGCCGCGCTCGCGAAAGCCGCCTACGTAAACGGCCGCATCGTCAGCGCCACCTGCAGCGCCGGCCATTTGCTTGAGCGTTTGAAGCAGCTCATCCGGGTCGTCTGGCAGCGCTTCGATATCCTTTTCAGTAAGCGTTATCGCCGACAGGTTCTTATCTGGTTCGGTTGAAATCCCGGTCGAATTGTCCTTTACCTCGACTTTCTCGGTGAGGACGACTTTCAGCTTCACGTCGAAGGGACCGGTTGGCTTCGTGGTGAGATCGATCGGCTGCGTGAATTTGGCGAAGCCGTCGACCTCCACCGTCAGCGTGTACTCTCCGGGCTTAACGGTGAACCGATAACGCCCGTGATCGTCGGCTACGGCGGTGTACTTGTTGCCCTGCCCATCTTCGAGTGTGAGTGGCGCGGCGGTGATGTAGGCGTTGGTTTCGTCTATCACCGTACCGCGCAGCTCGATCAAGCCCTGGGCATATGCCGCATTGGGCGCGACGAGACCGAAAAGATTTACCATTAGTAAGAGTGAGCTGAGGGAGATCGCAATTGTTCTTTTCATTATCTTGATTCTTCTATTCATTTGGCACAGCGTACAAGTTCCACAGATAACACTCGGGCTGGCTGACAACTTACAAAAGGGGACTGTCCGGCGAATCGACGTGAAAGGGTCGATGAGCAATGACTACTTCTTAGACCGCTCTCTTTCCTGTTCACGCATCTGGTCGTGCTCCGTAACCATCTTCTCGTATTTCGGCAGTTGTTCAGGAGTCAGCAAGCCCCGAATGCGATCGCGCGACTCCTGACGCACAGCGTTGAACCGCGGCTCGAAGTCCTTGATTCGAGGCTCCAGATCCTTCCTGATGTCTCTGTACTTATCGTTAGTCTCGTCAAGAATCTTCTTTATCTGTTCTTGTTGATCTGAGGAGAGGCCCACTTTCTCGTTCATTCGTCTGATCAACACTTCGGTCCCGTTGCGCGGACCATCCTTTCCCTTGGAAGCAGTCAGTTGTTGATACAGGTTTAGCGCCAGCGCTCCGGCCGCGAACCCGATCACGAATACTGACACCACCATGACACGGGCTTTTGATTGGCTGTAGCTCTTACTTTCCATTACTTCTCCTCGATCACTACTAATGTCTCGAGCACGTCGTCGCGCGTCGGCGCGGGATAGTCGTACATATCGCTGAACACGACCCGCTCTCGCGGTCGCACTGCTGCCTGGCTCGTCTCAAGCGCCGGCGGCTGAGGCCAGAACAGAGTAGCCCCAACCATCAGAAGCAGCAGAACTGCCATTGCTGGAAGAAGCTGGCGTGCGGTCACCAGCAAGGCAGCAGCCCACGACTCATCCGTCCGTCGCGCCGGGGAGAATTCCGGACCACGGGCAATCCGCGCGCGCAGGGCTTTGAAAAAATCCTCATCAGGCGCAATCGGCTCGGCCGCGGCTGCGTCGAGAGTCACCCGCTGCAGTGCGAACAGCCGATACTCGAGCGCGCATCGCGAGCAGGTCTGCACATGACGGTTGGTGGCCGCGCGCTCGGTGACGCTCATACTCATTGCCGCAGCGTCGCCCTCATCCAGCGCAGCAAATCGCTTTCGCGCCTGCCGGCATACGATATTCGGCTCCTTATCCAAATTGTCGATCATTTCTTTTTGCTCCTCTGCATTCGCTCTCCGCTCAGGACTAATCGCTTCATCGCCGCCCTTAGAACGCGGCGCGCCCGGAAAGCCCGCACTTTAACCTTCGACTGGCCCCACCCGGTCATCTCCGAAACTTCCTTGACGGAGAACCCATCCCTGTCAATGAGCACAACGACCAGCCTGTCTTCGGGCTCGAGCTTGGCCAACAGCCGCTCAGCGATCTCAGCAGCGTCGCGCTGACGTTCGGAGCTGGCGTGGCGAGCGCGCGCCACTTCCAGCATCTGCAGCTCGAACCACTCGTCCTCCTGCTGCGTTTCGTGAGGCAACTGCTGCTCGATGCGGCGGCGTTGGCCGCGCAGGTGATCGTAGCAGGCGTTCACTGCGATCTTGGCGACCCATGCCTCGAACGAGCGGCCCAGCGTGAATGTGCCTAGCGAGAAGTACGCTTTGGCGAATACCTCTTGCGCGATGTCTTCGATCATGTCGCGGCGCCGGAAGAAGCTGCCGATAATGCTGAAGACTCGCGAGCTGTGACGGCGGACCAGCGTTTCAAAACTATCGTCGTCACCGGCCCGGCTGCGTCTGATCAACTCGTCTTCGTCGTTCGCACCGCTGACGATCGCCGGTTCTTCGGAGACAGAAGCAGGGCGAACCTCGGCGCCACGGCTCGGGTCATTGGCCTCGCGATCCAATTCGACTCGGCCTCTTTCGGGAGCTTCGCCGATCAGGGCCTGACGAGCCGTGCTCTGCGCGTTGCGGTTTTCGGCCTGCTTCAATCCACGCTCCACTGAGTTGCGGGGTAGGCCCCCCGGGTGATACTGCGAACGCCTATCGATTTCTCTTTGTTCTTTCTCGCGCCCACAGCCGCTGGCGCGATCAAGGTTGACCAGTTTGGGCTAAACCTGACTAACGTAGTAACGCTAGCTTTGTTCGCCTTTTTCATCAACCCGCAGCCTGCCGCCCGGCCAGGTTTATTTGCAAAGAACTATTGATGACCCGCGCGCCAAATCCCGGTCAACAGTCCCTAAGACGATGTGGCTACTCGAATGGTTACTATATTATGAGCTTCGGGGTAGGACGTAGAACATCACGGCGAAGTAGTGGCAGATGCTTCCGGCCATAACAAACACATGCCAGATGGCGTGATTGTAAGGAACTCTCTTCCACGCGAAGAACAGAACGCCGACTGTATAGCACAAACCGCCGGCAACCAGCCAGACTATGCCCCATAGCGGGACCGCCGACATCACTGGCTTGATCGCAATCAGCACCAGCCATCCCATCGCGATATAGACCAAAGTCGAGACGATTTGGAACCTCTCAACGTGAAATAGTTTCCACAGAATCCCAAAGACCGACAAACCCCATACGAGTGAAAACAGGGTCCATCCCCAGAACCCGCGAAGATTGACCAAAGTGAAAGGCGTATAAGTTCCGGCAATGAGCAGGTAGATCGCCGTGTGATCGAGAATCTTGAGAATGCGCTTCAAGCGAGGCGTGTGGAAGCTGTGGTACAGCGTTGAGGCGGCGTAAAGAAGAACAAGGGTCACTCCGAAGGTCGTGCACCCGGCGATGTGCCAGGCGTTGCCGCGCATCACTGAGAGAATCACCAGCGCCACCAGACCCACGATGCTCAAGGCCAGACCGATGCCGTGGGTGATGCCATTCGCCAGTTCTTCGATGACGCTCTCGCTCTGGGTGTTACTCATCGCTCTCTCTCAAATAAGTTTTTCCCACTCGTCCTTCGTGATTCCGGCCTGTCGCAACAGCCTTGCCAGTAGTTCCTTTCCCACGTCGGCGCGATGCGGATTGGGCACGCGCAAGGTACGATTACCTTTGATCATCAACTGGTGCTTGCCGCCAGAATAGGGTCCGTCGAAGCCTGACTTCCTCAAATAGCGAATGAGGTCGGTCCGCTTTTATCGGCCCGAAGGATGGCATTAGGCCACTTCCTTGATCGCCAGTTCGATACCGTCAATCACCGGTAGAGGAAGATTGCGTGAGACACGAAACAGGATCCATTCCTCTAATACTTCTTCCAACTCATGGCGGCAATCCTCGAGCGTATCGGTGTTGGCATACACACCGTCGAAACCGGGAATCTCACCATAGAAGCTCTCGTCGTCCGAAAGGATTTCGTACTTCGCTCGCCGCATCGCTGCTTCAATGTATTTCGTCAGCACTAGCTTGCTCCTTAATGCGATCTCGCTCTCCACGCCGAGTTCGGCGCCCACAACGCTCTGCCTCGCGCCGGCGATGACGGTTGAAGAAGTTCGGAAAGCGCCATGAACCTTGCTTCAACCTCTGAGACAGTTAGGTCGGATCACTGCTAAAGCGCAATTTTAGGCTTTCGCGGTTCAAGAGGTTTATCTCGCCGATCACTGAAATGAACGCTGAACAGTTTTGACTCTCCGCCTGTCACGTCGGCCGCAGTTTTATCGCTAGGTTTCGCCAAACGCTTGTCTCCACATTTCTTGCATTCGCCTCCATATACTAGGGTCATATCTCGAATCAAGTGCCTCCACCAGATATGAGAGTACATTTAGAATCTATGCCCACCATTGCAATGTTCCCAGTTGCGATGCCCGCAGAGACTGGCGTATGTCGACGAATTGCCCGAATTATCCCTGCACAAAATCTGAATTCCACGACCGGAGCTTAACTACCTGATAAACGCTCGCAGAGCTTCGATGCGCTGGCTCAATTCGACCGGCGACAGGTGCCGATACTGTTCCGGGACCATCTCTCTCGACGTAGCCTCGCGGGCCGCGACCAGAATCTGGTATTCGACCGCCATTTCGTCGCGAGCCGGGCTGAACTCGTTGGCGACTTGCTGGACGTCTTGTTGGCCGGTCTTATCGCGAGCGTCAATGCGGCTCATTCGTCGCGCGCGGATCAGCATCGACTCGATGTCGGCGCCCGAGAGCGTCAGCGTGTTCTTAGTGATCGGCGACCAGTCGGTCACTTCGTGCGCAATCTTGTGTTTGTGAACCATCGCTTCGATTACTGCCAGGCGATCTTCTTCCGAGTCCGGATAGAACAACGATATGTGTTCCTCAGCGCGGCCCTGACGCTTCAAGTCGATTGGCAAAAGGTCCGGGCGGCTGGTCATCAGTATCCACAATATGCGCCCGCGATTTCGGGTGTCGCCCATCGCCGCCGCGAGCTTCGAAAAGATTCGCGCGTCAACACCCGAATCTCCCCCGCTCTCGCGAGAGCCGAGGGTCGCATCGGCTTCATCCACCAGCACCACTATCGGCGCTAGCGTCTGAAGCAGGTTGAGAATCTTTTCGAGATTCGCCTCGCTCGACCCGACCCAGCGCTCACGAAAGTTCTTGAACGCAACGACGTTCAAGCCGCAATCGTGCGCGAAGCATTCGGCCAGAAACGTCTTGCCGGTTCCTATCGGGCCGGAGATGAGAATGCCCATCGGCGCTTCTTCGGTGTTGCCTGCGCGAATGGTATCCGCGATCGAGCGCATAAAGGCTTTCGCCTTGGCCATCCCGCCAACTGAGTCCAGCCCGAATCGCGGGTGAACGAATTCCACTAGGCCGACGCATTCGGCTTCGATCAGCTCTTTCTTCTTTTGCCGAATGCTATCGAGCGTGAGCGAGTTGTTCTCACTCGCCGCGCTTCGCATCAACGAATTCAGGTGCACTCGATTGAGCCCGGATGTGGTCAGCGACAACTGCTCATCGGTTACCTCGCTCGAGAGGTGTGGCAATTGAACGCGCAGATGACCGATGAACTCGAGCCGCTCCGCTTCGTCGGGGTAGGCAATGTCGATCGCCGCAAGCCGCGAGTTCTGCCGGATACGCGGATGAATCTCGGCCACGCTTTCTGCGACGAGGATTACGATGTTGTCTTTCTTCAACAGGCGCGAGCTTGTGATCCACCGCTGAAAGGCTACGAGGTTGGTGCGATCGTCGCCCGACATGTAGCTTACGTCGCCCGCGGGAATGATCGTGTCCAGGAAATTGATGATGACGGCAACCTGATCCCCGTAGAGCAGGAAGTGCTCGATCAGAGGCAGCGCGCGGCCAGGCTCTTTTGGAAGCTGTCGAAGCGCGTCGCGATTCATCAGCGGATCCGACACGCGAAGCAAGGCCGCGAACTGACGCTCGGCTTCAGGAGATCCGAACTTGATCCCTTCGCTGCGATTGTAAGTCAGCAGATGCTTAGTCCCGACCAGCTCTCGCTGAAGGTAGTTGAGCAGGCTGATGTACTCTGACCCGGAACGCACAAGGTCATAGATGTTGTTGTAGAGAAGGAAGTGACTGGCTTCGCCCGCGTAGTACTTGCGCGCCATGCGCGCTGCCCACGAGGGGAGCTGATCGATCTCGTCTATCAGGAGTCTTGTTCGTGCTGATGACATAGTGATGTGGGGTTCCGAGTTCAGAGTTCCGGGTTTCTGGTTTCTAGTTTCTAGTTTCTTTAATGCGCCGTTAAGAAAAGAGTTCGGTTCCACCAGGAACCAGAAACCAGAAACCCCGAACCCAGAACCCGGGACCCGGAACTACTGCCCTTGCGCAACCGGGGGGCGTCCGTGTTGCGACGACGAGCGCTCGCTGAGATCCAAACTGTTCATGATCGGGGCCGTCTCGTCCAGTATTTCCTTGGTCAACTCAATCGACGACAACAGGGACTCAAAATCGAGCGACGAGATGTGTTCAGGGGTCGGCATCGTTATCACCTGATCGTTCACCAATCCGAAGAAGCTCTCGATCGATTGAAGCTGCGCTTCCACACGCTTCATCGAGCGCTCCATGTCGTCGTAGGTTTTCATCCTCTTTTGAAGGAATTCGAGATTGGTTTGATAAAGACGCCGTGTATCATCGTCGGGTGCGGAAGCAATGGCCCGCTCGGCTTGCTGAATCTGATTCTGTATCGTCTGGCGATTGATCGACCGCATATGATTCTTACGCCGCCGGTAGGTGTCGAGTAAATCGACGTACGACTCCCAGTAGACGTCAAGCGTCTCGATCCTCTCGGGTACTTCTACAACGCCGGTGAATTTTTTGTAGTTCTGATAGATCTGGTTTTTCATCCAGCGAAGGTACTCGACCGCTTCGCGCTCGCGCGGGTCGAACGTCTTGACCAGGTCTTCACGTCTGCGATTCCGCTCTGCGAGCGAGCGCCGCCTCGTTCTCTGATCCACCAATCTGCGATACCCCGGCGTGTTCGGCATGGTCGAAAGGTACAGCGCTTCGGCGACGCCGCCGGCCACCAGCGGCCCCCACCAGGCGAGCCAGTGCAAGATCGCAATATCCGGGGCGGCGGTAACGGCGAAGACCGCAAGCGCGACGAATATCACCATCGCCCAGATGTTGAGGGGTTCCTTTATTGCTTCTTTGACGTAGCTGACCTGTTCAGGCATATGGGTTCTTCTGATGAGTGAAACGTCAAAGGTGATGCCCTGGGAGCGCAGGCATCCTTGCCTGCTTCTTCTCACGCAACGCCGACCAGGCAAGGATGCCTGCGCTCCCAGGGCATCACGTTTCACGCATCACATTTCACTCTGCTATTCCAGCGCTTTCGCTCGGTCCGAAGGTCCAAGCGTTTTCTCCGCGGACGAATCGCTGTGAATCGAAGGCGGCGCGGGGGTTGATGCGGGCGCCTCCGGCGCCAGCCCCATTTGCCGCTTGTAAGCGGTTAACGTGTCTTCCACCTGAATGTTCAGCGATTCGCGCTCGATGTCCTGAATCTGCGATTCGACACCTCCGGTTGCCAGGTCCATCCGGGCTTCGGCAGCGGCTGACCGCCGTTGAATTCGCTCCCGCATCTCCTGGAAGGTGCCCGCGTCATCGCCAATCTGGAACGAAGCCATCGCCTGCGAGAGCTGCTCCTGCATCTTCGCGCCGCGCGCCTCATTGACCAGTTGTTGAGCCTCGGCGGTCCGCTTCTTTACTTGAAGGATGTAGTTGTCCAGAAACTTCTTCGCTTGCTCGGACGCCGCGTGAGAGGTGTCAAGCTGCTGGCGCGCGCGCTCCAGCGCGGTCTGCTTCTCCTGCAGAGCGGTGATGTAAGTCCGCGCTATATCGTCTCGGTTGGTAGTGATGGCCGCCTTCACCTTGGCGTCGTAGTCTTTGATCTCGCGCTCCAGTATGACGACTTCCTTCTGCAGAAGCTTTTCAGTAGCCATCACCTGAACGACGTTGTTCTGCATCTGAGGGACCTTCTCGCGCATGTCGCGGATGGTCTGTTGCAGGATCAACTCGGGGTCTTCAGCGCTCTCGATGAGTCCCCCGAAAATGGAACGGAACAGCCTCTTGAGTCTAGCCCACATTTCCCCTCCTAAACCGACGGCCTCGGTTCCACGCTCGCGGCCCACTCGACGGCTTTGCGGGCATTCGACTTCGCTAAAACAAGACGCGCGGGGCGAGGCATATTGAAATTCGTCATTAGTCTACCATAACAAAACACAGGCGAAAAATTTAAACTGGCTCCAATTGTACGTCGCTGGAACGTGGACCGTTCTGACACCAGTAAGTTGCACGGGCGTTTGCGGGTCGCTATAACGAGAGAGGAAGGATCAGGCTCAAATCTATTCTACTTTTGCCTCGCACCGATTGGTTTGTTATGATTGCCGTCGCGTCGAGCCATGTTGAAGCAAAATGACGCGCTGCTCAATGGGAGATGGAGCCCCAGACCCTATGCAGAGCCGCTTGCAAGTACCCGAAGCAGAAGACTCGCTTATGACGCCGGAAGAGATCTTTTCTCTGGTGCACCACGACCTTGCATTAGTAGAAGAGGAATTCGACCGTAACGTCTCCGACGTTTCCACACTGGTGTCTTCGATCGCTCGATACCTCCACGAAGGCGGCGGCAAGCGCGTTCGTCCCGCGCTGGTGCTGCTGGCTTCCAGGCTTGTCAGCGGCGAAGCTTCCCCGTCGGCTGTTCGCATGGCCGCGGTTATGGAGATGCTCCACACCGCCACGCTGGTTCACGACGACATAATAGATGAAGCGCGCGTACGCCGAGGCCGCGCATCGGCCAACGTCCAATGGGGGAACGATCGCACGGTGCTGATCGGCGACTGGCTCTACATGACGGCGTTTGACATGAGCCTGCGCGAACGCAGCTTCGATATCCTTGACGCGTTGACCACGATGACGCGATTGATGGTTGAAGGTGAGATCATTCAACTCTCGCTGGTTGGAAACAGCCACATCACTGAAGACGAGCACCTCGAGATAGTTCGGCGCAAGACGGCTTACATGTTCAGCGTGTGCGCGGAAGCCGGCGGAATCGTAGCAGGCGCAACACGCGAAGAGCGGAGGGCTCTTTCCCGCTACGGACTGTCGGTCGGCGTTGCTTTTCAGTTGATCGACGACGTCCTGGATTTCGTATCCACCGAGGCGAAGCTTGGGAAGCCGGTCGCCAATGACATTCGAGAGGGGAAGCTGACCCTTCCGCTGATCTACTTGATGGAAGAGGGTAACGATGAGCATCGGCGGCTGATCGAAACGGTTATGCAAGAACGCGGGTTCGAATCGGTGCGGCGGGAAGAAGTTCTTCGGTTGATCCACGAGAAAGGAACGCTCAAGCGCGCGAGAGCGGAAGCCGAGCGTTATGCCGCCGAAGCGATCGAATCCTTGAGCATCTTTCCGCCATCCCTATATCGCCAGGCCCTGCTAAGCGTACCCCGCTTCATCGTCGAGCGCGAGATGTGATATAACTCGGCTTAGGCCGAACGCGCCGAGCCGGGGAGCGAAGGCGCAGAGGAGCGGAGGAGAAAGGAGTTTGTTCTCCTCCGCTCGTTCTGCCCCTCTGCTCCTCTGCTAACAGGTCGCGGCCCCGGTTCAACCATGCACTGTGATAGATGCAACGTAGACTTTCCTGATGGGCTGCGCTACTGCAAGTGGTGCGGAGAGTCGCTCGTCGATCGCCCGCGCATCACCAGCGAGCTACACTCTTGCCCAAGTTGCTCGGCTGCAATTCAACCGGGCTGGACATTCTGCAAGCTATGCGGAGAGCGCCTTCACACAGCCGCCCGCGAGGCAGGCGCATGTCCGGCGTGCGGTGCGCAGACCGAAGCGGGCGCGCCGACGTGCCTGCGCTGCGGTGAAGACCTGACCGGAGAACGTGCTGGTAAGAGCGATTCGAACTCGGCGGAAACATCGGTCTTCGCGGGGTGCTCGTCTTGTGGAGAGCGGTTGGATACGGGCTCGCTGTATTGCAAAGCCTGCGGCTCAGCGGTTTACACCGAAAAGACGCCGTTTGGTGGATCTGCGCTGCTGTGCGGGGCCTGTAATAGCTATAGTCCGCTTGGCTCGCGCGCATGCCGGGTGTGCGGTGCTCCCTTAGTTCATGGTTTACGGACTGTCGTGGACTTTCCGGCGGGCGCAACAACAACTGTCCAGCACAGAGCGCCGACGTTACCCGATCTCGACCAGCGCATTACAGAGGGGTCGCCACTTGCCGACACCGAGCAGGAACCGACTCTCGAATCGGGCGCGAACACCCTGACCTTCACTGGAGCTGACCCGCAAACCGGCACGGCGCTGCCCAGGGGTGCCGGAGAGACTAATATGTTGCCGGGAACTGCAGGGTCGAGGTCGGAGCAACAGGCGCCAACCTCGATCATGCAGATGGGCCGGATCACGGGTCCTGTCGACACTGACGAAGTTCCGGAGACTTCAAATACATCCGGCGCGCTCGCCGACGCGTCAGCGACCGGTGCTCAGCCGCCCGCGGCAGGCTCGCGGCCGCCAGGTCCCACAACTTTGGGACTGGGCTCTGAATCTGAATCAGCGGGAACCCCTGCCAATTCCGAAAGTAAGACTGCGGTTTTCGTTTCTCCATTACACAAGACGCCACCCCCGTCTAGCGAACAAGTCTCAGGGGACGATATTGGAACCAAGCCCTTCACCCCCGTCCAACCGACGCCGGCGCAGGAACCCACGAGAGAGTTTGAGCAACCAGCCCGAAGAGTGGCCGCGGATCAGGTCGCGCCTGCAGGCCAGATGACGGGCGCGCCTCAACGGACAAGCTCCGAACCAATCGGGTCCGAGGTTCAGACCTGGCCTGTTTCGGAAGGCGCTTCGCAGCCCCTTCCAAAAAAGCGAACCGGCGCGGTTATCGCATCGGTGATTGTCGTGCTAATCCTGTTAGGAGCCGCGGGATATGTTGGTTGGCTCCTGTTCGGCCGGGCAAGGCCGGCGCCGCCAGTTCCTCCACCGGTCGTGGCGGTCACTCCCGAGCCACCGGTCATTCCTGAGAAGCCGCCCGCGCCGGTTGTACCCGTTGGAATGGTGGCGGTTAACTTGGGCGCATACACGATAGGCAGAGACGGGGCTGACCCGCTCGAACAGCCGGAACATAAAGTTAACTTGCCTGCGTTTTTTATCGATCGAACCGAAGTCACTAATGCATCCTACAAAACCTTTGTTGACACGACGCGCCACAAACCACCCTCGAACTGGAGCGGCACAAGCTTTCCGGAAGGTCGCGCTGACTTTCCAGTTACGGGCGTGACCTGGCAAGATGCGGCCGACTACGCGGCATGGGCCGGGAAGCGATTGCCTACCGAAGTTGAATGGGAGGCGGCCGCGCGCGGCCCTGACGGGCGACTCTATCCGTGGGGAAATGGTTTTCGATCAGGGGCGGCTAATATCGGCTCGAAGCCGGACAAACCTACTCCAGAACAGTATCCGGCGGGGATCAAAGCGACCGGGCGATACTCCGAGGGAGCCAGCCCCGCAGGCGCCCTCGATATGATCGGCAACGCGTGGGAGTGGGTGGCGGATGAAATCAAGGTCTATCCCGGGAATACTGAGAGCAAGCTTGATCTCGAGCCGGGCATAACGTATCGGGTAATTCGCGGTGGCGCCTATGATGGGAGCGAAAAGAATGACGCAACCTACCGCGGATACCTTGACGGGAGCCAGCCTTACCCGAAGGTTGGATTTCGCTGCGCGAAGGATGCGAAGTAGAAAGTCCGTGGTCCGTAGTCAGTAGTCCGTAGCGAGCAGCCGACAGTTCAACGTGCCGGACTACGGACTACTGACAACGGACCACGGACTTTTTATGCGATTGAGCTTGAAGCTTGGAGCCTTGTGCGGGGCCGCGGCGTTCATTCCGCTCTTCATCACCTCACTTCTGATTCTATCGGAAGTCTCCACACATGCGCGCCAGCAAGCGCTCGAGCATTTGCGTAGCGATGCGCGAGCGGCTGCCTCGCTTTGTGACAAAAGGCAAATTGAGTTGCGCGCCATGGCTCAATCGCTCGCGGATGAGATCGCAAACCGCGCGCTTGTCAGCAGCGATAATCTCGACCACGGCAACCCCGCCTCCTGGGCCCGCCTGCAAGATCTGCTTCCCCGCGCTCAGATTGAGGCTTCACTTGATCTGGTGATCGTCACCGATCCTCTCGGCCGGGTGATTGCTCGCCACAACGACCGGCCGGCGCCAGGCGAAACGCTGCTTGGACCCGGCGACAAGAACCCGATAGCAGAAAGAGTGATCGCCGGCGGCAACCTGCCGACCGCTTCCTGTGTGATTGAGCGCGGTGAGCGCTACGCGCGATTGGGACTGGATCGCATTGCGCAGCTGCCCCCGTCAGACGGCTCGACAATCGATGCAGCTCTGATGATCGAAGCGGGCGCGCCTATATTCAGTGGCGGACGGTTCGTTGGGGTCGTGCTGGTCGGGCAGATGCTCAACACCTATTACAAAGCCCGGGTGACTTCGAACCCGCTTCAGAACCCGTTGGTGGCCGAAGCAAGGCAGACGCTATATCGCAGCCGTGAGGAGGATGCCGGCGCGCTCATCGCGTTAGACAATGTGATCGTCGCTTCGAGCGTGCCGCCCGATGGCACTCGCGGGTCGAGCGGACCCGCGCTGGTCGGGACGGTACACGATACCGCGACGACCGAAGAGGCCAGTCGAGACGGCGCGCGAAGCTACAGCGTTGCATGGCAGCCGTTGAAGGCAATCGACGGAACTGCGATTGGAGCGATCGGCATAGCGCGGCCGTCAAAAGAGATGGAAGGCGCGGCTGGAGCCGTCCGCGAGACGACTATTCTCATTGGCGCCATAGCATCGTTGCTGGCGGGCGGCGCCGGATACATGTTCGGCCGTGGACTTGGATCGAGAATCGACGATCTGGGAGATGCTGCCGGCCGTTGGGGCCTCGGTGACCTGAGTACGCCGGCGCTGGATCTCGAGCCTTTTCTCGCAAGATGGATTCCGGCCGAATTCCTGCGCGACGAAATCAATCGATTGGCCCAGCAGCTCGATCAAATGCGTGAAACCTTCCGACAGGCGATCGAGCGAATACGAAAGAGGTAGCGGACGCTTCGACGACAGGTCTCAACAAGCCTGCTGCGTTTTAATTAAGTGCTTCCAGAATTGCCTCCGCAAACTTACTCGCACCGGTGATGTTGGGATGCCCTGCCGATGCGCGCTCGCAGGTTAGTCGCCTGACGAGATCATTCTCAAGCAAATCGCACGCGGCGCGACGCTCTGCGCGTACGGGGTCTTGAGGGGAAAAATCGGCATTAACGCCCCATAGCCAGGCTTCGGAGGCAAGGGCGGCGTTTGATGCCGTGAACGGAGGTTGGGCAAAGAATAGACGCTCGGGTCCGCCGGCTGCTTCATTCACCTTGCGTACGGCCTTTCGCAACATCCTGTTGGACAGGTTATAAAACTGGCTGCAGTTGGCAACTACTTTGTCCAGAAGACCGTCGCCCAGGAAAGCGAAAAAAGGATCCACGCTCACGCCGTGCATCGCCAGAAAGAGCGGAGCCAGAGGCGTAAAGCTCTCGGCGCTTAGTAGCGGAAAATAGCTCGTCACGACAACCTTTCGAGTAGGCTTGGTAAATTTGTTGATCACGTTTTCGAGCAACGTTTTCATGTCGCGAAAGCAATGCTGCCT
>Ga0075425_100003875_pt1 | contig 15315 bp, 12 predicted proteins | sample SoiMethybrSBSTD4_FD_75300 | JGI IMG/M metagenome (GOLD analysis project Ga0075425, IMG submission 75300) | Bulk soil microbial communities from a Populus tree surrounding site in Tennessee, USA - Soil MetaG P. TD hybrid SBSTD4 | ecosystem: Environmental > Terrestrial > Soil > Tree plantation...
GGGCCGTTTTGGCGACGAAATTGTGTTTGTTGAGGTTATTTCATGCTTTGCGCCTACCTATGCTTCATTTTGCTGCTTCACGTTAGTTCCACCACGCAGCTCTCAACAGTGCTAAGCGTTCTGGCGTAACCCATGACTTCTGCATATACCTCAAGCGTCCGCTCAGTCATGACTTCAGCAGAGAAGTGCGTTTCAACTCGCCGGCGTGCCGCCATGCCATAGCGAAAGCGGAGACTCCGATCGTTCATCAACAGATTGATCGCAGACGACAGTTCGCCAACGTTTCGAGGCTTTACAGTCAAACCCGTCTCACCATCGATCGAAACAAAAGGTACTGCGGAGTCTAAAGACGTATTGATAACGGGCCGGCTGCATGCCATGGCTTCGATCTGAACTATTCCGAATGCCTCGCTTCGTGTGATCGAGGGCAGCACAAAAGCATCTGCCGCGTGGTAATAAGGAATCACATCGCTAACCTGACCGAGAAAAACAACTCTCTCTCCGACATCCAGCTTCTTTGCCAATCCTTCGAGATCTTTTCGAAGCGGTCCGTCGCCGATAAGAAGCAGTCTTGCGTTGATGCGTTGCATGGCAGCGATCAAATATTCGAAGCCCTTGTAGTACACGTGGCGTCCGATGCTGAGCAAAATACTTGGCCCAAATTGCGATCGTATGCGTTCGATTTCCACAGGATCCACCGCGTCAAACAATTCCGCACGAACTGCAAGTGGGATTACCCGGCATTTCTCCTTGACCTCTTGTAAGACGTCCGAGGTTTCTGTGTAACGAGGCGATGTCGCGATAATCGCGGACGCGCGCTTTAGAACCTTTCTGAGCACTGGTTGGAATGCTTTTGCGAGGATTCTCTGCCGTACGACATCGCTGTGATAGGTGATCACCAAACGGCCACGATGCGAGCTTGCTAAATAGGCAACCACCGCTGTGGGATTTGGCCAGTGTATATGAATGATGTCCGCGGGATGCGCCCGAATTGCCCGCACCATGCCAGGACTAACCGGGGTTCCGGCAACACTGCCGAGTGTGCCAACGCGCGTGATTGGAACGTTTCCCACAAACTCGGCACTTGTACGCCTGGCGTCGCTGGCAACGATAACGCTCAGATCACAACTTTGGCTCAGCCCTTCACACAGAAGTTCCAGGTGCGTTTCCATGCCGCCACAATGTGGCGGATAGAATTTTCCGACATGGAGCACACGAAGCCTACGACTGCTCACAGGCTACCGGGTGCTTTCCTTCGACAGGTCCTCATATCCCAATCCAGTAAGCGTTCAGCAGATAACTGCCATCCAGGCCGGTAATAAGAGCCTTCTTCATGACAAATGTTCTCCTTGGAATCAGAAAGCGGTGATGAGCAGGACTTATGTACCGAGCAATTCTGAATAGATTCGGGCCATGCTCTTTGCGTATTCCGCCCAAGTAAAACGTGATGCCTGACGTATGCCCCGATCACACTTGCGCTTCCATGAATCGGGATGTTTACGGCGCTCTGAAAGTAAGGAGGCTATTTTCTGGGCCCAGCGCTCGGTATCAGCGACAGCACAGTACTCCGCCGCTTCTCCGCCGACTTCTCTAAGCACAGGAAGATCGCTCGCGACTACAACGGTGCCGCAAGCCATGGCTTCAGCTAACGGCAAGCCAAAGCCCTCTCGTTCGGACGGCAGCAACAGGACGCTCGCGCGCCTGTAGACTGCCGCGAGAACATTGCGTTCCAAATGTGCCAGCTCAAGAATGGCATTCTGCAAATTCAGGCGACTGATCAGCGCTTTTTGTTCGGCAGTAAACGGTCCACCAACACGGATGAGACGCACATCCGGAATCCGTTCTCGCACCCGCGCCAGAATTTGAATCAACACGTCGATCCTTTTCCTGGGAATCGTCGTCCCCACGTGCAACAGATCGTTCGGGCCACTTGGTCCAAGAAGTCGATCCGCTTCGCCATCGGATTCTGCATCAGGTTTTGGCGAGCAAGTCGGGTGAACACCGTTCGTGACAACAATCAGTCGTTCCGGATCGACCAGGCCGTGCGCCAGAATGTCATTCCTTGTCGCTACGCTGTCGCAGGTGATTCGAGCAGCCTTTTGAAAGCCTCTCAGCGTGTGTCTCGTCATTGCGCGGAACAGGGGAGAACGTTTTTGTTCCAGCGTCGTCAAGACGCTCCGGAAAGCGTCTATGTCGTGACAAGTGACTACAGTTCGGTGCGGCGGAAGTTGATGAACAAGCTGGGAGTAACTGTGATCCACAATGTGAAACACATCGAATTCATCAACCTTTGCTTCGAGCCACCGAGGATAATCCCAGAACCGATTTAACATACGGTCCGCATTGAATAGTACTTTCACGGCATCCGTGTGGCCGGTCGTGAATCGCCGGCGCATCGGAGGGCAGAGCCGAGTGACCTGGAAATGTTCTGCAAATCCGCGTAAGCCTTCCTCAAGCATCGTGCCAACAAGATCCATGCTCGCCCATTGCTCTTCCAGAAAATCGCAAACGATAGCCACTCTGGGTATCCAACCAGATTTGCGGGCTACGGCCGCGTTATCAGAGGCGTTAAGAATTGCGGGAGACATTGCGGTCTAAATTCGAGTTCAAATTTGTTCCATAGGTACTTGCGCCACTCGACAAAGACGACGTCATCGACAACGCTTCGGTCGATCTCGTGACAGGTCGCAGGTCCGTCAGTGCGACGTGACAGACGAGTCCGCAAAGAGATGCGCGCCCAGTATCCCAACGAGCCGGCGACCAAGAACACTGTAGTCGAAGTGCTGCAAAGCGAGAGCGCGGTTCGCTTGAGAGCCTCGCATTAATTGTGAATCTCGACTAATGGCGCGGATCCTTTCTGCTAGCCGCTGCGGGTACTCTGAATCGATCGTGTTGTTATAGTCGACCAGCATGTTGTCCGGCAGCAAGAGTGCCGCTTCACCCACGCGGCTGGCGAGAACATGCCTTCCGGTCGCCAGGTAAAGCGGCAGCTTTCCTGTTGTTCGGACTTCTCCCGCCGCGTCATTAGTTTGGGTTGAAAGGCACACATCAATCAGGTTTAAGTACCTAGGTAATTGCGCGTAAGGGATTCGGCCCAGGAAAATAATTCGATCTTCGATGCCACATTCCCGTGCTCGCGCTTTTAACTTCTCGAGGCCTGAACCGTCACCAATGACGATGCCCTTAATCGGCAGACCTCGCAGGAGGCATAAGGTGTCCACCAGTTCAGAGCCATAGCACATCTGCAGTTTTGGGCTCCAGGTGATGGATCCGACAAAACCCACGGTAAGCACACCGTGCAGGTCGTAACTCTCTCGCAAATCGTGAACGTCCATCGGACGAAACAACTCGGTCTCAACTCCGTCCTGAATCACCTCTGCGCGAATGTCCCTGGAAGAAAGACGTTCCCTGTGGATGCTGCCTCGTACAACGATCTCGTCGGCGAATCGCAACGAGCACCATTCCAGGAGCCAGGTCATCCACAAACCGATTTTGCTCCGGGTTCCGACGGACCGGGCAAGAGCATAAATAGAGTCGCCGGTGTCCACGATGAGGCAATTACGCACAAATACCTTATAAAAGAGGCCCGCGATCACGCCCGAATAGGCCATATCAAAGATGTAGGTAATAGCGGGTGGTTCGGCCTGAAGGAATCTGATGAATCGCAGGATGGATACCACTCTGTTATCCGTTCGATAACAGATTCGGATGTCATATTTACGATCCAGATGCACAGCCAGACCGCGAGCCCGAACGCCGACCGCGCTGTGAGCATCACCATTTACCAGGAACGCGATGCGCCGTGTCACTGTTGCGATTGTTCTTTCATGAACTTCAGTGGCTGCTTTAGACAAGTTGTGGTGTTACCTGAGCGAAAACTTCGTGGAGAGCCTCGAGGTGATGCTCCAGATTAAACTGCTTTGCGACAGTCGTTGCGCCTTTCCGCAGTTCTCGATAAGCATCGCCGTCCTCAAGACATTTGATTATGGCGGTCGCGAGACCCGCTGCGGTTGGAGGATTCCCTGGCGCGAGATAACCATTCACGCCATTGATGAGCCAGTCGCTTACTCCACCCACATTGAATGCGGCGACAGGAATACCATGGGAACCCGCTTCGGGCCCAACGCGCCCGAAGGGCTCGGGCCACAGGCTCGGAACGACCAGTAGATCCGTTTCTGAATAGATTTGATCCAGCCGATTCTTGTCTGCCCATCCAGCAAACTGAAATTCCAACTCTGGATGTCGAGCACGCACCTTCGAGGCTTTTTTTTCCCACGCCGTTCTTTGAGGGCCGTCCCCTGCAAACGTGACCCGAATCCTTACGCCTAGTTCGTCTGCGACGGCAGGTAGAGCATTGATGAGGGTTGCTCCGCCCTTTAGTAGTTCCATTCGGCCGACAAAAAGCAAATTCCAATTTCGCTTGCTCAGAATGTCTTGTCTGCTTGGCACCAATACGCTTGTGCCTGACACGCGATGATGCGGGCGAGCAACTTCATAAACGAAGCTGTAAACGCGAGATTCAGGTATTCCATTCCGGACGTATTCTTCACGCATGTGGTTGGAGTGCGTGACGATTGCCTGGTATTTGTGAAGGTTCGCAAGTCTTCGGGATTCCCTGCGAAAGAGTTTCCACATGGTGATTGGGCTGCGACCACCACACCGCCGCGGGAAATAATGCAGAAGACACGCCGGGCCAAACTGCCGATTACATGGCCGAACGATCGGAAACTTGAAAGTCTTCATCCCGCTGATGCAGGTTCCATAGTAGTTGTGCGAGAAATAGATGGCCGGAGCGATCTTAAGAAACTCGTCTTCGAATTGTGGATCCAGAAGTCCGTGTGCATAGATGAGATGGGGTTTCCATGCTTTCATGCACTCGAGAGTTCGTTGGATTCCCAGGTCTGATACGTTCCAGCACGGCACGCCTTCCGGCAACGGAATCCTGTCGCGTGAATCAGGAATATCCACTTCGTAAGCGAAGGCCAGTTCGTGACGTCTCTGAAAAAGAGCGGGCATCAGATTCGTCAGGTAGTCTTCTATGCCCGCGATCTTGCGACTGCTCCAATTAACGATCAGGATTCGCATACAGCAAGATTTTGTTGATGGCTGGATCGAAGGGTTTGGATCGTGTGCTCCACGTGAAACCGATCCAAATACAACCGCGTGGCCCGAGACCCCATGCCGTTCAGCTTTTGCTCATCAGCAAGGAGGTTATTTACTGCGTCTCGAAAAAGGTTAACGTCCCATGGCGGCACAAGTGCAGCAGCGCCGCTCTGCGCCCATATGTCTTCCGTCAGCGAACCTGCGGTTGTGACAATCGGCACCCCGTGTGACAGTGCTGCCATAGCTGTTCCTCGCCTGCTACTCACACCGTCCGGGTAAGGCTGGATCATCACGTTGCACTTGTGAATCCAGTACGAGAGTTCACCTGCGCCGACCTCTCCAGTGGCACTGATCTGCGTGGCCAAATCCGGATTCTGCTCAATTATCTTGAGTCGGAATTCTGTGCTGCCCCGTCCCATGAGGACAAGAGAGCGGTTGGCATAGCCTCGCAGCAATTCCGGAACGAGAGGTCCCAACATTTTGGAAATCGGCCAACCGAACGTGCCGAAATGTCCCAATGTATGCTGCGTGCCTGGACTGCCAGTGTCGGTGGCATCAACAATTTTGGCGACATTCACAGAACATTCCACATTGCTTGGCACCGGCAGCCATTGTATGGGTATGCGTCGCCCCAGCATGTACGGCTGAAGGCGGTCCCTCCAGGCTGGGATGGCAATCCATATTCTGGTCGCCCCGTTGAGCAGGATGAGGATCATGACCCTATGGATCGCAGCGGCGATGGCCTGTTGCCAGGTACCTCCTCGAAAAGGAAGAAATGGCTCATGGACCATAATCTCCACTTCATCGTGTTTCCTTCTGGCGCGATTCCACAGCCAGAGGCAGAAAGGCAAATTCATCGAGCGGTATCTATAACCGTGAGGCACCCATTGGACGAGGAGCCGTCGGGGCGATGGAAATTCGTTGAGACTTTTGTCCACACACATTAAATCGCGAACAGTAATTTGACCCAGGCTCCGATGAACATCGACTCCCGCGGTGTGTGGTTCGGGCGAGCAAGTTGAAGGACACCACACATGAACCCGGTCACCCTTTTCAGCGAGGCCTTGCGCAACTAAGCGTGTGTAGTCGCTTACACCGCCCCGCTGAGGTGGATATTCGCAAGTAATGATGTGCCACTGTGCGACTGCTGTCATCTATAGCTTTTCGCGACGGAAGACCGCGAGAGGCCGTAGGATCCATTAACGGCATTCACGATCGGTAGATCTGCAGGCAACGTGTGACCACCCGTGGCCAAGTAAATTTGGCAAGTACGCGATCGCGTGCAGCCTGACCCATGATCCGAGCCCGTTCGGGATGGTCCCGCAGCCACGCAATCTTTTCGGATAACGCGCGGGAGTCACCGGGCGGAACGATGAAACCTGTTACTCCATCGATAACAATCTCAGGCATGCTGGCGACCGACGTGCAAATTGCAGGAAGACCGCACGCCATTCCCTCCAGCAGAGTTTGTCCAAGGAGTTCGGGAACTTGCGTTCTTCCACCGTACACATCTATGTAAACGCTCGGTAGCACAATGCACGTCGCCGTGCGGTATGCGGTAACCAAAGTACTGTCGTTGCAATTATGGTGAAAGGTGACGTTCTTCCCAGTCGCGAGCTTATGCAGGTAAGTAAGAAAGTTTTGGTCGTAAGGCTTACCAATTACCGAGAGCGGCATCTCGTCGGGCAGACCCTCGATGAGATAGTTGACGCCCTTGTGTGGGAGCAGTCGACCCACGAAGAGAACACCCTGTCTCTGTGAAACAGTCGCATCGGGAGAGAACTTCAGCGTGTCCACTCCTCCCCAGATTACATGCTCGCGTGAATCGTCCGGTCGTTTCGAAAGCGCTCGACTATACTCACTGATATGCAGACGAGCGTGGTACCAGTTGTCTGTTGAGACATAGGCTGAGATGTCCCAGCCACCACCGCCCAAATCACTTACAAACACCTTACGGTTGGACAGCCGACAAATAGCAGCGGCTATGCTCGATGCCAGTATGTGTTGCTGATGGCAATGTACAACGTTCGCATTCCGCACCTCTCTTAACAGTGAGAGAGAAATCGGATTCGTACGCTGTCGCCGAACGAAATGAGCGTTGCCGAGAACTTTCACTCTCAGGTTGCCGAAGGTCTCTTGAAAATCGTCTCTGCCGAAGGTGACAAGAGTGGTTGGCGCAACATCAGCCATATGCCGGGCGAGCTCAAATGCATACCTTTCTGCCCCGCCAATGATGCCATCGGCCTCGTGAAACAAAGCAGGAACGGTGTGAACTACATCAAGCACGGCTTGGGTTCAGGAATCTTCAGGAGAGTCAGCGATTGTTAGAAGTTTGCGAACTCTGTTTCCCTGGATTGGAGCGACGAGGCTTGAGACAGTTCCCGTACGCGCCGACGTCCTTCAGCGTAGGTTTTGTACGATCGCATGAATCCAAGCACCCTGCCCAACTGGACTTCGACGTTCAGAATTCCACGATCACCTTCAAAGGCACGCCAGAAGGTCAATATGTACAACGGGTGTCTTAACAACGCGACAACGGAAGCCAACAGATGCCATTGCCACATTTTTCTTAATGACCTCTTCCAGCTTGGAACGTGCTCGCTTGAAAGAAAATAGTATCCATCCAGTTGAACTGAAGACACGCCATGTCCACGATGCAGCCGGCGTACATATCGCCAATTCAAGCGGCCGGCGGGCAAGAAATGTTTCAGCCGCAGATGTGAATCGCGCCATAGCTGCCAACCAGTCATTCGAATTGCCAGGCAAATCTCCCAGTCATCACATGCTGTGAGCATTTTCCCTTTACGACCTACCACGAACCAGCGATACCCGGTCGCCAATACAGATTGCCAAGCCGACGACCGGACAGTCATGCCTGCCCCAGGTAAGACTTCACCGGAAGTGAGACAGCCGATCTCCACATTTCTTGGTGATACGGCAAACATATTCTTGAATTCGTCGAACCACCACGGGCTCGAAACTTCGCATACGGCTTCATTTACTCCACCACAGATGCCGATGCCGGGATTCTCGCTCATTAACTGGAAAATTGTGCTCACCCATTCCGGACAGACCCAGTTGTCATCGTCAATGAAACTGATGAACTCGTATTTTGCTTCACTGAATCCGCGCTCGCGTGCATAGATAAGCCCCAGTCGTGGCTCCGAAATTACGCGCAGCGGAACAGCATTGAGGGACCAACATGCCCTCGCAAATTCGGCTGTGTTATCCGTCGATGCGTTATCGATGAGGATAATCTCCCACGGGATTTCGTCGTCTACTTGCTGGGCGACGAGATGTTCTAGCGTGGGCTTCAAACGCTGTGTGCTGTTGTGACAACAGATGACTATCGAAACGCCGGCCGGTAACGGCGTGCGGCGGATGGCTCCGCCTTCATCGCCCTCTGTTCTACGACACGCCATGCTTATGCTGCTCAAGAGCTGGAATCATCGCCATCTTCATTCCACGAAAGACGTGCCGGATTGAACTGTTTCCTCGTAGGGCGCCGCTTGCACTGTGAGCCGGGCATCGGGTCTCCAATCAAAATCCCCGAATACTGCTCCTAGGGCGGTGGCCGTTGCTGAGGCTGTGTGCGGATATGGTAAAACCGATCCAACCTGAAAATGCGCCGCACCTTCAAACATATCCACGATGCCGCTTGCGGTACAAATGCTGGTGTCGAGTCGATAATTACCTGGTTTCAGCCATGGAGTGCGTATGACAAGTTCACCACCAACAGCATCGGCATCCTGATTCCAGCGACCGACGAGCCGGCCATCCATCTGCGCCAGTTCCAGTCCAGTCTCATTAAAAAGCTGCGCCGAAAGATAGAAACGCCCCAGTGACCCTCGGCGTCGTTCCACGCGATATGCAAATCTCTTGGGCTCCGCAGGTTCGAAATGTTGTTTCACAGGTTGGACATAGACGAAGCGGTATTCGCCACTTCCGCGCCGTGCAGATTCAGGACGTTCGGCTGTGGCAGTCACTTGCCGCGTCTTGAACGATTGCGTGTACCGCTCTATGGCTGCAGCGGGACTCCCAATGTAGGCCGTAGACCCTTGATCGAGGACTAATACTCTCGTACAAAGGGCGTGTATTGAATGCATGTTGTGACTGACGAAAAGAATCGTTCGGCCGTCGGTCGAAACGTCTTTCATCTTGTCCATGCATTTTTTTTGAAATTCGATGTCTCCGACCGCCAGTACCTCATCGACTATCAAGATCTCGCTACGCAAATGTGCTGCTACCGCAAACGCCAAGCGCACATACATTCCGCTGCTGTATCGTTTCACGGGAGTATCGATAAACTTTTCTACACCGGCGAAATCGACGATCGCATCAAAATGTTGACGGATTTCGCCGCGAGTCATTCCCAGGATGGCCCCATTTAAAAAAATGTTTTCTCGACCGGTCAGCTCCTGATGAAAACCTGTTCCAACCTCAAGCAAGCTGCCGACCCGACCGTACAGGTCAACTTCACCGTCCGTCATTTCAGTGATGCGAGATAGGATCTTCAGCAACGTGCTCTTGCCGGCACCGTTGTGTCCGATAATCCCAACGACCTGGCCTTTATTGACTTCAAAGCTGACATCCTTCAAAGCCCAAAAGATTTCGTTTTTATCGCGACGCATTAAGTGACGGAACTGGTTGGTCATCTCCTCGGACAGCGTCGTTGCTGAGTGGGCGGCCTGGCGGATCGTGTAGGCTTTCGCGAGGCCGCGGACGGAAATAGCGATGTCAGATGACATCAGCGAACCTCCGTTCCATACGGCGAAACACCGCGGCACCCAGGATTAAGAGCGTTACTGCAATTATGGCCGAGTAGACCACGGCCCATGTTGGAGGTGGAGCAGTTCCAATCATAGACCACCGAAAACCTTCAATTAAGCTAGCGATGGGATTGACTAAAAAATAGACATGACGATACGACGCGGGCACGGTCAATGCGAGGTAGCCCACGGGGCTGGCATACATGAAAAACGGGACGATGATCGGCAGAACATGCTGCACGTCGCGATAGCTGACCGTTAGTGCAGCGGCCGCGAGCCCCAGACCTAATGACATCATCAACAGCAATATCAACCAGACCGGCAATAGCAACGACGGGGACCTCAGTCCTATGTTAAAGACCAACATCACGGCGGTCATCGGAACCACGGATACAGCCAGATCCAGCATCGTTGCACCGACCGTCGAGAATGGCAGGATTATCCGCGGAAAATACACTTTGCTAACGAGAGCGGCATTACCCACCATGCACATGCTTGTCTTCAGGAGAGTTGAACCAAAGACATTCCATGCGAGCATTCCCGCAAAACAGATCGCTGGATACGGCAAATCCGTACTTCTTTTCATATCTGCAATGACTCCGAAAACGAAGCTCAGGATTCCCGCTGCCAGTAAAGGCTGCAACAACACCCAGAGCACGCCGAGCAGCGTCTGCTTGTAACGGAGTTTGAGATCCCGACTTGCAAGCACTATAAGGAGGTCACGAAAGCTCCAGAGTTCCGCGAGATCGAGGCCGACCCAGCCCCGCGTGGGGCGAAGTGTGGTGCGTTTAAAGGAGGCCTGTGTTGGCACTACTTTGTGCCTCCGGCGTTAACCATTATTTCTGGCGCGTCACCCATGTGATGTGGAGTAGATGTGGCAAACGTGTAGATGCGTTCGGCCATCTCCCTCCAACTGTAGGCGCGCAATTCTTTCGAAAATTCGGTTACTTGCAGCCTCCAAAAGTCGATGCGTGAGCGCCACATGAACATGCTTTTGACGAGGTCGTCAACGTCTTCCGGATCGGACAGCAAGAGATCTCGCAATGGCGTTGGATAACGCTCCGCGACTCCGGCGCCCGCGCTGACAATTGCAGGAACACCTCGACAGAGCGCCTCCTGAACATTCAGACCATAAGACTCGTAGCGCACTGGACTGACCAGAAGATCAGCCGCAGCGAGGAGATCAGCGATCTGGTCTGAGAATCCGAGAAAGCGAATCCGATCACTGAAATCGGATTGGGCAGCGAAGGATCTCCATCGAGGAAGCGCGCGCCCGTCGCCGACGATGACTAGATCTGCATCCCATTCAGCAAGGAAGCAGAGTTTGGACCAGGCGTGGAACAGGGTATCAAGCCCCTTATTGTTGTCGTAACCGATCGCGCCGATAAAAAGCACTAACGGCCGTTCGGCCGGCTGATTTAACCGTTGGCGAGCAAGTTCACGCTCGGCAGCGTCCGGAGGAACCCATGCCGACTCAGTACCGAGATGGATTGCATGCACAATTCTTGGATCGATGCCGATATGCTCAATCAAGTGCTTCCGTGTGAGTTCGGAGTTCGCGACGATCATTCTTGCCTTGTGCAGGCAGGTCAGTTCGCGGCGTTTGGCCGATCCAATGGCCATCCTATGCTTCAAGCGGTGTATCCACGGAGCCTCAACCGTTTTCGGAGCCCAGGCGTGGTGAACTCGGTGTACCCAATTGATATCTCCCCACGCGCAATTCCCGCCGTTCACTAAAACGCGAGCTTCAGGATGTTCGAGCGTTACTTTTTCCGAAACCTGGCATCCACGAAAAGAGAGCAACTTTTCTCCGAGAAGCCAGGAACCAGCTGGCACCGGAACAAGCTCAACGTGAATGTTTGGATGCTGCAGCAAGCCGTCGTCAATTCGATGCGTTACCACATGCACGGGGTGATCTTGTTCGACCAGATATTCAACCAGTGCGAGATTTGCCTTATCGGTACCGCCGAGACGATTCACGCCTCCTGCAACGATCACCCAGGGTGGGTTCTTCTTTGTTTTGTCTCTGCTGACGCTCTTCACGTGGACGAAAGGGTTTGCAACGGGCGACCCACCTGGCACTCATTCTGCGGCTGTACGACAGCAAGTTCCTCCTCCCGTCGTCGGCCAACTAACCAACCACCAGCCACCATCAGGATCACCGTCTGTGGAATTGCGGTCAGCAAGCCCGTTCCCAAAGGTGCTCCAGCAAAAGAAAAACCTACTGCGCACCACAGGAGCAGCCTTCCCAGATATTGCTGTCGCACCCTGCCCGGCCAGGCCGAAACCAATAGCCATACAATGAACCCGAGCCAGATGATGAGCCCAAGCACTCCCTGTTCGAGGAGGATCCGCCCATATTCGTTTTCGATACCAACGCGATTCCGTAATCGCTCCTGGAGGAAATAGGGAATGCTCGTGCCTCCTCCTCCAAGGCCGTTGCCCATTGGGTAGTTCACGAGGACATCCACAAAACTGGAGTTCACACTCCACCCGATTCTTGTTACGACCGTATCGGCGTTTAACGTCGTGAACCGCTGAAGACGTGCATCCTTATCGACAAGCCAACCTACAATCAGAAGAAGCGTGATGATCCCCGCTCGATGGGAGGCTTTCAGTCGAAGGCTAATGAAAACGCCTATCAGGGAAACAGCTAATAGGAGTGCCGAGGTGCGGGACGCCGAGAGAAAGACACCCAATCCTGAGGCTATGAGACTTGCTTCAAAAAGGCGTCTGCGGACGATTCCAACCGATGGCTTCACCCAAAGACCCACAAGAAATGGCACGGTGAAGGCCATTACTCCTCCGTAAGCGGCCGACGTAACGAAAGTGGCCGGGATTCGGTAGGCACCGCCCGCCACATCGTTACTCTTGTAAATAAGTTCCGTGACGGCATTGTGTGGAAAAAACTGTTCAATTCCGAAGAAGAATTGCCACAGGGCGATTCCCAACTCGGCTATGTTCAAAATAGCCATTCCTACCGCGAAAGTATTGAAGTCCTCCTCTTCCATTCGTGCACCGATCAGGAGAAATGGAATGAAGAAAACAGCGCCACGTAACCCAACAAGCTGGATCAACCAGTCCTGTGTGGGCACGAAGAACATCAACAGGGGCCATCCCATCAAAACAGCCACCCAGGGCTCCAAACTCAGCGAGCGGTAACGCTCCTTGCTCTGCGCCGGAGTCATGAATACGGCCGCATAGAGCCCAACCACACCGGCGTCAAAAATGAAGTGAGAGGTGTTGGTTGGAAAATTAGCCCGGAGTATTCCGTATGCATATCCCACCGTGAGAAGCGAAACCATTCCGGCGCCCAGCGACCGGCGGGAATAATAGAAAACCACTACGAGGCTGAGAACGCACAATAGGTCCGCGATCATAGGTTAGGCCGCATTCCTTCGTGCAATCGCGGATTGAATCACATCCGACAGCCGGTTGAGTTGTTGAGACGGCTCGCAGAGTTCACGCGCGCGCGCGCGGGCGGCGTTGCTCATTGCGACGCGGAGTTCGCTTCTTGTGACGAGACTCCGGATGGCTGCTGCCACTGCCGCTGCATTGTTCGGCGGCGTCAGGATTCCGCAATTCGAATCGACGATTTCCAGGCCGCCGCCTATCGCGGTGGTGATCACAGGAAGGCCGGCAGAGAGTGCTTCTATAAACGCAATTCCAAAACCTTCCGCGCCGATATTGGGCTGGCAAAACAAGTCTGCCGCCGTCAACAACTGTGATATGTCCGTACGGTTGCCAAGAAAACGGAGCCTGTGGGCGATTCCATATTGATCCGCAGTCCGCTTCAAGTGTTCCAAGTAACGCTCTTCCGCCGGCCGTTGTGCGCCACCCACAAACCAGCAGATCCAATCGGGAACATCCCCCATCCTTGCCAGTGCATCAAGATGCAGCAGATGCCCTTTCAAGGATTCCATCCGGCTTAGCTGCATTATGACTACGGCATCGTCAGGAGTATTCAGCTCTCTACGAGACGTCAGACGCTGTGAGCCTTCTGGCTTCACGACGGGAGGTACAGGGGCATACACGACTTCGCTCTTGACGGTCGGATAAAGTTTCGACACGAGGCCCTGCGTAAATTTGCTGCAGCAGATTACTTTTTGCGGACGTGTTCGCTTAGCCCAGCGCTCAAGCCAGTGAGTTCCTGACGTTTCACCATGGAGCCAGAACAGCAACGGAACCCTAGCCAATTTCAAAGTTGGGCCAAAGATCGCGACCGTCCACGATGAGTGGCAAATTGCCGCATCGAAGCGCCAGCGCGAAAGCAGCTCGCGGAGTCTTCGCCGTGCGGTCCAGAGCGAAATCGGGTTCCGAACACGGACGATCCCCAGGTTGTGCACGGGAACGTCCAGCGCTTGAAGTTCCTGGCTGAGGCGGCCCTCGAAGCACACCGTAAAGTGAGGTTCAATCTCCGCGCACTCCCCACGATAACGGGCCAATGTCACCTGGATTGTCTCAACGCCGCCGTACAAGTTTCCACTGCAGATGTGAAGTATGCGCATGCTGTTACGCTGCCTGCGCACGACGCGCTGACAAGATGGATCGATAGATCGGCGCCAGCTGGAGACCCAGCCTCGACCGATCGAAATGTCGTTCGGCGGTTTGCCGTCCCGCCTGACCTAATCTCTCGCGCAAGTCTGGATCGTTTGCCAGCCTGGCTATCAGCCCGGCAAGAGCGTCCGTGTTTCCGGGTGCGTGCGCTAGCGCGTTTACACCGTCACGGATAATCTCATTCGCGCCGCCTGCGGCGCTGGCAATGAGAGCGCGACGGCACGCCATGGCTTCCGCAATGACCAAACCAAAAGGTTCAGGTTGTGTGCTGGCATGCACGACGATATCCAGTGACCGCATAGCTTGTGCGGAACGAGACACGAATCCCGTAAAGCCAACTCGTTTTGTAAGACCCAAGTGCATGGCCTGCTGCTTCAGCTCGTCCAGGCTCCACTGGCTGGCGCCGGTCTGATAGAGTGCGTCGCCAACAACGTAGCCGCGCACAGGAAGATCCGTGGGCAACATCGCGAGCGCTCGCAGTAACACGTCGTGGCCTTTCCATTTTGCGAGGGTTCCTACAAGGCCGATGCGAACCACGTTGTTGCTGGCTAGAGGTAACCCACTCGCCGCGTCCAGATCGAGCTTTGGTCCTTCCGGTGAAAATTCGTTCAAATCAACGGCGTTCCACACCTCATGAATGGGCATTCGCGACTTCAGTGCGGATTTAAAGTCCGCAGCGACGCTTGCGGAATTCGCGATGGCGGCGGTACAGCGGCCGGCAAACATACGGAGCAGTCTCGCCATCACTGCGCGGGAACTGACGTAGTCGTGAATGTGCCAGACGAGAGAAACGTTGGACGGCTTGGCCCACGCACCAAGGGCGTGCATCTTAAAACCATTCGTGTGGATGAGGTCCGGTTTCAATTCGTTCAATACGCAGCGGAGC
>Ga0075425_100003876_pt1 | contig 15313 bp, 15 predicted proteins | sample SoiMethybrSBSTD4_FD_75300 | JGI IMG/M metagenome (GOLD analysis project Ga0075425, IMG submission 75300) | Bulk soil microbial communities from a Populus tree surrounding site in Tennessee, USA - Soil MetaG P. TD hybrid SBSTD4 | ecosystem: Environmental > Terrestrial > Soil > Tree plantation...
GCAACGCGCCGATCGAGCCGCCTCGTCGTCCTTCGCCCGGTGACCAACCCACGATCACCACGTCCTGGCCTTTGGTGGCTTTGATCTTGACCCAGTCCTTCGTCCGTCGGCCTGGTTTGTAGGTCGAGCCTTTCCGCTTGGCGATCACGCCCTCGAGGCCGCGCGCTTTCACCTGCTCGAACAACGCTGCGCCTTTGCCTTCGATCACCACCGAGTTCTGGATCCTCGGCCCCGGCACGAGCGCGCGATGCAATTCGGACACGCGCTCCTCGAGCGGGCGTTCGACGAGCGACTCTCCGTCGAGCCAGAGCAGATCGAACGCGATGAACAGCACCGGATGCTGTTTCAAGAGCTGCTGCGACGGCTTCGACACCGTGAACCGTTGCTGCAGGCGCTCGAACGACGGCTTGCCATCGCGCTCGAGCACGACGATCTCTCCGTCGACCAACGCGTTGTCGCCGGCAAGCAGCTCGTGCATCTGGAGCAGCTCGGGATATTGGACGTTGACCTCGCGGCCGCGTCTCGACACGAGCCGCGTCGTGTTGTTTCCGAGGTACGCGAACGTGCGGACGCCGTCCCACTTCACCTCGAAGTTCCATTTCGGATCGTCGAACGGATCGCCGCCCGAAGTGGCGAGCATCGGTTGCAGCACCGGCGGCATCGGCTTCGACGCCAACGCGCCGGCGCGCGACGAGCGGAAGATCAGCCAGTTCTTCGGGTCACCACCTTGCGCGGTATTGACGATGTGGTACTCGCCCTGCAGTCGCGCGCCGTGCAAACGGATCGTGATCTTCTTGTCCGTCCACTCGAGCGGCTCGTACGTGCCCTCGTCGAAGATGCGGACCTCCCCGGCGCCGTACTCGCCCTTCGGGATCGTGCCTTCGAACGTCGCGTACTCGACGGGGTGATCCTCGACGTGCACCGCGAGATGCCGGATGCCCGGCTCTTCCGGCAATCCCTTGGGGACCGCGAACGACACCAGAACGCCCGCGCGAGACAAGCGAAGGTCGTAATGCAAGCGTCGCGCGTGGTGCTTGTGGATCATGAACGTTGGACGTTCTACGTCCGACTCGCCGAGCGCGCCCGCCGGCTCGGCGGTGACCTCGAAATCGCGTTTGCGTTTGTATTCCTTCAGCGGCTCTTCGGGTGGAGGCCCCGGATCCGTCACCGTTTCCAGCTTCGACCGGTCGATCCCGAGCGCGTCCATCGCGGCGAGAAGGTTCTGTCCCTTCTTCGTCCCGCCCTCGCGCACCGGAGCGAACAGGTCGCCGACCGCCTCGTAGCGGTCCCAGACGGTCGCTATGGTGAAGTCGCCGGGCTCGACGTCGTCGTCGAGCTCCTCCCACCGCAAGGGCGTCGACACCGGCGCGCCGGGTTTCGCGCGGATCGAGTACACCGACCCGATGTTGCGCCCTTCCGAAACCATCGCGTAGTCGAGGAAAACCTTCCCCGAGCGCTTGGCGATCTCCCACTCCATCGTGGTGCCGTCGGGCCAGGTCTTGTGGATGATCCGGCAGACGCGCTCGACGAACGCGCGCGCCTCGCCGTACGTGTGTGTCCCGTCCAGCGGCACGTACACCTGCATCCCGGTCGCGCCGGAGGTCTTCGGATAGCCCTTCAACCCCAGACGCTCCAGCGCGACCTTCACCATCGATGCAACCCGCCGGACGGTCTCGAACGTGATCGGCGGGAACGGGTCGAGGTCGAAGAACGCGTAGTCGGGCCGGTCGATTCGGTCGGCGCGCGAGTGCAGCGGATGCATCTCGATGCAGCCGAGGTTCGCCACGAACAACAGCGACGCCGTGTCGTTCGCGAGCAAAAAGTCGATCGCGCGTCTGGCGACGCCGACGACGTGCGCGCGTGGCACCCAATCGGGCGTGTGCGACGGCGCTTGCTTCTCGTAGAACTCGGGCCCGGCGATCCCGTCCGGCATCCGCAACAACGTCAGCGGCCGGTCGCGCAGATGCGGCACGATCAGGGGCGCGAGGTTGTAGTACGCGTTGAGCAGGTCGCCCTTCGTGTAGCCCTCGTCCGGCCAGTAGACCTTGTCGAGGTTCGACAGCCGTACCTCGTGACCGTCCAGCGCCGCGTACCAGTGCTGGCCACGCTTGGTGGTCTCCAGCTCGCGCGGGAGCTTCAGCGCCGGCCGGGCCTTGCGTTTGGGGGGCACGGCCAAAGCGTATTCGCTCCTCGTTGTGCCGGGTACGGGCCGTTTCGCCGGTCGAAAGTGTGAGGTTCATCACGCAAGAGAAGTGAGTTTTCCCATTGAGGGCCGCTCCGTTCCCGGCGAGCATCGCCCCTGACCGCAACGTCATGTACCGCGAGGTGAGGGAGGGCCGGGAGATGTTCGCGAAGCGCAATGCAGACCGCAGGAAGATCGACACGCTCGCTTCTATCGGACTGTTCGGGGCGTGCTCGCGCTACCAGCTGACCCAGCTGGCGTCGATGTTCGACGAAGTCACCCGCTCGGCAGGTTCGGTCCTCACCCGCGAGGGCGAGACCGGCAAGGAGTTCTTCGTGATCGTCGACGGCTCCGCGACCGCATCCGTTTCCGGGACCGAACTGGCTACGCTCGGCACCGGCGACTTCTTCGGCGAGATGAGCTTGCTCGACCGCGCGCCCCGCGCCGCGACGGTCACCGCGACCACAGAGCTCGAGCTGCTCGTCGCCGACGCGCGCAGCTTCTTCGCGCTGGTCGAGACGGCGCCGTCGGTCGGGATGCGGATGATGCGCACCATGTCCGAGCGGATCCGTCAGATCGAAGCGGTTCCAGCCTATTAGCGAGCGTCGCCCGGAGAGGCGGTGCTCGCGAGCGGATCCGCCGTGCAGATGTCGGGCCCCGAGTCCGACTGCTGGGTGTCGACCGGCTGCGTGACCTTGCGCGGCCGCGCGAAGCCGACCGAGTGGTACGAGCCGGCGTCCGCGGTCACGCAACGCGTCAGCTGAGCGCACAACGCCAGGTCGGCGTCACACCCTGCTGCTATCGTCCCCTTCGAAAGGGGGCGACCCGAACGAGCAGAACCTCGCAACCGGATCGCGGCTCGCGGCCCCGTTCGCCCCGGCTCGCGTTCCAGCGATTCGCCGGCGTCCACGCCGCTTCCAGCGCCGGCGACGCGCTCGTCGCGATCGCGTTGTCGGGGACGCTGTTCTTCTCCGTCTCGGCCGGGCAGGCTCGCTCGAAGGTCGCGCTCTACCTGCTTCTCACGATGGCACCGTTCTCGGTGCTCAGCCCGATCATCGGACCCTTCATCGACCGTCGCCGCGGCGCGCGGCGACTGACGATCCTGCTCTCGTGCGGGGGCCGGGCCGTGATCTGCTTCCTCGTCGCCGCGCACGTGTCTTCCCTGGCGATCTACCCGGCCGCGTTCGCCGTGCTGGTCCTGTCGAAGGCGTACGGCATCGCGCGCGCCGCGATCGTGCCGTCGCTCGCACCCGAGGAGAAGAGCCTCGTCTCCGTCAACGCGCGCCTCGCCAAGATCGCGATCGGTTTCGGCACCGTCATCGCGTTGCCCGGCGTGTTGCTGCTCCGGCTGGTCAGCGCCGGAGCGGTGATGCGGTTCGCGGCGTTGGTCTTCGCACTCGGCGCGGTGCTGTCGTTCGCGTTGCCGCGCCCACACGAGAAGCCCGGCGAGGACGACGTTGCCGCCGAAGCCTTCGCTTCCAATTCCATCCGCCGCGCCGCGTACGCGGCCGCGTCCAGCCGCGCGCTCGTCGGCTTCCTGCTGTTCCTGCTCGCGTTCGGGCTCAAGCGCGCGCACGTGGGCTCGGCTGGGTTCGGGTTCGTGCTCGGCATGGCCGGGATCGGCAGCTTCGCCGGCGCCGTGATCGTGCCGCGGCTGCGACGCGGCGGCAGCGAGGAATGGGTCATCGCCGCGTCGCTGCTGCTCGGCGCCGGCGCGTCCCTGATCGCGCAATCCAACTTCGGGCTCGACCTCGCGGCCGTGCTGGCCGGCGCCGTCGGGGTCGTCTCCAGCGGAACGCGCCTCGGCTTCGAGGCGCTCGTCCAGCGCGAGGCCCCCGAGGCCGCTCGCGGCCGGACGTTCGCACGGTTCGAGACCCTGTTCCAGCTCGCGTGGGTTATCGGAGCGGCGATCCCGACGCTGGCGCCGGTCGGGATCCGCGGCGGGCTCATCACCGCGAGCGTGCTCTATGTGATCTCGGCGGTGGTGTTCCTGGTCTCGCTCGGCCGCGAAGGCCGGGCCCGGCTGGCATAACGGAGCTGGCATTAATATGACGCTCCACCTCCACGGACGGCCTACGAACGGAGCGTGATCGCTGTGGCGAAGACCATCTGGAAAGGCGCGATCTCCTTCGGATTGGTGACGATCCCGATCCGGGTCTACACCGCGACCGAGGAGAAGAGCTTCAAGTTCAACCAGCTGCACGCGAAGGACCAAGGACGCATCAAGATGAAGCGGACCTGCTCGGTGTGCGGCGAGGAGGTCCCGTACGACGAGATCGTCAAAGGCTTCGAGTACGAGAAGGACCACTACGTCGTGCTCAACGACGACGAGGTCGAGCGCGGCCTCCGCTCGTCCCGCTCGATCGACATCTTGAAGTTCGTGCCTTCCGAGGAGATCGATCCGATCTTCTGGCGCCAGCCGTATTACCTCGTGCCGGAGCAGACCGGCGCGAAGGCGTACGCGCTGCTGCGCAAGGCGCTCGGCGACGAAGGCTACGTCGCGATCGCGAAGGTCGCGTTCCGCGACAAGGAGCACCTCGCCACGCTTCGCTTGCGCGACAACGTGTTCGTGCTCGAGACGATGCTCTGGCCCGACGAGATCCGTCCCGCCGACTTCGACGAGCTCAACATCGACGAGGACATCCGGCCCCAAGAGCTCAAGATGGCGCAGTCGCTGATCGCGAACATGACCGATCACTTCGACCCCGACGAGTTCCACGACGACTACCGCGAGAAGCTCGAGCAGGTCGTCGAAGCGAAGATCCAGGGCAAGGAGATCGCGGTCGTCGAGGAGACCGGCACCGCGACGGTCGTGGACCTGATGGAGGCGCTCAAAGCGTCGGTCGAAGCCACCGGCAGCGGAGCGCCGAAGGCGGCCTCCGGCGGCAAGAAGAAGGCCGGGGCGAAAGCACCGGCCAAGAAGAAGAAGGCCGCGGCGGGCTAACCGAACGTGAACCTCGCGTCGCTCGCCGACTACAACCTCGCCACCTATGGCGAGTACGAAGCGACGGTCTACGACGACCGCCGTTACACCAACGTCGAGCAGTTCCAAGCGTCGAACCGATTCGCGAACGCGCTGACGACGCTGGGCATGACACCCGGCGACCGCGTGGTCGTGATGTTGCCGAACTGTCCCGAGGTCGGCCAGTGCTACGGAGCGATCCTACGCGTCGGCGGCGTCGTCGTGCCGGTGCTGTTCCTCCTCGCGACCGACGAGCTGATCCACATCCTCGGCGACTCCGAAGCCAAAGCGATCGTGACGAGCCCCGAGTTCGCTGCGAAGGCGCTCGAAGCCGCCGGCGCCGTCACGCCGAAGCCGCACGTGATCGTCGTCGGCGGCGAAGCGGAGGGCGCGTTGTCGTTCGAAAAGCTGCTCGCAGCCGAAACCCCCGAGGCGCCGATCGCCGATCGAGACGACTCAGATCCGGCGCTGTTCATGTACACCTCCGGCACGACCGGCCGCCCGAAGGGTGTCGTGCTGACGCACGGGAACATGCTCCATCAAGCGAACGCCATCCACGAGATCGCCGAGCTCGATCCGACGCGCCTCGGCCTGGCGGTGATGCCGATGGCGCACGCGGCCGGGCTGGTGACGTGGGTGGCGGGGATGAAGAACGGCGGCCGCGGCGTGCTGATGCGTTGGTTCGACCCCGAGTTGTTCTGCCGCAACGTGCAGGAGTATCAAGTGACGGTCACGGCGCTGGTGCCGACGATGGCCGCGTTCCTGCTCAACCACCCTGCGATGGATCAGTACGACCTGTCTTCGTTGGAACAAGTTGTGTTCGGCGCCGCGCCGGCGCCCGTCGAGCTGGTCCGCGCGTTCGAAGAGAAGACCGGCGCGAAGGTGCGCGGCACGTACGGCCTCACCGAGGCCGCGCCGGTAGTCACGGCCGACCGGCCGTCGATGACGCGCCGCGACGGCGCGAGCGGCATCGCGCTCCCCGGCGTCGAGATCGCGATCCACGACGAGGACGACAAAGCGTTGCCGGTGGGGGAGTCTGGCGAGATCTGCGTCCGCGGCCCGAACATCATGGCCGGCTACCACCAGATGCCCGAGGAAACCGCGAGGGTCCTGCGCGGCGGCTGGCTGCACACCGGCGACATCGGCTACCTCGACGCCGACGGCTACCTCTACATCGTCGACCGTGTGAAGGACATGATCATCCGCGGCGGCTTCAACATCTACCCGCACGACGTCGAAGAGGTGCTCGCCGAACACCCGGCCGTCGCCGAATCGGCGGTGATCGGTGTGCCCGATCCCGTCTACGGCGAGCAGGTGGAAGCGTTCGTGGTGCGCAAGATGGGCGCCGAAGCGACCGAGGACGAGCTGCTGGCCTTCTGCCAAGAGCGTCTCGCGAAGTACAAGACGCCGCAGCGGATCACGTTCGTTCCGGACCTACCGAAGTCTCAGGTGGGGAAGACGCTCAAGCGTGTCCTTCGGGAGCAGGCCGCGAACCGAGTCTGAGTCCTCTCCGTCGCACGATCATCACCGCGCCGACGAGCAGCACGATGATGATCGCATCGGCGACGGCCTTCGGCCACGAGGTGATGATCGCCGGCTCGCCGTCCAGGAACCGCGTGCTCCTGCCCGCTCGCGCCGCCGCGATCGCCGCGTCGAGCCTCGACTTGAGCGAGAGCGGCACGGAGTACCAGTTGTGTGGGCCGACAACGATCACGGCCGCCAACCCACCCGAGGCCGGGTAGTAGCGCAACGGAGATGTTCGCTCGAGCGGGCCACCGCCGAAGCGCGCGTAGTAAACGAGACTGTAGAAGACGCCGGTACGCATCGGACCATGGGGCACCCACGTCCCGAAATCGAGACCATCTGCGTTGACCCGGACTTCGCCGCGCCAACCGGGACCCGAGATCCCGATCCGTTCGATCCGACCCTTCGCCGAGGCACTGCCCGCGCCGATAAGTTGCGCAACGCCGATCGCGATTAGAACCAGAATCAGCGCTGCGGCTCGGCCGTCTCGGTGGTGGGCCATGTCGGTCCAGATGATAGGCGGTCGTCTAGGCCACGCGAAAGCATCTGCGCGAAGTGGACACCGCGCGCCTCTTGTTCGTGCTTGAAGTAGCAGTAGACATCGGTGCCGTCCGCCAGCATCGCCTCGATCTCTTTCGCCCACCGCGCCAGCGCCTCGTCGTCGTACGAGGTCTTCCGCAGACGCAGATACGCGAACCCCGGCGCCGTGCGCACGAGCGTCGCGTCGCGATCGTCGTCGTCGACGACGCACCACGCCGCGCCTCGAGCGGCCAGCACGCCGCGCACTTCGTCGGTATCGCAGCTGTCGTGCCGGAACTCGAACGCGTAGCGTGGACCGGCGGGCAGCATGGCCAAGAACTCCTGCAGGACGACGAGGTCCATCTTGAAGTTCGGCGCGCACTGGAAGAGGAGCGCGCCGACTCGGTCGCCGAGCGGCTCGATCGACGTCAGGAATTCCCCGAGCGGCGCTGCGGCCCCCGCCTTCAGCCGGTGCATGTGCGTGATCCCACGGTTGGCCTTGAGTGAGAAGCGGAAATCTTCCGGCGTGTCCGTGAGCCATTTGGCGATCATCTTCTCGGTCGGGTGCCGCTGGAACGTGTAGTTGATCTCGACGCTCGGGAACCGCTCGGCGTAGAAACGCAGCATCGCGTCGGACTTGAGGTCGCGGGGATAGAACCCGCCCTTCCACTCCGCGTACGCGAAGCCCGAGGTTCCGATGAAGAGTCGGCCGGCCACGAGCCCACCCTACGTCAGGAGGGGTTCGTTCGAGCCCGGCGAATTACAAAAGCGGGCTCGGGAGGGGAGGGGTGGATGGGAATAGTCGTACTCTTCGCGGCCATCGGCCTCTCGCTGATCCCTATGTTCGTTGCGCGAGAGAAGGGCCGAAAGAACCTCGCGCAGTGGTGGCTCTTCGGAGTCGTGGCGCCGGTCATCTCGATCGTGATCGCGTTGATCATCGAGCCGGAATACTCCTGTCCGAACTGCGGTAGAAACGTGCGTCGAAGTGCGGCCTATTGCTCAGCCTGTGGAATCGAGCTCCCGAAACAATCCCCGGCGGTTGCGCAGGAAGCGACCACGCCCACAGCGCCGACCACTACGCTGACCCCGATGCAGCGCGAGGTACTCCGCCGGCGGCAGAACCGCTCCTAGGGTTGTAGAAACAGCATCGATGCCTCGACCGATCATTGGGGTGACCGGCGGTGAGCTCACCGCCGAGCGTCAGAAGAAGCAGCATGCGATGCGCTCTGCGTTGCATGCGGCGGGATGCGTTCCGGTGCTGCTGCGTCCGGGCGAGAGCGTCGACGCGTTGCATCGCGTGCACGGGATCGTGTTCCCGGGCGGCGGCGACATCGACCCCCGCCGTTACGGCGCGGAACCCGAGACGGAGCCACGCGACGTCGAGCCAGAGCGCGAGGAGTTCGAGGTCGAGCTGGCGCGAGGTGCCGTGCAACAGGGCGTGCCTGTGCTCGGCGTCTGTCTCGGCCTCCAAGTCTTGACCGTCGCGCTCGGCGGCACGTTGGTGCAGCACCTCGACGGTCACGAACAGACGACCCACGAGGTCCGACTCGACCCCGGCTCGATGATCGCGCGCATCGTCGGCGCCGCGACGATCGAGACGAACTCCAACCATCACCAAGCCCCGAACGACATCCCCGCGCTCCTCACGGCCACTGGGCGGACGACCGACGGCGTGATCGAGGCGGTTGAAGGGCCCGGGTTCACGATCGGCGTCGGCTGGCACCCCGAGACGCTGAACGACGAGCCCAGCGCACGGCTGCTCGAGGCTTTCACCCAAGCAGCGACACAACACGCCATGCGCAAGCAGACCCAGCCACGAGAGCCATAGGAAATGGTGCTGAAGGGCTATACCCGGCACGCGGCCGAGCGGGGAACATGACGGCTGGAGCGGTCCCGACGAGGGGACCTCTTCACGCGTCCGGGCGCCGGCTCTGACGATGGAGGCGGCGCCCGAACAAACCGCGCCGATCCGGGCGCGAGTCCTGCGGGGAATGCGCGACCGTGGGCGCGGAGATGGGGAAAAACGAAGAGGCCGGGAGATCCCCGGCCTCTTCCACGTTTCGGGCGCGTGCCCTGGTTCAGCTCAACCCTGGACGGGCTTAACGTCCGTCGCCTGAGGGCCCTTCTTGCCCTGGGTCACCTCGAACTCGACTGCCTGTCCCTCGGCGAGGGAGCGGAAGCCATCCCCTGCGATGCCGCTGAAGTGAACGAAGACGTCCTCTCCACCTTCTCGCGAGATGAAGCCGTAGCCCTTCTCGTCGCTGAACCACTTGACGGTCCCGCGCAAAACGTTTCCCTCCTTCCGGTGCCGCGCGAAGCGGTCTCGATGCGGTGGGTCCGGCCCGGGAAGCAAAACGGCCGCGGAATCCCGCGGCCTCCACGTCTTGCGTAGAACCGTGAACCCCTTGCGCCTTGCAGTCTACCAAACGCCGCCCGCGTCAACCGGGGGCGTGTCAACGAGCGAGACGTGTGACTCCGAAGTCCGGAAGGGGGAAGTCGCGCAGGATCGCGACGGTCTCCCGGCGCGAGAGCAACCAACCATTCCGCTCGAGCCAGAAGCGCCGGCAGGTCCTGCAGATGCAGATGCTCACCGCGCCTTGCGGGCTATCGACGCGGCTCTCCAAAACCTCGGGAGTGCCGCGGTGCATGCACGGCGTTCGAAGGTCGTCCATGTTCTCCCCACACGTTGTCCGGACGGCTACCGGACCATGCCCCTCTCTGCGTTCTATCGGTCACCAAGCGGAGCTGCTTAAACCGGCGAACGTGGAAACTTCGGACGAATCCTAACCGCGAGACTCGATCAGCTCACGACGAGATCCGAAGGTGCGCGAGCCAATCGACGACCGCGTCGATCGCGCGCGGGTCACGACGCAGCTGATGCGCGCCGTGCGGGATGCGCACGAGCTCCTTCGGCTCGCGGGCACCGATGAACAATCGCTCCGCGTGCGGGTACGGAACGACATCGTCGGAATCGCCGTGAACGATGAGCACCGGTCGCGGCGCCACCTTGCCGACCACGTCTTCGGGTGCCGCGTCGAGGAACTCACGCCACCACGCGTCTAGATCCGGAGGGTAGGCGGGATCGTGGATGATGCCGGTGTTGCGGAAGATCTGGAGCAGGCGTTTCGGGTCGTTCACGACGGCGCCGTACGTGAACGACGCGGGCGCCGCGAGCGTGGCGACCCCTGCGACGTCGCCCCTGTCCGCCGTGACCGCGATCGCAACCGCCCCGCCCGCCGACGACCCACACACCACGCGGGGGATCCCGCCGATCTCGGCGTCGCCGTCGATCGCGTCCAGTGCGGACGCGAGATCGCGTCGCCACCCACCGATCGAGAACTCGCCCGGCGAGCCACGCACGCCGCGGAAGTTGAACCAGAACGCGCCGAAGCCTCGCTGGGCGAGCGTGCGCGCGAGACCCGCGTACCCCTCGTCGCCGCGATCGCGCGGTGCGGAGCCGGGGATCCCGTGGCACAGCACGACGAGCCACTTCGGATCGTCTGGAACCACGGCGTAGCCGTCGAGCGTCAAGCCCTCGCTCGTGAACGCAACGCGCCGCTCGAGCATCGCCGTTCAGCCTAAAGCATCGCGCCGCCCGATCAGGGTTCGGACGGCGCGACGATGTGGTGCGACGTGCGTTCTAGGCGGTGATCCTCCGCCGGCGACGTACCCACGACCCGGCGACGATCGCCGCGAGCGCCGTTGACGCGATCGGCCACGCGCGGCTCGGCGTGCCGCTGCGGCGCGCTACCGGAACGGCGTTCACCTTGGCCGCCTTTGCGGACACGTGGGCGCTGGTTGCACGCTTCGCTGCGGCCGCGTGTGTGACGGAGGCGCCGGTGACCGGGAGGGGCGGTGCGGTCGGAGGGCCGCCGATGAACACCTGACGAGCCACCGACGGGATCAAGCCCTTCGCCGACTTCTTGTTGATGAACAGCATGTACGGGCCCGGCGGCGCGACCTTGCCCGAGGGCGGGGCCGTGACCGTCACCGTACCGTTCCCGCGCTGCGTGATCGGAAGCTCGATCGAACGCTGGTCGCCGTCCACGAGGTGCGTGATCGCGCTGTTCCGCACGAGCACGACGCTCGCGATGTCGCTCGAGGTCGCGTTCGCGACGCCCAACGCGATCGTCTCTCCGTAGTGCAGGTTCGACTGATTCGAAGTGATCGAAGGCCGCGTGCCCCAGTACAGGTACGGCGGGTTGTAGAGCTCGAACGACGGGTCGCGCCAGGCGTTCGAGAACCCGCCCGGGAACGTCTGGTTGTAGGCGTACATCGTCGAGATCGGCGAGTGTCCGCCGACCAACACCTGTCCCGTGGGCAGGAGCACGGCCGTGTTGTGATACGTGCGGTCGTCGATCCCGCTCGCCAGACGCGACCAGGTGCCCTTCGCCGGGTCGAACAGCTCCGCCTGATGGACGGGGAAGCCGCTCGACGGACCGTCGACCTCGTCGCGGTTGGCGCCGGAGAACGCGATCACCTGACCCGTCGGGAGCGCCACGCCGGTCGAGTACCAACGCGCGTTGTTGAGCGGCGCCGTCGCGGTCGACGTGAATGCGTCGCCGTTGGCTGTGTCGACCGAGTTGATGATGCTGCTCGTGTTCGACAGGTACGCGCCCGGCGTCACGCCGAGGACGCCGCCGGCCGACAGGAAGTTGGCCTTCGTGTACGTGCCGTTCGCGTTCGGCTTGAGCGGCAGCATCACTGAGAAGCTCGATCCGCGGAACCCGAGCGTGAGACCGACGTTGAGGTTCGGCAGATCCGCCGAGATCCCGAACGGGATGCCGAGGGTCTTCCACGACTTGTTCGCCGGATCGTAGACGGCCGTCTGGTTCCACAGCAGCTCGTCGTAAGATTCACCCATGGGATTGAAGACCTGACCGGCGGCGTCGTAGTAGACCTTGCCGTCGGGCAGCAGGTGCAAGCGCGGGAACAGCGGGAACGAGTGCTTTCCCGACGCCCCGTTGTCCGTCCACTGTCCGGTCGCGGGGTTATACGTTTCGGTCTGCTCGACGTTCGTTCCCGAATCCGTCGGGCGTGCCGGGTAAAGCGGCTTCAGCAGCTTCGTCACACCGCTCGCCACGAACACCTTGCCGTCTGCCAGCGTCACGAGGGTGGGATACCACCGGCCGTAGTGCATGTCGCCGGACTGCGACCAGGTGTTGGTCGCCGGGTCGAAGATCCGCGTGGCCTTCAATCCTTGAAGCTCGGAAAGGCCGTACGGCGTACCGGGGATGTGCGGTTCTTCGTAGTAGTGCGTCCCGCCTGTGACGAGCAGTTTGCCGTCGGCGAGGAACTCGAGAGGACTGCAGAACAGCGCGCCGAGCGCTTGACCGGGGTCGTTGAAGACCTGATCCAGCGGCGCCGGCGCGTTCGGCAGGAGGTACTCTGTCTTGGCCGGACCTTCACTCGCTCCACCGTCGACCGGCGTCGGCTGAACCCAGCTCGATGCGGACGGGTTGCTGTCGTTGATCGTCATGACGCGGCTCTGGTCGTTGACGGCGGCGTCGCCGATCTCGGCCACGATGTTGTAGCGGACGTTCTCTTCCGCTTCGAGGCCGTCCCAATATGCGATGCGCCCGTTGGGCAGCACCGCCATGCTCACGGCCGAGGGCTTGCAGTTGCCGGACGCGATCGGGTTGTTCGCCGGCATGCCTTCGTTCTCGCGCGGACAGCTCACGCCCGGCTCCGCGAACGGGGCGCCGAAGGTGCCGCCGACCGCAGGGTCGGTGACCAGGGGCTCGTTGAGCGTGATCCCTGGGATCTGTACGGGCGCGTGTGAGAGATCGGGGATCGCGTCAGCGCCCGGCAGTTCGCCGAGCTGTGGCGGCGCGGGCGGTTGCGGCGCGGCGGAGGCCGCTCCGGTGGCCAACACCACGGCCACGATCGCCGCTGCCGATATGAAAGCCAAGAAACCGTGACGTGTGCGCTGCATCGCTATGGCCTCCCCCGTCCGGAATGCGAGCGGAACGAGCTAATGAACCCTCATTCGGCACTACGGCGGGGTTCTCCTTCCCTTACGCGGCCGGGCCAGCGCATCGCGTTGTGGTTGTGGTCCGGCGCCGTCGGCCACTCGTGTTTTGCCTGGTAGAAGGTCGCAAGCGGCAAGGGAAAATCCTCCTTCGCCGCCAATTCGAAACCGCGGCGGTTGTAGAAGCCGATGGTCTCGTCGTCGCAGATGAGCCAGAGGTGGCCGATGCCTCGGCGCGCGTGGTCGATCAACCTGCTCGCCAGCCCCTGTCGACGGTAGGGCTCGAACACGTAGACGTCCTCGAGCATCCAGTTGCCGCCCTCGTCGAAGAGGCGCACGAACCCGCGCAGCTCGCCGTCTACGAGCGCGCCGTACCAGACGCCCTGCTCGATCTCGGGCGTGAAGCCGTCGGCGAGCAACATCGGGATGTGGGGCTCGATCTCGGCGCGGGTGAGCTCGCGGATCTCGGGCGTCACGCCCGCCACCGCGACTCCTTCAGGTCGACCTTTCCGCCGTCGACCCGGACGCCTTCGGCCGTGAGGCGTTCGAGCTGACGTTCGGGCCCGCCGCCGTACACCGGCGAAGGGCGTCCGTTGGCGTCGACGACCCGGTGCGTGGGGACCTCGAACGGATGCGCTGCGAGGATCGTGCCCACGGCTCGGGCGCCCGTCGCCTTCCCGCACGCACGCGCGACGTCGCCGAACGTCGCGACGCGGCCCGGCGGGATGTTCGCGACGAAGCGAAGCACCCGCTGCGCGAACGGCGTCTCCTTGGTGGTTGTGTCGGAAGCCAGGATCGCCGCCGTCGGAGCGTCGATGGCAAGCGCGAGCTGGTCGGGCGCCAGCGGCCCTTCGTCGCGCTCGTCCGGCGCCGGCGCGATGATCACGCCCTCGCGCGGGTCGCCGTAGCCCACGAACTGCTCGTGCGCGAAGAACCACGCCGTGAGCGCCGCAGCGATCGCGTCGAGCTCGTCCTGGGTCGCGTCCTTCGGCACCCCGGCGACGCGGCGACGCAACGCAGCGCGCGACCATTCGATCTTGGAGAGCGATCCTCGCGACGCGCCGGCGAGCGTCCGGTACGTGAGGTGCGGATAGCACTCGAAGGACACACCCTGGCGCGCTGCGCCGTCGAAGAAGACCGGGAACCCGGCCTTCGCCAGTACCTCGAACAGCGCGAACCCTTCACGCATCCAGGAGGCCGCCGTCGCCTCGTCGGGTGGCACCGGATAAAGCGAGACGCCCATCCTGTGGAGCTCCTCCTCGGCGACGCGGTATCGCTTGCCGCCCGGGACGAGCCCGCGCGACGGGCCCGGCGGCGCATCGACCGCGACGACCGACTCTTTGGGAAGGCCCTGGGCGATCACGGCCGTGGCCTCGAGCGTTTTCGCCTTAGCCAGGAGCACGAGCCGGCGGTCGTCGTCGACGACGGCGACGTCGAAGCCTCGGGTGGCGGAGACGTCGATGCCGACGAACATCGAGCGAAGTCTAAACCGTCGGAGCGACGTTCCCTAAGGCGAGCCGACGGGGTGAGACGCGCCGAACCGAGCCGGAGGGTCGAACGGTCAGGAGCCGCCGAACAGCACGAGTCCGAGCCCGATCAGGTCGAGCGCAGACGTCAAGGCCAGCGGCTTCGGCACGTCGTTGAAGACCGCGACGTAAACGAGCGGGATCCCGTCGCGAGGTGTAACCCAGCCGGCCATGCCGCGCACGTGGCGGATGGAACCGGTCTTGCCGCGCAGGTTGCCGCGCGTCGGTGCCTTGGTCATGCGCTTGAACAAGGTCCCCGGCCCGCCTGCCACCGGAACGCTGTCACGCAGCGCGGCCCCGCCGGGCCCGGGCGCCGTCAGGATCCATTGCAGGATGCCGCCGAGCATGCGTGGGCTCGCTCGATCGAGGATCGACAACCCCGAACCGTCGCGCATCACGAGGCCGTTCACGTCGACACCGATGCTTTGAAGCGTCTTGTGTACGACCGCGACCCCCGCGGCGGTCGTCCCGGCGCCGCCGAAGCTCGCGCCGAGGTTCTTCAACAGGAATTCGGCGTCGTAGTTGATGCTGTAGCGATTCGTGTACGAGATGATGTCGCGGAGCGGGGGAGAGGAGACGTGGGCGATCTCCCTCGCGCCGACAGCGGCGCGGCCGTGGTGGATCGATCC
>Ga0075425_100003877_pt1 | contig 15313 bp, 14 predicted proteins | sample SoiMethybrSBSTD4_FD_75300 | JGI IMG/M metagenome (GOLD analysis project Ga0075425, IMG submission 75300) | Bulk soil microbial communities from a Populus tree surrounding site in Tennessee, USA - Soil MetaG P. TD hybrid SBSTD4 | ecosystem: Environmental > Terrestrial > Soil > Tree plantation...
GCTGACCGTTTTCACGATCGAGCAGATGGCCGGGCCGTGCGTGATCGCATCGCTGCACTCCGATCACTACATGTCCAATGAGGACGCGTTTCTCGCGCTGCTCGATCGTGCGTACGCGTTCGCCGAATCGACCGACTACATCGTCACGATCGGCATCGAGCCCGACGAGCCGAGCACGGAGTACGGCTACCTGCAGCTCGGCGAGGAGCTCGCGCCGGGCGTGATTCGTCTGGAGCACTTCGTCGAGAAGCCCGATCGCGAGACCGCGCAGCGCTTCCTCGACGCCGGCAACTACGCATGGAACGCGGGCATCTTCGTCTGGCGATCGGACGTCTTCCACCGCGAGCTCGAGATCGCCGCGCCCGACGTCGCGCGCGTCACGCGCGAGAACTACGAAACGATGCCGTCGATCTCGATCGACTACGCGCTGATGGAAAAAGCGCCGCGCGTGGCGACCATCCGCGGCGACTTCGGATGGTCGGACGTGGGGTCGTTCGAGGCGTTGAGGAAAGTGGGCGTGAAACTCCCGTCATCCTGAGCGAAGCGAAGGACCTCTTCTGCGCTACAGCTGCGCAAGAAGAGGTCCTTCGCCGTCTTCGCGGCTCAGGATGACGATTCAAACAACCGCCCTGCGTTCTCGCGCAACACCTTCATCTCGATCTCCTCCCCCAACCCCAGCGCAAGAAACTCCTCGACGTTCCGCTTCGGCGAAGTCACGCCAGGCGAGGGCCAGTCCGTTCCCCACAGCACCTTGTCGGCGACGTCTTTCAAACGCGGAAAAAACTTCGGAAGCGATCGAGGCGGGATGCCGGAGATGTCCGCGAAAACGTTCGGATGTCTTCGCAGCAGGAAGAACGCCGTCTCGCCGTAGAGCGGGCGTCCCGCGTGCGCGAGGATGATCGGCAGCTTCGGGAAGTCGATCGCCACGTCATCGACCGGCATCGGATCGGCGAAGACGTTGCGCGCGCGCGGGAACACCGACGTTCCGGTGTGAATCATCACCGGCACGCCGCGCTCCTCGCATTCGCGATAGATCTCCGCGAGCTGCCACAGCTCGCCGCGGTACGCGTTCGGCGAGAAGAGCTGGTGGGGCGGATGGATCTTGATCATCCGGATGCCGAGGTCGAGGACGCGGCGGATCTCGTCACGAACGTTCATCTCGTGCAGCGGATTGACCGAGCCGACCGGCAGCAGACGATCGCGATGATCGCGCGTGAAATTCGCGATCCAGTCGTTGACCTCGCGCGTGAAGCCCATGACGTCGGGCGAGACGTAATTGATGCAGCAGGTGCGCTCGATCTCGTGCTCGTCGAGGAAGCGCAGCAGGTTTCCGGGCGACGACAACACATCCTTCGCGTTGGCGTGCGACGCATCGTCGATCATGCCCAGCACTTCGGGCTTGACCATCTCCCACGGCTGCACGTGGATGTGAACGTCGAAGACTCGCACGTCAGGCCAGCATCACCAGTCGCATGCACACCGCGCTGTCGGGACATGCGCCCTGGAATTCGTGCGACACGAGAAGTTGCGGATGCACTTCGTCGCGATCGATCGTTTTGAAGCCGCGCTTTTTGAAGTACTCCTCCGCGGTCGTCGTCAGCAGATAGAACTCGCGCAGTCCGCGCGAGGCGAGGCGATCGAGAAGCTGCCGCACGATGCGGCGTCCGAGGCCGCGCTTCTGGTAGTCGGACGTGACGGCGACCGAACGGATGAGCGCCGCGAACTGATAGGCCTCCGCGCCGCCGCATCCGACGAGGCGATCGCCGTCGTGCGCGACGACGAACGTCTTCCAGTGATCCTCGAGACCCGCCGTCGGCAATCCGCTCGCGGTGAGCAGATCGCGAATCGCATGCAGGTCCGACGCTTTCGCCGCCGCAATGGTGATGTCCAAGGACATGCAGCGATCTTACTAGACGGCAGAGTGCAGAGGGCAGAGTGCAGAAGTGAGAGATGAGCCGAAAACTCCCAGCTCTGCACTCTGCACTCTGCGCTCTGAGCTCTAAAAAGAGAAAGGCCGCGCCCCGGGGGTGTGGCGCGGCCTTCCGTTGAATCAGGCGTGCAGACTAACTACGAACGGTCGGAACGATCGCTCCAGTCGCTGCTGCCCTTGTCACTGCCGAGGTTGCCGCTCTTGCTGCCGACGCTGCCGCGCTGCTCGCTGATGTCGCTGCTGCCGCTCGTGCTACCGCGTCCCATGCTGCCGCTCGACCCGCTGGTGCGGCCGGTCGACGAGCCGTAGCCCGACTCACCGCCCGTGCTGCGGGACGATTCGTGCTCCATGTTTTCCTGCTGTTTGTTCCTGTTCATCGTTTCTCCTTTCGGGTTCGCGTCGAGGTTCTCCGAACGTCCGATGTCCCTGCCGAACTCAACGCCGGAGCCGGTGTCCTGCGACTTCTCCTCCTCCGTCCGGCGGTTCAAATTGCCCGCCTCGGTCGGCGAAGTTCGCTGGCTGACACGATCTCTTTCGCGATTCTCCATTCGAGCCCTCCTTTCCAATCACAGTTATTTGAACTGCAATCAAAATGCCTAACTCGTTCTAAAAGATGAGCTTAGCGGAGCTCGAATGTGACAGTGACCGTGAAACTGACCTCCTGCGAGCCGGCCTCGACCGGGACGTCGGAGACCGTCGTCTCCATCGCCGCGACCCGCCCCGCCATCGCGTACGGACGCGGCGGCGGCGCCTGCGAGCCCTCGGCGATCGAGAGCGCGCGGCCGAGGGTGCGGCCGGCGGCCTGGGCGAGCAGAAGGGCCTTCCCCTTCGCGTCGGCGAAGGCCAGACCGAGTCCCTGGCGGCCGCGGGCCGGATCGGAGACCTCGAACTGAAGGCCGCTCGACGTGTTCACGCCGGCGTTGACCGCAACCTGCAGGAGCCGGCCCGCGTCGCCGATGTCCGAGCGGCGGACGGTGATCGTGTTCTGAACCTGATAGCCCAGGATCGTGGGCAGTTTGCCCTGCTGATAATCCTGCTGCGGATAGATCGAGAACCCGGATGTCTGGATGTCCTTGTCGGTCGCGCCGGCTTTCTTCAGCGCCGCGATGACCGACGCGACGCGGGCGTTGTTTTCGTTGAGCGCCGCGTCGACGGTGGCGCCGACGGTGTGCACGCCGGCGCTGAACGAAAAGCGATCAGGCGTGACGGTCGCGCGTCCGGTGCCGGTCACGGTGACGGTTTCCATCGCCGCGGGCGGCGGCGCGGGTTGCTGCGCGAGCGCAGCGGATGCGGCGAAAACGATCAGCAGTGCAATTCGAAATGTTTTCATCGAGACTCCTCGTTTGTGGGGTGCCATGGCAGATCCGAACGACAGGGTTCCGGGGCAGACCGCCGGCCGGTACTACGTCGATTCCCAGTGCATCGACTGCGATCTCTGTCGCGAGACCGCGCCCGCGAACTTTCAGCGCAACGACGAGGAAGGCTTCTCGTACGTGTACAAGCAGCCGGAAAGCGCGGAAGAAGAAACGCTGTGCAAGGACGCCCTGGACAACTGTCCGGTCGAAGCGATCGGCAGCGACGGCTAGTGCAGTTTCTTGTCGACTGAAACCTGCTCGTGCCAGTCATCAGCCAATAGGACTTCGATCAGTTCCTGAAGTTCTTCCATGTGAAACGGCTTCGTGAGCGCGGCCGTGCGCGTGTTCCCTTTCGTGATGGTCAGGATGTCGCCCTTTCCTGAGGCGACGACGACCGGTGTCTGCTTTCCCTGCTGCTCGTACCAGCGGATCCACTCCTCGCCGCTCATGCCCGGGAGGTTGAGATCGAGCAGGATCAGGCGCGTGTCGGGGTTGTCGCGCAGCAGGTTCATCCCTTCACCGGCGCTAGCGGCGGAGAGCACTTCGTAGCCGCGCTTCTGGAGGTAGTTTTTGTAGAGCGACAGGACTTCCGGATCATCTTCGATCGCGAGAATCTTGCTGTTTTTCGCGGTGCTGGTTTCGAGCATGATGTCGTCTCCTGGGCCAGTTCACTCCGCCTGCTTGCGAGTTTCATGCTCACTGTCGAGCCGGGCCATAATCGCAGCGAACGTGGGAATCCTTCTCTGGCTCGGTGCTGCTCTGGCTGCATGGATCATCGCGAGACTCGTGCCGCTCCGGCGCGGCCGCGCCTGGTGGGGCGAGCTGATCGCGGCGATCCTCGGCGCCGCGCTCTGCGGCCTGATCGCGACCGCGCTCGACTTCGGCGGCTGGCGCGAGCCTGACTGGCGCGCGGGCGTCTTCGCGGCCCTCGGCGCGCTCACCCTGATCGGCGCCGTGCGCGCCATTCGGAAGAACACGGATGCGGCGGCTGTTGGCGCGGCGGGATCCGGAGGTCAATCTTGAAAAAATTCGCACTGGCAGTCTCTCTGCTCGCCGTCCTCACCTGCACCGCGTATAAGGCACAGCACGCCGGCACCGATGCGAACGTCGCGCGCAGCGAAGAGGCGGCGCGCTCGATCAAGCCGGACGAGAAAGTCGCGGCGGCCTTCGATGCGCAGCCCCTCGCGCTCAAGCAGGCCACGCTGATCTCCGAGATCGACAAGTACCGCGACGATCTCAAGGCCCAGGGCAAATACGACTGCTGCGTGAAGCCCGCCTGCCGTCAGTGCGCGCTGAGCGCCGGCGAATGCCACTGCCGCGCCGTCATCGACAAGAATGGCCCCTGCTGCGGCGAGTGCACCCAGTCCTGGGTCGAAGGCCGTGGCAACACCGCCGGCGTCGACCGCGAGAAAGTCCTCGAGCACCTCGGCTGCGTGCGCGAGCTGTACGAAAAGAAGGTGCCGGAAGGGGTCGTGCCGCCGGGGCAGACGAAGAAGAATTAAAACCAGAAGGCAGAAGGCAGAGTGCAGAAGGCAGAAGTGAGAACCTCTGCACTCTGCACTCTGCCTTCTGCCTTCTGCCTTCTGCATTCACTTCCTTTCCCTCACTCGAACGTCTAACCCAACCCTCGAACCCCGCCTGATCTCCCCCATCGCCCGCAAAACATCCTCCCGCAGCGCACCGAGATCCAGCCCGCGATCGTTCGTCACTCGCTCGATCGCCAGCACCCCTTCCGACAGTCTCTCCACCGCCGCGTTCCTCGACCCTCGCGACACGTGGTGCATGCCGGTCGCGATCTGAAGGAAGACGCGCACGAATTCAACCTCGTCGCGCACGGCTTCGAAGAAGAGCTCCTCGAATGCGTCGGATGCCTCGAGCCAGTCGCCGCCCTCGAAGTGCGCGAGCGCGGCCCGAAAGCGCGGATCGTCGATCACGTCCATGTTCGGTTGTCGGTTGTCAGTTGTCGGTTGTCGGTGGTCCGAGGGGTGAGGTCCACCGACAACCGACCAACCGACAACCGACAACCATCCGGTGTATTTTCCTCGGGCCAGTGCTGCGCGCCGCGGTCATCATCCTGCTTCTGCCGCTGAACCTCGTTCTGTGGGGAACGCCGGTGCTCGTCGGCGGGGTGGTCAAGTTGTTGACTTTCGGCGCGGCGCGCCGCCGGGTCATTCTTTTCCTGAGCTGGCTCGGCGAGCGATGGGCCGCCGGCAACGACTGGATCTTCGATCGCGTGCTGAACGTCGAGTGGGACATCGACGGCATCGTTGATAGCGAAGGGGAGCTGAACCGCGACGGCCACTACCTCATCATCAGCAATCACGTCTCGTGGGTGGACATCTTCGCGCTCTTTCGCGCCTTTCGCGGGAAGGTCGCGTTCCTCCGCTTCTTTCTCAAGCGCGTCCTGATCTGGTTTCCGATCGCCGGCCAGGCCTGCTGGGCGATGGAGTTCCCGTTCATGCGGCGCTACTCGCCCGAGTATCTCGTGCGCCATCCCGAAAAGCGCGGACGCGATCTCGAGACCACGCGCAAGTTCTGCCGCCGCTATCGCCGCATTCCGGTCGCGATCCTCAACTTCCTCGAGGGCACGCGCTTCACGCGCGAGAAACACGAGGATCAGAACTCTCCGTATCGCCATCTCCTCCGCCCGCGCGTCGGCGGCATCAGCTTCGTCCTCGCCTCGCTCGCCGACCAGCTCGACGCGATGTACGACGTCACGCTCGTCTATCCGCACGCGGAAGCGACGATGTGGGAGTTCGCGAGCAATCAGATCCCGCGCATCACGATTCGCGCGCGACGCATCGAGATCCCCGAAGAGTTCCTGAACGATGCGATCACGCATCCGAGTCCCACGCGCGAGCGATTCAAGGAGTGGATCGAGGGCATCTGGCGCGAGAAGGATGCGCTGATGGAGTCGCTGACCTCGCAGGCGAGAAAGTGACGAGACCGCCAATCTACGAAGGTTTTCGTTGACACCATACGAAACCTTTCGTATAACGCTCCGTACAGACAAAACGGAGGCATTGCGAATGGCCGACAAAGGATTGACACCGAGGCCGACGGACGCGGAGCTGGCGATCCTGAGAGTGCTCTGGGATCGTGGCGCGAGCACCGTTCGCGAAGTTCACGACGCATTGAGCTCGAAGCAGGACAGCGGCTACACCACCGTCCTGAAGCTCCTGCAGATCATGATCGACAAGGGCCTCGTCATCCGCGATGAGTCGCAGCGCGCACATGTCTACGAAGCGCGCCTGAGCGAGCAGCGCACACAGCGCCAGCTCCTCGGCGACCTGATGGACCGCGCATTCGGCGGCTCCTCCGCGAAGCTCGTCATGCAGGCGCTGTCCGGCCGCAGGGCGAGCAGCGAAGAGCTCCACGACATCCGGCGTCTGCTCGACCAGCTCGAAGGAGGAGAAGCGCAATGACTACCGAGTTGTTGACCGGTCCGCTCGCACAGGCCATAGGCTGGGCTCTTCTGCATCTGCTGTGGGAGGGCGCCGTCGTGGCGGGCATTCTCGCGGCCGCGCTCGCGCTGCTCTCGAAACGCAGCGCGAACGTGCGCTACGCCGTCTCCTGCTCCGCTCTGATCGTCGTCCTCCTCCTCGGCGTCGCCACGGCGTGGCGCGCCTATGACCCGGTCGTCAAATACGTTCCGGTCACGAGCGGAACCGAAGTGCTGATTCCGCTGAGGAGCACCGCCGCGGCGGTGGCCGCGGTCGCGAAGCTCACGTGGCACGATCGTCTCGACGCGCTCAGCGACGCCGCGAACGACGCGCTTCCGGGTGTCGTCGCGATCTGGCTCGCGGGCGTCGTCATTCTCTCGACGCGACTGCTGCTGTCGTGGATGCGCACGCAGCGGATGACGAAGCGCAACACCACTCCCGCGAACGCGCAGTGGCAGCAGGCGGCGATTCGCCTTTCCGCCGCGCTCGGACTGCGGCGCGCGGTGAAGCTGCTCGAAACGGCGGCCGTCGAAGTGCCGTCGGTGATCGGCTTCATGCGTCCGGTCATTCTTCTTCCGGCCGCGACGCTCGTCGGCATGACTCCGGCGCAGATCGAAATGATCCTCGCGCACGAGCTCGCGCACATCCGCCGTCACGACTTCTTCGTGAACCTGCTGCAGGCGCTCGTGGAGACGCTGATGTTCTATCACCCGGCCGTGTGGTGGATGTCGCGCCGCGTGCGCATCGAGCGCGAGAACTGTTGCGACGATCTCGCCGTCGCGGTGTGCGGCAACGCCATTCAGTATGCACGCGCTCTGACGCGCCTCGAGGAGCTGCGCGCCGACGTCATGCCGGTCGCGGTCTCGTCGAACGGCGGATCGCTGATCGACCGCATTCGCCGCATCGCCGGCGGACGCGCGGAATCGGAAGGCCTGGCCTCGCGGTGGACCGCCGCGCTGGCGGTGCTGACGATCGTCGCCATCGCCCTCGCCGCGCCGTCGCTTCCGGCCTTCGCGCAGCGCGAGAAGGAAGTGAAGAAAGCGGAAGAGAAGAAGTCCGGCTCGAGCGTCGAGGTCAGGGCGACGAAGGCGAAGGACTCGAAGGAAAAGTCGAAGGACAAGATCAAAGACAAGGACAGCGACGACTACGACGACATCGAGATCAGCGAAAACGATCTGCCGGAGGTGCCGGAGACTCCCGAAGCGCCGGAAGTCCCCGAGCCGGGATTCACCCCCTACCCGACTCCCGCCGCGGTGCCTTCGGTGCGTGTGATCCCGGCGATCGCGGCAACGCCGTCGCCGATGGTGCACGTCGCGCCGGTGGCGATGCCCGCGGTTCCGGCATGGCCGACGCCGACGCCGATGCCCGCGCCGGTGGCGATGATCGCGGACGGCGGCAATTTCGATTTCGACTTCGATTCGGACGATGACGACGAGAAGGACAAGAGCGAGAAGCGGAGCGACGGCAAGCTGACCGTCGATGAGCTCGTGCAGTTGCGCGCGGTCGGCGTCACCCCCGAATACATCAACGAGATGCGCGGGATCTTCCCGGGCGCCTCCGTCCGTGAGATCGCGTCGATGCGCGCCGTCGGCGTCACGCCGTCGTTCGTGAAGCAGATGCGCGACGCCGGCATCGACGTGAAGAGCTCGCACGATGCGAAGGGCCTCGCCGCGGTCGGCGTCACGCCGTCGTTCATCAAAGCCATGCGCGACGCGGGGCTCGACGTGAAGAGCGCGCACGACGCGCAGGGCCTCGCCGCGGTCGGCGTGACCGCCGAGTACGTGCGCGACATGCGCAACGCGGGCGTGAACATCAAAACGTCGAAGGACGCGCAGTCGCTCGCCGCGATGGGCGTGTCGACGAAGTTCGTGAAGATGCTCGCCGACGCGGGCTACACGAACCTCTCCGTCCACGACCTCACCCGCCTCGCCGCCGCCGGCGTCGACGGCGATTTCATTCGCGAGATGGCGAAGTACAAGACCAATTAGTTGTCGGTTGGTCGGTTGGTCGGTTTGGGGCCACCGACCAACCGACTAACCAACCAACCGACCAACCCAACCTGGAGCTCCCATGAAATCTCTTCAGACGCTCGTCGTGTGTCTTCTCGTCGCCGCATCCGCCATTGCCGACATCGACGGCGCGTGGACGGCGCAGATCGAGAAACAGAAAGACAGGGTCTACCTCAACGTCACGCGCCAGCCGTTCAACAACTGGGGGACGACGTACGACCTCAGCGAGCTCGGAGGCCTGACGCGCGCGCAGATCGAGAGCGCGACGGCGACGCCGATCCAGTTCCAGCTGCGCCACGATGCCGGCGTGCTCGCCTTCGAGGGCACGTTCCGCCGCGGCGTTGGCGCGGGACAGTTCACGTTCACGCCGAATCGCGCATTCATGAGTCAGATCCGCGCCCTCGGCATCTCGACGGACTCCGATCGCACTGAAGAGGACGAGCTGTTCCGCGCCGCGATGTCGGGCGTCTCCGTTGCGTACGCGCGGGAGATGCACGGCATTTACGCCGACGCCGATCTGCGCGGGCTCTCGAAACTGAAGGCCGTCGGCGTGACGACGCCGTGGCTGCGCGAGATGCGCGAGGCCGGCGTCGCGATCACGAATGCGCACGACGCGACGAAGCTCGCCGCGATGGGCGTGAGCGTGAAGTTCATCCGCGAGCTCGCCGACGCCGGCTATCGCAACCTCTCCGTCCACGACCTCACCCGTCTCGCCGCGGTCGGCGTCGACGGCAATTTCATTCGGGAGATGGAGAAGTACAAGAAGTAGAGGTGTTGGTCGGTTGGTCCGTTGTCAGTTGTCGGTTGTCAGTTGTCTGAGCTTCATCGCGACGGCCCACGGACAACCGACAACCGACAACCGACAACAACAGAACCGACCAACCGACTAACCGACCAACCGACCAACAGGAGCGCCATGAAACGCACCGCCCTTGCCCTCGCCCTCGCGATCTTCTTCCTCCTCGCCTTCGCCGTCGTCGTGCGCGCGGACATCAACGGCGCGTGGACGGCCGGGCCGTCTGAAGCGAAGTCCGGCAAGCTGTACTTCTCGATGATGCGCGGACGGCACAATCAGAACGGGATGACGTTCGATCTGTCCGCGTTCAGCGGCCTCACGAGCGCGCAGATGAACGCCTCCGTCTCGACTCCGGTGCAGTTCGAATTGCGCCGCGAGGCGGGCGTCGTGTCGTTCGAAGGGACGTTCAAAAACGGGAACGGCGCGGGCCAGTTCTCCTTCGCGCCCAATCGCGGTTTCGAGAACACGATCCGTTCCCTCGGCCTCGCTTTCGATCTCGAGCGCGACGCGGACGACGATCCCGACCAGTCGCTCTTCGACCTTGCCGTGTTCGACGTGTCGGCGGACTTCATCCGTTCCATGCAGGCCATCGGCTACAAGGTGTCACTGCAGAAGTTCGTCGAGTTCCGCATCTTCCACGTCACGCCGGAGTACGTTCGGGAGATGGCGTCGCTCGGCTTCAGGGATCTTTCCGCGGAGAAGCTCATCGAGACGCGCATCCACAAAGTCACGCCGGAGTACATCCGCGCGATGCGCGCCGACGGCAAGGACCTCTCGCTCGACGATTACGTGCAGGCGCGAATCTTCAAAGTGACGCCGGAGTTCGCCGCCGAGATGGCGAAGGCGGGCTATCCGAATCTGAGCCAGGAGAAGCTCGTCAACTTCCGGATTCACAAAGTGACGCCGGAGTTCATCCGCGACCTGCGCGAGCTCGGATACGACAACATTCCGGCCGACACGCTCGTCGAGATGCGCATCTTCAAGGTCACGCCGGAGTTCATCCGCGAGCTCGCCGACGCCGGCTATCACAACGTGCCGATCCGGAAGATGATCGACATGCGGATCCACAAAATCGATCCGCAGATGGTGAAACGTTTGAACGACGCGGCGCACTAAGTCATCGGTTGCTGCTGCCGATGTGTGGAAAGAAGCCGGCAACTGCCGGCTTTTTCACGTTTTAGCGGTTTGTGCCCGTCATCACGGCGAAAGAGGGCCCATCCCGTGCAAATTGACTCACCTCGCCTGCTGCGCGAGGATTCCATTCCAAAAACTCGCGAAGGCAGCACGCAAACTCGGAGGGGGCGGCTCATGGACGCATCGAATCGGGTTGGGGTGAGCTACGTGGATGTGGACGAGGCTTCTGAAGGGCGGGCGCCGAAACGGGCCATGCGCAGCGCCTTCGCGGCCAGCATCGGCATGCTGGCGCTGATCCTCGCCGTCGTCGCGCGTGAGGCCCCGGCGCCCGCGGGCGGCGTCTTCACCGTCACGAATCTCGCCGACAACACGAGCGGCTCCACAACGGCCGGCTCGCTGCGCGACGGCATCGCCGCGGCGAACATCAACGCCTGCCTCGCGCCCTGCACGATCCAGTTCAGCGTGAACGGAACGATCACGCTCTTCTCCCCGCTCACGGTCAGCAATGCCAGCGGCCTCACGATCGACGGATTCACGTCGCCCACTTCCGTCCCGAACAGCGCGGGCTTCGGCAGCCCACTGAACAACACGATTCCGATCGGGATCACGACGACGAGCGGCGTCTCGACGGGACTCAGCATCACTTCGTCGAACGTCACGGTCCAGGGCATGTTCGCGACCGGCTTCAGCACGGCCGCGATCAGCCTTGGCTCGACGGGCGGTCTCGTGAAGGGCTGCTACATCGGCACCGCCAACGGCACGGCGGCGTTCGCCAACGGCACGGGCATCACCGTCAGCAATTCGTCGAACGTGATCGGCGGCACGAGTCCCGCCGACGCGAATCTCATCAGCGGCAACTCGAACAACGGCATCTCGATCACCGCGGGCACGGGAAACCTGCTCGCGTGGAACTACATCGGCACGCAGAAGGATGCGACGAGCGCGCTGGCCAACGGTACCAACGGCATTTCGATCTCCGGCACCGCGACGGGGTCGGACGTCGGCAATACGACGGTCGGGAACATCATCAGCGGCAACACGCAATACGGCGTGAGCATCACCTCGGGCTCGAACACGCTCGCGGGCAATCGCATCGGCACGAGCGGCCCGGGCACCGCGGCTCGCGCGAACGGCTCGGGCGGCGTTCTGATTCAAAGCGGGAGCAACCAGATCGGAGGGACCGGCGGCGCGAGCAACGTGATCTCCGGCAACACGAACTACGGGATCCTGCTGACGACCGCCGGCGCGACGAGCAACGTCATTCAATCGAACCTGATCGGCACGAACATCACCGGCAACGCCGCGGTCGCGAATACGCTCAACGGCATCCTTCTTCAGACGACTGCCAATAGCAACACGATCGGCGGCATCGGCGCCGGTGAAGGCAATCTGATCTCCGGCAACGGCGCCGAGGGCCTGCGCATCCAGTCCACGGGCAACACCGTGCAGGGCAACACGATCGGCGCGAACTTCAGCGGCACGTCGGCGATCGCGAACAACGGCTTCGGCATCTCCGTCGAAGCTGCGACGAACACGATCGGCGGCGCGACGAGCGCGGAGCGGAACGTGATCTCCGGCAACGTCAGCGGCGGCATCGATCTTTTCGCCGGCGGCAACTTCGTCCTGGGCAATTACATCGGTACGAATGCGAGCGGCAACGGCGCGCTCGGCGTCTTCTTCGTCCCCGGCGTCCTGGTCGAGAGCGCAGCCGCCGGCAACCAGATCGGCGGCACCAGCGCGGGCGAAGGCAACGTGATCTCGGGCAACGGCAACGGCATCCTCGTGAACGGCTCCTCGACCACGATCTTCGGGAACTTCATCGGCACCGACGCGACGGGAAGCGGTCCCGTTGCCAATCAAAACAACGGCATCCTCTGCACGAGCACATCGAACACCACGACGATCGGCGGCTCCGGCAGCGGCCGCAACGTCATCTCCGGGAACGGCGCGACCTCCGGCGACGGCATTCGCCTGCAGACCGCCTTCGGCGTGTCGATCAAGAACAACTACATCGGCACCAACGCCGCCGGCACGCTCGCTCTGTCGAACAACGGCCGAGGAATCTATGCGCTGACGACGAACAACGTGAACATGGGCGGCGTGGTGGGCGAAGGGAATCTCGTCTCCGGCAACGCGAACGCCGGCATCTATCTCGACGGCGGCACGGGCGCGAGCATCAAGAACAACATCATCGGCCGCAACGCCTCGAACAGCGCCGGGATCGCCAACGGTACATACGGCGTGTTCGCGATCAACGGCGCGACCAGCGCCGCGATCGACCTCAACACGATCGCGAACAACACCGGCAAGGGCTTCGCCGCACAGAGCACCACGACGAAGGGGATCAATCTCCTGGGCAACACGATCTTCTCGAACGCCGCGCCGCAGATCGATTTGAACGACGACGGCACGGACACGAACGACGCGACCGACAGCGATACGAACCTGCCGAACAACAAGCAGAACTATCCCGTCATCGACAGCGCATACCTGAGCGGCGGCACGCTCAACGTCGCGGTGACGGTCGACTCGAGCGGCGCGGCCGGCACGACCAACCTCGTCATCGAAGTCTTCAAGTCGAATGTCTCCGGTCACGCCGGCGCGTTCCTCGGCTCGGCGTGCTTCAACGCGAATTCGCTCGCCTCGCAGAACATCTCGATTCCGTCCGCGCCTGTCGTCTCCGGCGATTACCTCGTCACGACGGCGACGAATCGCGGCGGCACCGGATGCGTGTCGCCGTCGGTCAACGACGGCACGTCCGAGCTTTCCGCGACGGCCGTCGTCACGATCCCCGGCGTCGTCACGAACACGAATGACAGCGGCACCGGCTCGCTGCGTCAGGCCATCACCGACGCGAACACCAACGTCTGCGCCTCGCCCTGCACGATCACCTTCAACATCCCGAACACCGATCCGAACTTCTCGGGCGGCGTCTACACGATCAAGCCGCTCAGCGCGCTGCCCGACATCTCGAAGTCGAACACGACGCTCGACGGCACGACGCAGACCACGTTCGGCGGCGACACGAACGTCAACGGTCCCGAGATCATGATCAATGGGGCGCTCGCGGGCGCGGGGACGGATGGACTGCGCGTCAGCGCGAGCGTCACCGGCCAGGGCTCGAACATCACCATCAAGAGCGTGATCGTCAACGCATTCAACGGCGACGGCATCGAGCTCGACGGATCGGGTTTGCCGCTGACGAACCCCGCAGTCTCTGGCAACTTCATCGGCACCGACCAGAGCGGCACGGTCGCCATCGCGAACGGCACCGGCGTCTACGTGCATGACCAGATCACGAATGCTTCGGTCGGCAGCGTGGGCTTCGGCAATCTGATCAGCGGCAATAGCGGCAACGGCGTTCTGTTCGCGTTCGGCGCGGGACCGGCGACCGTGAAGGGCAACAAGATCGGCCCAAGCCGCACGGGCACCGCGCTCGCCAACGGCGGCGCGGGCATCCTCATCTCGGGGAGCTCGAACATCGTCGTCGGCGGAACCACCGCCGGCGAGCCGAACACGATTGCGTTCAACACCGGCGCGGGCGTCGCGGTCACCAGCACGAGCGCCCTCAACTCGATCCGTGGCAACTCGATCCACAGCAATGGATTCCTCGGCATCGATCTGTCCGGCGATCTCGTCACCGCTAACGACTCGGGTGACGGCGACAGCGGCCCGAACGCACTGCAGAACTATCCGGTGCTCCTGCTCGCGACTTACAACTCGGGCTCGAATCAGACGACGTTCTCCGGAACGCTCAACAGCGTCGCGAACACGACCTTCGACATCGACTGGTACTCGAATCCGATCGGCGCCGATGGCACCGGCTACGGCGAAGGCCAGACCTGGCTCAACACATCGACGTTCACGACCGACGCCCTCGGCAACACGCCCGTGAGCATCGTCCTCACCGGCAATCTCCGTTTCCAGAACGTCGTTGCGACCGCATCGCGCGTCAGCGGCGGCGATCGCGAGACATCGGAGTTCAGCGCCCAGGCAACCAACAACCCGCCGGTCGCGAACAACGACGCCGTCCCCACGAACGAAGACACGCCGGTGACGTTCGATCCGAGGGTGAACGACACCGATCCGGAGAATGGGGCGCTGGCGATCACCGCGAACACGCAGCCTGCGCCGAGCGCCGGAACCGTGACCTGCGGCGCGACCTCTTGCACGTTCACGCCGGTCGCGAACTACAACGGACCGGCATCGTTCACCTACACGATCCAGGACGACGGCGGGAACACATCCACCGCGACGGTGAACATCACCGTCAACGCCGTCAACGATCCGCCGGTCGCGAATCCCGACGCGCTGACGACGAACGAGGACACCGCGAATTCGGTCAACGTGTTGACCAACGACACGGACGTCGACGGACCGTCGGCGCTCACCGTCACCAGCACGACGATCTTCGCCACGCCAAAAGGGATCGTGCAGTGCGCGCCCACGGGCGTCTGTACGTACACGCCGAACCCCAATCAGAACGGCAGCGACTCGTTCAGCTACACCGTCAGCGACGGCCTGGCGTCGTCGACCGGCACGGTCAACGTCACGATCACGCCGATCAACGATCCGCCGGTCGCGAATCCCGACACGCTGGTCACGAACCAGAACACCGCCGCGACGGTCAACGTGTTGACCAACGA
>Ga0075425_100003880_pt1 | contig 15307 bp, 10 predicted proteins | sample SoiMethybrSBSTD4_FD_75300 | JGI IMG/M metagenome (GOLD analysis project Ga0075425, IMG submission 75300) | Bulk soil microbial communities from a Populus tree surrounding site in Tennessee, USA - Soil MetaG P. TD hybrid SBSTD4 | ecosystem: Environmental > Terrestrial > Soil > Tree plantation...
GCTGGCACAGGCAAGAACGCTATTGATGGTTGCCCCGGCCGCGCCAGCACACGCACACCAACAGCATGTGGTGGCCGCCGCAGCCAGCAAGCGGGATCTTGATCCTTCACCGCTGGCAGCTATCGAGAAAGGATTCGACGCCTTCCTGGCCAAGCGGGGGCTAACTACCGACCAGAAGAAAACTGGCTCGAAGGCTGCGCTCAACGCCGACCAGAAAGCTGAGATGTTCAGACTATTTCTGACTTGGCCGCAGAACCCACTTGAGGTCGATGTCGTTGTGCGGCTCACCTCTGAAAGCGGCGTAGGAGACCCGATCGGCACCTTTGCCGTGAAGAACAGCGAAGTCTTAGTCGTAGCCGAAAAGAGCCTGCTTTGTTATTGAAACCAAACTTACGCGGGCTGCGACCCGGATTATATGCTTTCCACGTTCACGAGCATCCGAATTACGGACATGGAATAAAGGACGGTACAGCCGTTCCAGGTCTGGCCGCGGGCGCTCACTTGTGGCTGTCAGGAATCGGCCAATTGAGCGGAACCACCTTCACCAGTCATTTGGGCGACTTGCCCAATCTTGAGGTGAATGCCGATGGAACCGCTACAAAAATGGTCGTCGCAGCACGCCTGAACCTTGCTGATGTCGCCAATCGGGCATTGATGATACATGCAAGTCAGGATGACAACTCTGCACGAATGGCTTGCGGTCGATTGACCTAGTGAATGTTGCAAGCCTGCAAGCTGTAGGCTCTGCTTGGGCCGCCGCAGGTGACTTCATGACGGGCCTTGGAACGCTTAAATACGCGCGGCGGCCTACCATCGGTCGATCCGCGGCGCATCGATGCGGCCCGCTAGTCAAGGTAACGACTGGCACACTGAGATATTGGTAAGGGTTAGACGACGCGCCTGAGGTTGGTCAAACTCGCCCGGTACACCTAAGCCGGTATCAAGTGACACCTTGAGTTATGCCAGTGGATACGACGCGGCTTCCCGCGCCCCCTCTTCAAAGGTGGCATGTGATGGTCTAGCCTGGGACAACAGGCGGCAGGCGTTGGGATATGCGCCGTTGCTCCTGTGGTTTGCTTGCTCCGGTCTTTGCCATGCTGGCGGCAGCTATCGCCGGCCCGGGCGGAAGGACGTATCACGCTCCGCAGCGGTAACAGATCCCATGCCAACGAGGTATGCCACCCCGCAGACCGGTACAACGAAACTGCCTTGGCAATGCCAGATTGGCCCACGGCAATGGCCATGACGATTGATCGATGAAATCCATCTGTTGACGATGACGCTCTCGGAACATGAGCGGCGGTTCTTAGCTAGCCTGAGGGTCGCCCACCTTGCAACGGCCGATACGGGGGCTGTGCCTCATGTGGTGCCCATTTGCTTCGTGGTCTGTGCCGACACGGTCTACATTACGATCGACGCAAAACCGAAGCGTCGGCCGGCAAATGAGCTGAAACGTATTAGAAACATCCTGGCGAATCCGCGCGTAGCGATTGTTGGCGACCGCTACGATGAAGACTGGACACAACTGGGCTGGGTCATGTTGCAGGGGCGCGCGGAAGTCTTGTCGGAGGGGAGGGAGCACGACGAGGCCCAAGCACTGCTGTGCTCTCGCTACCCGCAATTACAAGCCATGCGCATTGCCGCCTGTCCGGTCATCGCGGTCCGTATCGAACGAGCCAGGAGTTGGGGTCACCTTTCGGTATAGCCGGCCACCTTGCGGTCGACATTTACAATGTCACCAATGCAAGGCAGCGCCTGTGACGCTTTCAGCTCGGACAGAACTCCGTCTCACCCCGGTGTTGCCGCGACGCCCGCTCGCGCACCAAGACGTCGCGAGCTGCAGACTTTATATTTATTCACGAAAATCAGCCTTCCTGTCTCTGGGCAGGTTCGCCCTTCGCGCTGTCCTTAGAAGACGGCGCCGCCGTTGCCAATTCAATCCCCGCGATGCCAACTTCGGCACACTGAGCTATCCAGGTGTCCGATGTCGCCCTATCATTTTTCAAAGTTGGCAGAAGCCCAAACGGTTTGAGACTATAAGCTCCAAAGTTGACCGAAACCTCATGACCTGGCTCGATATCCACTTGGCCGCCGCGCTGGATCAGCAACAAAGCCATTGCGGCTCCGACGACGGCATTGGCAAGAGCCTCTGCATTGTCGTCATCTGGCGGTTCATTTGCGGGATCTACGAGTGTCTTGCCAAAAACTTTGAGGTTGGTGGCGACGCTGCCCAGAGAGTCAGGCGTCACACTTTTGAGGCGATTGGCGTTCAAACCCACGAGTCGTGCCCACAGCGGGATGTAGACGCAGGCGCCCACTTCATCCCAGACGATCTGCTTCAATCGGCCAGCTTCGTCGGTCCCAGCCAGCTTTGCCAACAGCTCCTTCTCCAACGCGGGTACATCATCCAGGAGCGAGGCAGCGGGCAGCTCCTGTCCTTGCGCGGGACCGTGAGGCAGGTGCGCAATTGCGGCAATGCGATCCCTAAGTGGCGGGTGGGTGTCGTAGGGATCGCTGTTCCCGCCAGACAATTGCACCTCCAGCTGCTCATCCATGCTGGCAGAGATGTGTCTGGCTCTTACGAATCGATCAAACCCATCGGCGAGTGGGGGCAGGAAGCCGGCGCTTAGGACTGGCGCGCACTCGTTGCGCCAGTAATAATCAAATGCGGGTGCCACTCTGTGGACACTACACAGGCCGTCCGCCAGTGGCTTTGCACCCAAGGTGCGGGCGGCGAGCTCATCGGCGATGAACTCTTGTCGACGTGAGACTGCATGGGTCACGCGCAAGAACATTCTGGCGTAGCACCGGAACGGCGCTTGTAGCCACGACCGGGTTCCTAATGCGTTCAAGGTCCGCCCGATGGCCCCCCGAGTCTTGTAGATCCATGGACCGATTTTTGTGTCGCCGCCGTGATAATGTCCAAATTCATGGGCGAGCACTGCGCTGAACTGGGAACAGCTCAAGATGCGCATGAGCGGAAGGCCTAACCCCATCACCCTGCGGCCGCCCAATCCCATGACGCCGCCCCGCTGCATCACCCAGGCATTTACGTCCGGCACCAAGTAGACTTCGGCCGGCATGGTTTGCCTGGTCGCGCCGGCGACTAGCTCCAGTGCCTTGAACAATCTGGGGTGTTTCTCGCGCGTCAACAGCGGGCCAGGTGCGCGAAACGTGTCCCACCGCGGCAGCACGGACCACAGGATGGTCAGCCCGCCAAGAATGCAGATAATGGCCAGTTTTGGGGTGATATGCTCTGCGTACACAAATTCAGCGTATGGGACCCATAACAGGGCGAACGCGATGCTCAGCGCCAGAAGGTAAAAACCAATCATCAACAGTAGAGCCAGAGCTGCCCGAGCGATAACAAACGAGGCGTTCATTTGCCCACCCTCTTTTCTTGGCAAGGCAGCCGTCCGCTTGGTTATTCGCGGCCGAATTGCTTCCGCATAAAGGCTCGCCGCCGTGCAGGGATGTCTTGCGAAAACCTACAGCAGGCGAGTTTGGCTTAGGAGGGACCTCCGCTCGCTCCGCCCACATTTGGCTTCGGCGTTTCCAGAAGAGCACACCACGTCTGTCCGACCCCTCGCTAGGACAGCTGCAAGTGCCGACGACGTTATGTTTGGTTGGGATGCCGATCGAGCCGGGCACCCAGGACCCATCCGGCTCACGCTCGGTGCCTTCACTTTGGTCGGCGCGGGACGAGGTGCGGAGATGGCGCACAGGTTTCGTCAGTTCTCACGCCCCGACGAACCTGTCGTTTCCTATCGCGTCATTTGGTCGAGCTCGTCTCACTCTTTGTGTGAACTCAATCCAAACACACCAGTTGTGTTCGGCAATCGGCTTTTGCGCGCCTGGATGGCGCCGAGTTGAGTGACAAGCGGGCTCTGGCGTCTCGAAGTGCGATGGACGAGCACGCGCCGATGCGAGCCACATGGGGAGGTTTGGCGGGCCGCCATGTCGGCTGTCGTCGGCGAAGCCAGGAGCTTGCCCAGGTGCTCGTCTGGATGTGCTATTCTGGATGTGCTATTCGGGCAACCGAGCACCTGCAAACCATGAACCCCGGACGGGGCCGCCGTTTGCCAGAACGGCCTGCTCCAAGCATGCCCGTCCGGTTGCCGCCGGCTCCACATCAGGGTCGGCGCGTCCACTCGGGCGGACGGCATCCCGGCGCAAGAGGCAAGAATGCGCCGGCAGAACGGGGAAATCGGTCCAAAATCGCATGGCGCGCCGCCGCGCGCGACATCCCTGCTGGTTGCCCGTCGAGTTCGCATCCCGGGCGCCATGCTTTTTAGAGAAGACGGGGGCTGCATTGCTGCCCAAAGGGCGGCTATGATCGGGCACTCGCAGATCACATAAGGCGACCGCTCTGGACAGGCAACGAGCTTACTCCGATCTCCAACTTGCCAGCGTGGATTGGCTCACTGGCCGCACGGTCCTGACGTCGGGGGTCGATCGGGTGGGTCCGCCCCGCAGGGCCAGCAGAGCCTCCAGAGCCGCCTCGCCAGCGCCGAGGGTGGCATCACGCTTTCCGCGTGCCTGCGGAGCCTTGCGAAACCAGTATTTGCGGAACGCTTCTGCTTCGAGGCTTACCCCCGCAGGATCCGCCGCAGCACCTCGCGCGGACGTAGGCGCGAGTTGAGCGCGATGAGCAGCGACTGGCGCGTGGGTTGTGATATCGGCGGTACGTTCACGGATTTTGTTTTGAGCGATACCGTGAGCGGTCGCATCTTGATTGCCAAGCGATTGACGACCCCGGCCGACCCTTCGGTCGCCATGCTCGCCGGCCTCGCCGCGCTCGATGCCGAGGTTCCCGGCTATGCCATGTCATCGATGCGCCTCGCGCATGCGACCACGCTCGTTGCCAACGCCGTGATCGAGCGCAAAGGTGCCAAGGTCGCGCTACTGACGACTGCCGGCTTTCGCGACGTCGTCGAGCTGCGGCGCTACGTACGCGTGACCACGTATGAAATGTACGCCGACCCCCCCGCCCCGCTCGTGCCGCGCTATCTGCGCTTTTCCGTCCACGAGCGCACTCGCGCTGACGGCTCCATCAGACAGGCCGTTGACCCCGATGAGATCTCCGCCATCGCCGGGCGGCTCGCCGCCGAGGCCATAACGTCGGTGGCCGTTGCCTTCCTCCACTCGTATACCAATCCGGCGAACGAGCGCGCTGCCGGCGAGTTGTTGGCGCGTCTCATACCGGGTGTTGCGGTCTCGCTTTCGTCCGACGTGCTGCCGCAGATCAAGGAGTACGAGCGCACATCGACCACCCTGGTCAACGCTTATGTCAAGCCGTTGACCAGCACCTATCTTAGCAAGCTCGAGACCGGTGTCCGGGAATTGGGTTTCATGGCGCCGCCGCAAATCATGCTCTCGAACGGCGGCATCGGCTCGGCACGGACGGCCGCGGAGTACCCTGTGCGCCTTATCGAGTCCGGTCCCGTCGCCGGCGCCGTCATGGCGCAGCAGTTGGCACGGCTGATGGACCTCAAAGAGGTCATTGCTTACGATATGGGCGGCACCACCGCCAAGGCTTGCCTCATCCGCGATGCGTCGTTGCCGCTCACGGACGAGCTCGAGGTTGCGCGCTCGCGCCGCTTTACAAAGTCGAGCGGGTTTCCAGTGGCCATTCCCGCCGTCAACATGATCGAAGTCGGGGCTGGAGGCGGCAGCATCGCGCGGGTAAATGCCCTCGGCATCGTTGAGGTCGGCCCTCAGAGTGCCGCCGCCGAACCGGGGCCCGCGTGCTACGGCCTAGGCGGCAGCGAACCCACGGTTTCCGACGCCGATCTTGTCCTTGGCTACCTCGATCCCGAGCGGTTCGCCGGCGGCAACATGCGGCTTGACCGGACAGCAGCCGAGCGCGCCATCGTTGCACGCATCGCCGCGCCCACGGGCGCGCCCTTGGAGGCCGCCGCGTGGACCATCCACGACGTGGTCAACGAGTCTATGGCTGCCGCCATCCGCATGCATGTCACCGAGCGCGGCGGCGATCCCTCGCGACCAGTGCTCATTGCCTTTGGCGGCGCCGGTCCGGTGCACGTGACCAATCTCGCTGGCAAGCTTGGAATTCGCCGCATCCTGGTGCCGATGCGCGCCGGCGTGCTGTCGGCGCTCGGCCTCGTGCTCGCGCCGGCGGCATTCGATATCGCGCGCACGCGCAAGGTAGCACTCGAGGCGCTCGATCTCGGCGTGCTCGCGGACGATGTGATGTCATTGACCAACACGATCCGCGAACGCCTTGCGCAGGTCGGCTCGGCCGCGCCGCGCTTCGAAGTGGCGTTCGGGCTCGGTTACACCGGACAGAGCTACCATGTGCCCGTCCCTGTCGCAGCGGACCGCATCGCCCAGTTGACGCGAGACGAGTTGCTCCAGGGGTTCGCCGCCGTCTATCGGGCGAAGTACGGGTATTTCTATAGCGATGTTCCTGTCGAGCTCGTTGCAGTGCACGTGACCGGCATTGCCGGAGACACGCGACCAGTTCTGCCGCAGGCGCCGGAGCGCGGCAGCAATGCCGAAGCGGTCATTTTCGGCGAGCGCAGCGCTTGGTCGGCGCGCCGGCGCGCCTTCGTGCCATTCACGATCTATCACCGCGACAATCTCGCACCCGGCATGCGCTTTGCCGGGCCCTGCCTCGTCGAGGAGGACACCGCCACGACCGTGATTGATGTCGGCGATCAGGTCGGCGTCGACCGCCTCGGCTCGCTCGACATTTCGATCGCCAGACAGGAGTAGGCATGGTCCGGCTCGATCTCGATACCATCTGGCCACGCCTGATCTCGGCCGCCGACGAGATGGCGACCACGCTCTTCCGCACCGCCTTCTCACACGACGTGGTCGAGGTGCACGACATGTCAACGGGCCTCTATGACGATCGCGGCAACCTGGTCGGCCAGACTTGGCTCGGGGCCACGGGTCATGTCGGCGTGATGCCAGTCGTTGGTAAGGAGCTCGTGCGCAAATTCCCGCCGGCGGCCATCAGGCCCGGCGATATCTTCGTTTGCAACGACCCGTGGGTGTGCAACGGTCAGACCGCCGACATCTTCATTTTCACACCAGCCTTTCACAACGGCGGCGTGATCGGCTTTTCGGTCAACTCCGTGCACCATGTCGATATCGGTGGTCGCAAGGGCTCCGGTTTGTCAGAGGAGGTGTTCGAGGAAGGCATCATCATCCCTCTGATGCATCTCTACCGCGCGGGTCAGAGAAACGACGAGCTATTCACAATCCTCGAGCGCAATGTGCGCTTCGCCGAGAAGGTGATGGGCGATATCCGAGCGCAAATCGCCGCCGGCTGGGTCGGTGCGGAGGCGCTGAGGCGGATTGCGTGCGACCATGGGCTCGACAACCTGCGCGCCGTTGCCGATGAAATCATAGCCCGCTCCGAGCGCGCCATGCGCGTCGGTATCGACCAGCTTCCCAAGGGCACGTTCTCGAAGTCGATGCCGGTTGAGATCGGCGGCGGGATCGACCCCGGCCGCATTGTTCTCTCGCTGACAATCTCGCAGGTCGGCGTTCGCGCCGACTTCACTGGCACCAGCAGCCAGGTGCGCCGACCCGTCAACTCACCCATCAACTACACGCGCGCCTACGTGGCGGTGCCGCTGAAGATGGTCTGCGATCCGCTATTGCCCAACAACGAGGGGACCTACCGGCCTCTCGACATTCGCGCGCCGGCCGGCACCCTGATCAACCCAAGCTATCCAGCAGCCTGCTTCTGGCGGCTCGCCTCGGGTATGTTGGTTTCGGAGCTCGTGTTCCGCATCCTGGCCGAGATTGCACCCGAGCGGGTACCGGCAGACTCGGGCTCGATGCCGACCTGGCAATTCTACATCAACGGCCACCGGCGCAATGGCGAGCCGTGGGCACTGCATCAGCATGCCTTCGGCGGCATGGGCGGGCGGCCAGCGGCGGATGGACTGGGTGCGGTGAGTTTTCCCTACAACGTGCGCAATGTGTCGGTCGAGTGGTCGGAGACAGAGACGCCGGTGCTGTTCCTCGCTCGCGAGCTTGTCGCCGATACCGGCGGCGCTGGGCGGAGCCGCGGCGGGCTTGGTGAGGAGCTGGTGATGACCGTCGAGCCTTCGGCCGACGTCGATCCCCTGGTGCCGCTCACACTGACGGGTTCCGCGGGTCGCATGCGCTATCCCGCCGAAGGCGTGATTGGCGGCAGGCCGGGCAGCCGCGGCCTGATTGCCGTCAACGGCGAGCCGATCGCGCCGACGAGCGCGCCCGACGTCACGTTCTTGCCCGGCGACATCGTTCGGCTCAGGACGCCTGGCGGGGCCGGACATGGAGCTCCGTCGGATCGCGACGCTGCCGCCATTGAGGCCGATCTGCGCGACGAATACATTACAAACAGGGATCATCGATCCCGTAACGATGAGGATGATCCAGCATGACTGCGAAACTCGTTAGCGGCGATAGCGCCCGGCCGCAGGGGCCCATCATGACCCGGCGCCGCTTCACAGCAAGTGCGGCCGGTGCAGCATCCCTTCTTGCTGCGCCCGCAGTCTTGCGCGCCCAATCGGCCAGCATCATCAGGATCGGCCACATCCAGCCGATCACGGGCCCGTCGGCGGCCTACGGCATTCGCGCCCGCGACGGAGCGCAGATGGCGGTCGAGGAGATCAATGCTGCCGGCGGCTGGACCGATGCCAAGGGCAAGCAGCACACATTCGAGCTCACCGTCGGCGATATGGCCAATGATCCGAAACAGGCCATCACGCTGTTCCGCCAGTTTGCGACCAATCCCGAGGTGTTAATCAACCTGGGGCCGACCAATTCGGTTGGCTTCGTCCCGATCGTGCCTGTCGCAGGCCAGATCAAGCTGCCGCTCATCGGCAACGGCTCGGGCGCGCCAATCAAGGAATGGAACACCTACGCTTACCGCGTCAATCCGATCGGCGCCGTCGCGGCGCCGGCCCTCCTGAAGAAGGTCGTCGAGCGCGAGAAGGTGAAGAGGCTCGCCGTGATCTACGATCAGACCCAGGATGCGCAGGCCGGGGATGCCGACCAGTGCAGGCGCAACGAAAAGGCGCTAGGCTACGAGATCGTGGCCTACGAGGCTTTCCGCGCCAATGACCAGGATTTTTCGCCGCAGATCTCGAAGATTAGAAGTGTCAAACCTGATGCGATCTACGTCGCCGCCGCAACCGGCGATGGGATCAAGGTCGTGACGCAGATCCGCGACGCCGGCATCGACAGACCGCTGATGACCGGCTACGGCTCGTTCCAGGATCCAGTCTACTGGGACGGCACCAAGGGCAGCGTCAAGGGTGACTATACCTGGCTTGCCCAAGACCTATCGTCGCCCACTCAGCAGCTCAGGACCTTTCTCGACAGATATAACACCAAGTTCACGCAGCAGGAGGCGACGTCGTTCTCGACCTTCGGCTACGACAGCGTCTTCACCTTCCTCGAGGCGCTCAAGAAGGCCACAGAGTCCGATCGCGACCGGATTGCAGCGGCGTTGCAGAGCCTCGATTTTACCTCGCCAATCGGCTCCCGCATTACCTTCAAGAACCCGCCCGAGGGCAACAACATCAATCCCTCCGTGGTGGTGGTGAAGGTGAATGGGCGCGGCACCTACGAGGCCGTGTGAGGCCAGATGCTCATCATCGCAGGACTGACGAGGCGGTTCCGGCCGAGTTCGTTGGCGCCATCGACGCGCGCCTCACGGGCCCGGGCACCATCAGCCCGTCCCTGGTGGGGGCAAAGGTGAAGGGGCTCGGTAGCCATGAGGTCGTGTGAGGCCAGATGCTGCGCGTCGAACGACTGACGAAGCGGTTCGGTGGCCTCATTGCCGTCAATAACGTGAGCTTTACGGTCGCAAAGGCGTCCGTGATGGCGATCGTCGGGCCGAATGGCGCCGGCAAGACAACCACGTTCAATCTGATCACCGGCATCGAACCGCCCGACGCCGGCGAAGTCTGGTTCGACGGCAGGCGGGTGACGAGATATGCGCCCCATCGTCTCGCCGCCATCGGCATGGCGCGCACGTTCCAGAACATCCGGCTCTTCCAGCATCTCAACGCGCTCGAGAACGTGATGATCGGGCGCACGGCGCGCACGTACTCGGGCGTTCTCGATGCGCTCGTCTGGACGAGCCGGGACCGCGAGGAGCGCCGCGCCACGGTGGAGCAGGCTGAGGCGCTGCTCGACTGGGTTGGTGTAAGCGACAACCGCTTCCGCATGCCGGCGGAACTGCCTTACGGCGATCAGCGTCGCGTCGAAATCGCCCGCGCGCTGGCGCTCGAGCCACGGCTTCTGATCCTGGACGAGCCGACAGCGGGAATGGTCGCGCAGGAGGCCCGCGGCATTATTGATCTGATGTCGCGCCTGAAGGAGGCCGGCATGACGCTCATGCTGATCGAGCACAACATGAACGTGGTTATGGCGGCCTCGGATCGCATCGTGGTCATCAACTTCGGCGAGAAAATTGCCGAGGGTACACCGGCCGAGATCCGCGCAGATCCCAGGGTGATTGAGGCCTATCTCGGTGCCGAGGAATGATGGGTCTAAAAAGAGGGGTGGAGCCCGAGGGTTCCACATATTGCAGGTAGCAGGCCTGACGCCGATGACACCGGTGCTAACCATCCGTAGCCTTGCCGTCTCCTATGGCTCGGTGCCCGCCGTGCGCAACGTCTCGCTCGAGATCGCGCCAGGCGAACTTCGCGTCATCCTCGGCGCCAACGGGGCTGGTAAGACAACCGTCCTCAAGGCGATACTCGGACTGGTGCGCCCGCGCTCCGGCGAGATCCGCTTCCGCGACGGGACCGACCTATTGAGACTGAAGCCACATGAGATTCATGGCCTCGGCATTGCGTGGGTGCCCGAAGGCCGCCAGCTCTGGAACACCCTAACTGTCCTCGACAACTTAAAGCTCGGCGGCTTTGGCGACCGGGACAAGAGGGCGGTCGATCGGCGCGTCGGCGAGATGCTGGAGCGCTTTCCCCGCCTCGGTGAGCGTCGCCACCAGGTCGCGGGATCCTTGAGCGGCGGTGAGCAGCAGATGGTGGCCATTGCACGGGCGCTCGTCTCGGCGCCGGGGCTCCTGCTGATGGATGAGCCGTCGCTTGGTCTGGCACCCCTCGTGGTGCGCGAGGTCTTCCGCTTGGTGCGTGAGATCAACGAGATGGGAATATCGATCCTGATGGTCGAACAGAACGCCAATCAAGCGCTGAAGGTCGCCCACTGGGTTTATCTGCTCGAGACCGGCAACATCGTCGAGAGCGGCTCGGCGGCAACAATCGGCGCCAAGGAAAGCGTCAAGGATGTCTTTCTCGGCGGCCATGCCTGAGGATCGGAGACGCTCGCCATGGATCTCTTCCTGCAGCAGCTTGCCAATGGTCTCGTCATCGGCAGCACCTACGCGGTCGTTGCAATCGGCTTTGCCCTGGCGTTTACCGTGCTGCGCGTCATCAACTTTGCCCATCCCGACATCTTCATGGTCGGCATGTTCGCGGGGCTCGTCGCGGCGGTTGAGTGGCCCGCGCTCGGTTTCCTCGTTGTTCTCATCGCGGGAGTGCTCGGCGCTGGGTTCGTCGGCTTCGCGCTCGAGCGCACGGTGATCGCGCCCCTGCGGGGCCGCGACGTCCTCATGACACTGATCGGCACGCTCGGCGTTGCCATCATGCTGCAGAACGGCATGGCCGTGATCGCCGGCCCGGACCCCATCGCCTATCCGGCGCTCATTCCCCGCCGCTTCGTCGACATCGGCCCGGTAACGCTGACCCTGCGTCAGGTCCTCAACTTCGCCATCTGCCTCGCGCTTCTGGCTCTCGTCAGCATCTACGTGCGCTGGACACCTTGGGGCCGCGCCACGCGCGCCATTGCCGAGCGCCCCGACGTGGCCGCTGCGTTCGGTGTCAATGTCGCGCGCATCTGCCAATTCACCATTCTGCTCGCCTCGATGATGGGTGGCGTCGCCGCGGTGTCGGTTGGCGTGCTCTACGGCTCGGCCCATGCTTTCGTCGGCCTGCTCTATGGTCTCAAGGCCTTCATCTGCATGCTGGTCGCCGGCAACCGGTACTTCGAAGGCGTGATGGTCGTCGGTCTCGCCATCGGCTTCGTCGAGGCCCTGGTAACGGGCTACGTGTCCTCAAGCCTCAGGGATGCGGCCGCGTTCTTCGTGCTAATCGGCGTCCTGTACTTCCGGCCGAACGGCCTCTTCGGATCCTACGCCACATGAGGCGCCAATGAACCTCGCGTCCCTCGAGCCGGTGATCATTTTTACCCTGCTCAATGTCTGCATGGCGCTCGGGCTCTACATCACCGCCCTATCCGGCCAGTTGTCGATGGCCACCGCGGCGATCGCCGGGGTCGGTGGCTACCTTTCGGCCATCCTGACAGTGAAATTCGGCTGGCCACTGCTGCCTGCGACCATCCTCGCAGCGCTCGCCGGCGCGGTAGTTGGTACGGGGTTGGCTCTCGTCACGCTCAAAATGCGCGATTTCATCCTGAAGCTCACGACGCTGGCCTTCGGCGAAGCACTTTCCGTGCTTGCATTCAACTGGGACTACATCGGCGGCGCCAACAGTTTCACCGGCATCGAGTTCAAAACGACGATCTGGACGGCGCTCGCGGCGATGTTCGTCGCGGTTTACGTCACGTGGCGGTTCGACGGCTCGCGGCTCGGATTTGCCTCCCGCGCCGTGCGCGACGACCCGCTTGCCGCCAGCGCCATGGGGGTGTCGATTGCCCAGGTGCGCACCGTAACCTTCGCGGTCGGGGCTGCGCTCGTCGGCATGGCCGGTGCCATCCAGGGCCACTACGTGTTGGTCATCTCCCCGCACGATCTCGGCTTCTTCGTGTCGCTGAACTTCATCATCTTCCTGCTGTTCGGTGGTCTACAGACCATGTGGGGGCCGGTGCTCGGCGCCGTCCTCTTGACGGCACTCCCCGAGATCTTGCGATTCTCCAACCAGTACCGGCTCATTCTCTACGGCCTCGTCATCGTCCTGGTCGTCCTGCGTCGCCCGGACGGCCTACTGACGCGGACCCCGACAGGTCGCGCGGTGCGGCTATCGGGATGGACACTCGTTCCGGCGCGAGCCGTCACACAGACATCGCCAGAGCAGCACAACAGGCCGCTACCGGCTTCACTGCGCCGAGTTGCCGACAGGGTCCCGTTGAAGGCCGCTGCGCAATGATCTTGGGTGCGTGGCGGTCGTTTCCCGGCTGGGTCGAAGTTGGTCGAGACGACCTTAAGGCATGGGACCGGGGCAACATTGGCAACGACGCTTGCCCCTGCTGAACCCAAGGCGTGCAGGACATGCAGGTCAGTCGCGCTGCCAACCATCGCAGAAATTCCAATCCGCATTGACGACCGGAAGCACCGCATGAAACATCGCCTTGAGAGCTCGAGCGCTCCAGCCAAAGTGGAAAGCCACATGCGCGATCTGAATTGCCTGCGGGAGAACGTGCTTTTGGCCTACAAGAGGGTTCTACAGGAGGCGGCCGGAGCCGAGAATGCGGAAGAGGCCCTGTGGACAGTCACGCGCACTCTCCCTTCGCTCTTTGGGAACAGGAGCCGCGAACATCGCTTGGACGAGCCCACGAGCGCTGCGGCCGCCTTCATGGCGACTCCGGACAGACAGTACCACCTCATCACGGCGCCGGTGAATTTCCGGCCTGAGCAGTACCACGAGCTCGTTGCGATCGACCTAGGCCATCCGGGCGTTGTGGCGCGCACCCGACGCGGGATTTTTCTCGCCGACACAAACCATCACGAGACCTTTGTTAAGATCCTGCAGACGTTCCGCGCCGGCTCGGCAATGCAATTGCCGATGCTGTGGAAAGGCGACTACCTTGGTGTACTGATCTGTGCGAATGTTGCGCGCGGAGCCTTCGAGGAGCTGGACTTCGAAGCCATGGAGGCATTCGCCGCGCTCGCCGCTGCCCTTTGGGTGGCGCATGAGGGACCGGCTTGGCTCTGTACAATCGACTATGCCAGGCTGCCTCGGAGGAGGACCGAGCAGTCTGGTTGAAGGCATACGGATTACCCCGGGGACAACACTTTTCCTAGGCCGATGTCACCGGTGCTCACGTGCAATTCGCGGCGAAGTTACGTTGCTCTGCGGCCGATGCTGGCCATTGGCCTGAACTGCGATCCTCCCTCGTGAGGGCTCATCATGCGAGGCCCGGCACCAGCTCAGCCCCGACTTCGACTTTCATCGTCGACCCGGAGAGGTCGCTGTCGAACGGCTGGCAGCGACCACCGAGATGCTTGGCGAGAAATGCTTCGGCTACCGCGCAAAACGCAAGCCGATTGACCGGCCGCACGAAGCCGTGTCCTTCGTCGCGGAAGGTGATATAGGTGACCGGCGCGTTGCGGCTCTTCAATGCGTCCACCATCTGCTGGGATTCCGCCGCCACCACGCGGACATCCTTCAAGCCATGCGCGATCAAAATCGGCCGCGTTGCGCGCTCGAGATGGTTGATCGGCGACCGCTCCAACAGAAATGCGCGCCCGTCATCGGTATCTGGATTGCCCAGCCGGTTCTTCCAGACATTGAACCACGGCTGCCAATAGGGCGGGATCGTTGCCATGAAGGTCGTCAGATTGGATATACCGAAAAGATCTACGATGCAGGCAAATACTTCAGGGGTCTTGGTCGCTGCCATCAGAGCCGAATAGCCGCCATAGCTGCCGCCGAAAAAGCCGACACGTTTGGGGTCGGCAATGCCTTGGCCGACCGCCCAGTTGACCGCGTCGATTAGATCGTCGTGCATACGTCCACCCCATTCGTGGTCGGCTGCCGTGACGAATGCCTTGCCGTAACCGATCGAGCCGCGGTAATTCACGCTGAGCACCGAGTAGCCGCGATTTGCCAGCCATTGGTGCACTGAATTAAAGCCCCAGAAATCACGTGCGTAGGGGCCGCCGTGTATGACCAATACCAGCGGGAATTTGCCGCTGGTCTGGTCCGGCCGCGTCAGATAGCCGTTAAGACGAAGCCCGTCGCGCGCGGGAAACGTCACCGCCTCGAGCGACCGCAGCGCCAGCCCAGCCAGTGCCTTCCGCTGTTTGAACAGCGGCCGCACCTTGCGGGTCTCCCGGTCGAGCAGCACATATTCGCCGCTCTCAGCATCGCGTTCAAAATGGGCAGTGAGCACCCGGTCGCCGTAGCTGCGACCGGTGAAAGTGATGTCGCCGGTCCCATAGGCAGCAAGGTCCGTAAGATCCTGCAAGGCGCTGGGATCGACTGCGTGCCAGCGCGCGCGTTCCTTGTCGGCCCGCGCCGCCACCGGCCGGCGGCCGAAAAAGCTAACCCGCTCGATGTCCGCCTCCTCGTCGGCC
>Ga0075425_100003881_pt1 | contig 15304 bp, 12 predicted proteins | sample SoiMethybrSBSTD4_FD_75300 | JGI IMG/M metagenome (GOLD analysis project Ga0075425, IMG submission 75300) | Bulk soil microbial communities from a Populus tree surrounding site in Tennessee, USA - Soil MetaG P. TD hybrid SBSTD4 | ecosystem: Environmental > Terrestrial > Soil > Tree plantation...
TGCATCGTGGTATCTAACGGCAATCCATTCAGGTTCTGCGAAGAGGCCTGACTGAGGTCGACGTTAACATCGACAGGCACAGGGTTATTCGGATCGGTTTGATCCAATGTGTGCCACACGAACTGGCCGTTCTTGAATCCTTGAGTAGGAACATTGCTGTGGTTCGTCAGTGTTGTGCGGAAGCGTTGAAATTCATTGTTAAAAAAGAAGAAGGTCTTGTTCTTGAAGATGGGCCCACCTACCGAATATCCAAACTGATTGCGCACATAAGGGTTCATCGGTTCTGCCGTGCCGGTCCCGGGATCCACAGTGTTGAACCAGTCCCGGGCGCCACCGAAGCTGTTGTAGCGGCCGAACCAGTAGGCATCAAAGTGCAGACTGTTGGTTCCGCTCTTGGTGACGACGTCGACGATCGCGCCGGTATTGCGTCCATATTCCGCATTGAAGTTGTTGGTGATGACGCGGAATTCCTCGGTGGAATCGGGATTGGCCGCCAGCACCCCGCCGATAATGCCGGGTACCGACGTGTCGTTGTTGTCGACGCCATCTAGAAGGAAGTTGTTGTTGCGTTCCCGTGATCCGTTCACGGAGATTCCTGCCAGGCTGCTGTTCGTCTGAATCGTGCCCGGCGAGAGCAGAAGCAACTCGTACGGATTGCGCGTCAGCAGGGGCAGATCTTTGATGCGCCGCTCATCAACCAGATTACTGATCTGCGAAGTTTCGGTCTCGATGGGCGCCAAGGTCTCGGTGCTAACTGTCACAGTTTCGGAAACCGATCCGACCGACAGTTTGGCGCTCAGAGCAACCACCTGGGCAACGGTCACGTTCACGTTGCCGTACTTCACCGGAGTGAATCCCGCCTTATCGATGGTCACGGTGTAATCGCCGATGGCCAGGTTGGTGATGGAGTACAAACCGGTCTCCGAGGTCTCGACCGCGCGGCTGACATTGGTCGAATTGTTCACTGCGGTAACTCTCGCCCCGGGGATGACTGCGCCGCTCGCGTCCGTGATGGTGCCCTGAATCGCTCCCGTTTGGGCGGCCAGGAACGCCGGCAAAAAGACGATGCTCAGCAACACGGCCCGTCTTAACAGGTTCATTGACAGAACTCCTTGTCTTGGGTGTCTATCTGGAATAGCTACATCTACGAATGCAGGACACGTGCCGTTATGGACGCCGCGTAGAGACAGGCCCAGACGTCGGTTGGGCACCTACTGAGACGAGGAATCGCAGGGCAACAGCGAGCCTCCAATTTCTTGTGGGTCGCGGATTCCGAAATCGGTAGGGGCGCAGGCGAATGGCTTAGTTTACAAATACTTTGCCGATGTGTTGTGTCTTCCGAACTGAAAGATTCATGTCAACCCGAATCCCCGCAGTTCGGGAAAACTAGAAGGAAGTCGTTCCGGGCTTTTCCTAGTCAGTCAAGGCCGCTCCGCCCGTTACACGCCCCATAGATAGTCTTCCTGCTGATCGCTCTCGTTCGCCTTTGCGAACAGCGACGGCGGGAATTCTGATTCCGCCCCGGCTGGTTGATCTATGGCGGGAGAGCGATGGGCGTCCGGCTTGTTGGTGATCTGTGCCGTGACCTTTGAACCCGCGTCTTCGTTCGAGGACGTGGCCACCCGCGCCTGCCGCACCAGGTCCAGAATGCGGTAGTCGTCGACTATCTTCAGGTGGTCGGCCGCCGCGAGGAAGAGACGGTACACCAGATCGAGTTCGTGCCGATCCAATTGAAAGCCCAGATGCTCGCAGCGCAGCCGAAGCGCATGTCGTCCGGAATGTTTGCCGAGCACCAGCCGCGTCGCAGGAACTCCGACCGATTGCGGCGTCATGATTTCGTAGGTCAAGGCGTTCTTGATCATGCCGTCTTGATGGATTCCCGCTTCGTGTGCGAATGCATTACCACCGATGATGGCCTTGTTTGGTTGCACAGGAACCCCGGTGATCTCCGTTAACAGTTGGCTCGTGGGAAACAGTTGCTCGCTCAGGACTGCGGTGTTGTAGGAATAGCGATCCGGGCGGACGCGCATCGCCATCACGAATTCTTCCATGGAAGCGTTGCCCGCTCGTTCGCCGATGCCATTGATTGTGCATTCGACCTGACGCACGCCGGCGCTGACTGCGGCCAAAGAGTTCGCCACGGCCAGCCCAAGGTCGTTGTGGCAATGTGCGGAAATCGTAACCTGTGCGATGCCACTTACTCGCTCCCGCAAAGTTCGAATCAAATCAGCATATTCTTCTGGAGTAGCGTAGCCGACAGTGTCGGGGATGTTGACCGTCGTCGCGCCGGCCTCGATCACCGCTTCCAACACTTCGCACAGAAAATCCCGGTCCGAACGAGTCGCATCCTCGGGGGAGAATTCCACGTCCTGGCACAGAGACTTTGCCAGACGCACCGAATCGCGAGCGCGCTCCAGGCATTCGCGGCGAGAGATCTTGAGCTTGTGCTGGAGATGGATGTCGGAGGTTGCCAGGAAGGTGTGGATGCGAGGTCGAGCTGCAGGCTGGACCGCTTGCCAGGCACGCTGTATGTCCTGTGGGCAACAGCGCGCTAGAGCCGCGATTACCGGCCGGCGAACTTCCTGCGCCACCGCCTGCACGGCCTCAAAATCGCCATCGGAAGAGATGGGGAATCCTGCTTCGATGACGTCCACACCCAACCGATCGAGTTGCTGCGCGAGGCGTCGCTTTTCCCCAATGTTCATGCTGCAACCGGGCGACTGCTCTCCATCCCGCAACGTCGTGTCAAATATTCTTACGTGCTCTCGCTCCGACAAGGTTCCTCCAGTGGCGATTCGTGAGATTCGATCTGCCGCAAAAGCTAAAGGGCCATCATCTTTTTGTGGATGATGGCCCCGAGAATTTCGTTTAGAGTGCTCGTTCTATCGCTGAATCATCCACCGCGTGTTGGGGGCGCAAGCGCCAGGCCAGTAATGGCCACGCTAAGGGCGAGCAGAAGCAGTCGCACCTCCCCGGCATTCACGTTAGTGGGCTTCAAATTCATTGGGACAGTTGACTCCAATTAGTTTACGATCCTCTAGTTTAGACGGGCACTTGCAGTGTGTCGAATTCAAATCTGTGCGAATCCACATCAGTTTTTTGGATAAGGCCGACGTTAAGGGATTGAAAAGAATGAAGCACGTTCTCGCCTTTGTATTTCTGCTGTCCTCTGGCATACCAACGACGGCTGCGGATGGACCTCCTCCGGTCGCTTTCCGCGTTCTCCCGGCGGCTACTCGCGAGGGACCGGCCATCACGCCTTATCTTCAGTACCAGGTCGAGATGGCATGGCGGCAGGACGATGAACGCCGTCGTATCTGGGAACAGGTGCGCACCGAGGAGGATTTAAAGCGACTCCAGCGAAAAATAGAAGAACAGCTCTTGGCCATGCTCGGTGGACTTCCTGCAGAGCGAACGCCCCTGCGTCCCAAGATCACTGGCACCGTGCCAATGGAGGGCTTTCGCATCGAAAAACTGATTTTCGAAAGCTTACCGGGTGTCTATGTGACCGCACTCGTATATGTGCCTGAGGATGGCAAAAAACTTCATCCTGCGATCCTGGTTCCTGCCGGCCATGCAGCCAACGGAAAAGTGCATTACCAAGCTCTCTGCCAGCGTCTGGCGAAACGAGGATATGTCGCAATCAGCTGGGATCCCGTAGGCCAAGGCGAGCGCAGCCAATTCTGGGACGCCAAAGCCGGCAAAAGCCGCTACAACCTGATCTGCGCGGAGCATGCGGTTGTGGGGAATCTCGCCTACCTTGCGGGTACCAACCTTGCCCGATGGGAAATCTGGGATGGCATTCGTGCGATCGACTACCTGCTAACTCGCGCGGACGTCGATCCCGAGCGAATTAGCATTACTGGCACGAGTGGCGGAGGATTTCAGGCCGCGCACATCGCGGCGTTGGATCGACGCATCAAAGTTGCAGTTCCGTCCTGCTACATCACTTCACTTCCCATGCGGATTCATAACCGGATCTTCAAAGATCCGGACAGCGACCCGGAACAGGATCTCTACGGGATGATCTCGAACCATGTGGATCATGGGGGCCTGCTGCTCATGATGTATCCGCGTCCAGTTTTTGTGGCGGCTGCCGTGCTCGATTTCTTCCCGATCGAAGGCGCACACCAGACGGTTCGAGAAGTGGCGGAAATCTACACTCGATTTCACCACCCTGATCGCATCGCGATGACGGAGGGCTACCACGAGCATCAGTTCTCTCCGGAGAACCAGGAAGCGGCGATGGAGTTTCTGGATCACTTCAACGGTTTCCCTGTGACACGGGGGCTGCCGGAGGTCAAAGAACTCGATGAGAAAGATCTTCATTGCACCCGCACAGGCCAGGTAATGCTCGACTTTGCCGATGCGAGATCGCTTATGGATGTGATCCGGGACTACTACCGCGAGCGGAAGGACAAAGCCGGGCAGACGATCAAGCAGCATTACTTTGCCGGCTCTCATCCGCAGATTGACTCATGGAGTGTTCGTGAATTCGAAGGAGGCGTTATCGGGCAGAATGAACTCCGCTGGGAGGCTGGTGGAAAATCGGAGTTCGAAGGCATCACGATCGAAAAATTCTTGCTGCACCACAGCCAATATCTCGAGATGCCGGTCTTGTTCATCCACCGGAGCGAAAGCAGGAAAAACTCAATATTGCTATGGTTCGGGGAACACGGTAAAGCGACCGCACAAGAATGGTCTGTCCTTAAGCAGCATCTCGATGCCGGCTACGATATCGTGTCGATCGACCCTCGCGGTTTGGGGGAGACACGCATGCCTTACAAGGCAGTTTCTCCCGATGATCCGTCGCTGGCGCAACTGAATTTTGATCAGGCATACGAAAGCCCGCTTTCCAGCGTGCTCGCTGACTATGTTTATAATTCTCTATTGACGGGCCGTCCGTACTTTCTGCAGATGATTGAAGACGCGGAAATCGTTACGCGGTTCGTTGGCACAAGGATCAACCCGCAGGCAAAGATGGCCGTCACCGGCGTGGGCAATGCTCAGGCCTTGGCCAAGGCAGTCGCCGAGACTCTTCCGAATATCAAGCTTCTCGACCCGCAAGCAGGTCAGCCGATCAACTGGTCTGAGCTTGTGAACGAGAAGACCGAGTTGTGGCCCATCGCGTACACACTTCCCGGCGGCGCATACATCCACTAACATCGCCCGGGGGACCCTCCGCTTTGCGCGTTGGCTGGCCCATGTTGGACCTTCTCCTCCCGCCGTTATATTCTCGTGGCGTGAAGCGCTCTTCGGTGCGATCGCCCACAGCTGGGCTGATTCTGGGCTTGATCATCACGCTGGCGGCTGTGGTCGCCTACGCTTGGTACACGACCCAGCAGATCGCCGGACTGCGCGCTTTACAGAACAATATCGCCGATCGCAACCGAAAAGACTCTCTGCAATTGCTGCGCATTCAGAATGACCTGAACTCGATCGCGCTGGCGATGCGCGACATGCTCGACAATGATGAGCCTTACCCCCTGACCGCGTGGGAGGCGCAGTTCCAGCGTATTCGCTCCGATCTTGACGCCGCCCTGCGTATCGAGGAAGAACTCGCCCCGATGCATCGCACGCCCGAGCAGCGGCAATATCTCCAGCAATCTCTTTCGCAGTTTTGGGATGCTGTCGACCGCACCTTCGCCCTCGCGCAAAACAAACCCGACGAAGCCCGCAATCAGATTCGTCTGACGTTGCAGGCTCGACAGGCCGCCTTAAGTACCGCCGTGGCACGTCTGTTGGTACAGAACAATGAGAGCGAGCAGCAGGCCAACCTTCAGATTCGACAGATTTATGACCGTGTGCAGCGGCAGGTATACGTTTTCCTCGGAGCAACGCTGGCCGCCATCTTGTTGACGAGCTTGTATCTGATCTATTCAAACCGGCAGCTGTTCGCGCAACTGGCAACCCTTTCAGCCCAGCGCAGCGACCTGGCACAAAAGCTGATTTCGACCCAGGAGTCCACCCTGCGCCATATATCTCGCGAGCTGCACGATGAGTTTGGTCAGATCTTGACGGCAGTGGGATCGATGCTAGGCCGCGCCGAGAAACACACTCCGGAAGACTCGCCCGTGCGCACGGAACTCAAAGAAGTTCGCGGCATCGCGCAGACCACGCTCGACAGCGTACGCAGCCTTTCGCAGGCGCTCCACCCCGTGATGCTGGAGGAATCGGGGCTGGAAGCAACCATCGATTGGTATCTCGTCACCGTGGAAAAGCAGACCGGCGTTAGCATATCCTACGAAAAGTCAGGGATCGCCTTTCCTGTGAGTGGGAGCGCCAGTATTCACATCTATCGTGTGCTGCAGGAGGCGTTGAACAATGTAGCCCGCCATTCGGGAGCAAACCGGGCCTGGGTCAGGCTGCATTTTCTGGCGAGTTCACTCGAACTCGAAGTGGAAGATCACGGGAAAGGATTCGCCAAGGAAGCCGCCAATCCCGGCATCGGCCTGGTTGCGATGCGGGAGCGAGCGGAATTACTTGGCGGCCAGCTCAACTTCACCGCACCGCCGGGTGGGGGCACACGAGTTCGATTGAGTGTTCCAAAACAAAAAGTGGAGGCGCATGTCGAATAAGATATCGGTCCTGCTTGTGGATGATCACAGCCTGGTACGCCGAGGCTTTCGTCGCATGCTGGAAGATGAAGCCGACATTACTGTCATTGGGGAAGCAGGCGATGGCAACGAAGCGATTAGCCTTGCTCAGGAACTGCAGCCCGACGTCATCGTAATGGATTGCGCCATGCCGGGAACCAACGGCTTGATTGCTACTCGGAAGATCCTGGAGACTTCGCCGAAGCAGGCGATCCTGATGCTGAGCATGCATTCGGAAGAAACCTTGGTGCGCCAGGCGCTCGAAGCAGGAGCCAAGGGTTATGTGCTGAAAAACGCGGTCGATCTGGAACTTCCTGCCGCAATCCGGAAGGTTGTGGCCGGAGAAGTTGTTTTGGACCCCCAGGTTTCCCGTCCCAACGCCCTCAAAGGCGAGCGCAACGGCGGGCTCACCACCAGGGAACTCGAGATCCTCCAACTTATCGTGGATGGCAAGTCCAACAAGGAAATCGCGGACCACCTCGGACTCAGCGCAAACACCGTGGCCGTACACCGTGCCAACATCATGGACGCGCTTGGCATCCACAAGACTGCCGAGCTGGTGGTGTACGCCATCCGCAACGGGCTGGTCAATATCCCGTGAACCGCAGATCGTTCCTGCTGGGAATTGCGGGAGTCGCGTACCGTGCAAGTTTGAGCAAGCTGCCAGGATGGGCTCTTCCCGCACCCACCTCTAACCTCGGTTTCACACTCACCGACGTCACGACTGCGGCGGGCCTTCAGTTCCATCACAACAGCGGCGCGTATGGTGGCAAGCTTCTTCCCGAAACATTGGGTTCCGGTTGCGCCTTTCTCGACTACGACGCCGACGGGTGGCAGGACATTCTGCTCATCAATGGCATGGACTGGGCCGGGCATAAGCGGCAACGCAGCACGTTGAAGCTTTACCGCAATAATCGCAATGGAACATTTTCAGATGTCACGCGCAGCGCGGGGCTGGACGTCGAGATGTATGGGATGGGCGTGGCCGTTGGCGACTACAACAATGACGGCTTCCCGGACATCTTTATTACTTGTGTCGGCCAGAACCACCTGTTCAGGAACACCGGCAAAGGCACATTCGTTGATGTGACACAGAAGAGTGGGCTGGGCGGCCGGCAGGCACTGAGTACGTCGGCACTCTGGTTTGACTTCGATCGCGATGGGCGGCTTGACCTGTTCGTCTGCAACTATGTGCGCTGGTCGCCGGAGCACGATGTTTTCTGCAGTCTGGATGGAAAACACAAATCCTATTGCACGCCTGAGGCCTACCGCGGGGAAACCTGCTGGCTTTTCCATAACCGGGGCGATGGGACATTTGAAGACATTACAGCGAAGAGTGGTGTTTTCGATAGCAGCTCGAAAGCCCTCGGCGTCGCTCTGATCGACCACGACCAGGACGGCTGGCCGGATCTGCTGGTGGCGAACGACACGCAAGCGAACAAGCTCTACCGCAACCAGCGGAACGGTACCTTCCGCGATGTCGGTATGGAAGCGGGATTGGCTCTTAGTACCGAGGGCAAGGCCCGAGCCGGGATGGGTGTGGATACTGGCGACTTCATGAATTCCGGAAGGCCAGGATTCGCCATCACGAATTTCGACAATGAAATGATCGGACTCTATCGCGCGCAGGAGAAAAGCGCGTACGAGGACGTGGCCACGCCATCCGGAATCGGGTTGCCCTCGAAAAACAGCCTCGGCTTTGGATGCGCATTCTTCGACGCGAATCTGGATGGCTATCTCGATTTGGCGGTCACGAATGGGCACATCGACGATACCGTGCGCAACATCCGAGGAAATGTGGGCTATGCGCAGCCACCGCAATTGTTCCTGAATAACGGGAACGGCACATTTCGCGACGTGGCCAGCGAATGTGGCGCTGAGTTCAGTCAGGCGAAGGTGGGGCGAGGACTTGCGTACGGAGACTTCGATCGCGATGGCGACCTCGACCTCTTGATCACCACCAACAACGGTCCGGCGTACTTGTACAGAAATGATCAGACGGGCGGCAACCGGAGCGTTCGGTTTCACCTGGTAGGGACCAAATCCAACCGAAGTGCGATTGGGACGGAAGTCCGCATCGAAAGCGGCGGCTTGCACCAATCAAGGATGGTAAAGAGCGGATCAAGCTACCTATCGCAATCGGAATTGCCGGCAACATTTGGCGTGGGAAAACAGGATCAGGTCGATCGCGTGGTGATTCTTTGGCCAAGCGGGCAAACCGAGGAACACAAGAACATCCCGTCCGGCAAGGCGTATGAATGCGTGGAGGGCAAGGGAATCCGGCCGTTAGATGGCTTCTAGTCCCACTCGCATACTCGATTTCATTTTTTGGGTACTTGGTAGAGTTCTCGCAGGTGCTTTGCAGCCGCAGTCTCTTTCTTGCCTCCGAGTTCCAATCCAAATGACGGTTTCTCATAGGTGCCCGCAATCCTGACGGGCACTTCCGAGCCTTTTGGCTTGCGCTTGAAGAAAGGATCCATGATTTTCAAGATCAGCGCCTTCGGACCGTGGGCCATGTGGGAAAGCGAGGAGTCCATCTTCAGAGTTCCATGCAGATCAACTTTGTGCGAAATGACGTTGTAGTCCCCATGCATCTGCGAGAAAGCGCCGGGAATGCTGAATGCAAGATCACCGAATGTCGCTGTGCCGTGGGTTAACTTCACATGCCCCTCCAAGCCAGAAACGACCGTCGACGGGTCCTGATCGTCCTGTTCCCGCGATTCCGCACTCAGCTTGTCCACCTGCTGCTGCGTCTCCGGCTTGGTGAAGTTCCCGGAGTCAATGCCAAAATCCCCCGCCAGTTCCACCTGGCTCAAAAACGGATGCAGATCCGACGGAATCGTCGCGTGCGCACAAAAGCTGATCGCGCCACTCATCGGGGAGCGATCATCCGTGATAAACAACAACAGCAGATCCTGGATTCTCCCACTCTTCGAGCAGAGATCCAGTTCGGTCGTTTTACCCGGCCTTCCTTTTTCTGCGGCGACGCTGCCATGCGTGACCACTCGCGTCTTGCGGAACTGGGATTCCACACTCTCGAGTGAAACATCGCCATTGGTTGCGTCAATTGAGACTCGAAACTGATTCTTCAGGTCAGCTTTGTGACTGCTTGAGGTCACTGTGAAGTCAGGTGTATCGGCAGACCCTTGCACCTCGATGTATTCGAGATTGCCATCGAAGCTACCCTTCGACTCGAGCATCCCCGCGATCCCGTCAAAGACGCTAAGGTCGGCGCGCTGAAATGAATAGCGCCCCGAAACCGGCGTCGCTCCCGCATCCCCGGTCTTCCAGGGACCGAAGTTTCCACTTGCCTCGACTTCGCCAGGAGGCATAGGAGTCGAGAGGCGAACTTCAAAAGGCATGCCTTTGGAACCGCCGACGTCTCGGAACTTCGCCGAATGAATCGAAAATGCCAAAGGCTTCTTGTGTTCTCGGGCGAATTGCAAGCTGGCTCCGTCGGCAATCAACTCGTCGATTACGATGTCTGTCGAGGACCTGAATTCCCCTTTATTCTCCTGTGGAACAAAAATCTGCATGCCGTCTGCGCGGACTTTTGCGACATGTTTTCTTAGCAGCCCCAGAAAGCTGCCCTGCACAGTCAATTGGCGAATCGTGATTAGCGGTGGAGTAGCGGGTTCGGTTTGATGGCGAAAGACCACATTCTGCGCAACGCAGCCGGGACGCGGAAAGTAGCTGGTGTGAAAGGATCCAATCTGCACTTTGCTGGAACTGGCCTCCTCGAGCGACTTGACCACCGCTTCTTCCGTGAACGGCCAATCCCGTAATAGAAAAGCAAATGCGCTAAGGCCCAGTAGTACGAATGCTGCGACCGCAATGACCCAAAGGAACATCCGACGCTCGAATGGCAAAGGCAGGATTCTCCACGTGACCGCGAAATGGCATCTTTTAGAGGCTGGAGTCGGCTATTTGGTTGGGTATGCCTCAACAACGGTGCAAACGAGCAGATCCTTTATCCAGATCAAATTGGAGCCGAGGCAGGCAGACAGACATGGGACAGCCGAAAGGACGAATCGCAGGAAAACCTGAGCATCGCCCCGATGCTTACATGGAGGAAAATTGTAGTATTTTTACAGTATTGTTCCGATCTGCCATTCTGGTTAAAGTCCGCAGCAATTCATCAAGTCCTCCTTTGCGCCCACCACGCGCTTCCGAGGCACCCCTAGAGAGCCGGCAGCGATCCTGCCGGTGCAATCATACGAAATGCCAGCTGGTCCCTGGACCAGCTGGAGTTTTTTGGGCGTTTTGCATTCGCGCTTGGCTGTGCAACTGATTTCGATCTGCTTTAGGAGGCACGCAATGAAAGTCGCCAAAACAACCGCAATGCTGGCCGTGCTGCTGTCCTTCGTAGCCATTCTCTGGGCAGCTGACGCCAAATCAAAGAGTGAAACCGTAAAAGGCTACGTGATCGATTCCGCGTGCGCCTTTACAAAAGGACTTCAAAAACCAATCAGCACAGATTGTGCCACCGCCTGCGCCAAGGCGGGGTCGCCACTAGTCATCTTGAGTCCCAATGGCACGATCTACTGGCCGATCGCCGATACCACGCCTTCCAGCAGTCAAAACGAGAAACTTCTCCCATTCGCTGGACAGAAAGTGACTGCCAGTGGGAAAGTGTTCGAACGCGGAGGCTCACGCGCAATGGTCATTGAGAAAATCGAGCCCCAAGCCGAGGCAAAATAAGGTCCCAAGGCGTAAAGTCACTTTGAGGGCGCATCGAATCAATGGAACAAGACAAGAAGCCGGTCATGCAAGACCAGCCCTCCACGAAGCAGCCAACCAAGATAGGTATTTTCGAGGACCACGAAGCCACCGGCGACACGGCTGCCGCGTACGACTTTTGGCGGGCCGGCTCGGGTCGCCGGCAGGTGCCTGGCATCATCAAGTGTTTCGGAGCCCGGCCTGATTTCCTGCGTCAGGTGGTGCAGTTCTCCAACACAGTCCACTTTTCAGAAGGCCACCTGAACCGTCGGCACAAGGAGATGATCGCGAGCTATGTCTCCTATCTCAATCGTTGTCCGTATTGACTGGACAGCCACGCCTTCTTCCTGCGGGTTCAGGGAGCCACTGATCAATGCGTGAATGCAATCCTGGAAGGCAAGCTTGATGAGGCGGGCCTGACGGCGGCTGAGCGTGTGCTGCTGGACTACGTGGACCTGATAACAAACTCCGCAGCACGTTCGACCGCCGAAGACGTGCAGAAATTGCGGGACGCGGGCTGGAACGAGAATCAGATTTCCGAGGCGGTGTACATCATTGCCATTTTCGCGTTCTTCAACCGCGTAGCCGACGCGTTCGGCGTGCCGTCGCAAGACTACCTCACGACGGGAAAGCTGACGCCCTAGGTTTGTTAACGATTGTTCCGGGGCGAAAGTCCTAAACCGCAGAGTGCGCATAGTCATTTCGCAGAGCGCGCGACGAAAGTCGAGGCCAACCTCTAGCGACTGGCGACGATCTTCCCTTCGCCTTCCGTAAGAGTGATGTATCGATCGATGGGCAAATCCGTAAAGCGCTCGGTTCGTCCGCTGGGTTGCGGCCATTTCACTTCCAACCAATCGATCTTCGCGCGCGCGCCAATCCCAAGCACCATGCGCGGGTCGTGATAGGAGAGATAACTTCCGCCTCCCACCTTCATGCGGCTTTTCTTCAAATCCCCAGCCTGGTAGGTCATCACGGCACCAATCGCGTCCGGATTCGCCTTCTTGCCAACAAGTTTGACACCCAACCAGTGATTCTGAGCGCCAACGTTGTTGCGCAAGAGAATGGGCGCATCATCGTTCACGGAAATCAAGACATCAAGCGCACCGTCATTGTTGAAGTCTCCAACGGCCAGGCCGCGTGCAGATATGGGTTTCGCGAACACCGGACCGCTCTGTGCGCTCACGTTCTCCCATTTCTTGCCTGAGTTGTGAAACAAGAGCATGGGCTCGCGATACCCCACCTGGCCTTGAGTGACTTCCTCGATCAAGTCATCAGGATTGCCGTTAGCCAGGAACAGATCGAGATTCCCGTCATTGTCGTAGTCGAAGAACTTCAGGCCCCAGCCGCTCATGAATTTGGTGGCTTTGCCTATACCGGTAGGAAGTGCCATGTCGTCAAATGTCTCATCGTGATTGTTTTTGTATATCGAAAACATTTCTCGATCGAGGTTTGCAACGAACAGGCCCATCCATCCATCGTCAGCGAAGTCGGCTGAATCCACGCCCATGCCAGACCGCGCCCGGCCTCCGTCACTGTAGGCAACGCCGGCCTGCGTGCCAATCTCTTCAAACTTCCCGTTGCCGCGGTTGACGAACAGGAAGTTCGCCACCGTATCATTGGTAACAAACAAATCCATATGGCCGTCGTTGTTGATGTCGGTGGCGACCACGCCCCAAGCCTTACCCAGATGGCTTGCGATTCCTGAGGTTTTGCTGACATCAGTGAACGTGCCGTCACCATTGTTGTGGAACAGCCAACTGGGCATGGGCGAATAGACTTTAGGAATGCAATAGTGGAGCCGGCCATCCTGATGGATTCCACACGGTTTGTTCAGTTCTTTGCTGAACTCCGCGAAGCGGCCGACAAATAAATCCAGGCGGCCATCGTTGTCATAGTCGAACCAGACTGCGCTGGATGACCATCCTGGTGCCGCCACCCCGGCCTTTTCCGTTACGTCAGTGAAGGTGCCATCACCATTGTTGTGATAGAGGATGTTTTTTCCATACTGCGTGACGTACAGATCAGGAAAGCCGTCGCCGTCATAATCACCCACGGCAACGCCTTGTCCGTAACCGCCCGCGGCAACGCCAGCCTTATCCGTTACGTCAGTGAATGTGCCGTCCCGGTTGTTCCTGTAGAGTGCGTTACGAAGCGGCGGATTGGGTGTGAAGAAATCGCACTGACCGCTGTTGACAAGATAGATGTCCAACCAGCCGTCGTTGTCGTAGTCGAGAAAAGCGCATCCAGCGCCTGAGCTCTCCGGAAGATATTTCTGAGGCGACTTTCCGCTCGAGTGAACCCATCTGATTCCACTCTTCGCAGAGGCAACTTCCTCGAAAGGAATTTGTTGGGCATCGGCAAAACCGAATCTTGTGCATCGTGGCGCGAGCAAAAATCCCGCCACCATTCTGGAGACGAAGTCGCGCCGCGTCATTTGTCTTCTACGAATCAGGCGGGACATCTTTATTCAGTCTGCGACAATCAACTTTCTTGGGAGTTCCGGAAGGGGAGCGCGCCCAGCCAACTAAGGAATAAGGCTATTCGGGTTTATCCGAAGCTGGCGTCCTCGATGTCGCAGAACTGAGGCTTCGGTGAATGGCGAATTCCTTTTCTGCTTCTTCCTTGTGCCCAGATCTTTGCAGGGCGGTGGCGAGTGTGTGATGGACTTCGGGATTTCCCGGCATGAGGCGTTCCGCGGCACGCAAAGGGGAGATTGCATCTTCGTATCTCTTGAGCGTGACCAGAGAGAACCCCCAGCCCAAATAGGCTTCCGCGAAATTGGGATTCAGCTTCGTAGCCTGTGAAAATCGGGTGATCGCCTCATCCCACTTCTCCCCACGGCGAGCAAGTTCTCCCAGGATGTACTCCGCACCGGCATTGGTGGGATCGATCTGCAGTTCTTTGAGAAATTCCTGCTTCGCACGTTCAGTCGCGTCTTGCGGGGCATCAGGTCGCGAAAGCAGCAATCTGCCCAGCAGGAAGTGGATGCCGCGTGCCGTAGGTTCCTTGCGGATCATCTCCTCATACTCAAGCTGAGCGGGTTCCCACTTCCCCTGCATCTCGAGGGCTTCAGCGTTCAGCTTATGAGCGGCAAGTGATTGCGGGGCGGTTCGCCCAAGGTCCTGGGCCGTTCGCGTCGACAGGTCAGAATAGGCATGGACGACGACGAAAAGTACGTCCGGGTCCTTGGCAAACTGTTTGTTCAGGAAGCGGATAAAGTCTGCGGTGGATTCGCGATCGTCCACGGCCAACGAGCAGCGGACCCCGACCACCCCCGCTTGTTTTCGGGTCGCTGCAGGAACTTGGCCGGTCATGGCGCGCTTGAGGCCAGAAATGCTCTCCGCGCAGCGTCCTTGCTCCGCCAAGCTCAAAGCTCTCTCCGGCGTTAGACCAGACCCCGGTGCGGCAGCAACTTTCGCCTGCTGAGCCAGAATCATTGGTCCAGACGTCAGACACCCCACTAAGAGGACAGAAAACGCGGCTTTCCCCGTATGTCGATACATCTTGGATTGCGCTTCCGAGAGGTTCCTCTGTAAAGATCGCGCTAGAGAAAAGAAATGGTGCAAGCGGGCACCCGCCTGCACCATTATACGTGTTTTGGTTTTCAGTAGTAGAGCTTCAAAGCCAACTGTATGTTCCTTGGGGGTTGGGCAGTTGTGATCTGCCCCATGGTTGACCCGAAGCTCATGTCTGGTGCGTTGAGCTGGACGTGATTGAAGGCATTGATGAAGTCAGTTCGGAACTGCAATCGGAACCGCTCGGTAATTTGGAAGTTCTTATGCAAACTGAAGTCTATGTCCGCGTAACGCGGCGAGCGCAACGCTCCGAGTTGCGGTGCGCAATTGCCGAAGGTGCCAACCGCTGGCGTGGTGAAGTTTCCATTGTTGGTGAACCACTGAATACCGCCGGCTCCCTGAATTGGGGCGTCGGAAGTAACACTCGGGATGGAAATGCAGTCGGGCCGGGAACCGCGAGAGAAGGTGCCGGAC
>Ga0075425_100003883_pt1 | contig 15300 bp, 7 predicted proteins | sample SoiMethybrSBSTD4_FD_75300 | JGI IMG/M metagenome (GOLD analysis project Ga0075425, IMG submission 75300) | Bulk soil microbial communities from a Populus tree surrounding site in Tennessee, USA - Soil MetaG P. TD hybrid SBSTD4 | ecosystem: Environmental > Terrestrial > Soil > Tree plantation...
GAACGAGTAGTCGTTGGTCTGTGTGAAGATGTCCGTGGCTGGGTTGGGGCCGTTCATGCGCCACGAGAAGTCGCCCGACTCGTTGGGAGAGAGGTTCGTGTGGCTAGCGCTTGCCAAGGTGAACTCGACGTACCAGTCCGCGTTGCTCTTCGCGGGCACGAGAGGGTTGACCGTCGACGTCACGTCCAGAGTCTGATTTGCACCGCCAGTGGTGATGTGCGACCAGTTCAGCGTGATCATCGGAGTCTTCCCGACGACCTCGTTGGTGTAATAGTAGCGAAGCTTGAGTTCCGAAACGGCGACCGTGCTCGTGCCGCCGTTCTTGGCGTGCAGCTCGCATTCGATGTAGGCGCTCGTCGCGGCCGAGGTCTGGACGGCATAGAGAACCTGCATCCCGGCGACGAAGCCGGCATCGGACATCACCGTCCCCCCTCCGCTGCCCGATGCGCCGGCGGCTCCCGACGTCCCCCCCGCACCCCCGTTCCCGGCATCGATCTGCGGAGCGCCGCCGCTTCCTCCGCCGGATGGCCCACCGCTCCCGGACGGGCCGGCGCCACTCGCACCACCCGTCGTGCTGCTACCCGATGGCCCGCTGCTGCCGCCGATCCCGCTGCCGTTACCAAAGGTGGTTGCACTGGAGCTCGCCTGGCCAGAGCCGCCCGAGCCGCCGCGATGAATCGGGTCGCCCGGTAAAAGCTCTTCTGCCTCGGCGCATCCAGCGCACGCGAGCGCGCAAAGTCCTACGAGCACAGACGGACTCATTTCGCACCTCCGTTGCCGCGGCTCGTCTGCGAGTCCCGGATGAGCCGCATGAAGTGATCCGGTGCGAGCCATCGCCCACCTACATAATAGTCGTAGTTTCGATGGATGCCCGTTCCTTCACCAAGATCGTTCCACGTCGCAAGCACAAGGATCTCGGCGTCGCTCGATTCGGACAGGACGCGCTCTAGCAAGGTCGAATCCTTGAAAAGGCGATCGCTCTCGTTGGCGAGATCTCCTGGACGGTCCCTGCCGACCGAATCCCACTTGACCATCGCGTGATCGATGACGTGACCATTGAGCCGTGAGCGGCTCCTTTTGTTCGGCAGATCGAGCGTCATCCACGTGAATGTCGCGTCGGCAACGCGAGGCATGTCCCGATCCTCGAAGTAGGCGTCGTCGACGTCGACGAATGGCTCCTCGCCGAAGTCGATCCGAAAACGGGCTTTCATCTTCGCGATGACGGCTGCCGAGCGATCGCGAGGCCCGAGCGTGCCAGCGTTGTAGAAGTAAATGAAAGGGCGCCCCTTGAAGCGATACCAGTGGCGCTTGTCGACCTGCCGGTAAAACGGTCGCCATTTGGATTCGTAGATGGTGTTGGCGGCCCTTTCGGCGTCCAAAAAGTCGGGCTTGTTTTTCCAAAAGTCGCCGAAATATGGCCGACCCCACATCCACGTGTCGTCGAAGAGTGCCACCTTCACCGGGTCGTCGACGTGCGCGAGCGCCTTGGCGAGAGGGGCCAGCTTGCCGTTGTCGATGTCGGGCCCATAGGCGTTCAGCAAAAGGAACTGCAGTCCGGCGTACTTCGCGTCGAGCAGCTCCCGCCGCCAAAAGCCGGGCTCGGATGCCGAGTAGATGCCGCGCTCGCCGTCGGTCGCGCCGTAGAGCGGATGAGGTCCATCCATGCCGAGCGCGTGGGTGTTGGCCCAGCTCATCTCGCAGTTGACGCCGCCCGGGCAGTTGAAAAAGAACATGAACACGGCGCCGATGTCGCGCTTCGTTCGGCGTTCTGGGGCGCCGAGGAACTCGGGATGCGAGCGCCACGGATCGGAGTAACGGAGCGTGATCGCGCGCTTGTGATCGGCGGCGATGGCGCGAACGACGTCGACGCGCCGAACGTGCTTTTGATCTCGGAGCCTGCGCGCCCAGACTTCGACGACGTCGGCCGGAGCGGTGTGGCCAGTGATCTGGTGATACGCCGCTTTCACGAACGATTCGGGCGAGTGTCCGAGGTTGACGTCGACGGTCTCCGTCTGGGCACACGGGCCTTCCCACTCGGGCTTCAAGCCGAACGCGCTCGGCTCGCGCGGCGGCGCCGTCGGCGACGTAAGCGTGGCGGTCACGGCCTCCTCGTCGTGTTAGACTCGACGTGTAAGGAACTCGACCACACCGCGCCTCCACGAGAGGCATCAGCGGTTGGTGGTATAGGTGAGCACCGTGGAGCGCGTCGATGCCGTCCCGGAAGGCTGAGCAGATCGTCCAATTGCTGCGGGGCGAAATCCTGTCGGGCCAGTATGCGCCCGGCGCCAAGCTCCCCACGTACGACGCGCTCATCGAGCAGTTTCGGGTGACCCGCCCCACCGTGGCGCGGGTGCTCAAGGCGCTTCGGAAGGAAGGGCTCATCACGGTGAACGGGACGCGGGGTGTCTTCGTCGCCAAGACGTTCCCGCATCACCGTCGGTATTACTGGGTCACGAGCGAGCAACCGGGATCGCTCGAATGGACCGGCTTTCTGGCGACGATTCTCGACCTCATCGAGCGCGGCGAAACTGGAATCGACGGCGAGGTGATCCCGCTCGTCGGCGTCGACGGCCGTCAGAACAACCCGGAATATCAGACGCTCTGCGAAACCGTGGAACATGGCTCGGCGGCAGGCCTTCTGGTGATGAACTCGGCGACGACGTACCTCTTGCCCGCATTGCAGACGCCCGGGCTCGCACGGGTCGCCATCTGGGCCCCCTTGCCGCACGCCGCTTTGCTCAGTCTCGACTTCGATGCGTTGATCGAGCGCGCTTGCGTCCGCTTGCTCGCGAAAGGGCGCCGCATCGCCGTCATCTCGCCGCATGCGCCGAACCTCGAGCGCACCCAAGCGTGCCTGCTCCGGCGCGGTCTCGCCAAGGATCACCTGCTCGCGCTTCACGTGGCTCCGGTTGGGTGCGAGCGAATCATCGAGTTGCTCTTCGATCGCGCCGATCGACCCGATGCGCTGTTCGTGACCGACGACAATCTGGTCGAGCCTCTTTTGGCCGGGCTCAAGCGCGCCAAGGTGCGGGCGGGGCGAGACGTTTACGTTCTCGCGCACTGCAACTGGCCTCACCCCATCGGGCTGAAGGAAGGAATCGAGCACATCGGGTTCGACGTGCGGGAGGTGTTGTGCGCGGCCAAGGAGTGCATCGACGCGATGCGCGCGGGGCAGAAGGCCACGGGTCGCACCGTGCCTCCGCGCTTCGCGAACGAGTTGACGCATCCGACGTCGTCGATCCGGAACGCACGCGATTAGGGCCTTTCTCATTCGCCTCACCCAGCCTCAGACGAGGAACGAAAGCTCGAATCCCTCGCCGTGGTTTTCGATCTCGACGAGCCCGCCGTTCACCCGAATCTCACCTCCTTGCAGCTCGAGTCTGTCCACCGAGCACCCGTGAAAGACGAGCCGCAGAGCGCGCCGTCGAAATTCCGGAAAGCCGTGCCCCGCGACCCTGGCCGACACTCGGACTCGATCTTTCTGCCGCGTGAGGCAGAAAGTGGTTCGACGAAAAGCCCCCGATTGAAACCCGCTCGTGATCCCGTCGTCCTCGTGAAGCTGGGAGAAGAACTCTCCATCCTCGTCGGGAACGATGAAATGAAGCTCGAGTAGCTCGGGATAATGATCCATGGTCGAGGATGGCGCCGTTGCGTACGCAGGAATGATCCGCCCGCCGCGAGCGAAAAGGGGGATTCGGTCGAGCGGCGCGGCGGCCGTGATGAACTGCCCGCCCGCGTGTCGTTCCCCCGTGTACCAATCGACCCACGTGCCCTGGGGCAGGTACACGTGACGCGCCGTCTGCCCGGGCGCGAGCACGGGCGCCACCAGGAGCGCGTCGCCGAACAAGTAAGCGTCGTCGGTCTCTCGCGCGTGGCGGTCGTGTTGAAAGTCATAAACGAGAGGGCGCTGGATGGGATCGCCGGTTTCACTCGAGCGCATGAAGGCGCTGTAGATGTACGGAAGCAGACGGTATCGAAGCTCGAGGGCGGCGCGGCTCCGCTTTTCGACGCCTGGACCGAACGACCACGGGTATTGGTCTCGTTCGCCCGCTTCGTTGTGGCACCGGCAAAATGGCGTCATGGCGCCGTATTGCATCCAGCGCGCCGCGAGCTCCGGCGTCGGCTTCGCCGAGAAGCCCGGTATGTCGGCGCCGATGAAGGGCTGTCCCGAAATGCCCATGGCCATCGCCATGGGGATGCTCATCCGAAGGTGATCCCAATCGGATACATTGTCGCCGAGCCATTGCGCCGCGTAGCGCTGGATGCCGGCGAATCCCGCTCGGCTCAGAATGAAACACCGAAGGCCCGGATTCGCCGCGCTGACGCCCCGGTGGGTGCTCATGGCCATGAGAAGCGCATACTGGTTGTGGTAGCGCTCGTGAGCGTGGTTCGAGGCGTCGCGATCGAAGCGCATGGCGAACGGCTCGACGTCGCCGGTGGCCGGCTCGTTCATGTCGATCCAGATGCCGGCGACACCGCTTTCGACGTGGCGCCTGTTGAGCTCGGCCCACCAGGCGCGCACGTCCGGCCTCACGAAGTCGGGAAACACCGTGCGACCGGGCCACACCTGACCGACGTAGAGCTGTCCCGCTTCCGTCTTGCAAAAGAGATTTTTCGCCCGGCCCTCGTCGAAAACCGAATAGCCCGACTCGGCCTTGACCCCCGGATCGATGATGGTCACGAGCCGTAACTTGTCGGCTTTCATCTGCGCGATCATGGCGGGCACGTCGGGGAACTTGTCCGAGTCCCACGTGAACACGCGGAAGCCGTTCATGTAGCCGATGTCGAGCCATAGGACGTCGCAAGGGATCTTGCGTTCGCGGTACGCTCGGCCAATGTCGAGAATGCCCTCGTCGGTGTAGTCGTGAAACCGGCACTGGTGGTGCCCGAGCGCCCAGATCGGTGGCGCCGCCATGCGGCCCGTGACGAACGTGTACGCCGCCAAGATGTCGGACATGCTCGGTCCGGCGAAGACGTACTCGGTGTACTGGCCTCCGGAGAAGCTAAAGCTATATGTGTTACGCTTTTCGAAATCGACGCTGGCCTTGTATCCATTGTCGATAAAGAACCCCGCCATCTTCGCTCCGTCGGCGTCGGCCCGGCAGTGGTAGAAAAACGGAATCGACGTGTAGTACGGATCGAAACGCGTGCTCTTGCCGGTCAGCGTCGTGTCGACCTCGTGGAGGTGGTTTCTCTGCAGCACGTTCGGTGCGAGCACGTCGGTGTTCCAGAGGATGAACTTGCGGCCCCGTCGATCGAAGTGGCCGGTCTTCTCGCCCAGCCCGTAAATGGAGTCGTGCGGGGTGATGCGGCGGGTCACGATGAACGAGTCGTTGAGGCGCAGATAGCCTCCGCCGCCGGCTTCGTCTCTCTGGTCCTCGAAAATGACCGATCCATCGCTGCGGTACGCGGACAAGCCGAATGGCCTCCTCGAGATGAGCAGGCGAACACGGCCGGTATCGATCGTGATCGACGCCTCGTCTTCGATCAGGCGAAAGGGGGGCGCCCCCGACACTTGAAAGCACGCCGCGAACGTCGGGTTCTCGTCGAACGTCCCAGCTTGCGAGATTTTGAGACGCAGAAGGTCGGGTCGCAAAACGTCGACCCGAAACTTCTCTTCGCCGACCCCCAGCAGCGCTCCGTCAGCGGTCTTCTCTACGAAGACCACGTCGCCGAGAGGACTGAACCACGATGTTTCCATGCTGCTCGGGCGACCCGCTCAGTCCCGAACGGTTACGTTCGAGGCCCCATCATCCCCCGTCGACCTGTGCATGTGCATACAATCGTGTGCGGGGACGCTTGAAGTCAAAGGAAATCGTGGTCAAACAACGTAGTTGACCGATGCCGAACGCATAGTCCACTCGATTGACCATTGCCATGCGCTAAGCGACAATCCACCGAGTTGCTCGGCGCTCGCTCGGCGCTCGGTAAAAATACAAAATTGACCGAAGGCGCACGACGTACGATCCTCGGCAGTCCCACCCCTTCGGGCGTTCCACCCCTTCGGGTGTTCCACCCCTTCGGGTGTTCCGCAGCGGCTCGCAGCGGCTCGGGCGGGGGACGGCGAGCGCGGTCAACGTCGATGTTTGACTTCGTTTTCCCTTGTGGCAGCGTCTTTGTCTCGGATAAAGAGACAAGCCCTGGCTGGCGCGCGAACGCCGCGTGCCAGGCGCGAGCTCGTCGCGCGCGCTTCGGTCATTGCGCGACGGCGATCTCAAGCATGGAGGTTCGAGATGCAACGCTTCGGCTTCTTTGCGGCACCAGCGTTCCCCGTCGCTGGCTCGGCCGGGACCCATGAGCAACGGACCGCGGCGAGTGACATGGGCGGCGGGATTGCGAATGGTCCCGCAGGTACGTAGGATCGAGGTCGTGCGCCCCTTTCGCAAAAATGCCTCCCGAAGTCGCTCGAGCAGGCCAACGTGGAGATAGGGCGCGTCGAGGGATCATGAGGCTCTCTCGCGCGATGCGGGTGGGGCTCTTCGTGTCGCTGGCGGCCATCGTGATGTGGTGGGCGCTGCGCTCCCCACTCCGAGCGGACCACGACGGCAGGGAGCACATGGTCTTTTACGCCGGCTGGATGGTCGGCGACGACATTTATGGCGCCATCAATCGCTTCGAGAAGCTGCACCCCGAATACAGCGTGACCACGACGACCAGCACGGCCCAGGACGAAACGGGCGACGCGCAGCGCTTGCTCCTCGCAATCGCAGGCGGCGTTCCCCCCGACGTCGTTTTCTTCGATCGGTTCGCGATCGGCGAATGGGCTTCGAAGCACGCGCTCGAAGACCTCACCCCCTATGTCGAGGCCCAGGACGCCTCTGACCCGAACCGCATCGATCTCGCCGAGTACTATCCGTGGGCCGTCGAAGAGGCGAGCTACCGCCCGCCTGGTTCAATCGACAGGCGCCGCCTCTACGGCATCCCGTCGGTGGTCGATGCCCGGATGCTGTACACGAACCTCGATCTCTTGCGTCAAGAGGGGTTGGTCGGCGAAAAAGGCGAGCCCAAAATCCCGACGACTTGGGAAGAGCTTCGCGAAGACGGCAAAAGGCTCAGTCGTCATCGCGTGCCGGGTAAAGCCGACAGCGGTCTCGTGCGGCTCGGCTTTGCACCCGTCTTTGGCGACAGCTTTCTTTACATGTTCGCCTTCCAAGCCGGCGGGCAACTGCTCAGCCCCGACGGTCTCAGGGCGACGATGGACTCGCCGCGCGTCGTGCGGGCGCTGCGCTTCATGACCGACGTCTACGACGACATGGGCGGAGTCCAAGAAGCCAACGCTTTTCAACAGAGTTTTCAAGCGGGCGGCCCGCTCGATCCATTCATCAGGGGTCAAGTGGCGATGAAGATCGACGGCAACTGGTACCTGGAGACGCTCGGCGATTGGAAGCCCGACATGAACTTCGCGGTGTCGCCCGCCCCGATACCGGCCGACGAGCTCGCAAAGGGGCGCGGTCCCGTCACCTGGGCGAGCGGCTGGGCGTTCGTCGTCCCGGCGACGTCCCGGCACAAGAAAGGCGCGTTCGAGCTCATTCGATACCTTCGAACGTGGGACGTGCTCGAGAGTCTCGAGCAGAGCAAGCGGGAGCGCAAGCAGAACGAAGGACGGCTCTACTTGCCGACCGCCGATGCCGACCGGAGATACACGGAACGCTTCTTTCGAGATAGCGTATTCGACAATCCCGCCGTCCCGAGGCACATCCAGAGCGCCTACCGTACGGTGACGACGCTCCTCGAGGATCCACTGATTCGCCCGCCCACGCCGGTGGGGCAGCTGCTCTGGCGACAGCAGATACGGGCGTACGAGGCGGCCGTCGGTCACAAGTACGCGGAGGAGGCGCGCGCGAGCGGCGACGACGAGGTTCGCATCGCGCTAAGCCGTATGCAGGAGCCGGTGCAGCGTCAGCTCGACGAGCTCGTGCGTCCCCCGCCGAGCCATGTCGTCGCTTGGTCTCCGTACTTCGGCGCGTACGGTCTCGTCGCCGTCGTCCTGCTCGTCGCCGTTTTTTTCTTCTCGCAAAAGCGCCGCCGGTCGCACGGCTACAAGATGAGGGAAACGGGCGCCGCGCTTTTCTTCGCGAGCCCTTGGATCATCGGCTTTGCCGTTTTCACCGGCGGCCCGATTCTCTTCAGCATCGTGCTGAGCTTCACCCGTTACGACGTCCTGACCGACGCGCGCTACGTCGGCCTCGAAAACTACCGCGGCTTGTTCGCCGATCCGGTTTTTTACAAGAGCCTTCTCAATACTGCATTCATGATCCTCCGGGTTCCGCTGATCATGGCCGCAGGTCTCGTGATGGCGCTCCTCTTGAACTCGGGCCTACGCGCGATGAGCGTCTACCGCACGGGGCTCTACCTGCCGGTCACCATGCCCATCGTCGCGTCCTGCCTCCTTTGGACGTGGATCTTCAATGCGCGGACGAGCTTCCTGAACGAGAGCCTCCGCTATTGTTTCGATACCGCGCCGGCGCGCGCGTTCGAGTGGGTGGTGAACCGATTCACCTCGCACCCGTTCCATCTCGACGCGCCGCTGTGGCTCCAGGATCCGCGCATGAGCAAGCTGGCTCTCGTCGTGATGAACGTGTGGGCGGCGGGCGGCGGAATGGTCATCTGGCTCGCCGGGCTCCAGTCGATCCCGAAGCAGCTCTACGAGGCGGCGAACATCGACGGGGCCAGCGCGATCCGGCGCTTCTGGCACGTCACGCTGCCGATGCTGAGCCCATACGTTCTTTTCAATTCGATCGTCGGCCTCGTCGGCACGATGCAGATCTTCACCGAGGCGTACATCATGACATCGGGGGGGCCGCTCGATTCGACGCTGTTCTATGCGTATTACCTGTTCCGCCAAGCCTTCCAGTACTTTCGCATGGGATATGCGAGCGCGCTCGCCTGGATTCTGTTCGTCGCCGTGCTCGCGCTGACCTTGATTCAACTCCGGCTGAGCAAGCGATGGGTGCACTATGACCATACCTGAGAGCGCGGCCACCGGGCTCCTCGATCCCCCGCCGGGGACTTCGCAGGGTCGTAGGTCGAGCGCGCGCGCTTCGCATCCGGCGGTCGCGCGCTTGGGCCGGTGGGTGGCCGCGAAAGGATGGATCCACGTTCTGCTCGTCACGGGCGTGGTCGGTTGCCTCTATCCACTGGTCTGGATGTTCATGACGAGCATCAAGACGGACGAGGAGCTCGGCCGCCGCGAAATGATTCCTGCCGTCCCCACGTTTCGATCGGAGTCTCCTTACGTGCGCGACGGCGATCTCGTGGCAAAGCCCGACGACGTGGAACCGGCCCCATTCTCTGCCGCTCTTCCCAGGCTGCGCGAAGTGACCGCGGCCGCCGTTCGGGCGAGCTTGCCGAGCATCGTGCCCCGTTCGATCGATGCCGATCGGTGGACCGTCTCGGCGGCCTCCGTGCTCTTGAATCGCACGCTCGCGCAGCTGCCCAAGCAGCTCTGGAACGAAAGCTCGGAACAAGTGACCAGCCGATTCCGCGAGCTCTTGACACCCGAGGCTGTGGCCGCGGCGCTCTCGGATCAGCTCTGTCGCTTCGAGCTATCGGTGCCCACGATGCGCACGCTCGACGGCCGCCTTTTCAAGCTGCCATCGAGCGGCGACTCCGGGGGGTGGCGCGTCACGTCGGGCGGCGCATCGCTCGTGCCTGCCGGAGACGGCGTACGCCTCGATTATCGCTTCGGCTCCGGCTGGGACGCCCCCATCGTGCTCGCGTACGAGTTCGCGATGCCCGCTTTCGTCGAGCCGTCCGACATCCACAAGGTCTTCCTGTCCATCCGTACCGACGACAGCTGGCACGGCCTCGGCGCGACGCTCGATGTCGGCAACACCCACTGGAAGTCGACCCGCACGACCTACCTTGCGCAGAACCGCGCGCAGAGCATCTCGTTTCAACCGCCGACGTTCGACGACACGACGGTGCGAGCGCGAACGTGGGTTCCCCTGCGCGCCGACGGATCGAGCGACCGAGTCAAGAATGCGCGCTTCGAGCTGGTCCTGTCGCCGAGCTCCACGCTAGGCGCCGTGACGGCGAAGGTCGAGCGCAACTATCTGCGTGCGTTCGACTCGGTGCCGTTTCTCCAATATGTCGGCAACAGCCTGCTCCTGGTCACGTTGAGCATGGCTGGCTTCCTCTTCTCGAGCGCCTTCGTCGGCTACGCGTTCGCGCGGCTCTCGTGGCCCGGACGAGGCGTGGCGCTGGTGTTGCTTCTCTCGACGATGATGGTCCCCGCGCAGGTGACGATGGTTCCGTCCTTTCTCATCTGGCGCAGTCTCGGGTGGTACGACACGCTCTACCCGCTCTGGGTCCCGGCCTGGTTCGGCAGCGCGTTTTTCATTTTTCTCATGATCCAGCACATGAAGACCATTCCGCGCGAGCTCGAAGAAGCTGCGCGGATCGACGGGCTCGGTATCTTGGCGACGTGGTGGTACGTCATCGTTCCGCAGCTCAAGCCGACGTTGGCGGCCATCGCCATCATGTGCTTTCTCGGCACCTGGAACGAGTTCATGGGTCCGCTCGTCTACCTGCGCGATCAGTCGAAATTTCCGCTGAGTCTCGGCCTGTTCGGAATACGCCTCGACCAGGGAGCCGATTGGTCGATGCTCATGGCGGCCAACATGCTGATGACATTGCCATCCGTCCTCGTGTTCTTCGGCTTTCAACGTTATTTCATCGAAGGATTGACCGTTACTGGGATGAAGGGGTGACGAGGGTCATCACGAACGGCCATTTCGAAGTTCGCAGTAAACACCGATAATTGACCACGATTTGCTTTGACTCGGTGTTTCCGACAGTCATATTTTCTCGGTTGTACGAGTCGGGTTTTCTGGGCGACGACGTCGCCCTCACGCATGTTGGTTTCCGCTCACCGAGAGCGCGAAGCCAATGGAGAATTGTGTTCTCTGCGCTGCGCTCGCTGAGCGTGACGCTAGGCAGTGACGCACGAACGACGGAGTCAAAATGCGATACTTTCAAAACTGTGCACTTGTCTCGTTGCTTTTGGCGGGCATTGCCGAAATAGCGGCATGCTCGTCGGGTTCGGATCAGCCCGGCACCACCGCGAGCACGACCGGGGGCGCAGGTGGAGCGGGTAGCACCACGAGCGCGGGCACGACGGGCTCGACCACGACCGCCGCGAGCACGACGACTGGGAGCCCGACCACGGTGACCACGACGGCGGGAGCCGGGGGAGCAGGCGCGGGCACCGGCGGGGCCGGGGGATCGGGCGGCGCTGCGCACAGCGTCTGCGACGGCACGGGCACCCGCATTCTCGCGCTTGGCGACGGAGTCGTCGACGGCTTCGAAGGGGCCGCCATCTCGCCCGGATGGGCCTCGTTCAACGACGTCATGCCGACGCCGAACTCGTTCCACATCATGCAGGAAGCGGGAGGCGCGCTCGGCACCGGGCATTTCGGGCACTACGCCGGTACGGGCGCACGGACCACGCTCTTGGGCGGTTACGGCGTCGGCACCATCTTCAATGAGGCGATCGATGTGGCCGCCAAGATTTACTGCGTCGACATCACCGCGTTCGACGGCCTGACGTTCTGGGCGAGGGCCGCAACGGCAGGTGCCAGGGTCAACGTCAATTTCGTATTGCCGGAGACCAACGCGGTAGCCACCGACCCCGCTCTCGGCGGCGGTGATTGCGTGGGGACGGCTTGCTACAACCACCCGTACAAGACCGTCTCGCTGACGACCACGTGGGCGCAGTACTCGGTCGCCTTTGCCGACGCAATCATGGGTGGCACCGCCAGGGTGACGACCAGGATCCAGATGCTGGGATGGCTCAGCCCCGACGCGAACTGGGATTTCTCACTCGACGAAATCCAGCTCTACAAGGGCACGCCGCCCACCGGTCCCGTGGGCAAGGCCGACGCGGGCCCCTGAACGATCCGCCGAGCGCAATCGTCATTGCGCACGACGAGCCGAACGTCAATGTAAACAAGTATTGCGGAGATCGACATGCGGTGCATTGGATTCATTGCGGCGGTCGCGCTCTTCATCTTGTCCTGTTCATCCTCGAGCGAGCACCGCGCCGGCGGGGGCGACGTTAGCGGAGGCGCCGGTGGGAGCATCAGCGTCGGCTCGGGCGGCGCAGCCGGAACGGGGATCATCGTGCCGGGGAACGACGGCGGTCAACTGCCCCCTCTCGACGGCCAGATCACGCCCGGCGGGAGCTCGGTCACCGTTTCCGGACAACCCGTGGAAGTTCAGTTTCATTTCAAGCTGAACGACGGGTCCGAGCCCCGCGTCGTGTGGACGGTGGACGACACGCGGGTCGGGTCGATCGGCGACGATGGCGTGTTTCGGGCGAACGGTTACGTGGGGGGCGTCGTGACCATCACCGCTTCGACCGCCAGTGGCAAGTCCACCACCCAAATCACCGTCAATGTCGACATTACCGACAACCCCATCGGCTTGCCCCCGGCTGACCAGGGCGCGCTCGTCGCGGGCGGCACCGCGGATGCTGCTTTCAAATGGCTCTACCCGTACGATCAGACGGTCTTCCCGCGCGGCCTCCCCTCGCCGACGCTGCAGTTCGCCGGCACGGCTGCCGACGTGACGTACCTCAAGATTACGGCGCCGTACTTCAGCTACCAGCAGTTCGCGATGGCGACCGCCCCGACCCGCATCGTCATTCGCGATCAGGTGTGGCGAGGCCTCACGCTGACGGCGGGAGCGAGAGACCTCGTCAGCGTCGAAGCCACGAAGCGGAGCGGCGGCCAGGTCGCTGGACCGGTCAAGGAAGGATGGATCATCGCCCAGGCCAGCCTCAAGGGGATCGTCTACTACGCGACGTACAAGTCTCCGCTGGCTCCAGTCGGCGGCGTGATGAGTCTGCGGCCAGGTCAGAACGCGCAAGTGGTGCAGGCCGGTTGCACCGCCTGCCATACGGTCAGCGCCAACGGCAACGTGCTCGCCTCCGCGCTCAACTATTTGGCCGGCGACCCGGCGCTCTCCGAGGACAACGACAATCCGATCGACAGCGCCAGCTACAATCTCACCGCCGCCGGGACGGTCACGCCGCGCGCGCAATCGACCGAGGGGCGCCTCTTTTCCTTCACCGCGCTCACGCCGAACGGGAACGTCGCCCTCGTCAACGGCTTGCCTCCCAACCGATGGCCGCCGTTCACCATGCGGGGCGAGTTCTCCACGATCGGGTTTCGCTCGAGGCTCATCGACACCGCAACGGGCCTCGAGATCGTCGCGCCGTCGTTCTCGCAAAACGTGACCTACGCCCAGACGCCCGCTTTTTCTCCGGACGGCAAGCACGTCGCGTACGCCAACGGCGATCGTCTCAACCAGCGCGTCCTTTCCGAGATGGACTACGACGGCGCGACCACGCCCCCCACGTTCTCGAATCCGCGCGATCTCTTGAACCAGGCAGCTCCGGCGGTGGCGTGGCCTTCATTTTTGCCCGACGCGAGCGGAATCATTTACCACGAAGGGGATTCCTTCGATTCCTACGTTTTTTTCCCCGCCCCCACCCCGTCGGGCCCGCAGTACGCCGAGCTTCGTCTCGTCGAAACGGCCGACAAGACCGTCAAGACCCTCGACGCGCTGAACGGCCATCTACCCGGCGGCGCGCTCTACCTTCCCTATGGCGCAGCGGTGGAGGGTCGCATGAACTACGAGCCGAACGTGATCCCGGTCGCGGTCGGCGGCTACTTCTGGGTCCTCTTCACGTCACGCCGTGCGTATGGCAATACGGTCGCGCCGGGCAGCACCGCGCCTCCCGGCGCCGATCCGTGGGGCAACGACGCGAACCCGAGCCCGCGCAAAAAACTCTGGATCGCGGCCATCGACGTCGATCACCCGACCAAGGCCGATCCCAGCCACCCGGCGTTCTACCTGCCGGGCCAGGAGGTCGAATCCGGGAATATGCGCGCTTTCGCGGCGCTCGCGCCGTGCAAACCGCAAGGGGGCGATTGCGAATCGGGCGCCGATTGCTGTGACGGGTTCTGCCGGGAAACAGGGCGGGCTCCCGACGGCACTCCCGTGCTCCAGTGCGTTCCTCCGCCGGTGAACCAGTGCTCCAACGTGGACGAGACGTGTCAAAGCTCTATCGATTGCTGTAACCACGCCTATCTCTGCATCAACAATCGTTGCGCGTTACCGCCCCCTCCGCGGTGAGGTGACGCGGGGCGTTCGCTCAGCAGTCGTGGTAACTCGTGCAGGTCGGCCCGGTCTGAAACGGTTTGGTGTCCTGGAACTCGACGGACGCGAGGCATACGACTCCGTCGAGTGAGAAGCAGTATTTTTCGTGGCGGTACCAGCTCGAACCGGCGCTCGTCTGGACTTGAACCGCTGGGAGGCGTTCGCGCAGGAGCATGGTCTTGCCGTCGGGGAAGAGCCCGATGTCGCGGAGGCTCGTTCCGAGCGATGCCGCCGTCTTCGCGCCGAGGTCGATTCGATAAAGGTCCCCACCCATGCCATCCGCGGTCGCTTTCAGCGTGAAAACGCGGGCCGCGTCGCCCATCTGGACGAAACGATCGAGCGATGCCGCTGGTCCTCCGAATGGCGCGTACGTTCTGCCGTCGAGATCGAACGCCCCGAAGAGCGAATTGACGCTGCCGAACACCTGGACGTTGACCACGAGGTGGCCGCTCGTGTCGAGCGTCGCCTTGACGGTCGCTTCGCCGCGCACTTGCTGAACTGTCGCGTCGACCAAGAGCGATTGTCCATTTCTGGCCATGGCGAAGCGCGGCAGCACGCTTCCGATGGGAGACAGGTCGTAGACGAGTGACGCCGGATCGATGGTCATGATGTGGTAGCGGGCACCGGTCTTGCTGGGAACCTTGCTCTGGTCGTCGAACATCGTCGGGTCCATGCGCTCGACGTCGAGGTAGGCGACGGCGCGCCGGCCGACCGGGTCGATGGCTACCGGGCCGAACCCGGGCAGGTTTTTGACGAAGTGCGGGCCGTCGGCCACGAGATCGATCACGCTGACCGGATCGGGGTTGGTCCACCCTGCCGTCGGCGAGCTCACCTTTCCCTCTTCGCAGAACGTCGGCGAGAGGAGGGCGCGCGATGCGTCCGGAAGTACGACGATGGGTGCCGAGCAGTTCGGGACCATGACGCGAGTCGACGCGAGCGTCGGCAGGTCGACGTCGATCACGTCCGTTTGCGGTTTGTGATCGACCCAGCGCGTCGTGCCTGCGACGAGCGCATGGGCGGTGTCGGGAGTGAACGACAGCTCGGTGGGGATGGAGCCGACGCTGACCGTTCCTCGAAGGTCGCCCTGCGCGGCGTCGAGCACGAACAGCCGATCCTCGTCCCCGAGCACGAGGA
>Ga0075425_100003885_pt1 | contig 15291 bp, 14 predicted proteins | sample SoiMethybrSBSTD4_FD_75300 | JGI IMG/M metagenome (GOLD analysis project Ga0075425, IMG submission 75300) | Bulk soil microbial communities from a Populus tree surrounding site in Tennessee, USA - Soil MetaG P. TD hybrid SBSTD4 | ecosystem: Environmental > Terrestrial > Soil > Tree plantation...
CTCTTCGCCGTGAGCTCGCGCCTCCGGGTGAGCGAAGAGATTCTGGGCCATGACGCCCCCGGTGCTCTCTACGTCTACAAGGGCGCCATGAGCGCGCGCGCCGTAGCCGATCGCCTCGACCGGCTATCAGGGCTGTCCACGTCGTGAGCCTTGCGCGAAGCGGCGCCGTGGCGCAGGGTAAAGGTGCATGAGGCAACATAAGAAGGCCGCCTCACCCGACGTCGCGCTGCTCTACGCGCCGACCGACGACGGACATGGCGCGCGCGTCATTCGTGCGCGGGACGGTGCGCTCGAAGCGGGGGAGATGAGACCGGTGCGCGACGGGCAGCCCATCAACCACGGGGAGCTGGTGCGCTTGTCGCCGCGGAGCGACACGCCCTGCGTGTGCGACGTCGAGATCTTGCACCCTCGCCCGACCGTGCCCATCGCCGACGACCCTGGAGCGGCTCCGGCGGGGGACGCCGAACCTCGCGCATCGGACGAAGCTACCGCGGTCGAGGGTCGAGCGGCCACGCTACGCGGCCGACCGGCGCAAGTCGCGAGCGACGACTACCGCATGAACTGGGACCGGATTTTCGGGGCGGCCGGCCGACGGTCTCGTGAGCGGCCGGTCGGGTTGCCCGCCGGTCGGCGCGCGAAGCGCGACCCCTCGCTCAACTGAGCGCGAGCGCCGAACTAGGGCCCATCGCTCAACCCGAAAAAATCTCGGATGGATTCCAGGATCCGTCCACGTTCGGCAACCATCTTGCGCGTCTTGGCATCCGCGTCGAGGTTGTCGCGGACGGCCACGAGCTCCACGCGTCGCTGCGCGAGCACGGTCGACATCTGTTGCGCGATCTCGGGGCGCTTTTCGAGGATGTCCTTGAAATCGTCCTTGTCGACGCGAAGGCATTCGACGTCGGTCTTGGCGACGACCGTCGCCTCGCGGGCGGCGCCGGTCATCAGGGCCATCTCGCCGAAGAAACCGGGGGCTTTGATGTCCGCGACCTTGCGCTCCTCCCCGTGGGCTGCCGCGATCCGTACCTCCGCTTCTCCTTTGGTGAGAATGTAGAGCCAGTGGGCCGCGGCGCCCTGCCTCGTGATGACTTCGCCCGCGCTGAAGGGCGCCGGCCGCACCCGTTCGGCCAGGCGCGCCCTTTCTTCGTCCGAAAGGCGCGAGAAGAGGACCGTACCCTCCAGCGCCTCTACCCGGAACGCGATCTCGCGACCTCGTTTGCGCGCGGCATGCTCGGGGTCGTCTTGCGATAAGAAGAGGGTTGCCGCCGGCAGGGCGAGGGGTATCTGCGAGCGCCTGAGAGCCGTGTAAATGCGCTCGCGAACGTGCGAGCTCGTCGGATCGTCGATGCGAAGATCGACGATCCAGTAACGCACGGCGTAAAGAGCGAAGCTGTCCTTGTGCTCCTTGGCGAAGTCGTAGCAAACGCAGTGAGGCTTGGGATCCGCGGCGACGTTCGGTAGGGGTGCCGATTGCAGCGCCTCGTTGATGATCTGCAAGACCTCGGCAGGCGGGAACCGAAAATCCACGCTGAAGTAGACCCACATCCGGTGCAGCGAAGTCTTGCCGTCGCGCTTGCCGAGCACCTTGATGGTTTGGGTGAGAAGCTGCGAGTTCGGGACGATGAGCGTGTCCCAGTCGCGCGTCTCGATGACGGTGTGGCGCCAGCGGACCTGCTTGACCTGCCCCTGCACCTTGCTCTCGAGCTCGACCCAGTCGCCCTCTTTTATCGAATCATCGAGCTGAAGCGAGATGCCGCCGACGAGGTTGCCGAGCGTTGCCTGGAGGGACAGACCGATGACCGCCGTCACGACGGCCGACGTGGCGACGATGCTGGTAAAGTCGAAGCCCACCCGGTGCATCATCCAGCCGAACGCGACGAGGTAAGCCGCTCCGACGGTGATGTCGTGCAAGATGTCGGGGTAGTCCCAGGCCACCAGGTGGAGCAAGAGATCGAACAGCGCAAGCGCCGCCATGTTGACGATGAGCAAGATCTCCAGCGTCTCGGCGGCGATCGCGAACCCCCTCGAGAGCGTCGACCCGGCCGAGGCGAACACCATCAGGTTGGCCACGCCGACGAGCACGGCATAGAGACCGAAAAGGATGACGCTGCGTCGGAGCCTTCTGCGAGGCGCTCTCGGGACCAGCCGAAAGAGCGCGGCGACGGCCACGATCGCGATGAACAACGGCAAGAGGAGCCGAAATGGGCCGTTCATTGGGTTAGTCGCGCAGGACGCTGCGCGCGATGACCGTTCGCTGAATCTCGCTCGTTCCTTCGTAGATGCGCGTGACGCGCACGTCGCGCAGGTGCCGCTCGGCGGCGAAATCGCGAACGTAGCCGTACCCGCCGTGGACCTGCAGCGCTCGGTCGCAGATCCGGTTCGCCGCCTCGGACGCGAAGAGCTTGGCGATGGCCGCTTCGCGCGTGAACGGTTTGGAATCGAGCTTCATCGACGCCGCTCGAAGGCAGAGCAACCGAGCCGCGTCGAGCTCGGTCTTGCTGTCGGCCAAAAACCACTGAATCGCCTGAAACTCGGCGATCGGACGATCGAACTGGCGCCTGTCTTTGGCATATCTGGCCGCTTCGTCGAGCGCAGCCGATGCAATGCCGACGGCCTGCGCGCTGATGCCGATCCGTCCGCCGTCGAGCGCCGTCATCGCCACCCTGAAACCCTCGTGCAGCTCGCCGAGAAGCGCCCATTCGGGGAGAAAGCAATCCTCGAAGACGATCGGAACCGTGTTCGATCCTCGAAGCCCCATTTTCTTCTCGGCGACTCCGACCTTCATACCGGTCGTACCTTTCTCGACCAGAAAGCACGATATCCCCCTCGCGCCGGCGTGGGTTTCCCTCGGCGCCGTGCGAGCCCACACGACGAGGACCCCCGCGTGCGCGCCGCTCGTGACCCAGGCTTTCGAGCCGTTCAGCAAAAACCCGTCCGACGTGGCGGTCGCCGCGGTTTGCATGCCTCCCGGATCGCTTCCGGCCCCGGGCTCGGAGAGCGCGAACGAGCCGGCGGCGTATTCGCCCGACGTGAGCTTGGGAACGTACTTCGTCTGCTGCTCGCTCGTTCCGAAGCGGCAGATGATCTCGGCGACCATGTTCGTGACCGCCATCGTCACGGCGGTCGATGCGCAGCCACCCGCCACTTCGATCATCGAGAGCGCGTAGGCGACCGCGCCCGCCTCGGCACCTCCGAGCGACGCCGGCACGTTCACCCCCATCAGGCCGAGCTCGGCGAGACCGCGCAGCTCGCTCGCCGGAAACCGCTCATTTTCGTCGATCTCCGCGGCGACCGGAACCAGCCGACGCTCGGCATAGTCTCGAGCCGTTTTCTGGATGAGCTGCTCGGTGTCGGACAGCGCGAAATCCATGTCGAGAGTTCCTAGTCCACGTCGAACATCACCTTGGCCGGCCAACTGCCGGGCGATGGAAACTTCATCCCCCGGATGACGTCCACCACGCAGTCGGCGGCACCACCCTCACCCCGCTCGTCGGGCGGAGCGACTCCTGCCGAAAGGGCCGTCCCATTGGTCTGGACGTACACCGTTGCGCGGTACCTCCCCGGCGCCCCTTGCGTGCACTGTCCGAGCTTCGGCCGGGCGGAAGCGAGCGTTCGCGCGATGCGATCGGCACCCCAGGGGACTGCGTCCCTCACGTCGGGCGATGGATCGAAGTCGAACGCTTTTTGCGCCTGCCCCTCCCCCTCGAGCGGCAACGGCCACCTCACACCCTTGGCCACGTTCAACATGCAGCGCTCGGTGTCGCGATCGCCGATCGTGGACTCGGAGAGGTAAGCCCACTTCGCCGTGCCGTCGAGCGCGATGCGAACGAAGAACTTCACGTGTCCGCCGATGAACTCGACCCGGGACGAACCCTGCGACAGACAATTGCCGAACCTCGGGATCAGTCGATTGAACGTGTCGTCGACTTTCCCCTCGTCGAGCGAGCCGAGTTGCCCGCCGATCGAAAGCCTCTGCTTCGCTCTAGGACGTGGGGCCGTCTTGGCGGCCGCGGACGTGGGAGCTTGCGGAGGCGGTTCTGATCCCCCGCACGACACGACAAAAGCCAGCGAGACGACGAGGACGACGCTGCGAAGTCGGGGTAGGGCCGCCGGGCGCAACGATCTCATGTTACTCGTTTAAGCACACTTTGAGCGATCACGAGACGCTGAATTTCGCTGGTCCCCTCGTAGATTTCGGTGATGCGCGCGTCTCGGTAATGGCGCTCGACGCCGAACTCGGTCGTGTAGCCGTAGCCGCCGTGGATCTGAATGGCTTTGTGGGTGATGCGCGTACAGGCCTCGGAGGCGAAGAGCTTGGCTTCGGCGCTCTCGAGCGAATGCCGAACGTGCTGGTCCTTGAGCGACGCCGCGCGCAGCGTGAGAAGGCGAGCGGCGTCGAGCTCGGTGGCCATGTCCGCCAGCATGAACTGGATCGCCTGGAGACTCGCGATGGGCACGCCGAACGCGTGTCGCTCTTTCGAGTACGCGATCGATTTCTCGTACGCGGCGCGCGCGATGCCGAGAGCTTGCGCCGCGATGCCAATGCGCCCCCCATCGAGTGTCGCCATGGCGATCTTGAATCCGCCGCCCACCGGACCGAGAACGTGCTCGGCGGCGAGCCGCACGTTCTCGAAGAATACGGTGCACGACTGCGCGGCATGAATGCCCATCTTTTCGTCGTGAGGCGCGAGGGTCACGCCCGGGAGGTTCATCGGGAGTACGAAAGCGGTGTGCTTCAGCTTTCCTGCTTCGCGACTGGTGCCCGCGAAGACGATGATGAAATCGGCGTGGGGACCGTTGGTGATGAAGTTCTTCGAGCCGTTCAGCACGAAGCTCGCTCCGTCATGCTCGGCGGTGGTGTTCATCGTCTGCGCGTCCGAGCCACTCATCGGTTCGGTCAGCCCGAAGCAACCGAGCTTGTGTCCAGCGGCCGCCGGCACGAGGTAGGCTTGCTTTTGCTCCTCTGTTCCGGACGCGAGAAGAGGATCGCAGAACAGCGAGTTGTTGACGCTCATGATGACGCCGCAAGAAGCGCAGCCGCGGCTCACTTCTTCCATGGCGAGCACGTAGCTCACCGTATCGAGCCCGGCGCCGCCGTACTCACTCGGAACGATCATCCCTAGAAAGCCGAGCTCGCCCAGCCGAACGACGATCTCGGTCGGCCACCGGCCGGTCTTGTCGAGTTCTTTGGCCTTGGGCACGACCTCGCGCTCGGCGAAGTCTCGGGCCGTCTTCTGAATGAGCAGCTGCTCTTCGGTGGGAGCGAAGTTCATGGCGGAGTCGGTATAGACCTGCAAAACCGAATCATCAAACGTTTGCTTGACACCATCAAACGACTGATTAGATGACGTGACACCATGACCACGCTAGGCGCTCTCAGCCCCAGTGCTCCGGGCCCGGGCACCCGGGAGCGGCTTCTCGAAGCAGCGAGCTCCCTCTTCAGCGAGCAAGGGTACGCGGCGACCGGAACCCGCGCGATCGCCGCGCGGGCGGTGTGCAACGTCGCGCTCATCAGCCACTACTTCGGTTCGAAAGAGGGACTTTTACGCGAGGTGATCGTCCGGGGCATTTCGACGGCGGGCGACGAGCTCCGCGCGCTTTTGGCGGCGCCCCTGCCGGCCGAAGAGCGGCTCGATCGGTTCATCGACTACATGGTCGATCACTTCCAGCGGTGTTCGCAGGGAATACAGATCGTGATGAGCCAACTGTCTCAGGCCCCGAGCCCGCTGGTGACTGCCATTCAGCCGAAGATCGTCGAAAACGTCGAGCTTCTCACGTCGATCCTCGAAGAGGCCCGCGCCGAGGGGCGCCTCGGCGACGTCGAACCCAGGACTGCTGCGGTGCTGCTCATGGGAATGCTGCAGTACTACTTCGCAACCTACGCCGTTTCTTCCACGCTCATCGGCCCCCGCTCGCCCGAAACGATGGCGGAGCTCAAGCGCCACATCTCGCAGATCTTCGTTCACGGCGCAATCAAGCCCGAGAACGGCGCCGGGGCCACTTGACCTAGCTCGATGCGATCACCAACTGACCGCGACGGAGATCCCACACGATGAACAAGAAGACGATGAGTCGTCGGCTGCTTTCCATCTGCTTTGCCACTTTGATACCGACGTCGGCTCTCGCGGCCGAGCCGCAGGGTACGCTCGACGAGCGCCTCGCTCCGCCCCCCGGCGGTGGTCTCACCGCCGATCAGGTCGCATCCCGCGCCCAGGAGACGAGCTTCGACGCCGCCGCGCGTCGCGAAGCGATCGTGTCTGCCGAGGCGAAGCTCGAGCAGGCGAGGGCGGCCTATTACCCCCGGCTCACGTTGACGGCGCGCTACACGCACCTGTCTCCCGTCAACCAGGTCCTGCCGCTCGGGGGAAGTATGATGGGCGGCGGCTCGTCGAACGTCACCCTCCCGGTCGTTTACGACCAGATCTTTACCCAGGCTGGGCTCACGATTCCCATCACCGATTACGTCTTGCGCGTTTCGCAAAGCTACGCTTCGGCTTCGCGGAACCGGCGCGCCGCCGTGCTCGATGAGCAGGCGACGAGGTTGAAGGCGGCGCTCGACGGGCGTCAAGCCTACTACGGGTGGCTCCGGGCCAGGGCGCAAGTCATCGTGGCGGAACGATCGCTCGAGCAGGCACGGGGCCACCTCGTGGATGCCCACCATGCCTTCGACGTCGGCACGACGTCCAAAGCGGACGTCCTGCGGGTCGAGTCGCAGGTTGCCGCCGCGGAGCTCGTGCTCGAACAATCGCGCAATCTTGCAGTCCTCATGGAAGAGCAGATTCGCACGGCCATGCACGACCCCTCCAAGCAGCCCTATGCCGTCGGAGAGGACCTTCGCGCGGACCAGCCCTTGAGCGCGGCGCAGGATGTCACGAGCCTGGAGGCCGAGGCCATCGATCGTCGCCTCGAGCTTCGCGCACTCGACGAGACGGCGTGGTCCTTGCGCGAACAAGCAAAATCCACACGGGCCGGCAACTACCCGCGCCTCGACCTTTTCGGCGACGTCATCTTCGCCAATCCCAATCCGCGCTATTTCATCCAAGACAACACGTTCAAGACGACCTGGGACGTGGGGGTGCAGCTCATCTGGTCGCCCAACGACATCTTGACGACGGGCCCTCAGAGCCAAGACACCGAAGCTCGAGCCAACCAGATCGAGTTACAAAAGGCCGGGCTTCGCGACAGCGTCAAGCTGCAGGTGTTGCAAGCCTACCAAGCGCTCAAGGAAGCAGAGGTCGCGGTGCAGACCGCCAAACGTGGTCTCGCCGCGGCCGAGGAAGGCTATCGCGTCCGCCGCGAGCTTTTCAGAAATGGCCGCGCCACCACCGTCGAGCTGCTCGATTCGCAGGGTGACCTGACGCGCGAGAGCACCAACTCCATCAATGCCCGGGCGAACCTGCTCTTTGCAAAAGCGAACCTCTTGCACGCGATCGGCCGCGACGTCCCGCAGAGCGTCGCGGCACGCTGACCGGGTGCTTACTCACTCCTCGTCCGCGCGAAGCTTTGCTAGCACCGTGAGGTCTTCGAGCGTCGAGGTGTCCCCCTTGGCCTCGGTGCCGGCCGCGACGTCCTTGAGGAGGCGGCGCATGATCTTGCCACTGCGGGTCTTGGGGAGAGCGTCGGCGAAGCGGATGGTGTCGGGACGTGCGAACTTGCCGATCTCGGACTCGACCTGCGCGACGAGCTTGCCCTTCATTTCGGCGTTGGCCTGGTGCCCTGGCTTCAGCGTCACGAAGACGACGAGCGCCTGCCCCTTGAGATCGTCGGGCTTTCCGACGGCGGCAGCCTCGGCGACCGCGGGATGCGACACCAGCGCGCTCTCGATCTCGGCGGTACCGATGCGGTGCCCGGCGACGTTGAGCACGTCGTCGATGCGTCCGATCACCCAGAAGTAGCCGTCCTCGTCGCGACGACCTCCGTCGCCGGTGAAGTAGGCGCCCGGGATGTCGCTCCAATATTGCTTCTTGAAGCGATCGTCGTCGCCCCAGATCGTGCGCAGCATGGACGGCCACGGTTTTTTCAGGACGAGAAAGCCTCCCCCCTCGGTTGGCGCGACCGACTTGCCGTCCTTCGTGACGATGTCGGGCACGACGCCGAAAAACGGAAGCCCGGTCGATCCCGGCTTCGAGTAGACGGCGCCCGGCAGGGTCGTCATCATGATGGCGCCGGTCTCCGTCTGCCACCAGGTGTCGACGACGGGGCATCGTCCTCCGCCGATGGTCTTGTGGTACCAGACCCACGCCTCTGGGTTGATGGGTTCGCCGACCGTGCCGAGCAGGCGCAGGCTCGACAAGTTGCTCTTCTGCGGCCACTCGTCGCCCCAGCGGACGAACGCTCGAATGGCAGTCGGGGCCGTGTAGAGGATGGTGACTTTGTGCCGCTCGATCATCCGCCAGAAGCGCCCGTTGTCCGGAAAGTTCGGTGCCCCCTCGTACATGAAGCAGGTGGCTCCGTTCGAGAGCGGCCCGTACACGACGTAGCTGTGCCCCGTCACCCAACCGACGTCGGCGGTGCACCAATAGATGTCGTCGGGCCGCAGATCGAACACGTACTTCGTCGTGATGTGCACACCGGCGAGATACCCGGCCGTCGTATGGAGAACGCCTTTCGGTTTGCCGGTCGATCCGGAGGTGTAGAGGATGAAGAGCGGGTGCTCGGCCTCGACTTCGACCGGCTTCTCACCCCCCTTGCCCGCGGATCCGAGCGCCTCGGCCCACTCGACGTCGCGCCCGGGCTTCATCGTGATCGGCGCTTTTTCCTGCCCGAGGTGCCGGAAGACCAGCACTTTCTGAATGCTCGGGCACTGCGCGGCGGCGTTGTCGGCCGTGGCCTTGAGCGGCACCAGGTTGCCGCGCCGCATGCCGCCATCCTGGGTGATGAGCACCTTGCACTGGCAATCGTTGATGCGATCGCGAAGCGCGTCGGCGGCGAAGCCGCCGAACACGACGCTGTGGGTTGCGCCGAGGCGCGCGCACGCGAGCATCGCGATGGCGACCTCTGGAACCATGCCCATGTAGATGGCGACACGATCTCCCTTGGTAACGCCGAGCTTCGCGAGGGCCCCCGCGCAGCGAACCACCTCGTGGTAGAGCCCTTCGTACGTCAGCCTTCGAATGCTGGTCGGCTTCCCCTCGTCGAGCTCGCTCTCCCAGATGATGGCGGTCTTCTTGGCGACGTCGGTCTTCAAGTGCTGATCGAGGCAGCTCTCGGTGATGTTCAGCGTAGCGCCGTCGAACCAGCGCGCGTGCGGCAGCTCCCACGAGAGGAGCTTGGTCCATGGTTTGCGCCACACGAGGGACGCCGTCTCCCTTTTCCAGAACGTCTCGGGTGATTCGATGCTCTCGCGGTAGAGCTTGTCGTAATCGGCGCGCGATCCAATTCGCGCGCGCGCCACGAATTCTTTCGACGGCTCGAAGCGACGAGACTCTTTCAGATGGGACGAGATCGATTGCGCGTCACTCATGATGCTCCTCCGAAACCCCCACGACAGCCGCTTTTCTTTGCGGAGCCTACTCAAGCCGCTGCTTTTCGCAAAGGGCGGGCGCACGATTTCGGGCGCGGATCGACCCGATCGCGCAGTCCCGCCTGGATCTGTCAGATCCTCGCCCCTACCACTGCCCGTATCCGACCCGGAACTCGAGCCCCACGCTGCCCGTGCTCTTCAGCCCTCCGGTTTTCGCTTCGTCGGCGGTTTCGCCGACCAACTTGACGCCGCCGTCCACGAGGAAGTGTCCGAGGTTCAGCTCGAAGCTGCCCGTGAGCGCGACGTACGAACCGACGGAGCTGACGTCCTGACGACCGAGCGCCCTCAACCCGTTATCGAACGTGAGCGAGTGCACGGCCGCCCCCGCGCCGATCGTCCCGACGACCCGCGCCTTTCGACCGCTCGTCATCAACCTGATGGACGGGCCGATGCGCGAGGCGTGCAGCGAATAGTTTCCCAACGTCCGTATGCACCCCGGGTTCGCCGCCTGGAGGCACGCGGCTATCTGGTGATCCGACGTTTCGGCCTGGAACTCGGCGGCGAAGCCCGTCGAAAAACGATAACCGATGGTCAACGCTCCGAAGGTTCCCCCCGCTCGCGCCTTGTCTTGGTTCAACCCCGTCGGGCTCGTGCTTCCCATCGTGTCCGCTCCGAAGAAGAGAAAGCCGAAGATGCCGCGCTGGGAGGGGGGAACGTAGGGTGGCGGTCCATGGGGCGCCGCCGGCTGGTCGGTGGGGACGGCGTCGGCAGCCGTCAGCTTGACTTCGAACTCGGTCGTCTGACCGGCGTAGGCAACGACGCTGCTCTTGTGGGCAAGCTTCGAAGTGTAGACGTAGATTTCGTGCGGGCCTGCCGAAGCTGGCCCCTTCCATTCGTCGTAGCCGACCTGGACGCCGTCGATGGCAATGGCGGCATCCGAGTCGTGGGCGTGAATGACGAGCGTGCCCGACAGCGGCGAGAGGGCCACGATGATCGGGCGATCTTTCTGTCCGCTGACGACCCTGATGGTTTTCTCCTGAGGCGCGTATCCCGGCGCTTCGACCGCGAAGCGGTACTCGCCGGCGGCGAGTCGAACCGGGCTCTTCATCGCATCGGCGGGGAGCGGCGCGCCGTTGATGCTGACCCTCGCGTCCGGCGGCGTGATCTGCAAAACCACCGTTCCGAGCAGCGCGCTCATCTCGCGTATCGCGTCCTGGGCGGCTTTCTTGTCGTCGGCGGAGAGCTGAGCCGCGAAGTCGCGGAGCATTCTCTCGAGCGTCGAGATCGCCTCGGCGTAGCGGAAGAGCCCCTTTTGGCAAACCGCGATGTTCTGGAGCGCGGCGGCGGTCGCGTTCAGTTGAAACGACGCTTCGAACTCGACGAGCGCGCCGGCGAAGTTGCGATCCTCGAACAGATGAACGCCGTTCGTGAAGTGACGCTTTGCGTCCCCCGTCCCCCCTTGGGGACTTCCCAGGGTCGTCGGGGACTTCCCGGGGGCGTCGTCGGCTCCCGCGGACTGGGCATGCGCCTGCCGACCGAAGATCATGCACGCGACCACGACGACCACGAGTAAAACCCACGGTACGGTGGACGGTCGTTTCATCGTCAGGGGTAATTCGTCTTGATCTGGAGGCCTCCGGCCACGCCGCCGGTCTTGGCGGGGGCGGGCGACGGGGACGCCGGCGGCGGGGCAGGGGGGGACGCGGGGGCGGCGGCTGCGGTGACCGACGCCGGCGACCTCTTCGGCTTGCTCGGCCCGAGCGGGGCCGGCGCGCGTGCCGCGGACGGTGCGTCCGCCGTCGAACGGACGTCCCCCACCGGGGACTTCGCAGCGTCGTCGACGATGGTCGGATCAGCGGCGCTGACTGCGGTGGCCGCCGTCGTGCCGGCGCTCACGCTCGTGCTGGCGACAGCGGTCGGCAGCTTGCTCTGGGTCACGGATCCACGTGAGACTCTTCGCGCGCGTAAGAAGCCGGAGGTCAGAATGAAAGCGGCAACCATCACCGCCGCCCCGACGAGGACGAGCCCGCGACGCCGCACGACGAGCGCTCGCGTGCGGCGGGTGGCATCGGCCTCGGAAATCATTGCCTCGACGGCGGCCGGCTTTGGCTCCCCTGTGGTCCAGCTGACGCGCGTCCCGGGCGCGCCCCCGTCCGGCGGCGCGCGTCCCGACAGCGCGGGCGCCTGGACCGTTCTGGGGGTGAGGTTGGCGAGCGAGGGGGTGCTGATGCCGGTCGCGACCAGGGCATCGAGCATTTCTCTCGCGGTTTGAAACCGCTGCGCGGGATCGCGCGTGAGCGCGCGACGCACGACCGCCGCGAGCGATTCCGGAATGCTCACGTCGATCGAACGCACGTCGATCGCGTTGGTCGTACAAATCGAGATGATGATCTGCTCGTAGGCATCCCCCTGGTGCGGCGGACGACCGACCAGGCATTCGTACAGAATCGCGCCGAGCGACCATAGATCGGTGCGAGCGTCGAGGTTCGGCAGTGCCTGCGCCTGCTCGGGCGACATGTAAAAAGGAGTCCCGAGCACGACCCCCTGGCGCGTGAGGGTTCCTTTGCCGACCTCGCCGGGGCGGCGCGTCACCTTGGAAATGCCGAAGTCGACGATCTTCGCGAAGAGTCGATCGTCGTCGCGGTCGACGAGAAAGATGTTGTCGGGCTTGAGATCGCGGTGCACGATGCCGGCTTCGTGGGCACGATGAAGGCCGCGCAGCGTCTGCGCGAGGATATGGACCGCTTCGCCATATGGCAGGCGCCCGAGCCGTCGAAGCCTTGCCCGCAGATCCTCCCCGCGTAAGAGCTCCATCACGATGTAGGGAATCCCCGTGTCGGTCGTCCCCGAATCGAAGATGTGCACGATGTGGGCGCTCTCCACTAGGCTGGCCGCCTCCGCCTCGCGCTGGAACCGACTGGCGATATCCGGCTGGCGGGCGAATTCGGCGTCGATGAACTTCAGCGCGACTTTCTTGCCGATCGAAATATTCTGCCCTTCGTAGACGGCTCCCATTCCTCCGCGTCCGATCGGGGCGACGATCCGCCACTTGCCCCCGACGATCTGTCCGGGCACGACCTCGGGTGGATGGTCGAGTTTCTCGATCGTGCTCATGCGCCCATCAGCGTATCACCATTCGGGTTTCTATCGCTTGGACGTGGCTCGGGCGCGGATGATGCTATCCCACCTGGACCGATGGCCATTTCATGGCTATTTTATGGCCATGACGATCGAGCGCAAGAACAGCTTCCATCTCCTTCTCTCAGATGACGAGATGAAGCTGCTCCGTCTACTGGCGGAGCAGGAGGGGCTCAACGCCTCTGACTATCTGCGCACGCTCGTCCGCCGCCAAACCGACAGCCCGCGCGACCAGTTGCGAGCGATATTGAGCCGTGGAACTGCGTCGCTTGCGCTCGCCGACGACCCTATCTTCCGACGGGCGCTCTTGGCCTTGTACGAGCCGGGTGCCTCGAAGAAAAGGCGCTAGGCGGTCGCGGCCTTCGATCGCTTGTGAGCGGCTTTCGCGAGCCGGCTCTTGGCGCGCGCGGCGGTCTTCGCGTGGACGACGCCTTTGGAGGCGGCGCGATCCACCGCCTTGACCGCGGCCTTGAGCGCGCTGGCCAAGTCGTCGGATTTTACGCCGGTCGCGAGGGCTGCGCGCGCTTTCTTCAGCAGCGTTCGAACGGCCCCTTTGACGCTGCGGTTGCGTTCGGTTCGGCGGATGCGTTGCCGATTTCGCTTTTCAGCGGATGCGTGGTGCGCCATGTCGATTCCTCAAGCTTTCTTGGCCGCTTCGGCGGGGCGCGCATCGGCGGCCTTCGGGTCGTAGCCCTCGGGATGGATGGCGAATGCAGGCGTGCCGATGCGACGACGGGCGCGTTTGTTCGACTTGCCGTTCTTCGTGGCCTTGCGCTTGCGAATGCGCTCAAACTGCTGGCTGGACGAAACCATGTTTTCCGTGTGGGCGTCGCGTGCGCGCGGGCGCCGAGACGGGCGCGGAATATGGAGGAGGGTGAGGGTTTCGTCAACTCTAACGACGCCGTCGGGCCGCCGAGCGCCGGCGGGGGCGGGGCGACCTCGTGTTGCCCTCATGGCCAAGCTCCTGTAAAAAGCCCGAGAGTTAGGCCGGCCGAGGGTCGGCGGACCCGGCCCCTGGTGGCTGGCGCGAGGGCGTCCGATGCACATCGTCGTTACCGGAGGGGCTGGGTACATCGGCTCGACGCTCGTGCCGATGCTGCTCGAGGCAGGTCACCGCGTCGCCGTGATCGATCGGCTCTACTTCGGGGACGCCTCCTTGCGCCTCGCCATCGAAGCCCATTCCAAGCACCTTCGTCTGGTGCGGGCCGATATCCGCCGGGTCGACCCGCGCGTGTTCGAGGGCACCGATGCCCTCGTGGACCTGGCCGGGATCTCGAACGACCCCTCCTGCGAGCTCGACGTCGATCTAACTCGCAGCATCAACCTCGAGGGGGCTCTGCGCGTTGCGCGCCTCGCGCAGGCGGCGGGCGCGAAGCGAATCGTGTTCGCGTCTTCTTGCAGCGTGTACGGTCACGGCGCAGGTCTCAAGCTGACGGAAGACTCTCCGCTCAACCCGGTTTCCCTCTATGCGCGGTGCAAGGCGGACGCCGAGCGCGGTGTCTTGGCGCTCGGAAAAAGCACCGGCATCGACGTCACCGTTCTGCGTTTTGCGACCGTGTTCGGCCTGTCGGAGAAGATGCGATTCGATCTGGCCGTCAACGTCATGACCAAGAACGCCTATGTGGCGCGCAAAATCACCGTGGAGGGGGGCGGTCAGCAGTGGAGGCCGTTCGTTCACGTGCGCGACGTCGCCGAGGCGGTGCGCTGCGTGCTCGAGTCGAGGCCAGGAGCCCTTGCGAATCGGGTGCTCAACGTGGGCTCCTCGGCGAACAACGTCCGCATCAAGAACCTCGCCTACCGAGTGCGCGATCTCGTCCCCGGCACCGAGATCGTCATGGCGCCGACCGATCCCGATCTTCGAGACTACAACGTCGGCTTCGACAAGGTGGGCCAGCTGCTCGATTTTCGCCCGAGCCGCAGCATCGAGGACGGCATCAGCGAGATCCTCCAAGCGCTTCGGGCGGGGGCGGTCGACCCGGACGATCGCCGATGGTACACGCTTCGCCAGTACCAATTTCTCGCCGACGTCGAACGGACTTTCAACGCCGTCGCCATGGAGGGTCGGGTTTTATCCTGACGCTTCGTTCGATGGATCGCATCGAGTTTTACAAGCACGACCTTGGCGACGCCGAGCTCTCTTCGGTCAAGGAGGTGATAGGGTCCCTGTTTTTGACGCTCGGACCGCGCGTCGCGGCGTTCGAACGAGCCCTCGGTCATTTTCTCGGACAAGAGCGGGTCGTCGGCGTCTCGAGCTGCACGATGGGTCTCGTCATGGCCCTCGAGGCTCTCGGCGTCGGCGCGGGTGACGAGGTCATCACGACGCCGATGACGTTCATCGCGACGTCCAATGCGGTGCTCCTCCAGGGAGCGGTGCCGGTCTTCGTCGACGTCGACCCGAAGACCGGACTCATCGATCCGGGCGCGGTCGAGGCGGCCATCACGCCGCGAACGCGCGCGGTCATCGCCGTCCATCTCTACGGCCAGCTCGCGGACATGCCGGCTCTCCGGTCCATCTGCGACCGCCGCAAGCTTTCGCTCGTGGAGGACGCCGCCCACGTCATCGAGGCGGAGCGCGCCGGCGTTCGGGTCGCCGAGCTGGGCGACGCCACCGTCTTCAGCTTCTACGCCACCAAACCGATGACGTCGGGCGACGGCGGGGCGATCGTCGTGCGCGACGCCGTGCTTTTCGATCG
>Ga0075425_100003886_pt1 | contig 15290 bp, 13 predicted proteins | sample SoiMethybrSBSTD4_FD_75300 | JGI IMG/M metagenome (GOLD analysis project Ga0075425, IMG submission 75300) | Bulk soil microbial communities from a Populus tree surrounding site in Tennessee, USA - Soil MetaG P. TD hybrid SBSTD4 | ecosystem: Environmental > Terrestrial > Soil > Tree plantation...
CGGGCCTCCGGGCGTAGGCTCGAGACACCCGAGCAGGCCACCGCGTTCATCGAGCGCGAGCTCGACTTCGCCGGCTCGCACACGTTCGGGGGCAATTCGTCGTGCGTCGAGCTCAACACCGGCCAGCGTGACTACGTGCTCTGCGACTTCGGCTCGGGGGCGCGCGTCTTCGGCAACGAGGTTCTCGCCACGCGCGGCCCGTCGGGCCAGCGGTTTCACGCGTTCATGTCGCATCTGCACGTCGACCACATCATGGGCTTTCCGTTCTTCATGCCGATCTACACGGCCGGCAACACGGTCAGGATCTACGGCTGCCATGCCGAGCTGGAGCACGCGTTTCGCGGTCAGCATTCGTCGCCGTTCTTCCCGGTGGATTTCGCTCGGCTGCCGGCGACGATCGAGTTCGTCCGGCTCGAGCCGGACCGCGAGTACGAGATCGCCGGGCTGCGCGTGCGGCCCAAGCTCCAGCGCCACGGCGGCGATTCGTACGGCTATCGATTCCAGGCCGGCGACAAGATCGTCGTCTACTCGACGGACGCGGAGCACAAGCAGGACGATCTGGCGGAGATCAAGGCCTTCGCGGAGTTCTTCCGCGACGCGGACCTCGTGATCTTCGACTCCCAGTACTCGCTGGCCGAGGCCACGTCGATCAAGGAGGACTGGGGGCATTCGAGCAACGTCGTCGGGCTCGAGCTCTGCCAGATGGCCGGCGCCAAGCGCCTGTGCCTCTACCACCACGAGCCCGTCTCCGACGACGAGCGCATCGCCTCGCTCCTCGCCGAGACGCGGCGCCTCGAGGAGATCACGCGCGCCGAGCGGCGCGTGGAGATCCTGGCGGCGTACGATGGCCTGGAGATCGCCCTCTGAGCCTTCCGGCCTGAGTGCCGATGCACTGGTCGGAACGGCGTTGGGTTCGTGTCCTCTGCGGTAGTCGCGGTCAGCCCCTCGGGGGCGCGCTCGTGCTTCTCTTGCTGGCGGTCGTTCTCGCTCCCGATGTGTTCGGCCTCGGATTCCTCCGGCTCGCCGCATTCGACGCCTATCAGCGATGGGTGCCTCGCACGCGCCACTCGGCTCCGGCTGTCATCGTGGCGATCGACGAGGAGAGCCTGCGCCTGCACGGGCAGTGGCCCTGGCCGCGGACCTGGCTCGCCGACCTGGTGGCCCGCATCGCCGACGCGCGCCCGGCGGCAATCGGCATCGACATCGTCATGCCCGAGGCCGATCGCCTCTCGCCGGCGCGCTTGCCGGAATTCGTGCCGGGGATGGGTCCGGAGCTGGTCCAAAGCCTTTCGAGGCTACCGAGCAACGACGCCGTGCTGGCGCGCACGCTCCGGGCCGCTCCGGTCGTGCTCGGCATCGCGGGCCTGGAGGGCGAGTCGGCCGGTACGCGGCGCAACGTGCGGCGCGTGCCGTTTCGCACCGTCGGGGCCGATCCGCGACCGCGCGTGCGCCGTTTCGACGCCACCCTGCACTCCGCCGAGGAGATCGATCGCGTCGTCAAGGGCCACGGGCTGCTGAGCGTCGACACCGAGCGCGGCGTCGTGCGCCGCATGCCGCTCGTGGCCGGCGTGGGCGACGCGCTGGTCCCCGCGTTCGGCATCGAGATGCTCAGGGTGGCGATCGGAGAGGCGCTGCTGACCGTGCGCACCGGAGCCGCGGGCGTCGAGGCGGTTGGGGTCGGCGATTTGTTCGTTCCCACGGAGCCCGACGGCAGCGTGCGCATCCACTTCTCGCGCCCCGATCCCGCGCGCTACATCTCGGCCGCCGAGGTCCTGGCCGGCAAGGTCGCCCCGCACATGCTGGAGCGCAAGCTGGTCCTGATCGGCGTCACCGCGCTCGGCCTGTCGGACTATCAGGCGACGCCGGTGGCCGATCGCATGGCCGGTGTCGAGATCCACGCGCAGCTGCTCGAGAACATCTTCGACACTGATCTGCTCGCCCGGCCTCGCGCGGTCGCGTGGGCCGAGGCCGGCGTGCTGCTGCTCGGCGGGCTCTTGCTGATCCTGATCATGCCGCGGTCGTCGGCCGCTGTCTCGGTGGTGCTCTACGCGCTCATGGTCGGCGCGATCGTGGCTGCCGGGGTCCTGCTCTACTTGAAGTCCGGGATCCTCTTCGACGCCGCCTTGCCATCGCTGACTCTCGGCACCGTGTTCACCGCGATGCTGGTGGTCACGCTCGCCGACACGGAGCGCCAGCGCCAGCTGCTGCGCCGTCAGGTGGAGGAGCAGCGCGAGCGGGCCGCGCGCCTGGCCGGCGAGCTCGAGGCCGCCCGCCGAATCCAGATGGGGAGCCTCCCGGATCCGGCGATCGTGTTCCCGGGCGAAACGCGGCTCGATCTCTACGCGTTCCTCGAGCCGGCCCGTGAGGTCGGCGGTGATCTCTACGATTTCTTTCCGCTCGACCACGATCGGCTGTGCTTCCTGATCGGAGACGTCTCGGGCAAGGGCTTGCCGGGCAGTCTCTTCATGGCGGTCAGCAAGGCGCTCTACAAGAGCGCGGCCTTGCGCGGCGCCGGTCCAGTCGACGCCGTCATGCGCGAGGCCGACGACGAGATCTCGCGCGACAACGGCGAGGGCCTGTTCGTGACGATGCTGGCGGGCGTTCTCGATGGGCGCACCGGGCTGCTCGAGTACTGCAACGCGGGCCACGAGCCGCTCTACCTGTTGCCGAACGCCGACCGCCCGCTCGTGCGCCTGGCCGACGGCGGCGGACCACCGCTATGCGTCCTCGCGGGCTTCCCCTACGCGGCGAGCTCCCATCGCCTCGCGCCGGGCGACACGATCTGCCTGGTGACGGACGGCGTGCTGGAGGCCACGAGCCCGAAGGCCGAGCTCTACGGGCGCGCCCGCTTCGAGGCGCTGCTGGAAAAGATCGGACGCGCCGGAACCGCCGCGGAGGTGGGCGAGGCGATTCGCCTCGAGGTCGGCCGGTTCGCCGATGGCGTCGAGCCATCCGACGACATGGCGATTCTGGTGTTGCGCTGGAAGGGGCCTAGCGGACGCTGATCTCGACGCGCCGGTTGCGCGGTTCGGGGACTTCGTCCGCCGTCGGTACCTCGGGCTCGCGCTCGCCGCGACCTGCCACCGAAATCCGGACTTTCGGGATGCCGAGCTTGATCAGCTCGTCGCGGCACCGCTCGGCGCGACGCAGCGAGAGCGCATCGTTGTAGACCACCGTGCCGACGCGGTCGGTGTGGCCGATGATCACGATTTCCGGAGCCGGCCGCCGCGCGATCTCGGCGAAGATCTGCGCGACCAGCGTCTTGGACTCGGGCGCGAACTCGTCGGTGTCGGCCAGGAAGTAGAGGAAGAACGACACGGGTCGCTTCGGCTGCGCCTCGAGCGCCGGGCCGAAATCCTGCTTGGCTTGTGCCTCCGAGCTCGTGAACCCATCGACGCTGCCCACGCGGTTCACGCGAGCTGCGGCGTAGGGTTTGTCGAGCGTCTGCTTCTTGCCTTCGCTCTCGACCGTGAGAGCTCCGGTCTTTCCGTCTTTGCCCGGGAGCAGCACGTACAGATCGTTCCGGGTGGCGCAGCCCGCCAGGGCGCTCAGGGCGAGCGGCGCCAGCCATAGGAGGTAACGCGCCCTTTTCGGCAGGGGATCAGTCTTTCGCGGGGCCGGTACGGACAAGGAACTCGGTCCCACGCACGCCGAGAATCGCCGCCGGCGTCTTGACCTTCATGGCCTCGGGCGACTGCTTGGCCAGCTTGCCGGATACGACAGCCAGGGTGCCCTGCTTCAGCGAGGCGTCGAAGTTGCCCTGGTGGGTCGTCGAGTCGAAGACGAAGCGATCGATCGCCAGGGCGCTGTCCGGGCCGATCGAGACGAGGCTGTTGTCGCGAAACGTGATGCCGACGGAGCCGTCGGCGCCGGTGACCACCACGTCGCCCTGCTGCACGACCTGGCCGACGGTGGCGGGCAGCGTCTTGCCGGCGCGCTCGATCTGAGCCGAGCCCTTGGAGACCTTGATCTGTCCAGCGTCCTCGGCCGAGGCGACCGCGACGCCGAGCGCGAGAACCATCGGTAGTGCCAAAGCGATGAGCCTTGATTTCATAACGTCCTCCTCAAATCGTCGGGCGATTCCGGAATGCACAGCTGCCCGACGCGCAACCCGATGTATATATAGTAGCCGAGTCGGTCGCGACATCTGCCGAGATCCGGAGGCGCGCACGAGCCACGACGCGAATGCCGGAAACCACCACAGGACCTTCCCGGCCCGCCGGGACACCCTACCCGAGGTGGCGCAGTTCATCGCCGACATCTGCGCGACGAACGGCGTGCCCCGCAAGGCGTGTCTGCGCCTGACCCTGCTCGTGGAAGAGCTCTTCACGAACACGGTGGAGCACGGCCACGGGACCGACACCGAAGCGCCCGTCTCGCTCGCGTTCGCGATCCAGCCCGGCTCGGTCGCGCTCACCTACGAGGACACGGCGCGCCCGTACGATCCATTCGCCGGAGCCCGCGTGCCCGACGACAGCCTCGGCGTCGAGGAGCGCCCGGTCGGCGGGCTCGGCGTCGCGCTGGTCGCGGCGATCGCCGAGCGCGTCGAGTACGCGCGCGTCGGCGGCAAGAACCGCATCTCGCTCGTGATCCCGACACCGTCAGATTCCTGAGGAGCCCTTCATGACCACGCCGCTCGTCACCTACGCCGCCGATGGCCGTGTCGGCATCGTCACCCTCAATCGCGCCGACAAGCTCAACGCGATCAGCCCCGAGCTGAAGAAAACGCTGGTCGAGCGCTTTCACGACGCCGACCGCGACCCGGCCACGAGCGTGGTTGTCCTGCGCGCCGAAGGCCGGAGCTTCTGCGCCGGCTACGACATCTCGCCGAACCCGGCGCGCGCGGTCCGGCGTGGGAACGCGCTCGCGTGGCACGAGTCGCTCACCGACGACGTCCAGCTCGAGATGACGCCGTGGGAGATGAAGAAGCCGGTGATCGCCTCCGTCCAGGGCCACTGCCTGGGCGGCGGGTGTGAGCTCGTGATGATGTGCGACCTCACCATCGCGGCCGACGACGCGCTGTTCGGTGAGCCGGAAATTCGCTTTTCGAACGTCGGCCCGGCGCTCGTGATGCCGTTCATCATCGGCCTCAAGCGCGCTCGCGAGATTCTGTTCTTCGGAGACCCGATCGACGCGCAGACCGCGCTGAGCTACGGGATGGTGAACCGCGTCGTTCCCAAGGCCGAGCTGGCCGCGGCCACCATGAAGTACGCGCGGCGCATGGCGCTGATCTCTCCGGAAGCGCTGGCGGCCACCAAGCTCTCCATCAACCGCGGCGCCGAGTCGGCTGGTTTCCGGAACGCGATCAACGCCGGGCTCGACATACTCGCGGCCCTCTACGCGGCCCGCACCGAAGTCGGCGTCAAGTTCGACGAGATCCGCGAGAAAGAAGGTCTTGGCGCCGCCCTCCGCTGGCGCGCCGCCCAATTCGCCGAATAACCTCAGGCTCCTCGCGCTGGCGGCGGAGCGCGGCGGCGCGGGGATCGGGGGGCTCGCCGAGCACGACGGGGCAGGGGGCCTGGGTCGCGGAGTGCGAGCCGGGATCTAAGTCCGCTAGCGATGACGGCGTCCGGCGTGGTGGGGGCTCGGGGGGCTCGCGAGCGGCGGAGTGGGACCCCTTCGGCCCGCGCGCCGCTCGAAGAGCGGCGATTCGGGCGAACGGGTGACGGAGCCTCGCACCGACCCCCCGGCACCCGCCCCCGCGCGCCGCCGCCGCGCTAGCGGCCTTTGAACGACGGCTTGCGCTTCTCGATGAACGCGCGCGCCGACTCCTGGAAGTCCTCGCTGAGGTGCAGACCGAGTCCCTGGGTGTAGTAGCGCGACTGGCGCTGCATTTCGTTCACGAACCAGCGCATCACGCGGACGTTGGCGCGGACCGAGAGCGGCGGGTTCTCGAGGATCTCCGCGGCAAGGGCCTCGGCGGCCGCGATCAGTTCCTCGCCCGGCACCACGCGGTTGACCATGCCGTGCTGGTGCGCCTCTTCGGCGGTGAACATGCGGCCGGTCAGCGCCACCTCGTTCGCGAAGCGGCTGCCCGTCCAGAACCAGGTGGCCACCCAGTGCTGGCCGCTGGCCAGGCCGCGCTGGACTTCGCGGATCTGGAACTTCGTGCCCGCGGCGGCGACGATCAGATCGCACGACTGGGAGAGTGAGTAGCCGAGCCCGAGCGCGTAGCCGTGGACGGCGGCGATCACCGGCTTCCAGTTCACCGCGTCGCCGAGCCCGTTCTCGCGCGAGCGGCGACCGGCGGGGCCGCCCAGCCGCTTGAGCTCTTCACGCGTGCGGAGCTGGCGCTGACGCACGTCGGCGCCGGAGCAGAATGCACGACCGGCGCCGCTGATGATCGCGACCTTCAGCTCGGGGTCGGCGTCGAACTCGAAGAGCGCGTCGTTGACTTCCTCGACCAGCTGATCGTTCGCGGCGTTGAGCTTCTCCGGGCGATTCAGCACGATGTGGCAGATGGCGCCTTTCGGCTGGTAGCGCACGGTCTCGAACTTGGTGGCGCCGTTGTCGCGTGTGGCCATCGGAACGCTCCTTGGGTCTGGTGGCGAGCGGCGCCGCGGCGGGCGCGGCGCCGCGAGCTATTTGAACGCGCGCATCACCTGCTGGGTGAGGATCTGCAGACTGCGCTTTTCCTGCGCCATCGGCAAGAGCCCGCCCGGGTTCAGCTCCGCCGCGACCCCGTTCAGCCCCAGCTCTTCCTTGAGCCGGGCGAACCGATCGACGAGCGCCGGCGCCGTGCCGAACGCGACCTTCGTTTGCAAGATCTCGGGATATGAGAGCGACGACAGCGTCCGGGCCTGCGACACCCGTCGCTCTACGGGTCCGGTGCCGGCGCGCCCCATCGGAGCGCGAGTCAGATCGGCCTGACGCTGGAAGTAGTACATGATCGTTTCTTCCGGCTCCTCGAGCGCGGCCTTTTCCGTCGGTGCTGCATAGACCGGGATTCGGAGGCACACGTCGCCGTCACCGGGGTGCCCGGCTTCGCGCCACGCCTCGCGGTAGCGCTTCACGTGCACCGCCAGCTCGGGAGTGGCCATGCCGCGCAGCCCCACGAAGATCGGCAAGCCCATCCGACCGACATGCGGGAACGTCTCGGCGGTCGTCGCGGCCATGCGTACCGGCGGATGCGGCTCCTGGTAGGGACGGGGAGTGACCGTGGTCTCCTCGAAGCGATAGAACTTGCCCTCGTAGCTGAACGGCTCGCCCTTCCACGCCGTCAGGATGATCTCGAGCGCCTCGAAGAACCGCGCCTGGCTTTCCTCGTACGGGACGCCGAGCGCGTCGTAAGCCCGCGGGCCGCCGCTGCGGCCGATTCCGAAGTCGAATCGTCCATGGCTCAGGTGATCGAGCGTCGCGACTTCGCCGGCCACGCGGAGCGGGTGATTCAGCGGGAGCAGCTGGACGGCGGTACCCACGCGCAGCCGCTTCGTGCGGGCGACGATCCAGCTCGCCACCAGCAAGGGGGCCGACAGGACCGAGCGCGCCGGGTTGACGAGCATCTCCGCCAGCCACACGACGTCGAGCCCCCACTGCTCGCCGGCATCGGCGAGATCGAGCAGCTCACTGAACCAATCGCCCTGACTGCTCCCGCGCCGTATCTGCTCGGTGAAGATCCCGAAGTCCATGCGTTCTCCCCTCCCGCCGCCGATCGTGTCCGCTCCGGACGTGCTCGTGTGAGCGATACTGCTCCGGCGCCGACCGCGCCGTCAAGGTGCCGCTTGGGACGAACACTCATCGTTCCCGGAGCGGCTGCTAATTTTCGGAACCGCGTATGACACGTTCGGGGGATTTTCCGACGGGATATCGGGGATTCCCTTAATGGAGTCTCGGCGATTTGAGCACTTTTGAGCACTATCGTGACACTTGCCATGGCCCAGGCGAATCGATGGGGTTGGTAGCCGGGCGAGTTTCTCGGAGGGTGCGCCATGTCGATGAGATGGGCGGGTGCGGCAGTCGCGGTGGCGGCGCTGATGCTCGGGCCTGGATCCTCGCTGGCGGCGCCTCCGGTTCCGCCCAGCGGGTACACGATCGGCGCCGAGGACATTCTCGACGTCACCGTCTGGAACAACACCGTGATCAGCCGGACCGTTCCGGTCCGCCCGGACGGGATGATCTCGCTTCCGCTGCTCGACGACGTGCAGGCCGCGGGCCTCACGCCCAAGCAGCTCAAGGCCGATTTGACCCGGAGGCTGGCGAAGTTCATCGCCGCACCCGAGGTGTCGGTCGTCGTGCGCGAGATCCACAGCCTGAAGGTCGCAGTGATCGGAGAGGTCAGAAAACCGGGGCGCTACGACTTGAAGAGCCGAACCTCCGTCCTCGACGCGATCGCGCTGGCCGGTGGATTCAACGACTTCGCCCGTCGATCGAAGATGACCATCGTGCGCGTGGAAGGCTCGACGGTGACCCGGATTCCCTGCGACTACAACAAGGTGGTCTCGGAGGGCCCGATAGAGGTGTTCTTCCTCCGGCCGGGCGACACCCTGGTCGTGCCGTAGCAATGGCCGCCCGAGAGCCGATGCGCTCCACGATCGCCTGGGCGCTGGCCGTTCTCCGCCGTCACGCCGGGCTGGCGATCATGGTCTTCGTCGTCGCAGCGGTGGGCGGCGTGACGGTCGCGGCCTCGCTGCCCGACGTCTATCGCGCCACCGCGACCGTGCTCGTCGAGCACCCGGGAACACCCGAGGGCGCAGGCAAGTCCCTCATTGCAGGTGAGCTCGAGACGCGGCTTCAGACGATCGGACAGGAGGTGCTGAGCCAGGCTCGGCTCCTTGACCTCATGCAGTCGTTCGATCTCTATCCCGAGCTCCGGGCGGGCGGCGCCGACACCCAGGCGGTGGACCGCCTGCGGCGCGACATCCAGGTCAAGCTGTGAGGGTGGAGCCGGCCGCCGGCCGGCCGACCACCGTGGCCTTCAGCATCACGTTTCGAGGCCGCGATGCCGAGACCGCCGCACGGGTGGCCAACGCCCTGGCGTCGTTCTACGTCGAGGAGAACGCGAAAATCCGCGTTCGCCAGGCGAGCGCGGCGCGGCTCACGCGCCTGAACCAGGAGCTGGCGCAGATGCAGGAGGTCTACACCGCGCAGTACCCGGACGTCATCCGGCTCAAGTCGGAGATCGCCGCGCTCGAGCGCCAACCGAAGGCGAGCGCCGCGGTCGGCGAGGAGTTCCGGATCCTCGATGGCGCGGTGCCGGCTCGCAAGGCGGTGGCGCCGCCGCGCCGCTTGTTCGTGCTGCTCGGGCTGGGCCTCGGCGTCGTGGCGGCGGCGGCCGCCGTGTTCATCGCGGACCAGCTCGATAGCTCGTTCCACTCTCTCGAGGAGCTCCGAGCGTTCAGCAAGCTTCCGGTGCTGGTGACCATTCCACAGATCGGCACCGTCGGGACCAATCGGCGGCGGCTGTGGCTGCGGGCGGCGCCGATCGCGATCGGGCTCGTGCTGGTCGTGCTCGTGTCCTACCACCTGGCGAGCGGCAACGACCAGCTCGCCTTCTTCTTCGCGCGCAACGCTCCCTGAGCAGCCGCTAGATCCCGCGCTCGGCCAGAAACTTGGCGTAGTCGCGCTGGCCCGCCTTCGCCTTCTTGATCTGCTCGGGCGAGTAGAACTTGGCGAGATCGACCACCTCGACGTTGTAGCGCGCGCGCTCGAAGGCGTCCTTGTAGATGAACGGGCGCGTCGCGTCGATGCCCAGCGCGCCCGAGAACCGGATGTTGCTCTGCGTCCACTGGCGCTCGCCGGCCGAGCTGCGCTCCGCGGGCTGGAAGGTCTGCCCGAAGCCGCCCTCGCAGATGTTCAGGAGGTCCTCCTTGGGATTTACGCGCGTGGTGAGCGCCCAGAGAACGTCCTCGACGTTGTAGATGTCGACGTCCTCGTCGACGACGATTCCGAGACGCGCGCCGAGCGAGATCGAGAGCGCGGCCGTCAGGATGTTGCGCTGCAGTCCCTCGTCGCGAGCCCGCCGCTTCTTGACCTGGAAGATCACGCCGCCCCAGTCGGTCATGCCCATCGGGATGTGCGTGTCGATGCAGAGGCCGGGCACGATGCGCTCGGCGAGCTCGAGGAAGCACGCCTCGCGTACGACGCCGTCGATGAAGTGCTCGTCCATCCCGTGCACGATGAGCCCGTAGTAGAGCGGCCGGTCGGCGCGATGGGTGATCGCGGTCGCCTGGAACTTGTAGGTGCGATACGACTTGCCCATGTAGCCGGACCACTCGGGATGGAAGGGATGCACGCCCTGGGCGTCGTCCTTCTCGGCGAGCGGGCTCTCCCAGACCTTCTGGGTCGTGTCGATGTAGCCCTCGACGACGTATTCGGCGTTCGCGATCGACCAGGCGTCCTGCGTCCGCGCCTTGACGAGCTCGACCGGAAAGCCCTGGAGCGCACCGGCTACGCCGAGCTCGTCGCAGCCGCGCGGGAGGATCACGTACGTGAAGCCCGAGCCGGCCATCATCGTGCACGTCGGCGGGATCCCGATGTTGATCGTGACCGGGATCGGGCCCTTGCGGTACCAATGCGTGGCGACCTGGTCCATGTGGGAGCCCGGCGAGATCTGGAAGCTCGAGTAGTCGGGCCCGCGGAAGTTCATCCGGTTGTAGCCGATGTGCGAGCCGCCCCAGAAATACTGGCCGCGCACCACCGTCGTGCCGGCGCCGAGCGTACGGCCGGGATCGCTGTCGGAGTGCGAGATCATCGGCACGACGTCCCAGACGTCGATGTCCTTCGTGATCACGACTTCCTGGCAGGGCCCGTCCTTGACCTCGACCGGTGGCAGCGGAGCCCGCAGCGCCTCGACCACCTTGTGCTTCAGCGCCCGCGCATCGCCGACGTCGAGCAGCTTCGCGATGCGCTCGGCGCTCGCGAAGATGTTGTTGCAGATGCGCGCATTGGGGTAGCCCTTCACCTTGTTGAAGAGCAGCGCGGCGCCGCCGTCGAAGTGCTTCTGGATCGCCGCGACCTCGAGGTGCGGATCGACTTCGACGTCGGTGGTGACCAACTCGCCCGCAGCCTCGAGGTACTCGAGCGTCGAGCGAAGGCTCGAGATGTCCTTTTTCATGGGCGCGATACTGCGCCGCGGGTGCGGGCGCCGTCAAGGCCGGGCCGGGCCGGCGCACGCCGGCGAGCTGGGGGTCGGCCGCCGGTGACGTCGAGCTCGACGATCTCGGCCCTCGGGCCCGTCGGGCCCAGGTGAAGGCGAGCGATCGCGATCGGCAGGTTGAAGCGACGCGGCCCGGCGCTCCCGGGGTTGAGCAGCATGACCCCGGAGCGCTCGACGACGCGCGGCTGGTGCGAATGACCGGAGATGATCACGTCGACACCCAGGGCCGCTGGGTCACCGGGAAGCAACTTGAGATCGTGAATGAGATAGAGACGGTATCCGCCGATCTCGGTCGTCACGATCTCGGGGATCGACGCCGCCCACGCCTCGCGGTCGTTGTTGCCGCGCACGGCGACGACCGGCGCGATCGTGCGGAGCTGGTCCAGGATCGCGGCTGAGCCGATGTCGCCGGCGTGCACGATCAGGTCCACCGACGCCAGCGCCGCGAGCGCCTCGGGCCGCAGCAGGCCGTGGGTGTCGGAGATGACGCCGACAACGGTACGACGGGCTGCGGCGCGCTGACGCTCGCTTCGCATGATCCCGAGTGTAGCCGCAGGACTCTTCGCTTGCCCAGGACTCACTCTGGGACTACATTCGCGTCAGACTCGTGGGCTCACCTCGCACGCCGGGGCCTGGCCCCGCCGTGCTGCGGAACCGCGCCGTGGACTGGGAGGACGACATGCAATACACGCGGATCTCGGCCGACTGTCACATCGACATGCCCTGGCTGCCACCCGATCTTTTCACCTCGAATGCCTCCGCGCTCATGAAAGATCGCATGCCCTACGTGGTCGACGGGCCTGACGGCCCGCAGTGGACCACCAAGAAGGGCGCGCCGTTCGGGCTGGTCGGCGGCATCGGCTCGACGGGCACCAAGTATGTGCCCGGCCAGAACCAACGCGTGGACGTGATGGCGGCCACCGGACTCTACGAGGACGGCAAGAAAGGCATCCGCCGCCCGGGCGATCCGCATCTGCGTGTCAAGGACATGGACCGCGACGGTGTTCAGGCCGAGGTGCTCTTCGGCATCCTCGGCGCCGCGACTCGCTTGGGCGACCACGAGGCGGCCGGCGAGATGTTCCACATCTACAACGACTGGCTCACCGACTTCTGCAAGCACTACCCCGAGCGGCACGTCGGCCTGGCCTGCTTGCCGTACGGCAACCTCGACGCGGCGGTGAAAGAAGTCTATCGGGTCGCGCGGCTCGGCCTGCGCGGCCTCGAGCTCTCGTGCTCGTGGGACATGGAGCCCATGTGGCATCCGATGTGGGAGCCGCTCTGGCAGGCCGTGAACGACGTGAACCTGCCGCTGCACTTCCACACGTTCCCGTCCTTACCGCCGGGCGTGCGCGAGCGTCAGACCGGCCAGACCCGCCGCGCCGCCTTCTTCACGAGCGTGGCCGGATTCCAGATGAACCTGGTCAACATCCTGGCGGCCGTGATCGGCGCCGCCGTGCTCGAGCGCTATCCGAACATCCGCATCTCGTTCGGCGAGAGCGGCATCGGCTGGATCCCGTACGCGCTCGACCGCATGGACTTCGAGTGGGAGGACCGCTTCCGCGACCTCGGGCTCACGATGAAGCCGAGCGATTACTGGCGCCGCCAGTGCAAGGCCACGTTCCAGTTCGATCCGATCGGTACCAAGCTGATCGAGGACATGGGCGTCGAGACGCTCATGTGGGGCTCGGACTATCCGCATCCCGACGGGGTGTGGCCGCAGTCCTCGCGTTACATCCAGGAGCAGTTCGGCCATCTGCCGCCGGACGTGGTCCACAAGATCACCTGCGAGAACGCCGGAAAGTTCTACGGGCTGATGCACTGAGCGCGTGATGATCGCGCCGCGCGCTTGAGACCGGGGGGCTGCCGGGCTAGCTCGACTTGAGGCGGAGCTGGCGAAGGGCCGAGTGGGGCAGGGCCCGGATCAGCTCCTCGAGGTTGGTCCGGCCCTGCGAGAGCTTCTCGCTGACGTCGTCGGCCATCGACAGGGTCGTGTTCCGCGCGCTCTCTCGGACTTCCTCGAACGGCGCGCCCTTGTTGATCAAGACCACGTCGGCGTCGTTCGGCGTCCACAGCTCGGAGAGGATCAGTCTCCCGCGGTACCCGGTGTAGTTGCAGGCCGCGCACCCGGCGCCCCGGAACCACTCGAACTCGAGCTCGGAGGTCCCGAGCGTCTCCTCCAGGAGCTGGTGTGGCGGTGCGTACGGCTCGCGGCATTCGGAGCAGACCTCGCGGGCCAGCCTCTGCGAGAGCACGCCCAGCAGCGAGGAGGCGATGAGGTTCGCGTCGACGCCGAGATCGAGCAGGCGCGGCAGTGCGCTGATCGCATCGTTCGTGTGCAGCGTGCTCAGCACCAGGTGGCCGGTCTGGGCGGCGCGGAACGCGAGGTTCGCGGTCTCGCCGTCCCGGATCTCGCCGATCATGATCACGTCTGGATCGTGGCGAAGGAACGCGCGCAGGAACTTGGCGAACGTGTTGCCGAGGCGTTCGTCGACCTCGTGCTGGCGGAAGTTGTCGCACACGTACTCGATCGGGTTCTCGGCGGTCAGGATCTTGATGCCGGGCTGGTAGACGCTCTTGAGGGAGCCGAAGAGCGTCGTGCTCTTCCCCGAGCCGGTCGGGCCGGTGACCAGGATGATCCCGGTGGACGAGCGCAGGAGCTGACGCAGCCTGGTCGCGACCGGGGCGCGCAAGCCCAGGGTCTCGACCGATTGCGGGAGCCCGCGCTGGTCGAGGATACGGATGACCGCGCTCTCGCCGTAGTAGCCCGGGATGATCGAGATCCGGAAGTCGACCGTCGTCGTCTGCCCGTCGCGGGCGATGCGCGCGCGGAAGCTGCCGTCCTGGGGCCGCCGGCGTTCGGCGATATCGAGCTTGCTCAGGATCTTGAGCCGCGACATCAGCTTGCCGCGGTTCTGATTCATCATCTCGGCGAGGTCGTCGAGGTCGATCTCCTGCAGGACGCCGTCGATCCTAAAGCGCGTCTCGATGCCGTGATCCACCGCTTCCAGATGGATGTCGGAGGCGCCCCACTGCACGGCCATGCTCAGGAGGCGCCGCACCATGCTGGCGGTGCCCTCCGACGCGTGGTGGACGTCGAGGTAGGTGAGCTTCTCCTCCGAGAGCCGGTCGATCTCCTCGAAGCTCAGGATGTTCGGCTCGCCGACGATTCCCGAGAGCTGCTGGCGCACGGTAGCGGGCACCGATTCCACCGCGTCGGGCTGCCCGGCCGTGGGATACATCTGGGCGAGTGCCCGGCGAATCGCAGCGGTCGTGGACGTGATGACCTCGATGTCGAGCCCCGTGCTGGCCTGGAGATCGTCGACGACCGAGGTGCGCGTGGGATCGTCCATCGCGACGACCAGCGTCTGGCCGACGCGCGCGATCGGAACGACCAGGCGCTTCTTGGCGAATCGGGGATTGATGAGCGCCCGCAGGGTCAGGTCGAGCACGATCGTGTCGAGGTCGAAGTAGTTGATGTGCAGCTGCTGCGACAGCGCCCGGCGCATCTGCTCTTCGGTCACGTACCTGAGCCGGACGACCACCTCGCCGAGTGTTTGTTTGATGCGCCGCTGCTCGGCCAACGCAGTCTCGAGCTGCTCCGGCGTGATCGCCTTCGACTTGACGAGCAGCTCGCCCAGGCGCGAGCGGCGGCGGTGGCGATCGAGGACCGACAGGAGCTGGTTGCGCGAGATGACCTTCTGCGCCACGAGGATCTCGCCGAGCAGCATGTAGGCCTTGGACTGAGCCTGCACACGCAGCGCCTTCTGGATCTCGGCCGGGGTCGCGAGGCCTTCGGCGACGAGCAGATCGCCCAGCCGGAGCGCGATGGCTTGCCGGCGGGTCGCGTTGCTCTGAATGGCCACCGCGCCGCCGCCGTTCAGGGCGATCAGGCGAGGTGCCTCGACGATCTCGGGACGGTTCGCAGGAGTCACTGGCCAGGAGATAGAGCAACGCGAATGCCACATGGCAGCGCGCGCCAACCGTGTGAAAAGCTTCGAGTGCGCTTTCCGGAACGCCAGGCCCGAACCGTAACGAGCTGGTCGATCTCGCACCGCTGGTAGGTTTCGTCACGGCGCGCGGTTATGATCGCGATCACATGTCCGACGTCCGCCGCCAGCAGGGCTGGGTGGTGGTTGGCGCGTGCTCGCTCGTCATGTTCGGTGTCTGGAATTCTCACGCCGGGTTCGGCGTATTC
>Ga0075425_100003887_pt1 | contig 15289 bp, 14 predicted proteins | sample SoiMethybrSBSTD4_FD_75300 | JGI IMG/M metagenome (GOLD analysis project Ga0075425, IMG submission 75300) | Bulk soil microbial communities from a Populus tree surrounding site in Tennessee, USA - Soil MetaG P. TD hybrid SBSTD4 | ecosystem: Environmental > Terrestrial > Soil > Tree plantation...
GCCGAACTGCGGGCGCGGGAAGATGAGATCAGCCGGGAATGGCAATCGCTGGTGGATGCGTTGAACATGGTGGCCGGTGCACGGGCCGAGCAGGGGGACCTGCAAGCATTTCGCGTGATGCAGCAGCAAGCAATGCGGGTCGGCATGCGCCGCGTCGAGCTCCGCATTCGGATGGCTCAGTTGGAAGGACCGCGACCGAGTTGAACGGGAGTGCGCACAGACTGAGCCATGCACACCCCCGCGATGGAGGGCAGTGGTGCGGGATACCGCCCCCCATTTCATCCCCCGTCACAATGGGTGATGCACAGTAGGCTGATTTGCGGGGAAATTAGCCATGCGATTGCAGGCGACTGACCAGCGGAAATCTCAGGCTGTTGGCCATGTTATGACCACAGGTTTATGCACTGTTTGAATTCAAGTTGATTTGCTCAAACCGATGTTAAGGGAGCGTTCGCCGGCTCGACGAGGCCTTCGCGATCCTCCTTGAAGAACCCCCTGGACAATCCGCAGGCGCTCTGGTGGGCATTCGCGGCCCAGTGCGCGCGCTTCCACGGGTGGACCGCGTAGCCAAGTGTCGAACTCTCGGCAGCGCGCGTGAACAACACCGGCATGGGCTCGTGATCGATGGTTGCCACAAGCGGATTAGGAGGGGTCGTCGGGAAGGCGTATGTCTCGATGTCGACACTGGCGCCATCTTTCTTCACCGGCCCTATGTAGCGCCGCCACAGTCCCGGAAACGCGAACATCGGCCTCGGATCATCGCCTTTGATCGCGAACCAGTGCCATGTGGCCGGCTTCACATCGCCGTTCGGCTCGCAGAGCGACGTCGCCGGAACCAGGCATCCCGCGCTGCTGAAATGCTCCGTTCCAGAAGCCGCTCTTGAGGATTGTGTCGTCGCGGACGTTGCTGACCGGTCGCGGGGGCCTTGCGGTTCTGGAGCAGCATGAACCCCCAGCTCAGCATGAAGATTTCGCGCTCGCCGTCCGCCGCACAGCGCACAACTGGCACGACATGCTTCAGGAAGATCGTCGGCACCGGCCCGACCATCGGCGCGCGGTTGGGCCAGACGCGAAAGAACCGTGCCACTGCATCTCGCTTCACGTTGCGTGAATAAAGGTTGCACATCGGAGCATTGCATAGCCACCAGCGGTTGTCCGATCCAGATCGGGTGCCACCTATCCCCGGAAGCGGGATGCCGCGATTGGGAGCGGAGGTACGATCAACATTGAGCAAGCGATCGGCCTTGCGCAATATGCGCTGGATGTCTTCGGTCGCTGCCGGGCCTTTGAGGCTCCTGCTACACTCGATGATTGAACCCATGGGCTCCTCTTCGCGCGCTCGGGTTCTATGATGGGATGGACGAAGGCTCCCGCGTCGTCCCTGACGGGAAGGTGCCGGGCGGCATGGGATAGAAGTGGCATTAGCGGGGCCGGAACTCCGGCCGCGCCGGCACCGCGCTAATTTTGCGCGGGTTGACGTGTGCCGACTGCAGCTCAGGCGAGCCCTCCTGCAGGTTCGGCAATTCGCACGTGGCCCTATTCAGCAGGGAGCTCCTGCTGCGCACACCTTTCATCAGCTCTCTCAATCCTTCCTCGATCGGTTCCGGCCACGCCCATCGCGGCCTACTTGCGGACCGCTGCGACAGCGCCGATGTTCTCCTTTTGCATTGCAAGCACTGCGGTCTGAGCGGTTGCAGCGCATCGGCGTGATGATGACCCGGGACTGCCGCGGAAGAACTGCTGCGGGGCCGCTGACGGTCTGCGCATCAGGGCCCGCGCGTTGCTGGGATGGAGACGAGTACGAGATGAGTGATGGTAACGTTTGTCCGGCCTGCGGGAGTGTAAATGAATGTGGAATGGAAAAGGGCGCAAGCACGTGCTGGTGCTTTGCGATGCCCCACGTCTTACCCGTGAGCGGGACCGAACAAGGAGGCCGGTGCTACTGCCGCGCATGCCTCACGCGAATCATCGGCGACCGTATAGCAAGCGCCACCGCGCTATCAGCTCAGCAGAGAAGTGAGCGGCGGCGCCTTTGAGTGCGCGACACCCGGCGTCTTCAAGTGGATCAATCTCGCTACTGTCTGAATTGCGGCGCAGAGTACGCCGCAATCTCGCCGACTGCAGGGCAACGATGCAGTGCGGATTGGCAGCACTAAACCAGCGCATTGGAGAGCGATTTCTGGTCGCATCCCAGCCGCCGTCAACCGCGGCGATGGGCCGGCGTCTGTACTTGTGTTCCAGTCGGGGCGACAACCCTGCAATCGCCTGTCCGAGCGTGCCGTCAATTTCATCCCCAAGGAGGTGACCGAGCGCACCGGGGTGGCTGCGCACGCTGATGACAAGCAAGGGTACGCTCGTGGTAATATCGGTAAGCCCTTGACCTTAGGCGTTGGGGAGCGATGGGCTTAGGTGTTGCATGCCGTCATTGGATCAGCGTGTCAGTGATGCGCTTGCCGATCTAATCGGCCGGACACACGGCATTTCCACCTTTGCTGCGGCCGCGATGGTCGACGGGCGCATGGTACTTGAGCACAATACGGCCGAGCCGCTGTGCGCCTGCTCGACGTTCAAGGTAGCGGCGGCGACGGCAGTCATGAGCCTTGTGCAGGAAGGAGCGATCAATCTCGACCAACCGGTCCTTCAATATGACAGCAGCCTCGTGTTTGGCGATCCTGCGGCAGCGCGTGGGATCACGATGCGCCATCTACTGAGCCATACATCCGGGCTCGACGATACAGATGAGGCCGAACTGCAGCCCTTGCAGTGCCTTGTGCACCTTCCCTTTGTCGCCAGCCCATCTCGCGCCTTCAGGTACAGCAATGTCGGATTTGATGTCGGAGTGTTGATTGCCGCGCAACGAGTCGGACTTAGCTACGAAGAGCTATTGCGCTCGCGCGTTCTGGAGCCGCTTGAGATGGAGGACACGCACTGGCGGCCAGGTTGCTCATTCGCAGCGCCGTTTACAACGGCTCGCGACCTCATGCGCCTCGCCGAGGAGCACCTTGGCGGCAATCGCGTGCTACACCCACATTCATTGGCGCAAATGCACCGTGTACACGCCGACAGCTTCACCGCAAACCCATGCCGGTACTATGGCCTCGGCATCGATGTGGAACAGTGGGAGGATCGAACCCTGCTCGCTCATGGCGGAGGCCTGGCCCCCTACGGCACCGCCTTCGTGATTGATCCGCGTGAGGGAGCGGCGGTTGCCTTACTCTTCGATGATCAGGCGGGATACCAGGTGTCACCGCACGCTCTGCTTGACCGCATCCTCGACCGGCAAACCGCGTTGAGAAACCCTCGGGAAAATGCAACGGACTGGGCCCCATACATCGGCCGCTACAGCAACGGCGCTGAACTGTTGTCCGTCGCTGGCAAGCTCTTGCTTTGCTGGAGGGGTGAGATACAGCCGCTGGCAGCCGTCGACGAGCGGCTGTTCACATCCGAACATGGGCTAAGCGTCGGTTTGCTTAAAGGAACGCCGACGATGATCAGCGTCAATGACTCCATTTTGATCGGAGCGCGGCCCGGTGTTCTCCTCGAAAATCGCTGACATACTCGCTCTTCCACTCGACAATTGCGGCCGCCCAATCTGTCGCTCGCAGTGAACCCCTTGCGGTCTTCGTTCGCGAACTCGAAGGTTCCGGGCCTCGCCGTTGCGGTGGAGAGTTCCATCTTCGCCGGGCGCGCAGTGGATGAATTGTTGCTCCATCAGCCGAATGGACATACCTGGCTCGGCGAGGGAAGGTTGCGCCGTCTCGCCGAGGCCGGGGTAGCGTCTCGGTTTAGAGTTGCCGGCTCAGCCGGCCGTAAAGCGATTTTCGCGGCCGAAGGTCGCCGAAGGCGCCCAAAAAGGGCGGCGCCTATTAGGACGAAGTTGAGCCCGCCGGCCGGTCGGCTGAAGTCTCGCATGTCCAGCTGAATGAGCGGGATATGCGCCTTTGGCGATTCTGCCTTGACGCGAGCGCACTCCAACATCGCACTCTAAAGGGGTCATGGCCGACCACATTCAATCCCGATTTGGCCATCGCAAGCCCAACAGCGGCGGCCACCGCAGGCAAGTTCCAGGTGCCGCGTTGGTGCGCTTCCTGACAGCAGAATGCTTCCGTCGCGGAGGTTTGCACCCGTCACAAGGTTGGCTATTGGCGCCTTTTCAATCACTTAGCCGGGCTCCCTCGGCGAGTGCCGCAGAGGGAGGACGCGGCCTCACGAGGAGGACGGTTGAGCAATGTCCGAAACTCCCCGGTCGGCAGAAGGGATTGCGCTTAGGGAGGGTTTTGCAAGCTCGCCGCGAGGGAGACCTCCGCGGGCCTTCGTGAATGCCGCCGCCTCGGCCATTGGGCCGTCATTCATCTTGCGCTGGCCTAGCACAGCACTCCGTCCTTGACGGGGCGCCGCTCCTGGCGCTGACATACTGCGGCAGTAATTCGAGAGGGATTGAGGATAGCTCACACGGGAGCACGCACATGCACGATACGGTCATTCGCGGTGGCACGATCGTCGATGGATCGGGCAAGCCTGCCTATTCCGGCGACGTGGCGCTCGAGGGTGGCAAGATCGCCCAGGTCGGCGGCAAGGCCGGACCGGCTAGGCGCGAAATCGACGCCACGGAGCTAATCGTGACGCCCGGCTGGGTCGACGTGCATACCCACTATGACGGCCAGGCAACTTGGGACAAGGAGCTTGCGCCTTCGTCCTGGCACGGCGTCACGACCGTGCTGATGGGCAATTGCGGCGTTGGCTTCGCCCCTGTCAAACGCTCCAAAGCCGAGCACGATGACCTGATCGGCTTGATGGAGTCGATCGAGGAGATCCCCGGGATCGCACTCGCCGACGGCCTGAAGTGGAACTGGGAGACCTTCCCCGAGTACCTCGATGCGCTCGAGCAGATGCCCCGCGCCATCGATGTGGCGGCCCAGATCCCGCACCATCCCTTGCGCGTCTACGTGATGGGCGAGCGCGCCGTGCGGCGCGAGCCAGCGACGCCCGACGACATCGAGCTGATGCGCGATGCCGTCCGAGAGGGCCTCAAGGCCGGCGCCTTTGGCTTCACGACTTCGCGTACCAACAGCCACAAGACGCCGACCGGCGAGATGGTGCCCGGACGCTACTCGGAGGTACAGGAGCTGCTCGGCATCGGGCAGGCCTTCAAGGGCCTCAAGCACGGCGCCTTTGGCATGAACTCCGACTTCGATGAGGAGCCCGGCGAACTCGAGTGGATGACCAGGTTCGGTCGCGAGACCGGCCGTCCGATCTGGTTCCTGCTCACCGACCGGCCGACCGACCGCACGCGCTGGGAGCGCCTGATGCAGGGTGTGCACAAGGCCAGAAAACAGGGCGCCATGGTCACCGCTCAGATCGCGGGGCGCCCGGTCGGCGTGCTGCTGGGCATCGACACGGCGCTCAATCCGTTCTCGATCCGGCCGAGCTACCAGGCCCTCCTCGATCTGCCCGTCGCCGAGCGCATGAAGCGCGTGCAGAACCCGGCTTTTCGCGCCCAGGTGCTCAGCGAAAAGCCCTCGCCGGAACTGATCGGTAGGCTGTCCCAGTTCCGACAGTTCATCACCACGGCCTGGGACCGCATGTTCCCGCTTACCGATCCGCCCAATTACGAGCCGCGCAAGGAGGACTCGATCGCCGGCATGGCCAAGCGCCAAGGCCGCACGCCGGACGAGGTGGCCTATGACTATCTGTCGGCGAGCGCCGACCGGTTCCTGTTCTTTCCCGTGGTCGGCTACAATGAGGACAACCTCAACATCATTCAGACCATGCTCGAAGACGACACCACCATCCTCGGCCTGTCGGACGGCGGCGCGCACTGTTCCTCCATCGTCGACGCCAGCGTCCCGACATGGATGCTGATGCACTGGTGCCGCGACCGCAGCCGCGGACCCAGGCTGGCGCTTGAGCGCATGGTGCAGCGCCAGACGTCGGATACGGCGAGCTTTTTTGGCTTCGCTGACCGCGGCCGGCTCGAGCCCGGCCTGAAAGCCGACGTCAACGTCATCGACTATCAAGGCCTGCGCCTGCACGTGCCGGAGGTGCGCTACGACTTGCCAATGAACGGCCGTCGGCTTGTGCAGAGGGCCGAGGGCTACAGACACACGTTTGTGTCGGGTGTCGAGACGTTCGCCGACGGCGCCTACACGGGCGCCACGCCCGGCCGTCTCGTGCGGGCGTGCTGACCACATTGCCATGGGCGGCGGATGACGGCTTCGGAGCCCCGCCGCCCTCGATCCGAGCTTCATGCAAGCCCGGCAACTGAACCCTCGAAGCGAGGTCAGCCGCAGCTCAGCGCCTGCCCAAACCGCTCGGTGATCTTGGCCCGCGCTCGCCAGCAAGCTCGCCGGCCCTCCAATTGTGCCGCCCCTCTTTTCGCATTCGACTCACCTGAGCCCGGTCCAACCTCGTGGGACCTTGCGCCCGGTCTCTCAGGCTCCCCAATGGCAGAAACCGCGCTTCTCACGCCCGCAGCCTTCAGACGATCGGCCGCCGATCCAATGTTGATCCAAGGGCATGCGCGTTGATACCGCACCCAGCCCACTCGAGCGAACGATCCTCCGATCCCAACGTTGCGGGAACGCGTGCGCCACCGCGCGTTCATAGCTCATTCCTTGGGCGCTGTGGTGGCAAGGCGGATGGTCGCGGATCGCAAGAGAAACCCGCCCGCGTCGAAATGGGAGAAGCGGGCGCGCGCCGAGCACCCGCATGTCGCGCTCAGTTTGGCGACTCGAAGGCGCGCAGATAGGCGATCACCTCCGCGACCGGCACGACATCGGCATACTTCACGGCCATATCATAAAGATTGGCGAAATGCGGGCTCTCGTGCTTGTCGGCCACGCATTCCTCGGGAACCACCGTGCGGTAGCTGTGCGAAAGGCTGTCGACGACAGTGGCACGCACACAGCCCGACGTGGAACCACCCGTGACGATGAGGGTGTCACAACGATGGAAAGTGAGCAGCGAGGCGAGGTTGGTCTCATGGAAGGCTGAGGGCATGCGCTTGTTGATGATGATGTCGCGGCGTGGATCGATGACCAGCCGATTGTCAAATTCCGACCGGCGTGAGCCGACCTTGATGTTCTGCAACGAATCCGGCGTGTTGGAGCGCGTACCCCAGACGCCGCAATCCTCGCCCGAGTCCACATAGGCAACATGGGTCCATACCACCGGCAGGCCCTTCGCCCGCGCGAGCTCGGCCAGCTGGTTGACGTAGACGAGCTGCTTAGGATCGGTCTCGTAGGCCGTCACGAACTCGCCCACTGCTGTGTAGGCCTTTTGCAGATCGACATTGACCAGCGCCGGCTTGCGTCCAAAGCCAAAGCGCGCCCGGGTCGGCTTCTCCTTGATCTCCGCGTACAGCTGTCGCGCACTCTTGTTGGAGAGTTCCATGACGTGAACACACTCATTGCCAAACGGAAGCCTCACACTACTTCGCAATCGCGTCACGTGCGATATGATTGTGCCCGCGATTGCAACTGCTGGACTGGAACTAGGATATGCGCGCCGAAGATCCAGGGCTCTACGACTACCTGCCCTACTACGACAGGCCCAAGATTGCCTGGCCGAACGGAGCGCGCATTGCATTTTGGTGTGCGCCCAACATCGAACACTATGAGCTTGACCCACCGCTCAATCCGTCGCGGACGCCGTGGCCGAGGCCCGTCCCCGATGTACTGCACTACGCCTGGCGCGACTACGGCAATCGCGCCGGGATCTGGCGCATGATGGCTACGATGGACCGATACGGCGTGCGCGGTAGCATCTCGCTTAACGTCGCGGTTTGCGATCATTTTCCCGAGATCGCTACCGCTTGCAGAGAGCGCGGCTGGGAGTTCTTCTCCCATGGCGTCTACAACACCCGCTACACCTACAACATGACCGAGGACCAGGAGCGTGCGTTCATCGAGGACGTGAAGGCGTCCATCCGCAAGTGGTCAGGCCAGGAGCTTTCGGGTTGGCTTGCGCCGGCGTTAACCCTCACAGAACGCACCATGGACCTGTTGGCCGAAGCCCGCATCACCTACACGCTCGACCTCTTCCACGACGATCAACCGCTGCCGGTGAACGTTCGCAAGGGTCGCCTGATCAGCGTTCCCTACTCGCTGGAGATCAACGACTTCACGACGCTGTTCCAGGGCAACTGCACGCCGCGCGATTACACCGATGCGATCAAGGCGCAATTCGACCGGCTCTATATGGAAGGTGCGGAGGGCGGCCGGGTGATGTGCCTGCCCCTGCATCCATTCCTCATCGGGCAGCCGCATCGGATGAAGCAGTTCGAGGAAGCACTCGACTACATAACCTCCCATGACAAGGTCTGGCTCGCCACTGGCCGCGAGATCGCCAATCACTACCTCACACACTGCTACGACGCGTTCGCCGCTGCTATCGCGGCGCGTAAAAAGGGTTGAGCCGTGACCGAGCTGCCGTCGACCTACTTCAAGTATCCGTTCCGCCGTCCGGGCATGGATCATGAGCGATATGTCTATTCGAACCTATTCAAGCGAAAGCCTGTTGAGTGGCCGGACAGGGCCCGCGTCGCCCTCTGGATCATGCCCACGCTCGAGTCCTTTCCGCTCGACATGGCACCCAAGGGCGTCAAGCCGCCCGGTGGACTCGAGCGTCCCTACCCGGACTACTGGAACTACACGCTGCGCGACTACGGCAACCGCGTCGGCTTCGCTCGCCTGTTCCGCGCCCTCGAAGAGCGCAACCTTAAAGCCTCCGTTGCAATGTCCTCGCGCCTCGCCGAGCGCTACCCCCACGTGCTGCAGGAGGTGAACCGGTTGGGCTTCGAACTCGTTGGCCACGGCATCGACATGAACCACATCCACGCGACAGGCGTGTCCAGGGAGGACGAGCAGGAGTGGGTGCGGCGTTCCATCTCAACGCTGAGAAAGCTGTCGGGCCAGCCGGTCAAAGGCTGGTACTCGCCAGCCTATTCGGAAAGCCACGACACGCTCGATCTGGTTGCCGCACAGGATTGCGAGTATGTGTGCGACTGGGTCAATGACGATATGCCCTACCGGATTGAGACCAAGGCCGGGCCCATCCATGCCATGCCGCACGCCTATGAGATCAGCGACCTGCAGATCTTCCATTTCTACAAGTACAAGCCGACCCATTTCGTCGAGCAAGTGATGGATCATTTTGACCTCCTCTACCGCGAGGCGGCCAACAGCGGCGGGCGCATCGTCGCGCTGTCCCTCAGGCCCTGGATCAGCGGCGTGCCGCATCGCATCGCCGCGATCGAGCAGGCGCTGGATCGCATCCAGTGCCATGGCGGCGTGTGGTCGGCGACCGGCACAGACATCCTCGCCGCTTGGAAGGCGCAGCAGTGAGCGCCCGCTAGACACCAAAATAAGAGCGCTTGAGGGTCGGATTGTCCGCAAGCTCGTTTGCCCGCCCGGCCAGTGCAATCGCGCCGTTCTCCAGCACGTAGCCGCGATGGGCGATGGCCAGCGACTGCAGCACGTTCTGCTCGACCAGCAGGATGGCGATACCATCCCTATTGATGCGCTGGATCAGTGCGAACATCGTCTCCACCAGCAGGGGTGACAATCCCAACGATGGCTCGTCGAGAATGAGCAGCTTCGGGTCCGACATAAGCCCGCGGCCTATGGCGAGCATCTGCTGCTCGCCACCCGAGAGTGAACCTGCAACTTGCCTCCAGCGCTCGGCGAGGCGCGGGAAAATCGCTCCAACGCGCTCAAGGTTGCGGGCGCGCCCCGATCGCCCACGCCGAAAGCTGCCGAGCTCGAGGTTCTCGCGCACCGTGAGGTTGGGAAAGATGCGCCGCCCCTCGGGCACCTGGATGAGACCAAGCTCGACAACCCGCACTGGGCTCGCATGTCGGATCTCCTCGCCCTCGAACTGCACGCTGCCGCAAAAGGGCGGAATGATTTGCGACAAGACGTTGTTGAGTGTGGATTTCCCGGCGCCATTGCTTCCGAGCAGGGCCACGATCTCGCCCGGTGCGACGTCGAGGCTCACGCCTCTCAGAACCTGAATAGCGCCATACCCAGCAGATAGGTCGCGCACTTCAAGCATGGGGGGGCCCCTGCTTCAGGCGGGCGGCTGCGCCATGGCCCAGATAGGCGTCGATAACGGCAGGATCCCCTGCAATCGCGGTGGGGGAACCGTTGGCGATGATGCGGCCATTGCTCAGCACATAGGCGCGTGCAGCAAGACTAATGACTGCTTGCATGACGTGCTCGATCAGGAGGATCACGACTCCTGTTGCATGAATTTTGCGCACCATACCAATGATTTCCTCAACCTCGACCGGGTTGAGCCCGGCCATAACCTCGTCGAGCAGCAGCAGTTTCGGCTGGGTTGCAAGGGCGCGCGCAAGCTCGAGCCGCTTGCGCCCGGCCAGCGTCAGTGCGTCGGCGCGCATATCGAGTTGCCCACCCAATCCGACCTGGCGCGCCACAACCTCCGCCTGGGCTGTCGCATCGCGTCGCAGGCGCGTGGCGTGATAGGCGCCGACCATGACGTTCTCGAGCACGCTGAGGCGGGCAAAAGGCTGCGCGATCTGGAACGTGCGCGCTATTCCCTGGGCGCAGATGTGATGTGGTGGTAGGCCCGTCACATCGCGCCCTAAGAACCGCACGCTGCCTGTGTCCGGTTTGAGGAAGCCGGCAACACAGGCAAACAGCGTCGTCTTGCCCGCGCCGTTGGGACCGATCAGCGCAACGATCTCGTCGGCTGCGACCTCGAGGGACGCCCGATCAATGGCCGCCAACCCACCAAAGGACTTCGAGAGGCCGCTTACCTCAAGCACGGCGCGCCTCCTTCCTGCGCTTGCGAAAGAGACCCATCAACCCATCGGGCAGCCAGGCGACGATCGCGATCAGAAGGGCGCCGTAGACGATGAGGCTGAGCGGCTGAGCGTTGCTGACCCCTGGCAACATATTACCCAGGTCACGTGTTACCTCACCCACTACGTGCAACAGGCCGGAGCCGATCAGCGGTCCGAGCACGGTGCCGGCCCCACCGATCATGCTAACGAGCAGCATCTCCACCGACTTGTCGACGCCAAACGCAATCGAGGGGTCGATATAAAGGTATTTCTGCACGTAGACCGTGCCGCCGGCGCCGCACAGACCTCCGGAGAGTGTCAAGCACTTCACTTTCTCACGCAAAGAATCGATGCCCAGCGCCTGCGCCGCATCCTCGTTCTCCCGGATGGCGGCAAGGCGCGCGCCGAAACGGGTTCGCGTCAGCTGCCAGGCAGTGAGGAGGGAGAGGAGGCACAGCGCCAGCACGATGTAGTAGAACCAGACTGGATCCCTGAATTGGAAATTCGCAGGCCGCGGGTCTGCCTGCAGCAGAATTCCCAGCCCGCCTTTGGTGATCGGCACCGAGTTGGCGACGATGCGCCCGACTTCGGCAACCGCCAGAGTGATGAGTGCGAAGTAAGCGCCCTTGAGACCGGCGCGGTAACTCAATACGCCGACGATCCAACCCAGCAAAGCACCACCCAACGCGGCGAAAAGCCAGGCGATCCAGGGGTTCACGCCATAGGCGGTCTGCAGGATGGTCGAGACATAGGCGCCGACACCGAAGAAGACGACATGGCCGAACGAGGTCTGTCCAGCAAAGCCGCCGGCGATGTTCCACGTCTGGCCGAGATAGGCGGCGAACAGCACGAGAAAGCCGAGGTTGATGGCGTAGTTCGAGCTGAACACCCACGGGTAGGCGATGAGAACGAGCACAGAGAGGCCAGTTAGGGTCAGCCCTCGTCGGGTCACCGTGCGGCTCCAAACAGACCGGTCGGGCGCAGCAGTAAGATCAGGATGAAAACGAGCGGGATGCCGATCTGACCCAGCTGCTCGCCGAGCCACAGCCCGCCGATGGATTCGACGACGCCGATGATCAGGCCGCCCAACAGTGCGCCCTTGAAGCTCCCCATGCCGCCCAGCGCGACGATCGTGAAGGCGATCAGCACGAACGCGTGGCCGGAGGTCGGCGAGACGTAGAAGGTCGGCATCAGCAGGCAGGCGGCGGCGCCGAGGCAGGCAATGCCGATCCCATACGAGATTGCCATCACGCCCTCTACATCGATGCCGACGAGGCGGGCACCTTGGCGCTCCTTAGCGACGGCGCGAATGGCCTTGCCCATGTCGGTGCGCGTCATGAAGAGGCCGAGCAGGAGACAGATCAACAGGGCCGCCCCGAAGGAGACCAACTTCGGCAGCGCCACCACTGCCGGTCCCAGCGAAATCATATGTCCGGCATAGGCAACGTCGATCGTTTGCGTGTCCCCCGTGAAGAAGAAGAGCGTGGCATTGTCGATGATAATCGACAGGCCGAGCGTAATGAGCAGGATGTTCTCGTCCTTGCCGTGGCTGAAATGCCCGATGAGAGAGCGATAAAGGAGGTATCCGAAGGCAAAGGCCCCCGCGGTGACGAAGGGCAGCGAGACATAGGGGTCTAGTCCCAGCGGCTTTCGCCACAAGAAGAACACCGAGTACATCGCCAGCATGAGCAGGCTGCCGTGCGCGAAATTGACGATGTGCAAGACCCCGTAGATCAGTGTGAGCCCGACGGCGACGAGCACGTAGATACCGCCGGCCATTAGCCCGTTGATCACGCCGGCAAACAGGATCTCAGGGGTCAGCATGCAAGCGTGTGGCGCACTACGGTCCCTTCAAGCGCATCTGGCGATCGCAAGGACAGGCGATGGTGCCGGCCATCCCTGCGGCATTCAATTGTACTTCGGCTTTGGAAACACCGCTGAGGCCGAGGCGAATTGTGCCGGATGTACAACCTGAATGTCGCCCTTCTGCACCTGCAGGCCTGCGGCTCTGCCGCCCTCGTTCTGGCCGTTGACAAACTTGGTAGGCCCATAGGGCACAATGTCGGTTGCCCATGTGGAGGTCGTGAGCGCTTCGATCAGCCTGTCCTTGTCCGCGGTCTTGGCGCGCTCGAGCGCGTCGGCGAGCAGCATCACCGAATTGTAGGTCAGGTAAACCTCGAAGGTGAAAAGCCCACCCGCAGCCTGTACGCGTTTCTTGAGGTCCTGGGCCCTGCCGCTCTTGGGATTGAACCAGTGATTGTAGTCCATCATGTTCTCGGCCACTTCGGGCAGGTCCTTGACGAGCTTGTAGTTGAAGCCGCCCCCGAGTACCGAGAACATGGCGATAACATCGACCTTCTGCTGGTGCAGTGTGCGCGCCAGCAGCGTGTACTCGTTAACGTAGTTGGACATGATCAGGATATCGGGCCGGATGCCGCGAATGCGCAGCGCAACGTTGTCCATATTGCGCGTTGGGTTGTCGTGGGCAATGAGCTCTTTGGCCTCGATGCCGATGCTCGGCAGCTTACCGGCCAGCAACTTTGCCGTGCCAGTACCGAACTCGCCGCTTTCGTGCACGAGCACCGCGCTCTTGGCTGGTGAACCGGCGGCCGTATTGATCTCCCCGAGGGCAACGATGGCGTCTTCCGCGCACCTGCCGAAGCCGGGCTTTAGTCGAAACACGTTCTTAAGTCCGCGGCTGACGATGAGGTCGGAGGCCCCCACATCGATGATGAAGGGCGTGTTGTATTTGGCTGCCGCTTGGCTCGCGGCGATGCCGACCGGGCTCTGGAAGCAACCAATATAGGCCGCGACGCCTGCCTCGTTCATTTTCTCGACTTCGCTGACACCCACCTCGACCTTGGATTGGCTGTCGCCCAGGAGTGCCTCCAGCGGCGCGCCCCCCATGGCCTTGATGCCGCCGGCCTTGTTCACGTCCTCGATGGCCATCGCGGCCCCGATGCGCGACTGCTGGCCGCTGTAGGCGACGAAGCCGGTCACTGGGTGGATCAGGCCAACCTTGATTGCCTTGGCCTGCCCCCGCACAACACCGGGAAAGGTCAGTGCGCTGGTCGCCGCACTGCCGGCGATAAAGCGGCGGCGCGATATCGCGTGCCGCCGAGCTTGCCTGTGCGACATGATGGCCTCTCCCTTGCAACCTTGGCGGTTGGCGGCGCAGTTGGCGAGCGAGCGGACGCCCGTCGTGAAATCGGGCACCTGCCAAGCTACAGTCTGGCACAAAAAGATCACAATGACGCCCCCTGCGCTTGCATCGCAGCATCGACATCGCGGCGGTGCAACGGGCCCCGCCTGCGCAATCGTTTTGCAAAAATCCGCAAGCCTCTCCTATCATGCTGCCGGGAACAATGATGGAGACGCACGTGAATGCACCCGCTAGGCTTCGTCAGCTGCTGTGCAGCGAGGGTATGCTTGTGGCACCTGGGGCCTTTGACTGCATCACGGCCAGGACGATCGCTCAGGCCGGTTTTGATGCGGTCTACATGACTGGAGCGGGCACAGCGGCCACGCTTGGCTATCCCGACTACGGCCTCATCACTATGTCCGAGATGGCAGACAACGCCGGCCGGTTGGCATCGGCTGTTGATGTACCGGTGATCGCAGATGCCGATACCGGTTACGGCAACGAGCTCAACGCTACGCGCACCGTGCGCGAATACGAGCGGCGCGGGGTCGCCGGACTGCACATCGAGGACCAAGGCTTCCCCAAGAAGTGCGGCCATCTGGACAACAAGGTTATCGTCCCCCTGGAAGAATATCTGGCGAAAGTCCGGGCCGCCGTCGCGGCCAGACAGAACCCCCAGTTCGTCATCATAGCGCGCACGGACTCGCGGGCTGTGTTGGGGTTTGATGAGGCGATCAGGCGTGCCAATGCCGCTCTGCTTGCGGGCGCGGACATGGCATTTGTCGAAGCCCCCCAGACCCTGGAGGAAGTCGCGGCGATACCGCGCCTCGTCAAAGGGCCGTGTCTGCTCAATGTCGTATGGCGCGGTAAGACACCTGACATCGCCTTCGATGACGCGCAGAAGGCCGGCTACAAGCTAGCGATCGTGCCCGGCCTTCTATTTAAGGCGGTCATCGGCGTTTGCGATGCGATGCTGGCAGAATTGAAATTGCAGAGGCGGCATCCCCAAATCGACACGCAGATGACCGTGCGGGATGCTTTCCGCCGTGTCGGCGCGGACGAGTGGGACGCGGTGAGCGAGCGTTTTCGCGGCGACGCGCACGCCTCGGGGCGATCCCACGCCGCCGAATAGCGACGGAGCAGGCGATGCCAGACACCCAGACGCTGTTCGACAAGATTTGGTCAACGCACTCGATCCAGACGCGTCAAGATGGTGCCACGCTCCTGCATATCGATCGTTATTTAGTCCATGATGGATCCAGCAATGCGTTCCGCATGCTCGCTGAGCGGAACCTTCCGCTACGCCGTCCCGATCGAACGTTCGCCACGCCTGACCATTA
>Ga0075425_100003888_pt1 | contig 15287 bp, 16 predicted proteins | sample SoiMethybrSBSTD4_FD_75300 | JGI IMG/M metagenome (GOLD analysis project Ga0075425, IMG submission 75300) | Bulk soil microbial communities from a Populus tree surrounding site in Tennessee, USA - Soil MetaG P. TD hybrid SBSTD4 | ecosystem: Environmental > Terrestrial > Soil > Tree plantation...
GCTGGTGTTGGTGGTTGCGCTGGAATTTTCCATTCCGCCGGCCACGAAATCGTCCACCATCGCCTGCGCGTATTTTTCCCACGGGTAGTCCACGCCAAGCGTTTTGCTGAAGTACTCCATCATCTGCGGGGTGCGGCCGTAGTTAATTTTCAGGCGATCGCCGCGTCCTTTCGGTGCGTAGTAGGTGACAGGCTTTCCCCGCCAAACGTCCTTCACTTCGTCAAATTCACCGGCGACCACGGTGATCAGGTAAGTGGAACTCGGAAGCGATTCCTGCCACGTCCAGGTTTTCAGCCCGTTGCCGGCATCCTTCACGCTGACGAGTTTTCCATTGGCGACGGTGATCCATGCAGAGGGAACGGTGAGAATTGTTTCTGTGGTCAGGCGATCGTTCGGGTAGTCGTAGGTCGGCAAGTAATAGCGGGTATCTTCGGATTCGCCCTGCGTCCAGATTTGTTTTGGACGATCGGGATAGTCCTTGTCCGGCAGAATGAAGTAGGCGCCTTTGCTGGTTTTGCCTTCGTATTTGATTTCGACTTCAAATTTGTCACCGGGTTTGGCGGCTGCCGCGAGCGGGATGATCACCTTGTCGTCTTTGGTTTCGAACTTGGCGACCGCTTTGTTCAATAGCACGCTTTGAATTGTGAGGCCGACAGAATCGAAGCAAAGGCGATTGCTGGTTTTGAGCACCGAAAGCGAGTGCGTTACATCACCGATGACCTTTTTTTGATCTACATCAAACCGCAAGACGATTTTGGAGTGCTGCAGATCATAATCGCGGCTGCGCGCGAAGGGTTCGTCGGATCGAGCCGGCACGGCCAAGAACAGAGCCGCCAGCAGCAAGCCCAGGAAGTATTTGTTGAGACTCGAAACGCACTTCCACGAAGTCGTTTTCAAGAACGGCCCTTTCTTAGTTCAGGTTAGGAATGATGAGTTCAAACGGATTGCCTGACAGCGTGGCCCGCAGCGTCCAACACTTGCCTGGCCCGGTGCAAATCTTTTTCCGAAACGAGCAGGTAGTCAGTGTCATAAGTCGAAACTGCAAAAATGCTGATTTCCGCCGTAGCTAGCGGTTCGGCAACGGAAGCCAGCACGCCGGTCAAAGTGAAAGCCAAGGTCCCTTCGATCTGCAGAAGCCGGCGATCGCGCTCTGCGTGGACCGCCTCCGGAACCATCGAATCCTCACAGACTACAGAAAGCTCAAACGCCGTCCGGGTAACGGACAAAAATCTGGTGCCGGCCGCCCACACGGGAACCGATGCTCCCGGATCCAGCCTGCAAATCGCATACTTTTCGGGATGGACGGTAATGGTCAGCTGGTGGCTCATCCAACGGTAACCGAATCACGAGAGCGCGGACCACTTCAGGGTCGAACGACGCTTCCTCGTAATCGCTTCCTCTTTGACCAGAGCTCCGACCGGGGGACACAACGGATTCGGACGCCAGAGTTACGACCATTGCACGGAGCCTACTCGCTTTTGAGATATGGCACAAGACCTGGTCCCAGCCTGCTTATGTCCAACGCAAATTTAGACGGGTGGGACGGCCAATGGGTAACGCAAATCTGCCCAGACTTTTCCGAAGACGTATCGTCTAAAACGACAGAGATACGGAACCTTTCGTAGGGTGCCGCCGTATCTAAGAACGTGGGAGCGGTCAAGGCGCGAGGGGGCCTCGATATGTCCAGCAGTACGAATGGGTTAGCCGGAAACGGAAAAAATGGAAAAAAGCGGCGCCGGAGGATTATTTGGGGCTTGATTGCGTTGGTGGTGCTGCTAGGAGCCGGATTTGGCGTCAAGGCGGCGCTTAGCCCGAACCATGAAATTGACCCTTCGAAACTAGCAACCGTGGAAAAAGGCGACCTTGCGCGGGTGGTGGTTGCTACCGGAAAGATTCAGCCGCTGTCGAAAGCCGAGATCAAGTCCAAGGCCAGCGGCATTGTCAAAAAGATCTACGTGGATTATGGCGACCGAGTGAAGTCTGGTCAGGTGTTGGCGGAGCTGGATAAGGTGCAGCTGGAAGCGGCGGTTCGCGCGGCCAGAGCGAACATGGAAGCGGCGGAAGCTGCGCTGCTGTCGTCGCAGGCGGCTCTGGAGCGCAACAAAGTGGACGCCGAAGGACCCGACGTGCCGTATTTGAAGTTGAGTATGGAGCGCGCGCACCAGATGCTCAAGGACGGAGTGATGTCCAAGAGCGTGGTGGAAGACGCGGAGAAGAATTATCAGCTGGCGTTAAACAAGCAGATGAGTGCGCAGAGAAATCTGGCGGTGTCCAAGGCCGAAATCTCGAAGGCACAAGCGCAAGCGGCGCAGAGTAAAGCGGCTCTGGACAATGCGGAAGAGGACCTACGGAATTCGACGATCATCAGCCCGATTGATGGTCTGGTGCTTTCGCGCGACGTGAACGTGGGCGACGCAGTGAGCTCGATTCTGGTGCTGGGTTCGCAGGCTACACCGATCATGACGCTGGGCGACGTGAGCGAAGTGTACGTGCAGGGCAAAGTAGACGAAGCAGACATCGGCAAGGTGTATCTGAATCAGCCCGCGCGCATCGTGGTGGAGTCGTTCAAGGAAAAGAAGTTTGAAGGCAAGGTGACCAAGATTTCTCCACTCGGGAAAGAGAAGGATAACGTCACGACATTTGAGGTGCGCGTTTCGATTTCGAATTTCAGCGGCGAGCTGAAGGCGAATATGAGCGCCAACGCGGAAATCTTGCTGGAAGAGAAGAAGAGCGTATTGATGGCGCCCGAAGCAGCCATGATTTATGACAAGGACCGGAACGCGCAGGTGGAGATCCCTGACGCCAAGGGCCAGAACGGGAAGAAAAAGGTCAATGTGAAGTTGGGCATCTCCAATGGCGTGAAGACGGAAATTCTTTCCGGGTTGAACGAAAAACAGCAGGTCATTCTCCAGTAGGGTTCCAGTAAGGCTCCAGTAGGGCCGCGATAGGCTGAGGAGAGAACCGTGTCCTTTCGAGATTTATTGCGCGACACGCTGGTGACGCTGTGGGCGCAAAAGCGCCGGACACTGCTGACGATGTTTGGCATCGCGTGGGGAATCATCTCCATTACCGTGATGGTGGCTGCCGGCGAAGGTCTGGGCGACGGAATCCAGAAAAATCAGCAGACGTTCGGCAAGGACGTGATGATCGTTTTTTCCGGGCGGACCAGCATGCAGGCGGGTGGCGCGCGCGCCGGAAGAATGGTGCGCTGGATGGAAGACGATTATCAGTACGTCGCGGCAGAATCTCCGGCTTGTAAATATGTGATGCCGGAACTCGGAAACGACGTGCAGGGACGCAGCTTGTTCAACAGCGGAACCATCCCGGTGGTCGGTGCGCTGCCACCGTTCAGCGAAATTCGCAGCGTGGCACCAGCGCAAGGGCGTTTCTATAACGACGAGGACAACGAGAGCGCCCGCAATGTGGCGTTTCTCGGCAGCGATGTGAAGAAACAGTTGTTTGCCGACCGAGAGGCCATGGGGCAAACGGTATGGCTCAACGGGATCCCCTACACTGTGATTGGCGTAATGAAAGCGAAAGACCAGAACTCGAGTTACGACGGATTTGACACACGCAAGATTTTTATTCCGTTCAATTCGATGAAGCGCGATTTCCCGAACAAGCCGCCTGCTGTGGAACATACAGTGGACCGATTGCTGGTGGCTCCCTGGTCCCTGGAAACGCACAAGGATTGCGTCAAACAACTACGGAAGACGCTGGGGCGCTTGCACAATTTCGATCCGCGCGATGAAGAGGCGGCCAGCATCTGGGACACGGTGAAGAACGCACAGGCCAACCGCATGATCATCGTGGGCATGGAGATTTTCATGGCCGCGGTTGGAATCGCAACACTATTCCTCGGCGGGCTGAGCGTGATGAACGTGATGCTGGTCAGCGTTCGCGAACGGACACGAGAAATTGGCGTGCGGATGGCTCTGGGAGCGACGAGGAAGTCCATCTTGCGTCAGTTCTTTGTGGAGACGATTTTTGTAGTGGTCATTAGTGGAGGGGCTGGACTGATCATCTCTTACGGATTTTGCGCGCTTGTAAACCTTGCACCGATGCCTCCATTTTTTACAGGAATGCTGACCAGTTGGAAGATTGCGGCGATGTCGATAGCCCTGCTAGGGCTGATTTCGATTCTGTCCGCGTTGTATCCAGCGAATCGAGCGGCGTCGGTCGATCCGATCGAAGCGTTGCGGTTTGAGGCTGGCGGGTAAGCTATGTTCACTGAAATCTTCAAACAGGCGTGGACGGCGCTGGGACGGAATCCGGTGAGGAGTTTTCTCACCATGTCCGGAATTTCGTGGGGAATTGTAGCGGTTACTCTGCTGCTGAGCTATGGGTCGGGATTTCGCAGCGTGCTGATGTATACGTTCGAGGTGTTCGGCAAAGGTGCAGTGGTTGCCTGGCCGGGAACTACGAGCGAACAGGCGGGCGGCGAGCGAGCGGGAAAGCCCGTGCGGTTTGAAGCAGAAGATGCGGAATGGGTGAAAGCACAATCTCCGCTGATCCGGCGTGTAACGCGGGAGACGGTGCGCTTCCAGAGCGTTTCGCACAACGAGCGTTATAAAGATTCGGCGGTTCGCGGAATCTATCCCGAGTACGGCGAAATGCGAAACGAAGTGCCAAGCGACGGTCGCTGGATTTCTCCGGAAGACGTAGCCGAACGGCGTCGCGTGGTGTTTTTGGGATCGGAGCTGCGCAAGAAGCTGTTCAGCGGCCAACCTGCTGTCGGAGAGATAGTACGCGTCAAAGGCGTGCCGTTTACGGTTATTGGTTCGATGGACCGAAAGTTTTCCGACAGCTGCTATTTCAACTGCGACGATGAATCGGCGTTCATTCCCTATACCGCCGCTGGCGATTTGTGGGATACCAAGTACTCCAGCGTTATGGTGTGGGAGCCGGTAGCTCCGGGATTTGAGGCGGCGGCGATGACGCAGTTTCGCACCGCGATCGCCAACCGGCAGCGGTTTTCGCCTTCCGACAAACGGGCCATCACAATGTTCGGGCGCGAAGAATTTAAGCCGATCATGGAGGGCATCACGATCGGGATCGAAGCGCTGTTGTTCCTGATTGGCGCGATGACGCTGGGCATTGGCGGCGTAGGCGTGATGAACATCATGCTGGTTTCGGTGGAAGAGCGGGTGCGGGAGATTGGGTTGCGGCGTGCGCTGGGCGCACGAAAGAAGCACATCCGCTGGCAGTTTTTGCTAGAAGCATTGGTAATGACGATTGCAGCGGGGGCGATTGGGATGCTGTTGTCCTGGGCGATCACCGCTGCGATTGGGACGCTGCCGTTTCTTGGGCCGGCGTATGAAGACGAATCGGGGAAAGTAGACATTCACCTGACGCTGTCGTTTATGACGATGTTTTTGTCCACCATGATCCTGATAGTTGTGGGAGTGGTGAGCGGATGGTTGCCCGCGATGCAAGCTGCCAAGCTAGACCCAGTGGAAGCGCTACGGTACGAGTAACTTCCTGTTACAAACCGAATTTCAGCGCTCGTCTTTCCAGTTTTCAGCACTCAATAACGTTAAGCGCTAACCCACCGAGAGATGTTTCCTTGTAGCGAGACTGCATGTCGAGGCCGGTCTCGTACATGGTCTTAATCACCTGATCGAGCGAGACCTTGTGCTCGCTGCCTTCGCGCAGGGCGATGCGACTGGCGTTGATGGCTTTGACTGCGCCGATGGCATTGCGCTCGATGCAGGGAATTTGCACAAGGCCGCCGATAGGATCGCAGGTCATGCCGAGGTTATGTTCCATGCCGATTTCGGCCGCGTATTCGATCTGGCCGTTGGCGCCGTTTTGCGCGGCGACCAGTCCGCCGGCGGCCATGGAGCAGGCGACGCCGACTTCGCCTTGGCAACCGACTTCCGCTCCGGAAATGGAGGCGTTCTCCTTGTAAAGAACGCCGATGACGCTGGCGGTGAGGAAATAGCGAAGCAGGCCGGTATCATCCGCTCCGGGAATGTAACGGGTGTAATACTCCGCAACGGCGGGAATGATGCCCGCAGCTCCGTTCGTCGGTGCCGTCACGACGCGGCCGCCAGCGGCGTTTTCTTCGTTCACAGCCATGGCCCAGACGTTGACCCAGTCCATGGGAGCGAGCGGATCGCCGCTACCGGATTCGCCCAGCTTTTTCGCCAGGCGCGCTGCGCGGCGGCGAACATTGAGGCCGCCGGGCAGGATGCCTTCAGTGGCGAGGCCGCGTTCGATGCAGGATTGCATCGTGCTCCAAATTTTACGGACGTAGTCGCGGATATCGGATTCGGTGTGCCAGGCCTTTTCGTTTTCGAGGCCGATCTGCCAGACCGCCAAATTGTGCTCCGCGCCGAGTTTCAGGACTTCCGCGGCGCTGGAGAACGGAAACTTCACCGGAGGCTTGACATTCGCCGCTAATGAGTCACCTTCGCGAACGATGAAGCCCCCACCGATGGAAAAATAGGTCTGCGCAGAGAGAAGCGCGCCCGAGGAATCGAGCGCGCGGAACAGCATACCGTTCGAGTGAAATGGGAGCGTTTTGTCTTTGTGAAAGAGAAGATCCAGTTTTTCATCAAACGGAATCGAGTGACTGCCCGCTAGGTGTAGCGTCTTGCTTGAGCGGATTGCGGCGAGCTTGGGTTCGATGGTTTCAGGTGCGATTTGATCGGGGATTTCACCGCCAAGACCTAGCAGGATGGCGCGGTCCGTGCCATGACCATGACCAGTGAGAGCGAGCGAGCCATAAAGGTTGGCTTCAGCACGAGCGATTTTCTCCAGAAGGCCGGCTTCGCGAAGACTCGACGCAAACCTGGCGGCGGCTTGCATAGGACCGACGGTATGCGAACTCGATGGCCCGATGCCGATTTTGAAGATTTCGAAGAGGCTGGTTTTCACGCCACGGCTACCCAATTACAATGCTACGCCGACCTCCTGTAGGGAGAAAGCCGTCCGCTGCAGCAATGTGCTTAATCGCGACTGCGGAGAGATTTTGCCAAGAGCAGTTATTTTTTCTTCAGAATGGCGTCGAAGTAGGCCAGCATTTCCGGCGAATCCCACTGCTGCGCGCTGACCAGCTTGCGAGCAATTTTGCCGCGGCGATCGATGACGTATGTTTCCGGTATGAGGGAAGTGCCGTAGTCGAGAGCGATCTTGGACTTGCCGTCTTGCAAATTGGGATCGCGCCAGGTGGGATACGGTACGGTGAAGTTTTTCAGAAACTTTTCGTAGCCGGTGGGTTCGGGGTCCAGGCTCACACCGAGGATGGTGCCACCGCGCGGCTCAAGGTAGCGCTGCAAGTTATTGAGCGACGGGGCTTCTTCAACGCAAGGCTGGCAGTAGGACGCCCAGAAATTGAGTACGACGACTTTGCCCCGGTAATCGGAGAGATGGAGCGGCTTGCCGTCGATGGTGAGAGAAAAGTCTTCGGCGTTTTTACCGGCGATAGAGGCTTCGCCCTGGCGGTAGCTGGGGAGCGCAAACAATACCAGAAGCATTAGCCCGAAGGCGAGGCCGGTCCAAACGAGAAGTCGGCGGAAGGCTTCCATACAAATGTTATACTAGCGTATCCGCACAGGACTTGAAACGCTTCCCAATCCCATCGCCATGACCGAATCAGCGTCCATCAGCGCAATTGTCCCCGCCCGCGACGAAGAAGCAGTGATTGCCGCTTGCATGGAGTCATTAGCGGCGCAGCCGGAAATTTCAGAAATCATTGCGGTTAATGACCAGTCGAGCGACCGAACACCGGAGATCTTGCGCGAACTGGCGCAGCGCATTCCGCGCTTGAAAGTAGTGGACGCGCCACCGCCTCCGGCTGGCTGGGTGGGTAAGAACCACGCGGTTTGGATTGGCGCGCAACAGGCGGGGGGCGAATGGTTGCTGCTTACCGATGCGGATGCGGTGCTGCAGGAAGGTGCGGCGGCAAAAGCCCTGGAGATCGGCAAAACGCAGGACGCAGCGCTTGTTTCGTTTTCGCCGGAGCAGGTGCTGGAGACGTGGTACGAGAAAGCGTTGATTCCGTTCGTGTATGTGCGGCTGGCGCAGAAATTCTCGTTCGACCAGGTAAATGATCCCAAGTCGAGCGCAGCAGCGGCGAATGGCCAGTTTTTGATGGTGCGGCGCGATGTGTATCGTGACGCCGGCGGACACGCGGTGGTGCATGGAGAGGTGCTGGAGGATGTCGCGCTGGCGAAAAAAGTGAAGGCGGCCGGGGCGCGCGTCTGGTTTGGGTACAGCGATGGACTGGTACGGGTGAGGATGTACCGCTCGTTTTCCGCGATGTGGGAGGGCTGGAAGAAAAATCTGTTTGTGCTGATGGGCGGAACGACGGGCGCCGTTTTCTCGGAGTTCGAGTCGTCGTTTCCGTGGATGATTGTGGTGGTGCTGCTGATCGGAATCAAGGTGCCGATTGCGGTATTCGCAGGCGTGCTGCTGTTGCTGCTGCGGCAGCTCTCCTACGGCCTGGCGCTGACGCGTAACCGATTTCCCTTCAAGTACATCATGTACTACTTACCGGCGGTATTTTTGTACGCGGGCGCGCTGTGGGCTTCGCATGAGAGCTACGCCAAGGGTAAGGTTTCCTGGAAGGGCAGGGAATATCCGGTGGGCTCGGCGGGAGCATCTAAGTAGACAGAGTTATGGTTTATCTCACGCGGAAAATCGAGTTTGCGGCTTCGCACTTGTATCACAACCCCGCTCTATCGGCGGAAGAGAATCGCCGGGTTTTTGGGAAGTGCAATAATCCGCATGGCCACGGGCACAACTACACATTGGAAGTGACGATAGCAGGCGACCCCGATCCGGTTACGGGAATGGTGCTGGACTTGAAAGGACTGAAAGAAATTCTCGAGCGCGAGATTATGCAGAGGATGGATCATCGGTTTTTGAACTATGAAGTAGCGGAGCTAAAAGGACAAATCCCGACCTGCGAAAACGTGGCGAGGGTGATCTGGAACTTGTTGGAGCCGAAGATTCCGCAAGGCCGGCTGCACCGGGTGCGATTGTATGAGTCGGCGGATTTGTTTGCGGATTGTTATCGCGATGGTGCGGGCGGTGCGAACTGATGGGTGAAGCTCTGCGTATTGAACTCGGCCGACGCTATCGGTTTTCTGCTTCGCACCGGCTACACAGCGCGCAGCTCAGCGAAGAAGAGAACGACCGCGTCTATGGCAAATGCAACAATCCTTATGGGCACGGGCACAACTACACTGTGGAAGTGCGCATTTCCGGCGCGGTTGATCCTGCAACCGGCATGATTGCGAACCTCGCCGATCTGGATGCTTTTGTGAACGAGCGGGTAATTGAGCCGTTCGATCACCGGTCACTGCAAGACGAAGTGCCTGTGTTTCGTAGCGTCGTACCGACGACGGAGAATTTGTGCAAAGAAGTCTTTGAGCGGTTGAAGTCGTATCCCAAAGCGAAGCTGGAAGCTGTGCGGATCGAAGAGACTTCGAACAACAGTTTTGAATACGCAGGGGACCAAGAAGTGCATCGATAACAGGGAGCGGCTAACGTGGCCAAGTCTAGCGATACGAAAAGCGAAGAAATACTGCTCAACGAGGAGAAGGCGTACGACGACAAGCGCATCTCGTGTCACATGCGGGAGATTATCCGGCTGGCGGGAGAAGATCCGAATCGCGAAGGGTTGCGCAAGACGCCGGAGCGGTTTGAGAAGGCGTTAAAGTTTTTGACCAGCGGCTACCACCAGAACGTGGATCATATTTTGAACGGCGCCACGTTTAGCGTCGCCTACGACGAGATGGTAGTGGTGAAGGACATCGAATTCTTTAGTCTGTGTGAACATCACGTGTTGCCGTTTTTCGGAAAAGCGCACGTAGCGTATCTACCGAGCAACAAAGTACTTGGTTTGAGCAAGATCGCCCGGCTGGTGAATATGTTTGCGCGGCGGCTGCAGATCCAGGAGCGCATGACCAGTCAAATCGCCAAGGCGATCGAAGAGAAGATCGCGCCGCAAGGTGTCGGAGTAATCATTGAAGCGCGGCATCTGTGCATGCAGATGCGCGGCGTGGAAAAGCAGCACGGTTCGGCTGTGACCAGCGCGATGCTGGGGGCCTTCCGTCACAACAAACAGACGCGCGACGAATTCTTATCGCTGGTTGGCAGTAAAAAAAGCTGAATCGCTAACTTGCCATTCGGGCACGAGCGCGGCGGACGCGGTCGCGATTCCCGCAAACCTTGTCGCTGCACCAACGGCGTGTGCGGGCTTTCGTGGTGTCGTAGAAAATCCATCGGCAGTCTTGGTTTAAACAAATCTTGACCCTGGATTTGTCGCCGCCGCTCAGCAAGCTTGCGAAGGCTAACGCAATTTGCGCAAGCACCCAATCCCATCCCTCCGCGCTCGGAACAAAGTCCAACCGCAACCGATTCTGACGCTGGAGCAGTTGGTGCCTGCCCGCTATGTTTACTGTGCTGTTGAGCGTGGCTAAAGCCTCTGGCGGAATTTGGCACCCTGCGAATATTGCCTGACAGGCGATTCGCAATGCACCTCGAAGCGTCCTGAATTTTGCAGCGGGAAAAGGCGAGCGGCTAGGTGCCGCGAAGTGCCACTGTTGGAGAAAAAACGGGAGCCAGGATGTGTCGTCGAGCCAGTCCGTGCGCTCGCCATAAGTGTTCCACTCCTCGCTGTTGACCAAGTCCACCCAGGGAGCGGTCTTTCCGTGGCCTTTCGCACGAAATTGGCTGGGACTCAGCGGCATGGTAATGACTTAATGTGAGTTGACTCGTTACGTCGCATCAGCTATCTTGTAATGAGTATAGAGCATTAAAGTCATTACGCGCCAGACGGAGAATTTCACGTGAGTGCTTCCCGGAAAACCGGGGTTCTTTCCGAGCGTCAACATACACTGGCCGGCGCTGGTCAGGTTATGGTCGCACGCAATCCGGCCAGCCGCACCGCAGTCGTACTGGCGTTTCTGGCCATCTACGTCATCTGGGGCTCGACTTATCTGGCCATTTGGTATGCGGTCGCATCCATCCCGCCGCTTTACACCGCGGGCCTTCGCCATGCCCTTGCCGGAACCATTCTTCTGGTTTGGGCCCTAGTGAAAGGTCAGCGGCCCACGTGGCCGCAGATTCGCGCCAGCATCGTCATCGGGTTCCTGTTCTTTCTGGTAGGCCACGGAACTCTGCATTGGGCGGAAACACAAATCACCACCGGACTGGCTTCATTGCTGATTGCGTCGGAGCCGATCTGGGTATTTCTGATTGCATGCGCGGCGGAAAAGCGCTGGCGAATGAATTGGTTTTTGTTTTCTGGCGTCGCGCTCGGGCTTGGCGGTGTAGCGCTTTTGATGGGGCGTGACGTCTGGTCGGCGGGCCGAGGAGTTTTCCTGGGAGCAGTGGCTTGTCTGATCGGCGCCATCTCGTGGTCCGCAGGAATTATCTACTCGCGGCGTTCGCATCTGTCGGGAAGCCCGCTGCTGCTTTCGGCGTTGTCGCTCCTGGCGGGTTCAGCGATGCTACTTACAACAGGGACGCTGTTGGGCGAGTATCGGGGATTTTCATTGGGAGCTGTGCCTCTGCGCTCGTGGCTAGCTCTAGCCTACCTTGTCCTGTTCGGTTCGGTAATTGCGTTCACGGCGTACAACTGGCTCTTGGAGCATTACTCGCCGACACTGGTGGCGACGCACACTTACGTGAATCCCGTCGTGGCCGTTCTCCTCGGCTGGTGGCTCGCCAATGAACGTGTCTCCCTCAACGTGATGGCGTCAGCAGCGATGGTTGTCGCGGCGGTATTTCTGGTGGACCGTGGTATGGCGCGGTTCAAGCCCTAGTGGTGATTACCGCCCGCCGTGATCCCACAGCCGCGAGCGGATTTGCTACAGAAGAAACAAGGGCCGAGCATCCGCTCGGCCCGGATCGCCTCGATAGTTCAAATCGAAATAAAGGACGATTTTACATTCCCGAGATATCCACGCTGGCACGTGTGTTTTCCCATTCCATGCGAAGCGCGCAGCCCTTTGCGCCCTTGTCGAAAGCGATGGTGAAATTCTCAACCGCTCCGGATGCGGCGGATACTTTCATGTCCACGCGGGTCAAATCCGAATCTGCTCCAGGATAGGGAACACCCCACTCGCCGGTCTTCTTACTGATGATCAGCGTCCACTTGTCCTGATTAGGAATCGTAAACAGAGTGTAGCTGCCTGCTGGAACGTGCTGGCCGCCCACCATCAGGTCGGCGGTGGTTACAAACGTAGTTGCCTCATTCGCGCCGGCACGCCAGACTTCGCCATAGGGCACGATTCCACCGAAAACCTTCCGCCCTTTGGCTCGTGGACTAGAATAGTCGACGGTTACGGATTTCCCGCCAGCCAATTCACATTTTGCACTAGCAGGCGGGCTGGGCCGCTTCGATTTGTCCTGTTGCGCACGCACAGCGACCGCAACTGCAACCAAGAGAACGGCGCTCCCCACTACAATTGCTTTCCGCATGATGAACCCTCCCCGAGAAAAGACTCTAGCAAATGGACGCACGGAAGTCATAAAGGAAAGACCGGAAAATGGCCTAGAATCATAGAACTCATGCGAGAACAACCGGACAAAACTCGCGGACCTCTGCACGGGGTCAAGGTGCTGGAGCTTGGCCAGGCCATCGCCGGACCGTTCGCGTCTTCGTTCCTCGCCTGGTTCGGGGCTGAGGTTATCAAAATAGAGCCGCCCGGAACCGGGGATCCGCTGCGCAACTGGCGGGTCGTGCGCGACGGTACATCTTTGTGGTGGTATGCGATGGCCCGCAACAAGAAATGCATCACGCTGAATCTGCGGGTGCCGGAGGGCCAGCGTTTGGCGCGCGCATTGGCCGAGCGCGTTGACGTGGTGGTGGAGAATTTTCGTCCCGGTACCCTGGAAAAATGGGGGCTCGGATACGGCGACTTGAAGAGAGCAAATCCCCGGCTTATCCTGGCGCGAATTTCCGGCTATGGACAGACCGGCCCGAACGCGAACAAACCGGGATTTGCAGCGGTCGCCGAAGCGTTTGGAGGATTGCGTTACGTCACGGGGGAACCCGACCGCCCGCCGGTCCGGCCCAATTTGAGTGTGGGCGACTCAGTTGCGGGTCTACACGCTGCGCTGGGGATTCTTTTGGCGCTATATCATCGCGACGCTAAGGGCGGGCAGGGCCAGGAAATTGATATCGCCCTCTATGAATGCGTGCTGAATCTGATGGAGAGCACGATTTCCGAGTATGACGGCGCAGGCGTGGTCCGGCAGCGCGAAGGAATGCGATTGACGGGAATTGTGCCGAGCGGGACTTATCCTTGCGCCGGTGGTTCGTACATTGTGATCGGCGCGAACGGCGACAGCATTTTCAAGCGGCTAATGGCGACCATGGGCCGAGAGGATTTGGGCTCTGATCCCCGGCTTGCGCAGAATGAGGGCAGGTCGCGCCACGTCGACGAAATTGATGAAGCAATTTCCCAATGGACCCGGCAGCGCACGGCTGCCGATCTAATCCGGGCTCTTGCGGCAGCCGACGTTCCAGCCGGGCCGATTTATTCTGCCGCCGAAATGCTTCGCGATGAGCATTATCGTGAACGGGCTGTTTACGAAGAAGTGCAGCTTCCGGCCGGTGGAAAACTCAAAATACCGACGATGGCCCCCCGCCTCAGCGAGACTTCGGGTGCAACGCGCTGGATTGGGCCGCAATTGGGAGCGCATAATGGTGAGGTTTACCGCGATTGGCTCGGCCTTTCCGCATCCGAGCTGGAACGCCTGGCGAGTGAGGGCGTGATCTGAACCACAACCGGAGTCTTTCAAACTGCGATCGAGGGCTGCGGCATGATTCTTGTCGAAGAAAAGGGAGGGCGCGGCGAACACCTGCTGGTAATACGTCAGACGGACCATGCCTTTCTCGCCGCCTTTTTTGCGCGCGAGTGGGGAAACGAACGATTCAGCAAACCGCAGCCGAATGTGTCCTTCTGCCTCGCGGTGGCGGAGCACGATAACGGTTGGGCCGATTGGGAACTGCAACCCACGCTCGACCCCAAGACCCATTTGCCCTACAGCTTTATGTCCATTCCCACCGAAACGCACATAGCAATCTACAAGCAAGGCATCGAGCGTTTGGTGAGAGTTGACCACTATGCGGGATTGCTGGCCGTGATGCACGCTTCTGAACTCTATGATCGCGCGCGCGCCACGATGCCGGGATACTCAGCGAAATATGTGAAATCCCACGAAAGCCCGATAGTCAGCGACTTTGTCCAGCAACTACGTCTGCAGCAGTTGCGCTTGAAAACAGACTTGCGTTCCAATCCAGCGATGAAGGCTTATGCCGAAGAGCAGCCTTTAAAGAAGAACGCCGCGCGGCTGGAGGTGATGGACCGTCTTTCGCTTCATTTCTGCATGAATCCAGAACAAAACTTGATACTCGAAGGCGTGCCTGTAAACGATCAAGACGACGAGACGGATATGGAACTGCACTCAGAAGGCGCTGGTGTCGTGGCGATTGCGCCGTACCCGTTCCGTCGAGATACACTTTCCTTTAGCATCCTGGCCCGCCGTGTCCCCAAGCGAATTTATTCGAGCGATCAGGATTTTCAGACGACCTTGGCCGCCTCTCAGTATTTTCCGCTCAAATTTACTGTAGGTGCGCCTCACACACGTGCATTCTCCCAAACCGCAATCCTCTGACGAGTTGTATCAGTTCAATTGGCGTGGACAGGCCCAGACGAAAATCCGGCGTCCCGGCGCAATCTTGCAATGTCGCGCGCTGGCGCGCTGCCGAAGAAGCGGCTGTATTCCCGGCTGAACTGCGAAGCGCTGAGGTAGCCGACGCTCTGAGCCGCGGAATTCGCGTCGGTTATGGTAGACAACATGAGCCGCCGCGCCTCCTGCAGGCGCAATGTCTTCTGATACTGCAGCGGGCTCATCGAAGTCACGGACCGGAAGTGCTCGTGAAACGAAGACACACTCATATTCACCAGCTCAGCCAGGTCCTCGACCTTCATCGGGTGCGAGAAGTTTCCGCGCAACCAGGAAATCGCTTTCGCGATGCGGTGCACGCTGGACTCGGCAAATCCCATCTGCGCGACGCGAGCACCTATGCTGCTGCGCAGCAACCGAATCAAGATCTCGTCCACGATCAGCGGAGCCAGCAGTTCCACGTCCCGCGGCTGCGCCGAACACTCCATCAGCCGCGTCGCAGCGTTCACTATGCCGGAGTCCATGGGAGCCATATACACAGCGAGCCTTTCCTGTACCGGTGGCAAACCGTGCGGAAAAACTCTTAGAACGAGCTCGGCGATCTTGTGCGGGTCAAGGTCCAGTCTTATCGAAAG